>Ga0302324_100001255_pt1 | contig 62438 bp, 56 predicted proteins | sample Palsa_T0_1_FD_201949 | JGI IMG/M metagenome (GOLD analysis project Ga0302324, IMG submission 201949) | Peat permafrost microbial communities from Stordalen Mire near Abisko, Sweden - Palsa_T0_1 | ecosystem: Environmental > Terrestrial > Soil > Palsa > Peat permafrost | place: Sweden: Abisko...
AAATACGCTGAACCAGCATTATTTTGCATACACCTAGGCCTTTTATCACTTTTCTCTACATTTATCTTTATGCCCCGTTTCAATATTCACCATATCACAAAATACACGTATGACGGCCCCGTTAGGGATAGCGCCAATCAGATCATCCTTTATCCGGTCAAAGACGAATACCAGGAGGTGTTGAAACAGGACCTGTCCATAACCGGTGAACCGGCGGTGGAAGTCTACAATGATTATTATGGCAATGAGGTAGGGTCTTTTACCAATGCCGAACTTCACGAATCACTGGTCATCGATTCGCGGGTGGAAGTGATCACCAAACCCCGCCCCGCGCTGGTTGACACGGCAGAAAAAGAAGCGCAATGGACATTGCTCGACCAGGATCGCTGGAAGGTGCCCTATATCGACTTCCTCCAACCCGAACCTTTTGCGTATTATGCGGAGGTACTGGAAACGGTCTGTCCGGGCAGCGCCCGGTCGATGACGCCGCTGGAAGCCGCCAGACAGCTGAGAACATATGTCTTCGAACAGTTTAAATATATCAAAGGGATCACCTCGGTCGAGACGACCCTCAATGAGGTCTGGGAGTTGAAAGCCGGCGTCTGCCAGGATTTCGCCCATATCCTGCTTGTCTTTTTACGCCAGATCCGGATCCCCGCGCGCTATGTCAGCGGGTATATCTGCCCGAACAAAAACGGAATGCGTGGAGAAGGCGCCACCCACGCCTGGATAGAAGCTTATATTCCTTTTAACGGCTGGGTTGGCCTGGACCCGACCAATAATTGTGAGGCGGGCGATCTGCATGTTCGCCTGGCGGTCGGCCGTAATTTCTCGGACTGCTCACCGGTGAAGGGGACGTACAAGGGGACAGCAGGACAACAGCTGGAGGTCGGCGTTTCGGTGTCCTATGAGGACGGCCGAAAGACCGAAGAAGAGACATTGATCCTTTCCCCGCAGCCTTCGCTAAACGGAAAAGAACATAATTCCTACCGGCGTTATATGGAAATGATGCAGCAACAGCAGCAATAGGCGGCAGCGCTAGTCGAAATTGCCAGTCGACTCCAACAATTCAAGAGCCCGCTCTAACTGCGGGCCCGCGACCATGAGTTTGATACCGCCAAGCGCCGGGCTCAAAAAGGGGTCGATGGTAAGAATATATTCGTCTTTCAGATGGCAGTTGATACCGGCATCCAGCAACATAGCCATGACTATATGGGCGGAAATATAATTGTCAAAAGCCCGTACCTGAATAAAGTTCATGATGATCCCTCCGCAAGATTGGCCGGCCGGCTAGCTGTTTAGCATCAGCGGCATGACCAGCATTAGCACTTCTTCATTCTCGTCCTCTTCGGTGGGTTTGATGATCCCGGCCTTGGTAGGGGTGGACAATTCCATCCTGATCTCATCGGAATCCGAACTGGCCAGCATTTCGATCAGGAAGCGGGCGTTGAAGGCAATGGCCAGGTCTTCGCCGTCGTACTGGCATTTCATCCGCTCATTCCCCTCAAAAGAAAAATCCACATCCTGGGCGGCGAGTTGTAGTTCGCTGCCATGGATATTCAGGACCACCTGGTTGGTGCTCTTATTACTAAAGATACTTACCCGGCGCAGAGCGCTCTGAAAATCATTCCGCCCGATGACCAGCTTATAGGGGTTGTCGACGGGTATGACCACTTTGTAGTCGGGAAAACGGGCGTCGATCAGCCGGCAGCTCATTTGTGTCGTTCCATGCGTCACAAAAAGATGATTGCTGTTATAGCTGATCGTAATTTCGTCCTCATTGGACGGCAAGGCGGCCTTTAAAAGATTCAGCGGCTTTTTTGGGACGATCAGGGAATCGGTTTTTGGACAGGAGACGTCTTTCCGCTTATACCGCACCAAACGATGGGCATCTGTCGCCACAAACTGCAAACCCTTCTTATCCATTTCGAAGAAGACACCCGTCATCGCCGGACGCAGATCGTCGTTGCTGACGGCAAAAAGGGTTTTGTTGATCGCAGTCACCAGGGCTATGGAGCTGGTCGTAAAAGAAGTGGTTTCGTCGGTGGCCGGCTCTTTCGGGAAATTGTCCGGATTTTCACCCATTACCTTATACTTACCATTGTCGCTGGTGAGCTCGACGGCAAAATGTTTGTCTATATTGAACGTCAGCGGCTGATCTGGAATATTCTTTAAAGAATCCAGCAGGATCTTGGCCGGAATACACACCTTACCGGTATCTTTAGCCTCTACTTCAAGATGTACTTTCATGACGGTTTCCAGATCGGTTGCGACGACAGTGAGTTTGTTCTTTTCAACTTCGAATAAAAAATCTTCCAGGATTGGCAAAACGGTATTCGCATTGATCACACCACTAATCTGTTGCAGTTGTTTCAATAATGCCGAGGAGGAAACGATAAACTTCATGGAGTATGTCTTTGGTGGCGAAACTACTGATTTTTGTGTAATAGCCAAGATATTAGACGAGGCGGCCCGGCCGCGGACTACAATTGTTAATTTTAGGTGACTAACCTCACTCCTGCCGCCATTTTGTTTGTAAATTCGCGGCTATCAGCCCATTAGGTTAAAAATCTTATTTTGCAACTATGTCCACGCTCACGATAACTACCATTCAGCCCGATCTTTTATGGGAAGACAAGACCGCCAACCTCCGGCGGCTGGAGGAGAAGATTGACGGCATCGGCGTGCCTACCGAACTGGTGATCCTCCCGGAGATGTTCAGCACCGGGTTTAGTATGCGCCCCGCGACCCTGGCCGAACGGATGGACGGTCCGACCGTCGACTGGATGCGTGCGGTTGCCGCCCGGAAAAAGATCATCCTGACAGGCAGCATCATAATAGAAGAGGAGGGCCATTATTTTAACCGGCTGCTCTGGATGCTGCCCAACGGACAATACGGGTATTATGACAAACGCCACCGGTTTGCCTATGCCGGTGAAAACGAGTGTTATAGCGCTGGCCACAAACGCCTGATCGCCTCTGTCAAAGGATGGAAGATCCTGCTATTGGTTTGTTATGATCTTCGGTTCCCGGTCTGGAGCCGGCAGAATCCAACACAACGCCCGCAGCAATCGCAACCCCCGACCCCCCAGCAGGCTCCCCCACCCGGCACCTCGCCGCTCCCCGGCCCCCCGGTACCCGAAGGGCTTGAATATGATCTGATCATCTGTGTCGCCAACTGGCCGGAGCGCCGGTCCCATGCCTGGAAAACCCTATTACAGGCCCGCGCCATCGAAAATCAATCTTATGTAGTGGGCGTCAACCGGGTCGGAGATGACGGCAACAAGATTTATCACAGCGGCGATTCCCTGATCATCGATCCCCTGGGGGAGATCCTGTATCACGGGGCAGCGAAGGAAGACGTGTTCACCCTCACGCTTCAGAAAGAACAACTGGAAACGATCCGGCAACGCTTTCCCTTTTGGAAAGACGCGGACAATTTCAATATAGAACCCTAGCAACCATGGCAACAGCACTTATCGCCCGCGAGATCTTTACCGGGCACGAGATTCAGACAGGCAAGGCTGTGCTTGTCCGGGATGGCAGGATCGTGGATATCGTGGCAGCGACCGACATCCCGGCGGACTACCGGGTCCGCGAACTGCCCGGCTATATGCTGGCGCCCGCATTTCTCGACCTTCAGATCTATGGCGGCAATGGCCTGCTGTTCTCGGCAGAGATGACAACCGGGGCCCTGGAAGCGGTATATGAATATTGTCTGCAGGGCGGCTGTACACAGTTTATGATCACCCTGGCCACCAATTCCATCGAAAAATTTATCCTGGGGATGGAAGTCGCCCGGGAATACCGCAACAACGGCGGAAAGGGCTTGCTGGGTGTCCACCTGGAAGGGCCCTATATCAACCCGGCTAAAAAAGGCGCGCACCTGGAGAAGTTCATAAAAAAGCCCACCGCCGATGAGATCCGGCTGCTGCTGCAGAAAGGCCGGGATGTCTTCCGGATGATGACCCTGGCGCCGGAACAATGCGACCGCGAGTGCATAGAACTGCTGATCGACAACGGGATCGTCGTTTCTGCGGGCCATAGCAACGCTACGTATGACGAGGCCATCGGCGGCTTCTACCAGGGCATCCCCGCCGCCACGCATCTTTTTAATGCCATGTCTCCGCTTCAGGGCCGACAGCCCGGGTTTGTCGGCGCCGTCTATGACAACAACGATGTTCGGGCAAGCATCGTCTGCGATGGCGTTCACGTCGATTACGCTTCGGTCCGCATCAGCAAGAAAATCATGCAGGACCGGTTGTTTTTTATAACGGATGCTGTAGCCGAAGTCCAGTACGGCGAGTATGTTCATGTGTTTAAGGAAGACCGGTATACCCTGCCCGATGGGACGCTGTCCGGCTCCGCGCTGACCATGCTGCAGGCCGTCCGCAACGGAGTGGAGAAAGCCGGTATCACCCTGCCGGAGGCGCTGCGGATGGCATCTCTTTATCCCGCCGGTCTCCTCGGTTTGCAGGACCGCTGGGGCAGTATTAAACCAGGGGCCTGCGCCGATCTCATTGTCCTCGACGAACAATTGAATCTATTGGAGGTGATCGTCGACGGAGAGGAATAAGATTAAAAAATATAGATAACTATGTATCTAATTGCACGCTTTTTCTTAATCTGGCGGGAAACCAGCCCCGGATTCTAATAAAACGGCTCACTTGGGGGTTTATGACTGTATATACTATGGAAAACACAGCTATCTTCTCAAAAGAGTTTCCGCTCAACATCCTGATCGCAGCGGATAATCCTCATGCGCAGGCAACAACAAAAGGCATGCTTATCAATCTGGGCTATCTACCCGAAGTGGCAGCCAATGGCCTGGAAATGATGAGCATGACAAGCACTAAGTCTTACGATGTAATACTGGTGGATATCCAAATGCCCGAGGTCGAGGGAATGGTGGCCCGGCAACGCGACGGGCAAGCCCGACGCCCGCTGATGATTGCCATGACAGGTTATGCAAGGCAGGACTTCAGGCTGACCCGCCTGAAGATGGAAATGGACTCATATATCAATAATCCGTCCGATCCGAAAGAGTTGACCCTTCAGCTCAAAGCCTGTTCAGTCCTGACCGGCCACCGCAGCATCCGCACAGACAAATAGCGGGGTCGACCCCCACGCGCATCCCCCCGCCGCATGTCGCCCCCACGCCCTCACGCCCCCCCGCGCCCGCGCGTCGCTGCCTCTATTGTCCGGTCGTATCCGCAGCCTTCAGCCGGATCAACTCCTTTGCTTTTGCGGTCTTGAAATCCTGCCCCTTGCTAAGCGCCTCGATACTCGGCAATGCCGGCACATCCGGCAGAACACCGCGGCCATCTTTTTGCCGGCGCCGGTCCACGACCAGGCGGAAACGAGGCAGGCGGAAGCGGACACCCGTCTCCGGGAGTGTCACATCGGGGATCATCCAGGCGGTATTGCCATAATAGCCGCCACCTGTCTCCTCTCCAACCAGCGTAACATTGCGCTGGCCCTTCAGCGCTCCGGCGAACAGACAGGTCGCCGAAAAAGAATTTCCGCCAGTCAGGACATAGACGGAGCCGTCGAAATGATTTTCTTTAACCGGAGAATAATGGTGACGTTCGAAATAACCGAAATGATAGTAACCGTCGGAATGGCGGCGGCTTGCAAAAAAAGTCAGGAAATCATATGCCAGGCCGTGTTGGATATAGCCATCATAACGGCTGTGCCGGCGGATGGTATACAAGGAGTCCGCCAGCTTGAATTTTTTATCGATCAGATAGCGCGTGAGAAGAGTCGAGATAGCAGCATCGCCTCCGCCGTTCGACCGGACGTCGACCACCAGGTTTTGAACCTGCTTTTCCCGGAGCGTCCGGAAAGCCTGCCGGAAGAATGCCGGGAGATGATAACCCCGCTCAAACGTATTGAGCGTTAAAAAAGCCGAATGGCTGGCGCTGTCCAGCTGCAGGCTGCGGGTGAAAAGCAATTCCCTTTTCTTACGGGCGCGCCGGCCGGGAGGTCTTGTCCGCTGGGGGGGACCCGGCCTGGTCTGCCCCGTGCCCGGCATCAGCACCCGGCCCAGACTTCTCCGCATGGTATCGGTAAGGGGATCGTAGACCGGGATATGCGTTTCCCGGACGCTGCCCGTCGAATCCCGGTAACCGATATCGAATCCGGAGGCATAGCCGAAAATGTCTTTATACCAGGAGCTGAAATGAAGACCAGTACTCAGATATTGATATTTTCCCGTCAGATTATATCCGTCGGTAACGATATACGGAAAGAGGGTATCCGTTAGCTGACGGGCGGTTTTCCCGTTAATAGTATAGATCAGCGTACCCCTTTTCAGAATAGAGTCCTGGCGGTTTAAGTTTGCGGCTACGACCATGGTATCGTTCCAGAACTTCAGGATCAGGGGAAATTGTTGCAGCTTTGCGGTGTCGAGATAACGGCTATAAGCCCGGGAAGCACTGACCGAAGTATGGCCGCAACGGACTTTGGCAATAACATAGCTCAACACTTTTCTGAATTGCGGCTCCGTCATGGAATCCTTCAGCGCCGCAGATCCTTCGTCGAAAAAATAATTCATGCTGTCCGGAGAAGTATACCAGTACAGGCTGGGGTGCCAGGATTCCAGGACATGACGGAACACCCCGTAATCTTTTTGCAGGTCTTCGGGGGCATATTTCCGGTCCGGCCGGAAAGCCATTTTCGACGTCCCACAGGAAAAAAGAAAAACACAAAGAATAAGATAGCCGGAGGACAGGAGTTTATTCATGCAAAAGCTCATTTGGAAGCAAAGGCGTTCCACCCCTGCGCAGTTATATCGAAGGTATTGCCTCCCTTTGTAATGATCTTCCTTCCATTTTCAGGGTCGGTCATATGCCCGATCACGCTGATCTGTTCGTTGAGCACCAGCTTATCATAATCGGCCTGGGCGATGGTGAAAAGCATCTCATAGTCCTCACCACCGCTAAGGGCGCAGGCGGTGGGGTCCAGCTCGAATTTATAGGCGGCATTGCGGGTATCTTCCGCGATAGGGATCTTGTCTTCATATAAGACGCAACCCAGACCGCTTTGCCGGCAGATGTGCAGGACCTCGGAACTGAGGCCGTCACTGATATCCATCATGGAGGTTGGAATAAGGTCGGACTGCTCGAAGAATTCGATCAGGTCTTTGCGGGCCTCCGGCTTTAGCAGGCGGCCGATCACATATTTTTCTCCTTCCAGGTCGGCCTTGACCTGGGGACTTTCCAAATATATCTTTTTTTCCCGCTCGAGAATGATCAGCCCCAGATAGGCGGCGCCAAGATCGCCAGTACAGCAGAGCAGATCGCCTTTTTGCGCCGTACTGCGCCGGACGAACCGGTCCGGGGTCACTTCCCCGATGGCGGTAACGGAAATGATAAAGCCCTTTCTGGAGGAAACCGTGTCACCGCCAACCAGGTCCACCCCATAGGCTTCGCAGGCCGCATAGACGCCTTCATAGAATTCATCGAGCGCCTCTACGCTGAAACGGCTGCTGATACCCAAACCGATGGTGATCTGGGTAGGAGTGGCATTCATCGCATAGATGTCACTGAGATTTACAATCACGGACTTATAGCCAAGATGCTGGAGTGGTGTATACATCAGATCGAAGTGAACCTCTTCCAGGAGCAGGTCGGTGCTGATGACGGTCTGCTTGCCGAAATGGTCGATAACGGCAGCATCGTCTCCAACCCCCACCAGGGTGGAAGCATTCTTTATTTCAATATTGGCCGTCAGCCGGTCGATTAATCCGAATTCTCCCAAGGACGATATTTCGGTCCTGTTTTCACTCATAATGTGTTATTAAGTTATCATACGAGTCATGCCCGCCGTCCGGTTGCCGCCTGCCCCCGCAGACTGACCCCGCCTGTGCTCCTGCCGCTTATAGCGTCGGGTGCCGGTTGTTCACGACAGCGACGAGCTCATCGTGGATCTTTCCATTCGAGGCGATGATATGCGGCTGGTAGGGGGAGTAGCGGTTGCCGGCGAAGTCCGATACCTTTCCTCCGGCCTCTTCCACGATCAGAAATCCGGCTGCGCTGTCCCAGGCCTGCAGCTTATGTTCGTAGAACCCATCGAAGCGGCCGGCCGCCACCCAGCAAAGGTCGATGGCTGCCGAGCCCAGCCTCCGGACCGGCACCCCGCCGCGGATCAACCGGTCGAACACTTGCAGCGGGCCATTCGGCTGGTCCAGATAGGTATAGGGGAAGCCTGTTACCAGGCAGGAGGTAAGGACGGAGGTCTCCGAACTTACGGCAATTTTTTTATCGTTCAGGGTGGCGCCATACCCTCTTTGCGCAAAAAAGAACTCTTTAATAAATGGGTTGTAGACGGCCCCCATGATCATTTCCCCCGCTTGCTCCAAACCAATCGAAACACAGCAGAGCGGCAGACCATGGGCAAAATTCACCGTTCCATCTATCGGATCGATAATCCACTTATAGCTGGAGTCCATAACGATCTCCCCGATTTCTTCGCTAAGAAGAAAATGGTCAGGAAAATCGTGCCGGATGACCTCGAAAATCGCCTTTTCCGAAGCATGATCTGCTTCCGTAACCAGATTATTAATGCCTTCCTTGTTGGAGATGGTAAATTCCCCCTGAAAAAACCGTTGCATAACAGCAGCGCCAGCCTCCGTAGCCCTTATAAGTGTTGATTTTAGCATAGGATAAAGGTAAGGCAGCCGGGGTAAATAATTATTTTACAAGTTGCGAAGTCCCTTCCAGCTTCCGCAGCGCGTCGATATATTCATTCAGAACGCCGCCGTTCAGCGTATAGGTATAGTTCCGGCCTTCTTTTTCTCCATCGATCAACCCGGATTCTACGAGGATCTTCACGTGATGGGAAATGGAAGGCTGTGCGAGATCGACGACGCTCTGGAGGGCAGAGCATTCAGCACATCCACCTTTACCGGATAGATAATAAAGGATTTTGAGCCGGCTGCTGTCGCCAAGCGCCTTGGAAATTTTCTCGATTTGTTTAAATGAAAGTCCCATTTCTATTAAATTGACAAATGCAAATATATCGATTTTTTACCACTTGATGTAAAAATTGTCGTACTTCGCGGATCAACGTTTTCCATGGTCCTTTCCGTCATCATCGTTAATTACCGGGTAAGGTATTTTTTGGAGCTCTGTCTGCATTCGGTGGAAAAAGCTTTGCGGGGACTGGACGCAGAGATCCTGGTTGTTGATAATCAATCCGCGGACGGCAGCGTAGAGTTCCTCCGGCCCTTATTTCCGGCGGTGAAGTTCATCGTCAATGCGGAAAATGCCGGGTTTGCACGGGCCAACAACCAGGGTTTGGAACAGGCAGGAGGCGAGTATATCCTTTTCCTCAACCCCGATACCATCCTGCCGGAAGATATCGTCCGGCGTTGTCTTTCCTTTTTGCAATCCCCGCCGCCCCCGCCGCCCCCCACGTCGCAGCCCCCCGCGTCGCCGCTCCCCCGGATCGGCGGTCTTGGCGTCCGGATGATCGATGGCAGCGGCCGGTTTCTGAAGGAGTCCCGCCGCGGTTTCCCCTCTCCGTGGGTTGCTTTTTGCAAACTCTCGGGACTGACGGCCCTCTTTCCCCGATCCCGCTGGTTTTCTGCCTATTACCTGGGCTATTTGCCGGCAGACCGTACGCATCCCTCCCCCGTATTATCGGGAGCTTGTTTTTGGATCAGCCGGGCTGCGCTCCGCGAGACAGGGCCGTTCGACGAAAAGTTCTTTATGTATGCCGAGGATATCGATCTGAGCTATCGGCTGGAAAAAGCCGGCTTTGTGAATTACTATCTTGCCGATACCACGATCGTTCACTTTAAAGGAGAAAGCACTCAAAAGGATATTCGTTATGTCCGGCAATTCTACAAGGCTATGAACCAATTCCAGCGCAAACATTTCAGCAGCGGTATGCCGGGCCTCTTCCGGGGAGCGCTCGTGGCGGCGATTTGGCTGCGGGCAGGGCTCGGGGCAAGCAAAATCGCCGGCCGCCGCCACAGGGCTACGGCCTCCCGCCGCCAGACGGCGACAATAGCCCCCCACCAGCCGAACACGATGTCTCCCCGCCGGACCTTGCTGATAGGCGATCCGACCGGAATAAGCGAGCTGCGGTCACGGTTACCGGTCGCCGGGGAAAGAACGGCGGCGCCGGACCGGCAACAGGCGGAGGAGATCATTTTTTGCGTGGGGGACGAATTCTCCTTTAAGGAGGCCATCGGGGCACTGGAAGCAGCAGCTCCTTACAGAAAAGGGCAGCAGGTGAAATTCTATACGGCGGGTAGCCATGCGGTGGTTGGCAGCGCACACCGGGACGGCCCCGGAGAAATCCGGGTATTATAACGATAGCTCCGCTATCAGCTTTTTTAGCTGTTTGCGGGTTAAGAACCAACCGATCAGCAGCAGGACCAGCCAGGCAATGACCCGGATATATGCCTGCTCCTGGGTCGTACCCGCAGGGATCAGCCAGCGGTTGAGCTGTTGGTTCCACAGCCGGTCCAGCCAGCCGGGCAGGAGGAAAAGAAGAGGAAAGGCAATCAGCTTTCCCTTATACCCGGGTAGCCGCAAAAATGCCCGCAGTAGCGGCGGCACGACCAGGAGTAGCGCGATCACCAATCCGGTCACCGTCGCAAAATGCCGGTTGGAATAGGGGCCATGCCGCTGCATCCACCGGATACAATCGGTGAGATCACCGCCCCCGACAAAAGCGGCTGCCAGGTTGTTCAATGGCAGACAGGCAAAGACCAGCGCGCAACCAAGGGAGTTTTGTTCCGTCGGATTATCGGGATGTAACAGGAGCCAGCCAGTCCAGAGCAGCACGTAATTGATACAGGGACCGGCGATGGAAACGAGGGCGTGCTGACCAGCGGAGGGCGAGCCGCAAAAATCCCAACCGTCAAACACGCGTTTTCCCCAGCAATGGCAAGTGGCTCTGACCATCAGCAAATGCGCCCAATCATGGAATTCGTGTACCAGGAATACCAGGATCAGGAAGGAAAGGACATAAAGGGGGGGGGCTTTCAGGTTCATAAGCGTTCAGTTAAATAAATGTAGCAAAAATATCATCCAAAACGTTAATTTCGCCGCATATAAAAGACCGGGTTATTCAATGGCATTGATTGAGATTCAATTACCTAAATCCTTGGCTCAAGCGCTACGGCTGCCCCAGAAGTCTCCCAGGCGGCAACAGTTGAAAGTATTGCGAAAACTGCTTCGGAAGGCAAGGTTTACTGAATTCGGTCAGCAATATCGTTTTGATGAGATCGTCCTGAACCGGAATCCCGACAAAAAATTCCAGGAAATCGTCCCGGTCTGCGACTACAGCAGCATCTATGAAGCCTGGTGGAATCAGACATTGGAGGGCAACGCGGATGTCTGCTGGCCGGGAAAGATCAAATATTATGCGCTTTCTTCCGGCACCTCCGAAGCCGGGAGCAAATACATCCCCATCACCAACGATCTGCTGCGCGGCAATCGCATCGTCATGGTCAGGCAATTGCTGACCCTGCGCACCTATCGTGATATTCCGGTCAAGAGCCTCAGCAAGGGTTGGCTGATGATCGGCGGTACCACCAGCCTGCAAAAGGGCGCCGGGTATTACTCCGGTGATCTCAGCGGCATCACCGCACGAAAAGTTCCCTTCTGGTTCCAACCCTTCTACAAACCAGGAAAAAAGATCGCGCGTACCAAGGACTGGACAAAGAAACTGGAAGAGGTGGTCAGACTGGCCCCGCAATGGGATATCGGGTTCCTTGTCGGAGTACCGGGTTGGATACAGCTTTGCATGGAGAAGATCATCGAACGCTACAAGCTGAACAATATTCATGAGATCTGGCCCAATCTCGCGTTCTTCGTACACGGCGGTGTATCCTTTGAACCCTATCGAAAAGGGTTTGAGAAATTGCTGGGTAAGCCATTGACCTATATCGAGACCTATCTGGCCTCGGAAGGTTTTATCGCTTATCAGGATAGCCAATACGCGAAAGGCATGCGCCTGGTCACCAACCAGCATATCTTCCTGGAATTCGTGCCGTTTGACGATAAGAATTTTGACGCCGACGGAAATCTGGTCCCGAACCCCGAAGCATATATGATCCATGAAGTAGAGGAGGGAAGGGACTATGCGCTGTTGCTGAGCACCAGCGCGGGCGCCTGGCGCTATCTCATCGGAGATACGGTCCGGTTTGTGGACAAGGAACGCTGCGAAATCATCATCACGGGGCGGACCAAACATTTCCTGAGTCTTGTCGGAGAGCACCTCTCCGTGGACAATATGAATAAGGCGGTGCAGCTGGCCAGCGAGGAAATGAATCTCTCCATCCGGGAATTCGCCGTGGCCGGTATTCCCCATGGCTTGTTCTTTGCACACCAATGGTGGTTATCCTGTGGCGATCCGGCCGATGAGGAATTGTTGCGCCAAAAGATCGACGACAAATTAAAAGCGCTGAACGACGACTATGCCGTTGAAAGAAGCAGCGCATTAAAAGACATTTATGTAAAAGTGTTGCCGGAGCAAAAATTTATGGATTTCATGCGGCTAAAAGGCAAAATCGGGGGACAGCATAAATTTCCCAGAGTGCTAAAAGGCAAAATACTAAAGGACTGGCAAAAATTCCTGGAAACGGGAAGTATCTAATAGACATTTCTATTTTATGATGGAGTCGATATTGAAAGGATTGGCGCTGGGATTTGTTCTTGCCTTGTCGGTAGGGCCCATCATCTTTACCATCATCAAGCAAAGCCTGGACAACGGGCACAAAGGGGGATTCAGTTTTGTCGCCGGTGTCTGGATCAGCGATATCCTGCTGGTCGTGCTGAGCAATACGCTGACAGTCCTCGTGTCCACCATGCTGGAGCATAGCCGGGTCATTGCGTTAGGCGGCGGCAGCTTTCTCATCGCCATGGGCATTTATTTCGTTTTCTTTAAAAAGGTCTCGCTCGGCAAAGAGGCGGATGGCGGAGAAACCCGATTCCGTAAAAGAGATATGGCCAGGGTCTTTGCGTCCGGATTCATTATCAATACCCTTAACCCCGGTGTTATATTCTTCTGGCTGGGAAATGCCACGGTACTCTCTCTTAACCATACCATCCAGGAACGGATCGTAATTTTTTCCGTGTGCCTTCTCGTCAATATGAGCGCCGACGTAGGAAAAGTGATGATGGCCGGCAGACTCAGGAGCAAGCTGACGATCCACACGCTGTCGATCATCAATAGGATCGCCGGTACGATCCTTATCGGTTTCGGGATAGCCCTGCTCTGGGATGTGATTTTTTTTCATAAGGTCCTGCGATGATTTGTTGCATATTAACAACTATCTTGCTTCGATCTTTGTAAGTTTGGAACTATATGATGCACAAGCTATTCATATTATTTATTTGCCTTATTCCATTTTGTAGCCACGCTCAAAACGACGTGCTGGTCTTGCAAAGAAGGGGCATGCATGAACGGGCCTATACGGTAGGCGATCCCCTGGTCTTCAAGACCATCTACGGGCAATGGTTCAACGGCACGATCGAGGACCTGCACCATGACACGGTATATATTGCCGGACAGGCCTTCAACTACCACGAGATCGCCGTCATTCGCAGGACAAATACAACTTTCAACTGGTCCGAGGCCGGCGCGTTTATGATGGCCGTCGGCGCAGTATGGACGGCCGTCAGCGTTGTCAACGGTCTTCTCCGGCAGGACCACCCCAATCAATGGTTCACTACCGGAGGGTACGTTTTCGGCGGTGCTTTGCTGGCCGGAGGATTCATGCTGGTCGAGCTCACCTCCAAGTATTATAAGCTGGGCGGGAGGTTTAAGCTGGAATACCTTCAGATTACAAAGGACAAGCGCTAATAAAAATGCCTTTAAACACCAAAGGACTAATCCCCCGGGCCTGGAGAGTGATCCGTCGCGTCTTCATCGTCTTGTTCTTTTTGCAACTGTTCTATATTCTCCTCCTGAAATGGGTCAATCCGCCGATCACGCTTACCCAGGTAGGCAGCCTGCTGGACGGCGACGGTCTCAAGCGCACCTATGTCGGCATGAAGGATATTTCGCCGTATGCGAAGCTGGCGGTTATCAGCACGGAAGATCAGCTCTTCCCCGATCACGACGGGTTCGATTTCAAAAATATTGAAAAGGCGATGAAGCATAACCAGAAGAGCAAGTCGCTGCATGGAGCCAGTACGATCAGCCAGCAGGTCGCAAAAAATGTTTTTCTCTGGCAGGGCCGCACCTGGCTGCGGAAGGGCCTGGAGGTTTATTTTACGTTTATGATCGAATTAGTATGGGGGAAGAAGCGGATACTCGAAATGTATCTCAATGTTGCGGAGATGGGAAAAGGGATCTATGGGATCGAAGCCGCCGCACACTTTTACTACCATAAGTCGGCCAGGGACCTTACCCGGCTGGAAGCCGCCCGGATCGCCGCCTGCCTGCCCAATCCGAAGATCTATACGGTCAAGCCCCTGTCAGATCGGGTAGCCAGCCGCTCCGCCTGGGCTCTGGGCCAGATGAGCCACCTCCAGGACGACCCCGATATCCAGAAATTATTGCAGTAACACAGCATCATCCCGACCGCCGGATCGTCAGCCTTTCCACCGCCGCCACCGCATGCTCCAGCCGCTGACCGGCCGTTCCTCTGATCTCGGCCCAGGGAATAGTTTGGTTGACCAGGAGATCCTTGTAAATATGAAATAGCCGCTCCCGCGTTTCCAGGTCGGGATATTCGCGCAACGCTTCGGCCTCCCAGGGCAGGTCTGTACAACAGAGCAGATAGGCATCATATGGACGCCGGGCGATTTCTTCCAGTATCCAGGTTTCACAGCGGCCAAACACATATTCGCTCCACACTTTTATCACATAAAGATCGGTGTCGATAAAAAGGAAACGCTCTGCGGCGGCAGTCCGGGGCGGCGCCTCTCCCGCCCGCATCATCGCTCCCGTCTTGTCTTCCCCGGCCAGTTGCCCGCGGGCGATCGTAGAAAGATCTTCATAGGTATAGTCCATCCCATGGCGCTCGAGATACTCGCGGGCATATTCCCGTACCCACTCCGTGTGATAATGCGCTGCCAATGCTTCACACAGCGTGGATTTGCCGGTCGACTCCGGCCCAATGACAACAATTTTTTTAAGCGGCATACCTTGTTTGTTTTGCCTTTTTACTCCACTCCAGTAACCCGGATACCGCCATCATCAGCAAGATCACATAGTAAACGCTGGTGAAGACGTAATGCTTGACAAAATACAAAGGAATGGACGAAAAATTCGTGGCGATCCACCAATGCCAGCTTTCGACTTTCTTTTTTGCCATCAGCCACATGCCGGTATAGGCGGTCGCGGAGGCAAAGGCATCGGCCCAGGGGATCGCCTGGGGAGCGAAATCTTTCTTCAGATAGGTTAAAGCGAAATAGACGGGAGCGTAACATATTCCAAAAAACCCCAGTTGCACAAGCCGCTCCCTGCGGGAAGACCGGGTGATCCGCAGAAGATGCTGCTGCCGGTCGTCTTTTCTTGCCCATAGAACCCAGCCATAGATGCTGACGACCGTATAATAAAGGTTTACACTGGCTTCACCCAGGAGCGAAGATCTATAACTGAGCCAGATATAGAGGATGGTATTGACGAGACCTGTCGGGTAGACCCAGATATTCTCCTGGCGGCTGAACCAGACACTGAGGATGCCGGTAATAACGGCGATGAATTCAAGCCAGGAAGTATGTTGAATATCCAGGACGAACTGGCGATAGAGGTCGGCAAACACCGTCAGGAATGTCGTCATGAAGATTATTCTGCTTCGGCAACCACTTCTTTCACCTCGGGGATCATACGTTTCATCATACCTTCGATGCCGGCCTTGAGGGTGATCATGGAAGAAGGACAGCCCGAGCAGGAGCCTTGCAGCATGAGGTTGACAGTGCCTTCATTATAGCTCTTGAACTGAATGGCGCCGCCGTCCATTTCAACCGCAGGCTTTACATAATTCTCCAGCAATTCCTTGATCCTTTTTACGACGTCATCGTCATCGGCATCAATGCTGTTGCCTTCCGATTTGACAAGGACGATTTCCTCTTCGTTGATGACCGGTTTATTTTCTTCCAGGTATTCCTTTAGAAACTGGCGAATGGCGGGGATGACATCATCCCAATCCGTATCGGGGGTCTTGGTGAGCGTTACAAAATTGCTGGCGATAAACACGCTTTTTACAAAGGGAAAACCAAACAGCTCGATAGCCAGCGGAGAAGGTTTGGCAGTCTCGGTGTCCGGGAAATCGATGCTTTTTCCGGGATACAACAACTTATTGGCCACGAATTTCATCGTTTCCGGGTTGGGAGTCATTTCGGTATAGATGCTGATAACCGGATTACCTGTTCTGATCATAAAAAAGCCGTTTATTGGATGCGCCAGGATGGGCGTTTATCCCGTAAAGATAGCAAATCCGGTGCAAAACCGCTGTTTATCCCCTAAAAAATGCAACAATGTTTCAAAATGTAAAAATACCCCGGACAATCCTAATTTTGTGGTATTATGAATAAGAAGAAGATAGGCTTTCTGATCGGGTTTTTTATCCTGCTGTTTATCGGCTTTTATTTTGCCCTGACCCGCCTGGTACCGGGTTTTGGATCGCCGACGCTCCCCGTGCTCAGCCAGGTGCCTTCTTTTTCGTTCGACAACCAGGAAGGCAGGATGATCACCGAGAAAGACCTCGCGGGAAAGGTCTATGTCGCGGAATATTTTTTTACCACCTGCAGGGGTATTTGCCCCAGGTTGAACATCAATATGAAGAAAATAGCCGGCGATTATTCGGGGGAAGCGGATTTCCGCATCCTTTCCTATACCGTGGACCCGGAGACAGATAGCGTAGGCCGGATGAAACATTACGCCGATTCTCTGGGCGCCGACCCGCAGCGATGGTGGTTTCTCACCGGCAGAAAAGACAGCCTGTACCATTTAGCGAGGAATGGGTATCTGCTGGACGACCCGAAGAACAATGCGCTAAATATCAATGAGCAGTTCCTGCATACTCAATTTCTGGCATTGGTGGACAAGAGCGGCCGGGTCAGAAAAATCTATGACGGGTTGAAGGAAGACGAACTGGACGAGCTGGAAAAGGATATAACGGTGTTGCTTAAAGAAAAAGCCGATGCTCCACGGTTTGCCAATTCTCTTCTAAAGACGCCGTAGGCGAATCCGGGTTATCTTAATTCTCAAAAAACACCTATGCGGCAAACATTATGGAAAAGAAAATAGACGACCTTCTGAAAAAAAGTCAACTAAGCGTCACCGGGGGCCGCCGGAAGATCCTGGAATTATTCCTGCAACAGGATGGCGCGTTATCGCATAGCGATATTGAAAAAAAAGCGGGCGAGAAATTCGACCGGGTTACCGTTTATCGCACACTGCAGGCGTTTCTTGAAAAAGGGTTGATACACAGTATACCTACTTCGGATAATTCTATACGTTACGCGTTATGTAAAGACGACTGTTTTGGTGGACAACACCGGGATGATCATGTGCATTTTATTTGTAACCATTGCGGCAATACGATGTGTTTGGAAGGGGTGGTTGTTCCACCTATAAAACTTCCCCGCGGTTACATCGCACAACAGGTAGAAATGCTCGTGAGCGGCATTTGCAAGAGCTGCAGTCATGGACTGTAATGTCTGTGCACCGTGTGCACGAACCGGACTCAGTCCGGTTCAAAAGAAAGCCCCGATGTAGAAACACCGGGACTTTTGGTTAAGGCTCTGATTAGTAGCTTCTTTATATCTAAGACGGTTGCCCGTCTGATCAGTTTTTAAATCACTCCTTGCAAATATAGCCGTAAAAAAGCATACGAACAAGAGCAAACTCTACTACTTTACGGGTATTTTGTCATTTTTTTCGGCGGATATTTTTTCCATTTCTTCTCCGACAAAATCCATCAATTGTTTAATCTGATCTTTAGCAAAGTTAAACTTCACGCCCGCGGCATCGTATAATTCCGGCAAGGTCCGTGTCGCGCCAAGACTGAGCGCCTGTATATAGTTCTGCAAAGCCTTGTCTTTATTGCGCTTATACTGCATCCACAAACCAAGCGCTCCTAACTGGGCAATACCATATTCAATGTAGTAGAAGGGCACTTCGAACAAATGCAGCTGCTTCTGCCAACCATATTCCCGAAACTTCTCCAACCCATCCCAGTCAACGGAATGAGAGGAAAACTCTTCCAGGATTTCCATCCATTTTTGTTTTCTTTCTTCCAGGGTATGGGCAGGGTTTTCGTATATCCAATGTTGAAATTTGTCAATAGTAGCAATCCAGGGGAATATGGTGATCACTCTTTCAAGCTGATGTTCGCGTGCTCTTGCTAAATCGTTTTGATCTTCAAAGAATAAATCCCAGTGATCCATGGTGAATAATTCCATCGACATGCTCGCCACTTCTGCGATCTCCATGGGATAATCTTTGAAGGCGCTCAGCTTCAGCGGATGTGTCAAAAAGGAATGAATGGCATGGCCGCCTTCATGTACCATCGTTGTCAGATCGCCCATTTGGCCGGAAGCATTCATAAAAATAAAGGGAGCGCCGGTTTCTGCTAACGGACAGTTATATCCGCCCGGAGCCTTTCCTTTCCTGCTTTCCAGATCGAATCGCCCCATTTTCAACATGGTATGAAGACAATCGCCAAAAAAAGGATTGAGCTGATTGAAACAGGCGATTGTTTTCGTCAGCAGATCATCGCCATTCGTAAAGGGGCGAAGCGGTTTTATCCCTTCGGGTTCTGCTTCGCCATCCCAGGGCCGTAGCGTATCCAACCCCAGTTTCTTTTTCTTTTTCTCATTGATCTTGTTGACAAGCGGTACCACATATTCCCTGACCGCCTCATGAAAGCGGAAGCAATCTTCTTTGGTATAGTCGAAACGGCCCAGCTCTTCGAATTTAAAATCCCGGTAATTGGGTAGGCCGGCATTTAGCGCCTGCTGGTTACGGATGCTGATCAATTTGGAATACAAGTCGTTCAACACATCCTTGTCTTGTCCCCTTCTTTCCTGGATCTTACGATAAACGGCTTCCCGTAATGACCTGTCCGGACTTTCCAGGAATTTGCTGGCTTGCTGCAGGGTATATTCACGACCATCCACTTCTACCGTCATTTTACCGGAGATGACGCCAAACTGCTGCGCCAGGACGCTGGCTTCTGCATACAGGGGAATATTGGCTTCCCGGAAGAGCTCGATCCTCTTTTTAACGGAGCGCAGATAGGTGAAATATTCCTTGGGATCCAGTTCCTGCGTATGCGGGTTTTCCACCAGTCGCCGGTTGAGCCGGTCGGCATAAGGCTGGATTCTGGGCTGGATTTCCAGATAAAAATAATTGAATGACTCTTCCAGACTTTTGTTTTCCGTATCGCAGGTCATTCGGATCTGTCGCCAGCAGGCATCTTCGCTTATCACGGCTTCGAGCTCGCTCATGTCGACCAACCACCTCTCCAGGTCTGCCCTGCAGTCCAGCGGACGTTGTTCCAGTTCCTGAAAATAGTGTTCCAGGCTGTTCCAATCTGTCAGAGTATAATCGGCCGGCAAAAAATGCCGTGCCGGTTTTTGCAATTCAGCGGTAGGTGTCATCATCACTTTTTCTTTTTGGCGGCTTTTTTCGGCTTTTCAGCGGTCGGTTTTTCCGCTTTTTTTGCCTTCTCCGTTTTTTCTGCTTTGTTTTTCTTATCAGCCTTGGCGCTTGCGGCCGCCTTCTTTGCGACAGGAGCATCGGCAACCCCAGCCTTTTTGGCTTTTGGCTTCTCATCTGCCGGCGTTGCTTTTTCCGCGGCTACCGCTTTCTCTTCCTTCTTTTTTGGAGCAGGTTTCGGGGCAGGCTTTTCTTTCACTGGTTCTTCCGTCCCGGCTGCCGATTCTTCCGGCTCCTCCTCCGGTTCTGACAATTTAATCTCGATATTGTTTGCTTTCAGAACTGAAAACCATTTTACCATTTTCTTCAGGTCACTGCTGTAGACGCGGGAAAAATCCAGATCCGGATAGACTTTTGTAAAATAAGTCTTCAGCTCCGAACCATCTTTTTCATCCGGCAGCTTTGTGGAGCTTGCTTCCATCGCTTTCAAAATATCCACCAGGTTGACATTGTCGCGGACCGTATAGACCTCGATACTTTCCAGGTGTGAAAAATTATGGATGCGGCTGGCGACAAACCTCGTTGTCTTATCGTCCAGCGAACGGACGATGGCTCCGTCAGATTTGCTGCTTAACAATTCGTACAATCCCGGCAATCCGGTTACGGCTATGATCTTGTTGTATTCCATATTGATGCGTGTTGACGGCCTATCTGGGCCTTTTATTCGCGCCTCGCGGCTATTTTTAAATTTTGCCCCTCGGCGCGAAAGGGAGAGCTTCGGCGGAACTTCGTTCCTCGTTCCACCTCGTTCGCAACCTTCGCATTCGCTCGGTTGTTTCTGAGCCTTTCGGCAACGGACCGGTGGTCCGTTTTGAGGGACATGCAAGTTAATGTTAATAGATCATTTGCAGACAATTATTTTCCCTGCAAACGAGCTTCTGGAAAGCTGCGTTCCTCGCTTAGAACTTCGTCGGAACGTCGTCCCTTGTTCCTCCTCGTTCGTACCCTTCGCTCTGCTCGGGTACGCTCCTAACCTTCGCTCCGCTCGGTTACATTAAGTACCTTCACCAGATTTTTTTTCAAAGTCGCATAGTCGGTATAGCCGCCGGTCAGCAAGTAAAACTTCGAATCATTCACCTGTAAAAATACGGTCGGGAATCCCGTCACCTTCAGCTGCTTTACCAGGGCAAACTCTTCATAAGCTTTTTCTTTATAGCCCGGATCGTGTAGCTTATGGTAGAACTCCGTTTCAGGAATCTCATATTTCTCCAGCAGGTGACGATAGGCTTCATCATCGGTGAGGTCCCGCCCTTCGTAATGAAGGGCATACTGAAGCTCCGCGCTAAAGGGAACGCACAGATCAGGATGATAGTCCCGGAATACGCAAAGCGCGATGGCCGGCTTTTCCGAACTGGGGTACCAGTCGCTTTCATCCGGATGAAAAATATGCCAGAGCCAGTCTTCGCCAAAGCGGATACCCGTGCGTTCCTCGACGGTCTTATAGGCTTTTTGAATATAGCCTGCCATAACCGAGACCGGCTGTGCTGTTTCCGGCAGGATCATTCCACCGGAGAGCACCTCGAAGGCGATTGCCTGGCGGTATTCTTCAAAGATGCGGCTGATGATGGGACTGAACCCATAGCACCACCCGCAATAAGCATCATAACAATAGTATAAAGTAGGTGTCATAAAAACTATTTGCCGGGAACAAGCTCAGCTTATTCCCGGCAAATTTGAAATAAAAGGACGATATAATAAAAGAGTTAGTGTCTCCTTCCACCACCGCCACCGGAAGGTCTGGACCCACCACCGGACGGTCTCGACCCGCCGCCTGTCGAACGGGGAGCGCTGGCGCCGCTTCTGGCCTGCTGGAAATTCTGCGCCCTGACCTGACCGCGATTCCGCATTTGCTGATCCCGGTTTAGGTTTTGGACCGAATTGTTGTTCTGCACCGGCCGCCATGAATTGTTGCTCCGCTGCTGCCATTGATTGGTTCCCGTATTGTGCTGGTAAACATTTCCGGCACGGTCCGAGTAGACATTATTGCCGCCGGGCCGCCCACCGTTCACAACGCCCCCAGGCCGCCCACCGGTAACACCCGGTCTGGAAACGGTACGGGGACTGAACGTGTGATTGTCACGGGTGATCACACCAGGACGGCTGGCGTAAATATTCGTATGATAACTATTGATAAATGTATTCCGGTTGCGGGCGAAGCCGGGACCATAGAAACCATTGGTACGATACCGGTTCCAGGCAAAAGCAGGGCGATAAATGTGCGGGCCCCACCAGCCGCCACCCCAGCCGCCCCAGCCGCCATGCCAGCCAAAGCCCAGGCCGATGCCGAAATGGAACCAGCCAAAGCCATAACCATAGCCCATGCACCAGCCGGCATAAGGATTGTAGCCGAAACCAAAACCCCAGGACCAGGGACGGGGATAATAGTAGCCGTTGAACCAGGGATTATAGTAGAACCCGGTTCCGTATACTACCGTCGGACCATAGATATAGGCGTTGAGGTAACCCGGCGTATAACCCATGTATACATAGTCGGGGGTTACATCATATACATATACATATTTTACGTTGTACAGCGGGGAAGTCGGAGGAATAGCATCCACCTCCGCCGGCCTTTCCGTTGCTACCGTCCAGGGACCGTTAGGACCGGGCGCCTGAAACCAGACACCATTGTCCACGCTATAATAAACGCCGTTCTCCTGGATAACAGAGGCGCCGGTATTGGTTGCATATTGCATGTCCGTACCCTGCAAAGGAGAAAATTGCGGATCGCCATCATAGTTGACGGAAGTCGTAGCCGTGCTTCTGTCGACCTTGGCCGTCTGCGGGATCTGCGCATCCATAATGGCTTCCCGGGCGGCATCGGTACCGGCTACGCTGGCAAGTACATTATCCTTTGGCGAACCCTCGGGTATTTTGGCAAAATCGGGGGGCAGTGCATTGGCAGCGACATAGTGCCAGCCGCCATTAAGGGCGCCGGAAGAATACCAGCGGCCGGAGATCAGCACATAGTATTTGCCGCTCTGATCCTGGAAAATATCGTTTTGTGAGTTGCTGACATAAGAAAGACCCGTCCCCTGAATAGGAGTAAAGGTCGGCTGTCCGTTCGTCTGGATCAGCTCGGCCTGGGAAGTGGAGACGACGATATCCGATGTCGTGTTATCCTGCGCCGCGGCAGCTGAATCCGTATAGCCGGCATTAGAACTATTGGCATTGTCTACCGCGGTCTGGACCTGCTGCAGCTCTGACGGAATATTGCCTGCGGGCGAATAAGGACCAGTTGCTTCCTGTGCGGTATACCAGTGTTTGCCGCCATAAAGGTAGAATTGGTTGTCATGCCCCTTGACAATCGTAAACGGAGTGTTTTGAACGACATCCATACCCCAATCCTTATTATTTTGCAGTTTGGGCTGACCGTCGATCATGACCAGCAGCGAAGGGTGGTCGGCGTAGATGATGCGCGGTGCAGCCGTGCTGAGGTCTTTGGATAATTTCCGTTGCTCGCTGTCCTGGTCCAGGGAGGCGAGCACCTCGTCCAGCGAAAGATCACCTGCCGTCTGGGGCAGATTTGTTTCCAGCGCCGTCTTCATGCTGTTGATGAAGTTGTCGTCCGGCTGACCGGGGAATTTAACATTGGGCACTTTTGCCGACTGGATAACGACCCGGCGGGCATCCCTGTCCGTCTCGACATTCGATACCGACCAAAAGGTCCCGAAGACGGGATCCTGCTTGCCGGGTTGAAGGACGGATATAGCCCAGCGGGACTTTAAGACATTATTGGAAAAAGACTCCGGCTGCGGCTGGTAAATCTTTACCACCGTACCGTCATCCATGGTGAAACTCCTGGGCCAATCCTGCTGCTGCGGGCCGGCCTGTGGAGGAGGACCCTGCGGGGGCGGCGCCTGCTGAGAAAAGGCAGGACTGGTTAAAACGCTAACAGCCAAAAGCATAGAGAAAACCGTATGCATGCTTCTCATATATTGTTTTTTATTCGTTTACAAGGTTAAAACAGACAATTTTGATGCCTTAAAAAGTCCCTGGCCCAAAATCTGCATATATGACTTTTTTTAAGGGCTAAAGTTTGCCCGCATTTACAAATGAGATGTTAAAAAGCGATTAACAAATGCCCGGCTGGCGTCCCTCCGTCCCACTGGACTGTGCGGCCCGGTTGGCACGGCCGATGCCATCATCAATGCGCTTCCAGCCAGTTGATCCCGTCGCCAATCTCGGCATTGGCAGGAACATCCTGCGGTAGGGGAAGTGCAGTCTGCATACAACGCATTATTATGGGTTTAATTATATCCAATTCGTCTTTGTGGGCGTCGAAGACCAGCTCATCATGGACCTGCAGCAGCATTTTGGACCGGAAGCCCTGCCGCCGGAATTCCTCATGCACTTTTATCATGGCCAGCTTGATCATATCGGCCGCGGTTCCCTGGATAGGGGAATTGATCGCATTTCTTTCCGCAAAGCCTCTGATCGTGAAATTGGCGGAATTGATGTCCTTCAACCAGCGTTTGCGGCCCACTAAAGTCTCGACATAACCATGTTCCCGGGCGAAATTGATGGTTTCATCCATATAGCGCTGGATTCCCTCAAATTGTTTTTTATAGTTATCTATGATCTCCCTTGCTTCGGACCGGCTGATGCCCAGGTTGTCCGCCAGGCCAAAGGCCCCCTGGCCGTATATAATACCAAAATTCACGCTTTTTGCCTTGTACCGCATTTCCTTCGTCACTTCCTTTTCGTCCACATTAAACACCTTTGCTGCAGTGGCCGTGTGGATATCCTTACCTTCCCGGAAGGCGGCGCACATATTCGGGTCGCCGCTGATGGCGGCGACAATCCGCAATTCGATCTGCGAATAGTCGGCAGAAACCAGGACAAACTCCTCATTTCGCGGGATAAATGCCTTACGGATCTCCCGGCCGCGTTCCGTACGGATAGGGATATTCTGGAGATTGGGATTATTGGAGCTCAGCCGGCCCGTGACAGCCACCGCCTGCGCATAGCTGGTGTGTACCCGGCCCGTCTTCCGGTTGACCATCTGCGGTAGCGCATCGACATAGGTGGACTTGAGCTTCGTCAACTCCCGGAAGGCCAGGATGTCGTCCACGATCTGGTGCCTGCTGGCCAGCTTTAGCAACACGTCTTCACCCGTCGCATATTGCCCCGTCTTTGTCTTCTTCGCCTTGGGATCGAGCAGCATTTTTTCAAAAAGAATCTTCCCCAATTGCTGCGGTGAGGCGAGATTGAACCGCTCTCCGGCCTGCTCGTATACTTTCTCCTCCGACTGACGCGCATCCTTATCCAGCTCTTTGGAGTATTCACGGAGAAATTCCATATCCACGCGGATACCTTCGAATTCCATATCGGTCAGCACCCGGACCAGCGGATTCTCCACTTCGTAAAAAACCTTTTCTACCGCTTTTTCTTTTAGCCGGGGGAAAAAAACCTGCTTTAGCTGTAAGGTGATATCGGCGTCCTCTGCCGCATAGTCCGTAATCTTCTCCAGCCCTACATCGCGCATATTGCCCTGCCCTTTTCCTTTTTTCCCGATCAGCTCCTCGATGTGTACCGGCTCATAACCCAGGAACTGGGCGCTCAGGAGGTCCATACTGCGCTTGCCTTCAGGATCTATCACGTAATGAGCCAGCATCGTATCGAATAGCTCCCCTTTCGGCTCCACCCCGTACCATTTCAGCACAAGCCAGTCGTATTTCAGGTTTTGGCCGATCCAGGTTACGGAGCCGGCATCGAACAACGGACGAAAGGCATCGACTATCTTTTGGGTTGCAGCCGAGTCGGCAGGGCAGGGAACATACCAGGCTTCTCGGGGTTGATAGGAGAAGCTCATCCCGACCAGCTCCACATCGTTGGGATCGATGCCGGTCGTTTCAGTATCGAAACAGATCTCTTTTTGCGGCAGCAGCAAGGCCAGCAGATCGCCGATCGCCTTGTCTCCAACGACGGACATATAGGTATGCGGCGTGTTGTGAATGGTTTTGCCGCCATGCGCTGTGACTACGGGACTCTCTGGTGCTTCGCCTCCTTCCTGATCTTCCTCCCCTCTTTCTACGGCTGCTTCCAGGCGGGTGCTGGCTTCCTCGAGCCTTTCCAGCTCTGTGGGCGCCCCGTCTTTTCCCGGCGCGCCGCTTTTTCCCTGAACTCCCGCATCCGGTTTCTTCCTGGCCGCCGCCGTCGGCTTGACCGCATTGCCAAACAGATCGGTTTGCACCCCTTCCGGCGCCGTATAACCGCCGGTGGCGCCCCCCGAAGCAGCGACACTTTCACCCAGTATCCTCTTTCCCAGCGTCCTGAATTCAAGCGCGGTAAAGATTTCATTCAGGGCTTCCTTATTCCAGTCCTTCAGCCGGAAATTCTCTTCATGGAAGTCTACCGGGACGCTGGTGATGATGGTCGCCAGCTTCTTGCTCATCACCGCCAGCTCTTTTCCTGCCCGGACCTTCTCGCCCAGCGCGCCTTTGATGTTATCGGCATTAGCCACCACATTCTCCAGCGTACCCCACTCGCCCAGCAGCTTGGCCGCCGTTTTTTCACCGACCCCTTTGATACCCGGGATATTGTCCACGGCATCGCCCATCAGACCCAGGATGTCGATGACCTGCACGACATCTTTGATATTCCATTTTTCACAGACTTCCTTCGGCCCCAGAATTTCGGCGGTGCCGCCCTGGTAGCCGGGTTTGTAGATCTTTATCTTTTCGGATACCAACTGGCCATAATCTTTGTCCGGAGTGACCATATATACTTCATATCCGGCCGCGGCAGCCTGCTTGCTCAGCGTGCCGATCACATCGTCGGCTTCAAAGCCGTCCAGCTCGATACAAGGGATATTGAACCCCTTGACGATGGCTTTTATATCGGGCAGCGCGCTGATAAGATCCTCAGGAGCTTCCTGGCGGTTGGCCTTGTAGTCGGCGAAGTCGGTATGGCGCTCCGTCGGCGCCTCCGTGTCAAAACATACTGCCATATGAGAAGGATGCTGATTGTTGATCAGGTCGACCAGCGCATTGGTAAAACCAAACTGCGCATTGGTGTTGCGTCCCTGGGACGTAATCCGCGGACTGCTGATCAGCGCATAATAAGCGCGGAAGATCAGCGCCATGGCATCCAGCAGAAAGACTCTTTTGTCCAAATTTTCCATGGGACGAAATTAGGGATTTCCCAGATAGGGTCTCCGCCCTTGCGCCGCTAATATTTTTAGTTTTTTGTTTGGATTTGGAATAAATTTGTAACGACAATCATATGCCGCGTTACCCGGGCTCTTATTCTTATGAGATGTCCCGCAATTTTGGCAACTTATTGTTATTCAAGCCACTACAAATTGTAGCGCTTTGAAAATGCAGCCCATATAGAAAATGGAATCAATCCTGGAAATATCTTGTAAATAATTACTATCTTCACTCCGCCTGTGGTGCATGAAGGTCGGCTTCAAGCCGTCGAAGGGTATCCTTCTTAGTGCATTTTTGAGCTCTTTCTGGCGAATGAAATTTAGCATGTGTCAATGCATTATTTAAACCTTTTTGAAGGTTGTTAATCGCAGTACATCTTGTACGCTCTGCTATATTTAATACCAACCGGTCATATTTCGTAAACCTTTTCTTTAATAGATGGGAGAGAAGGTCGACTATTTTTTTCCGGATAGCATTCAAAGGCTCATGAATCTTCAGCAGACCCATGATGAAGCAATTGCTTACCCCATCCTGACCCAATATGGGTATTCTGCCTTTTCCGTAGAAAGTGGCGTCTCCGGCTTCATCCAGAAAATAGTGATAGGCAAAGGTTGGTAGCTTTTCCATACTTTAAGGTTCATTTAAACAAAATTAAATACTTCCTTACTGAAAAAGTTTACAACTTTTGCCCGGCTTTTTTTCGCAGTCACTTATCAAGATTATGCAGAGGGAAGTCAGGCGACTACAAATTGTAGCCAACTCAAAATGCAAGCCGTTGATGGGATGTCTTATTTGACTGATGTAGCTGATACTGAATAACTCTTACGCATTATCCATTCCGTCCCCCAAAACCGAGCTTTTAAAGAGATTCCGCCACGCTGTTTTCGGGTTTTACAGAATAATAAATACCTAAACTGCTCGGCCCTGCCCCTCGAAGTTAAAAATAATCGACTGCTTTCAGCGAATCCATTAGCTGTTACTACGAACGCGCAACGGCACGTAGTCGGGAATCGCATCGTAAGCCTGGGGAGCATTGAACTGTCCCAAGTCTTGGGACAGTTTATTACGAAGCTGAAGTTTTAGCATTTTTGAGGTAGTTCTTTGCTTCTTCGTTCTTTTCAGGAAAAAGATCCCTATTCTTCAGTTTTGCAGCAACCAAAGACAATAGCCCCGATTTTGGCACCTTGACCAACTTCTTTGTATTTTCTTTGGCTTTCATGTTATAAAGTTAAGATTTTTTCACCCCTTCATCTCCTTCAGCCTCTTCTGCAACCCAAACATCTCATCCCTTAACCTGGCGGCCTCCATAAAATCCAGATCCCGCGCCGCCTTCTCCATCTCCTTCTTCATCCGGGCAATCGCCTTCTCCACCTGCGGAATGGTCTGATATACCGGCTGCTCCTCCGCGGCAACCGAGACCAACTCTTCATCAGGAGCGAGGGCGTAGGGGTCGGCCGGGTTATAACCCTTGATATCGAGCACGGAGGTCTGCGCAAATACCTGCTCCTTTGATTTTATTATCGTCCTGGGAATGATACCATGCAATTCATTGAAAACGATCTGCTTTTCCCGGCGGCGCAGCGTCTCATCTATCGTCCGCTGCATGCTTTCGGTCATGATATCGGCATAGAAGATGACCAGGCCGTCGACATTACGGGCAGCGCGGCCCGCGGTCTGCGTCAGGGATTTTTCATTTCGCAGGAAGCCTTCCTTATCGGCATCCAGGATGGCCACCAGCGAGACTTCGGGCAGGTCCAGACCTTCGCGCAGCAGGTTGACGCCGACAAGCACATCGATCTCCCCGAGCCGCAGCTGCCGCAGGATCTCCACCCTTTCCAGGGTGTCCACCTCACTGTGGATATACTTCGATTTGATATCGATACGATGCAGGTATTTGTCCATTTCTTCCGCCATGCGCTTGGTCAGCGTCGTCACCAGCACCCGGTCTCCTTTTTTAACCCGCTTGTCGATCTCATCGAGCAGATCGTCGATCTGGTTGACACTGGGCCTTACCTCTATCGGCGGGTCCAGCAGTCCCGTTGGCCTCACCACCTGTTCGACCACAACACCTTCGGTCTTTTCCAGCTCATAGTCCCCCGGAGTAGCAGAGACATAGATGGTCTGGCCGGTCATGGACTCGAACTCATGAAAGTTCAGGGGCCGGTTGTCGAGAGCACTGGGAAGACGGAACCCATAGTCCACCAGCACCAGCTTGCGGCTGCGGTCCCCGCCATACATCCCGCTGATCTGCGGCACCGTCTGATGGCTTTCATCCAGCACCAGCAGGAAATCCTTCGGAAAGTAATCCAGCAGACAGAAAGGCCGCGTACCAGGCTGACGCCGGTCGAAGAACCGGGAGTAGTTTTCCACCCCGTTGCAATAGCCCAGCTCCCGGATCATCTCCACGTCATAATTGACCCGCTCGCCCAACCGCTGCGCTTCGATATATCTTCCGATACTCTTGAAATAAGCCACCTGGGCCGTCAACTCATCCTGGATCTCATAGAGCACCTGCTGCAGGATATCCTTTGGCGCCAGGTAGAGATTGGCAGGGAAGATGGCCGCATTTTCCATCGGCCCGATTCGTTTGCCGGTCTGGATGTCAAAGCTTTCAATCGAATCGATCTCGTCGCCGAAGAAGCTGATCCGGTAGCCATAGTCCACATACGGCAGGTTAATATCCACCGTATCGCCTTTGACGCGGAAGTTTCCCCGGGCAAATTCGATTTCACTGCGTTTGTACAGGGAGTTGACCAGCGCATGCAAAAAGCCCTGGCGGGAAATCGTCTGTCCGCGCTGGAGGCGGACGATCCCATTCTCGAATTCAGCCGGGTTGCCGATACCATAGATGCAGCTCACCGACGCCACGACAATAATATCCCTGCGGCCGCTCAGCAGCTGCGTTGTGGCCTGCAGCCGGAGCTTTTCCAGCTCCTCATTGATGGAAAGGTCTTTTTCAATATACGTGTTGCTGACCGGCATATAGGCCTCCGGCTGATAATAGTCGTAGTACGATACAAAATAGCCGACGGCATTGTCCGGGAAAAATGTTCTGAACTCCCCATACAATTGTGCCACCAGCGTTTTGTTATGGGTTAACACCAGCGTGGGCCGCTGCACGTTCTGGATGACGTTCGCAATGGTAAACGTTTTTCCCGAGCCGGTAACTCCCAGTAAAGTTTGATATTGTTCCCCCTTGATAAGACCTTCCGTCAACTGACGGATCGCCTCCGGCTGATCTCCGGCGGGAGTATATGGAGCGTGGAGCTTAAATGCCATGAATAAAATTAACGCTTTTTCCTCTTCTTCAACGCCTTTCGGAAAGGGTCCCAGCTGATCTTTAGCTTGCCATCTTCACCGGTCCTGGCCCGGAGCCGCAGGCTCAGCCCGGCCTTGCTGTCGTTGCCCCTGCTTTCCGGGGGGCTGTCGATATTCCTTTCCTTCAGATTGCTCAGCGGGACCTGCAGGCTCATATCCGTCCCTTTCTTCAGGTCATACGTTCCTTCCGCGAAAAGCGTAAAAGCGGTTGATTGGATCTCCATCCGATGCAGCGTCACCGTACTGGAATCGATGTCCAGCCGATTTTGCAGCTGCGCGAACCGGATCTGCGAAAGATCCCTTTTCTTCAGGATCTTCTCATGGATCTTTTCCATGGGCTCGAAGTCGACCAGCTGCCCATCCGTGATGCTAAAGTCCACCGTGCCTTTGCAACTGTTTGGGACAATCGCAGCCTTGTTGGTCAGCAGCCCCGTCATTCGGATATCGGCGCTGATGTTGCCTTTAAGATTATGACCGGTAATGGCTTTCTGACCGAAGTCATCAAAAGATGCGAACAGCCTGGGGATATCGACATGCCCGAGATGTGATTCCAGAGTGAGCGGATTGGCATCTCCATCCGGCCTCCGGGTCAGCGTCGCGCGAAGATCCAGGACGCCTGAGCCCTGTTCTACCGTCATGCTTTTCAGTCGGATCTCGTCGTCCTGAAAGACAAGATCGGCTTTGGCGTGCGCGCCGGAAAATTTTTCAAAGCTGATATCGGCCGCATCCAGGTTGAGGTGGATCAGTCCGTCTTTTAGAAAATTGTCGATCCGGTTGGCCGTTGCGCCGAAGACGCTCGTAGCCGATCGCTTTGCAGTGGCCGTCGTCGAACGGCCGGCAAGCGAAGCAAAATCTTCCAGATCGAGATGAGAAGCATTGAGGCTCCAATCCATACTTACATTTTCCGAATTATGATCGAGCAACGAGATCAGGTTCCTGGCGATGCCCTTTATCTGGACCCGGCTGCTGCCGGCCCGGGCCGAGAGATGTTCTATCACCAGGTCCTGGTCCCGGAAGAGCAATCGGCCATTGGCATTGCTGAGCTGAAAGGTATAAGGAAGATAAACGATAGTACCGGAATCGACATCCAGATGTCCGTTCACCGTGGCGCCCGCCGTATCATTCTCGGACAGAGGGCCCTTGTAGCGGAGGTCCATATTGCACTGCCCTTTCCGGAATTGCAGGGTCTGACTGCCATAGAGGTCGTTTAGCACGGGTAGCGCAAACTGCGAGTGCAGGTCACAAAGCAGCTGGGGATGTTTCAGGTTGGTAATATCGATGGTATCGGCGCGCAGCGGAATGTTCTCCAGCTGACCGGAAAAGGCGGTCAGCCGGATACCGGAATTCTCATCGCCCCGGCCATGCCCGCGGACCCATTCGTTTGTAAAGCTGGCCTGGAAGCTGGCGCCGGTAAAGCGCCCGGTGGGTGTCAGCACACTGCCTTTGTCCAGGACCACGCGGATCTGGATCTGCGGATCGGGCTCATCCGCCGCGCCGGCATCCAGCTGTACATGCACCGATATAGGTTTGTCAATATCGTACTGATCCAGCTTTTGCTGAAGATTGGGCGTCAGCAGCGCGGCAGCCTGCCGGAAAGGGATGTTTTCGGTCTCGATGGTCAGGAAGAAAGGGTCGGGCTTAACCGTCGGGAACAGGCGGCCGGAAAAAATGTAGTTGTGACCGGCTATATTCAGGGTCGCTTTATCGGCCTGAAGTATCTTGCTCGCGGTATTGTAAGAGACTGCAAAATGCCCGGACAGCGGCTTGTCCTTGACAAAACTACCCTTCTCCGTATTGAAGGCGAAACTGTTTACTTTCATCTCCGTCGTAATAGTAAAGAGAAGAAGCCGCTCTTCCCGCTTGATGATAGCGTGCAGCTGCCCGATATCGAGATCGAACAGCTTATGCTTATTCTGCATATCGATCACCCATCTTACATTGGAAAAAGCCACAGCCGGCGGATCGCCTTCGGCCTTTGTCGCGGAAGCCCTGGCGGAAGCCTTGTCATCCCTCAAAAGATAGGTATTGCTATATCCGGTGCTGTCAGTATAAAAATACAGGCTCCCCCGTTCAACGAAAACCGTGCTTAGCTCGACCCGCCTTTTCAGGAGGCTGCGGAACAAGGAACAACTGATATAGATGTTTCCGGCCTGTAACAGGTCATGATGATGCTGTGACCAGGCGCTGTCACGCAGCGTGACGTCCGTGAGCTGCAGCGTAATCGATGGAAAATGGCGGAACAGCGAAATATCCAGCTGGCCGATTTGCAGGGTGCCGCCGATCCTCTTGTTTAATTCCGTCCGGGCTTTTTCCAGCAGGGTATCTTTTTTCAGCTCGATATATACGGCCAGCGCTACCCAGAATAAGAATAGCAGGCACAAAACAGTACCTGCTATCCGGAAGCTGTATCGTAAGATTTTTTTCAAAAATCATTGACCCTGCTATAAAGCTATCGCCGCAAGGTAATCGGAGAATTTTTTCAGCACGGCAGCATCGATTTCGATCTGGTCCTGCGCTTCTTTCCAATTCCGTTGTTCAATAGCTTCCCGGATACCCGGCAGGGTCTTTACACCATAGCCGGTATAGAAGCCGGGAGCGTAAATGGTATGCCGGTACCAGGGACGGCGGGGAAGTCCGTTATCAGACAGCAATTGTTGTTCCGCTTTAAAAAGGGTCTGGTTGACGGCATCCGCGCGGCCGCCGGTCAATTTTGATTTTGTCAGTGTATCGCCCAGCCGGTTGCTGACCTTTTCCAGGGTATTCAGCGCATTCTGAAGACTGGAGAAGTTCAGGTAAGGAACCTCATCCCGGACGGGGGGTGGCAGCAGGTGGAGGGCCGTATCGGTGGCATAGGCGTATTGATTGTCTTTTAACAATTGGTTAGTAAGCGCCGTCGTTTCCCTCAGCTGGTCGAGCTCCGTCATCAGGTCCGCTGCATAACCATTGATGGTTTTGTAGAGCGCGCGGAAGTCGAAAGGCAGCAGCGTGGCGTCCGCCATCCTCAGCGTAGTGCGGCCTGCCGTCTCGGCCAGCGCTACGCCATATTGGAAGCTGGGATCTTTAAAACGCCGGTAGTCATCATAGGAATCGAAGATGGAATGGTATTCCCCACCCGGATCTTCTCCGCCAAAACCGAGGTTGAAAGAGGGAATACCCAGATGCTGGAGGAAGGGGGAATAGTCGGAACCGGAACCAAGCGCTCCGATGGTAAATGGCTTTTTAGCAAGCATGTCCTTTTTAAGCTTGCCGGCATTGGCGGCGTTCACCAGCTCGCGGGAATGCATGCGTTCGGCCACGGAGAGATGTGTTTCCGGATCGAGGACGTCCCGGGCTACCTCATTCATAAACGGTTCGAGGGCATGGGAACCTTCCACCCCAAGATAACCCCTGCCATTCCCATCCGAGTTGATATAGACGACGGCTTTTTTCTGTAGTTCGGCGGCATGTTCTTCTACCCATTCGGTGGAACCCAGCAGACCCGGTTCTTCGCCGTCCCAGGCGCAATAGACGATGGTCCGTTTGGGTTTCCAGCCCGTTTTGACCAGTTCGCCGACGGCGCGTGCTTCTTCCAGCATGGCGGACTGACCGCTGAGAGGATCTCCTGCCCCGTTGACCCAACCGTCGTGGTGGTTGCCCCGGATCACCCATTCATCGGGCCATTCGCTGCCCGGTAATTTGGCGATGACATCGTGGAGCTCTTTCATATCCCAGTTAAAGACCAGCTTGAGATGGACATGGGCTTTGCCCGGACCTATATGATAGGTAAAGGGGAGCGCACCCCGCCAGTCGGGGGGAGCCACAGGGCCGTCGAGGGCGCGCAGCAAGGGCTCCGCGTCATGATAGCTGATGGGCTGCACCGGGATCTTGAGCAGGGTGGCGGCTTCGGACCGGTCCAGTCGTTTGGCGTCCTTTGTGGCGCCGATACCCGGCGTCAGCGGGTCGCCGGGGTAGATGGGCATATCCAGCACGGATCCGCGCTGGACACCATATTCGTTTTTAAAAGCTCCTTTAGGGTAAACATCACCGTCGTAGTAACCGTCGTCCTTCGGATCGGAATAGATCAGACAGCCGATGGCGCCATGCTCCTGTGCTACCTTTGGCTTTATGCCGCGCCACGAGCGGCCGTATTTGGCGATGACGATCTTTCCCTTTACGGAGATACCCAATCTTTCCAGGTAGTCATAATCTTCGGGGATACCATAGTTGACAAAAACCAGCTCTCCGGTCACATCCCCGTCGGGGGACCAGCAGTTATAGGTAGGCAGCTGTTCCGAGGTCTGACCGGATGTGGCGTCTTCTTTTACCGGTTTCTCGGCCAGGGTAGCCTTGAAGGGGGTGGGACCGGTCATTTCCAGCAGACGCTCCTTCGGCGTGGGAAAGGGCACGTAGAATGTTTCCACCTGGACGTCAAAACCGCAGCTTTTGAGCTTGCCATAGATATACTCGACGACAGCCTTATCTCCGGGAGAGCCGACATGATGAGGCCGGGCGGACATGATCCGGATGCCGCTGTCGATATTGGCGGCACGGAGATAGCCGTCAAAAGTCGATTCGAGGTCAAGCTGCTGCCGGACCGCCGTTTCATTGAACCCGGATAGGGATTTGGACTGCGACCAGCCCAGCGAGGAGGCCAACAGAAGACTGCCGGCGATAATGAATTTTCTCATGATGTGTAGTTTGAAAGTAGATTTGGTTGCAGGAATGAATATACGGATTTCACCCGCATTTTATGGTTGATCCAAAGGACTTTGCAGCCGGCTATTGTATACAGAGTAATCGGGCGGGATGATCTCATATTCTTCCAGCATGAGCGGGGAAGTAAAAATGAAATCCGCCGTCGCCCGGTCGCAGGCAAAGGGGATATTCCAGGCTACAGCCAGGCGCAGCAGGGCTTTGATATCCGGATCATGTGGCTGGGCTTCCATGGGGTCCCAGAAAAAGATCAGCATATCGATTTTTCCTTCGGCAATACGGCTGCCGATCTGCTGGTCGCCGCCAAGCGGACCGCTCAGGAACTTGCTCACCGGCTGGCCCAGCGCCAGTTCGACAAGCATCCCCGTGGTGCCGGTTCCAAAGAGCAGGTGTTGGGAAAGCGCTGTCTTGTTATAGACGGCCCATTCGATCAATTCATTTTTTTTATTGTCATGCGCTACGAGGGCTATCCGTTTGGAACCGCTCATTTTTCTCACGGCCGTTTGCATACGCTGTCTTTGGTTTACACCCGAAAGGTACGGCGGAAAGTTTTGCGTTTTAAGAAGATTATAACAACTCGGGAAGAATTTTAGCTCCCGTCTTGCGTTCTAACTTGCTCTACCACCAAAGATGGCCGGAGGCCATCTTGACCAGACTTTAACATTTTGCGGGAAATTCGCTAATTTTTCTGACAGCGAATTTCCCGCACATCCTAAAACAATGAAAAAACTGCCCTGGCTTATGTTATTCGCGTTGGCCTGCTGCGCTGTCTGTCAGGCACAGCAGCCGGCCCCGGGGATGCCCGATTCCGTAACGGATTCTACCGATAGCCTGCGTGCCGGCAGCGGTTCATTGTTTATCAATTTTACGGCCGCCCTGCGGGAGGCGAATAAAGTGGTTTTGCAGTGGGAGACGGACAGCGCGGCGGAAGGAGGTTATTTTATTACAGAGCGCAGCCCGGACGCTTCACATTATGAGACAATCGGGGTGGTAAGCGCAGTGGCAGGGGCCGGCCGTTATGAATTGACGGATGGAGCCGCGCCAAATGGATCAGATTTTTACCGGATCAGATATACGGCACGGACCGGCGCATCAGTGTATTCGAAGACTATGCAGTTGAGCCTGTCCGGCGTCGTTGATTTTAAATTTTATCCCAACCCCGTAGACAAGCTGTTTATCGTGCGCACGGAGCATACCATCGATCTGCAGGTAATCGACGCTGCGGGGGCAGTCAGGCTTAGCAAACGGTTGCAGGCGGGGATACAGGTCATCAATGTTTCCTCCCTCGAAAAAGGGATCTATATTCTGCGAGTAACTGATAAAGAAAGCAATAGAGCGATTTCCCAGCAACTTTTGAAGAATTAAAAAAGCCTTAAAAAGAAATTACCACAAAATGGTATTGCAGATTTGATTATAATCCTATACCTTTATCTTGGTTTTTCATAGGATATTGGATTTTAAAACGGGGTTGAATTTCTATTCAGACCCCTTTTTTATTTTACGGCATATCTCATGTCCCGGGACCTGTCCCGGGGCCGCATGAAAAATAAAGACAAAGCTGCACCGGAATAGCATAGCAGGTACTTATACGCAGGAGAATAAGTACTAGTGCGCAATACAACCACTCCCTCGATACATACATAAAAAAAAGAAGCCGTCCAGGAATAGACGGCCGATACTTACTAACCCAATTACGATTCGAAAAGACTTAAGACTTCCTACGCGTTTTGCATTTCTTTTACTTTTTCCCGGATCTTGTTTTCGATCTCCACAGCCAGCTCCGGGTTATCGTGTAACAATTGTTTTACCGTGTCCCTGCCTTGTCCCAGCTTGTCGGTGCCATAGCTGAACCAGCTGCCGCTTTTCTGAATGATGCCAAGTTCCACACCCATATCGACGATCTCGCCCACCTTGGAAATCCCTTCGCCAAAAACAATATCGAATTCCGCAGCCCGGAAGGGGGGGGCCACCTTGTTCTTTACCACTTTTACTTTCACCCGGTTGCCTACCGCTTCGTCACCATCCTTGATCTGAGCCATACGCCGGATATCCAGTCGCACCGAAGCATAGAATTTAAGCGCATTCCCGCCGGTCGTCGTTTCGGGATTGCCAAACATGACGCCGATCTTCTCGCGAAGCTGGTTGATAAAAATGCAAATGGTATTGGTCTTGCTGATCGTGGCCGTGAGCTTTCTCAGGGCCTGCGACATGAGGCGGGCTTGCAGACCCATTTTGCTGTCTCCCATTTCTCCTTCGAGCTCACCCTTTGGCACTAACGCGGCTACGGAGTCGATGACCACGACATCAAGTGCGCCGGAGAGGATCAGCCGGTCTGCAATTTCCAGCCCCTGCTCGCCATAATCGGGCTGCGAGATCAACAGATTATCGATATCTACCCCCAGCTTCTGCGCATAGCCGCTGTCGAAAGCATGTTCCGCGTCGATGATCGCGCACATGCCGCCCTTTTTCTGGGCTTCTGCAATAATATGGATGGCGATGGTTGTCTTACCGGAAGATTCGGGTCCGTATATTTCAACGACTCTGCCTTTTGGCAGTCCGCCGACCCCCAACGCCATATCCAACCCGATAGAACCGGTGGATATAACCTCCATGGGGTCCTGGCTTTTTTCATTCATCATCATCACACTCCCCTTTCCAAAGTCCTTGTCTATTTTGTCCATCGTCAACTTTAAAGCCTTCAGTTTTTCTGCGTTTGACATAATCGTAGTTTTTAGTTCACCCAAAATTATTGATTCACCAAAGGTAGGGTAATTAATTTATTCACACTAACAATTTTAGTATTTACCGACTAATTTTTTTGGATTTTGCGTCGGGCGGACCTCCCCGCGCCACCTTTCCCCGAAATAGGCTAAATTTCCCCGACCTATTTTGGCAAACCAGGGCAACGGGATGTTTATAAATTGCATTTAATAATAGGTACGGCCGATGACCGTAACAATCGACGCCCCCGACCGACAAGACGCCCACGACCGACAATTATGAATATAGCCGAACAGCTGGAAGACGCCCGATCGGGTAACGCAGCAGCGCAGAAATTTCTTTTCGACCACCTGGCGGACCCCATGATGGCGCTCTGCTGCCGGTATGTAAAGAACCGCGCGGATGCAGAAGAGCTCTTGCTGGATGGATTTTATAAGTTTTTTTCTCATCTGTCGGCCTTTCAGTACCGGGGAGAGGCGGCGCTTTATGCCTGGATCAGGACGATAATGGTCCGGGAATGCCTCATGTTCCTGCGGCGGCACCGCGCTTTTTCCATGCTGTCGGCGGAGGCGGCAGAAGAGGTCGCTCCCGAAGGGGAACCGCTGGCCGGACTGTCTGCGGCGGAGATCTTCGATCTTATCGTACAGCTGCCGGTCGGCTATCGCACGGTGTTCAACCTCCATGTGATAGAGGGGATGGAACACAAGGAGATCGCCAAAGCCATGGGTATTACAGAAGGGACTTCGAAGTCGCAGCTTAGTAAGGCAAAATTATTATTACAGAAAATGCTCCTGCAAAAAGGAATACAGTATGTCAAACGAAAGACCCGATGAATTTTTATCCTGGCGGGGGCGACTCGCAGCACCGGACGCCCTCCCCGACCAGGGCCTTGATGACAAGGAAGTAAGCTGGGAGCGGCTCGCGGAACGCCTGCGGGAAAAACCCCGCCGCCGGATAGGCTATTGGATAGCGGCCGCCTGCCTGCTGCTGGCATTGATCCCCGCCACCCATTTTTTCCGGGACCGGCCCGCCCGGTTAGCCGGCCACCACCCTGTCCCCCACCCCTCCGCCCTGCCCTTATCTTCCCCACGGCAGACCGTGCCGGATCAGACCGCTTCCCGCCGCCGCCCGGCAGCGACACATTTCACGGCTCCCGCTTCCGGTTCCCGTCTTACCCCCGCCTTACTCCCCGTACGCCTGGCTGATCCAATACCCACAACCACCGATGTATCCGTGGCCGCCCCGCCAGCCGCGATGAGCCCGGTCGCCGCGCCGCCATCGCCCAAAAAGCAATGGAGGATAGTATATCTTAATGAGATCGATAAAGGCGGCGGCCCGGCTCCCTCCCTGATGACCCGCGACCCCGGTTTTTTACACATCGGCACAGCCAGTACCGGCATCGGCGACTGGGCTTCGGGCCAGAACAGCCCCCCGGGCTTAAAAATCGAGCTCTCTTCACCAACCCATTAAACAATGAAAAAAGCCTTTATTGCGATGCTCAGCCTGCTGCTGAGCATCGCGGGGACGCTTCGCGCCCAGGAAAATGAAAAACCTTCGCCGGAAGACCGCCTGTTCAACGCCCCACCGCTGAGCATCGGTATCAACTACCGCATCCGGCTGGGTAAGGGCAACATCCTCCGGATCGATCTTGCAAACGGATACGATCTCCGGTTCTTTAAAAATATCGATTCCCTGCTGACGGTCTTTCTCGACGATATGACAGCCTTCCGGGATTCACTGGCCGATCCGCTGACGGTCAAACAAATCGACTATCTCATCGACACGTCGGGGAAGAAAAAGCTGCGGATCCGGCAGTACAGACCTGCTGCGACCACCTTCCTGCTGGATGCGGACGGCCCGGCCCTGCTGCGGGTAGAGCAGGATACGATCCGCATCCTCCTGGTTTCCGCGGCGCCCGGCCGTTCTTCCGGAAGAACCGTGAACGGCCTGCGGTACGACCGCCTTTGTTTTTTTATCAACCACTACGGCGAGCTGGAATCCTATGTCACGCGCGGACTAAATGATGAAATCCGCTCCATCAGGTCACAGACGCTCGTTAAGCCGCACCCCTACAGATGCCCCTTCTGCTACATCGTCCGCGATTCCATCGTCCGTACGAATGTTCATGACCGTAATGGTCTTTCTATCACGCCGGCCGTTGCAGCGCAGAACTATAAAAACTATTTTGCACCTTCTTTCGCCCTGGGCGCATCGGTGAACCTGCTCCGCAGATCCGGCCTTTACAAACTTGGAGCATCCTGGGAACCGCTCTTTTTCTTCGCCCCGGATACGCAGGGACAACTGCACACTTACCGGAACGATTTTGTGGTGCTGACCTATGAACATAATCACCGGGAAGGGAAGGGTACAAACATCCCGAGGCCGCAACTGATCCTCGACCCGGCCTTTACATTTGGTTACCTGGTCCACAGCGAGGGAGATTATTTCAGCAAACCTGCCTTCCGCCTCACCGCCGGCGCAGGCGAATTGCTCAATGGCGCTCTCCGGTTCGAGCCCGGCCTCTATTTTAACAATTTCTTTAGAGGCGTAACACCCCTTCTCCGAGTGAGTTTCGGCGGATTTTAATTCCCGGCTGTCTCCTTTCGCGGGTGCTTTTAAAAAATAGGGGAAAGGCCCGGGAAAGGCTGATTTTATGGGCAGTATAAAAGGTTTTATTGTATAAATCGTTATGCGAGCGCGGATTTGGCACTAATTATGCCTAATTTTACCCGCAACAAATTAGCTTATTTGGTTTGTTGATTTATCTTTGACATTATTCTTCTCAGATCGCATGACCATCAGCGGGAGGGAAGAGTAATTTATTTTCTTTAAAAAAATATTACTATGAAGCTTAAACAATCATTGCTCTTTGCCGCGCTTGCCGTTTTTCTTTTCTCATGCGTAAGCTCAAAGAAATTCAAAGCCGAGCAGGCGAAGAACGACTCGCTAACCGCCGCAAACGCTAAACTGGCCGGAGACCTCAAGAACTGTAACGATCTTACCGCATCGGACGCCAATCAACGCAGCGCCCTCCAGGCCCAGCTCGATGCCCTGAACAAACAGATCGATTTCCTGAAGCAGAATCATGACGCAACACTCAAACAACTGCAGGATCTTTCCGTTATCTCCAGCTCCCAGGCCGAAAGCATCAAAAAATCATTGGACAATATAGGTTCCAAGGATACATACATCCAGAACCTGCAGTCTGAGCTGGCGCACAAAGACTCCCTGAACATGGCCCTGGTGATGAACCTGAAAGGCGCCATCGGCGACATGAACGACAAGGACATCAACATCAAAGTCGACAAAGGCGTTGTCTATATCGACATTTCCGACAAGCTGCTGTTTAAGAGCGGTAGCTGGGATATAAATGAAGCAGCGAAAGCCGTCCTGGGTAAAGTAGCCACCGTGCTGAAAGCCCAACCCGATATCGAGTTTATGGTCGAAGGTCATACCGACAACAAACCATACAATCACCCCGGCCCGCTAAAGGATAACTGGGATCTCAGCGTCAAACGCGCCACTTCCGTCGTCCGCGTTCTCCAGGGCCAATATGGATTGGACCCGGCGCATATTACGGCAGCCGGCCGCGGGGAATATGTGCCCGTTTCAGCAAATGATACCGAAGAAGGACGCGCCGCTAACCGTCGCACCCGGATCGTGATCCTGCCGCAGCTGGATCAGTTCTTCAAGCTCCTCGAGCATAAATAAACAAACACCCGCTCAACTGATAAAAGCGAGGCTGTTTCCTTTCAGCAGGAGACGGCCTTCTTTTTTTTGCCGCGACCAATCATTTTATCCGGCAAAATGCGTTATTTAAGCAATATGATTCAATCATTTAGGAGATAGTATCCGGCTTATGAGACGCAACCTGTCGATTTTTGCGGGCATCGCCCTGATAGTAGCACTCTTCATATCCTGTTCAGCCGACGGGCAGGCTCCTGTTGCCCGCCAGGGAGTCCTGGATCTCCAAAACGAGAATTTATTCGATAATCACTTCGCACTCAATGGCGAATGGGGATTTTTCTGGAACCGGCTCATCAACCCCGACAGCCTTTTATCCCCTCCGCCGGTCTATGTTCCCTATCCGGTGTTGTGGAAAGACCTTACCGTCAACGGCCAAAAAATTCCCACGCTGGGCTATGCTACGTATACGCTTACCGTCCTTCTTCCTCATAAACGACCCCGTATAGGCCTGGAAGTACCCGATACCTATTGCTCTTTTAAATTATATGTGAATGGCGTCATGCAGATCCAGAACGGCGTGCCGGCTACCACCCGGGAGAAGGCAACCCCCTACTGGGTTACCAGGACCATTGCTCTCCCACCCGGCGAATCGGACACCCTCGTTTTCGTCATGCAGATCGCAAATTTCTGGCATGCCCGGGGTGGCCCTTACAAAAATATCCTGATCGGGGATAAGGACGAACTTTTCTTAAAGAAGAACCGGGATGTAGCCTACGATTTTATGTTGGCAGGTTGTATGTTTATGGGCGGTCTCTTTTTCCTGGCACTCTTCGCATTCGGCCGGCATGACAAAACGATCCTTTATTTTGCGCTTTTCTGTATCGTGTTCAGCTACCGGATGGTCGGCACCAACCACTACGCGCTCCATTCGCTGTTCTCCGAAATGAACTGGTTCGTCACCATCCGGATTGAATACCTGACCCTTTCCGTTGGCATGGCCTTATTCTCCGCCTATACCCGTAAGCTCTATCCGGACGATATCAACCGCCATATCACGAATGCATTGATCTGGCTTTGCCTGGGCTATAGCGTGATGGTCCTCTTTACTCCCAGCCTCATCTTTACGCGGCTGCTGGTGGGCTTTCTGGGGATGATGTTCTTTTGTATCGCGTATTCGATGTATGTTTTCCTCCGGGCTGCCCGGCACCGGCGGAGCGGATCGGTGTTTGCCCTGCTCAGCACGGCCGTCATGCTTTTTATCGGGATGCTGATGAACCTTCATTATTTCGGGTTCATTTCCGACTGGCGGGTGATCCTCTTTCTCTGTTATATCAGCTTTTTCTTTTTGCAATCCCTCGCGCTGTCCCACCGCTTTGCCCATACTTTCCGGCAAGCTACTTATCAGGCCCAGCAAGGCTTGCGATCCAAATCGGAATTTCTGTCTACCATGTCCCATGAGATCCGGACGCCGCTGAATGCCGTCATCGGGATGACCCACCTGATGCTGGGCAACAACCCGAGATCGGACCAGAAAGAAGACCTGGGCGTCATGCTGTTCTCCGCTACCAACCTGCTGTCCATCGTCAACAATATACTTGACTACAATAAGATCGAAGAAGGCAAGATCGGGTTCGAACATATCCCCATGGACCTTTCCGCCATCGCCCGCAATATTGTAGCAGGCCTGAAAAATGCCGCGGATGAAAAGGGGATCATACTGCGGGTCGACATCGACCCCCGGCTGGACAAAAAAGTTACGGGAGACCCCACCCGAACCAGCCAGGTCATCAACAACCTGGTGCATAACGCCGTCAAATTTACAAAAACGGGATCGGTGACGCTCTCCATTGCGGTTGATTCGGCAGAACAGGACCATATCACTCTTACGGTGAAAGTCACGGACACCGGTATCGGCATCGCCCCGGAAAAGCAGGGCCTTATCTTCGATCGCTTCACCCAGGCCGACTCCTCTACTTCCCGCAGCTATGGCGGCACCGGCCTTGGGCTCGCCATAACCAAAAAAATTCTGGAATTACAGGGGGTCTCGCTAAAATTGCAAAGCGAGCCCGGTAAGGGATCTCAATTTTATTTTACCCAGACCTTTCCTGCCAGTAAGGAAGCGATCGGCGAGGGACGGGATCTCTTTCCGGCCTCGGGCCGTGAACAGCTGCTCCGCGGTATCCATATCCTGCTGGTAGAAGACAATCCCCTTAATGTCCTCGTGGCTCAGACGATGCTGGAGAACAACGGGGCAGTGGTGGACGTAGCCATCAATGGTGTGGAAGCCCTCGAAAAATTAAACCCGCAGCTCCACAGCCTCGTGCTGATGGACCTGCATATGCCGGTCATGGATGGTTATGAGGCGACCGCCCTGTTACGCAAACGGGGAGAAACCTTGCCGATCATCGCCCTCACGGCCAGCACCCCAAAAGAAGTGGAAAGCGAAGCCTTCGCAGCCGGGCTCAACGACGTGGTGGTAAAACCCTTCAGCCCGGACGAGCTTTATCGCGTCATCCTGCAGTATGCACAACCCCAGCCTCAGTAACCCGGCGCAGCGGCCCCAGCCTCAACGACAAGATGGTCTACGGCGACAGAACCTTCCGCTGCATCCGCGCTTCTTCCAGATCGAGCTCGAATTCTTCCCCCCGCAGGATCTCATCGGTAAATTCATTTTGATGGCGCATTCGCGCCAGCTCTTCGCGTTGCAGCCCGATCAGCTCCAGCAACAGCTGCCGGTACCGCGGAATAAAAGAAGGGATCATGCCGGCGCCTTTTTCTTTCTCCAGTCTTCGGCCGGTGATTTCCACCATCCGCTCATACCGTTCTTTCAGCCGGGTGAACACCTCGATGGAAGCGGATTCGTCCGCATAGCCGGCTTTGATATATTCCAGGGCTTTCCCGGCCAGGCGCAGCCGGAGCAAAAGCTGCTGCTCCTTTTCCTTTTCGTCGACTTCGATCCGCAGCCACCGGACGATCAGCGGCAGCGTCAGACCCTGGAAGACAAGGGTGACGAGGATGACAATAAAAGTGATAAAGAGGATAAGATCGCGGTGCGGAAACTCTTCGCCGGTGGGCAGGGCTATCGGTATGGCCAGCGCCGAAGCCAGGGAAACCACTCCGCGCATACCGCTCCAGCCGATAATAAACACTTGCTTTTTGGGTGGAACCGGTTCCCGCTGCCGGATCTTTTTGCTGATCATCCGCGGCAGATAGGCGCCGGGGTAAACCCAGGCCAGCCGGACAAGGATCGCTACCGCACTGATGCAAAGCCCATACAGGATGGCGGCATGCAGGGAATATTGACCAAGACCCCGGACGATACCCGGCAATTGCAAACCGATCAGGATAAATACCACTCCATTGAGCAGGAAGACGAGCACATTCCACACGCTTTGCGACGTTAGCCGGCTTCCGTAGTTGAAAATGTCATGCGACTTGTAGCTCAGGAACAACCCGCCGCTGACGACGGCCAGTACGCCGGAATAATGGAAATGCTCGGCCACGATATACATCAGGTAGGGGGAGATGAGCGTTATGCCCGTATCGATAGTGGGAGTGGTCGGCAGCCAGCGATGGATAGCATAGACAAGATGGGCGATGGCCAGACCGATCAGAATGCCCAGGAAGATGACCAGCAGAAAATCCATTCCCGCCTTCCAGAGAACAAACTTCCCGGTAAAAATGGCTACCAGGGCAAATCGGAAAACAACAAGACTGGACGCGTCATTGACCAGGCTTTCTCCTTCCAGGATCGTCGTCACCCGTTTGGGCATTTTCAGGTTCTCGAGGACGCTCGTGGCAGCAACCGCATCCGGGGGCGAGACGATGCCGCCCAGCAGAAAACCCAGGGCGAGCGAAAATCCGGGGATCAGCAGGTAGGAAGCATAGGCCACCGCCACGGCCGTAAAAAGGACAAGACCAAAGGCCAGAAGGCTGATGGGACGCCGCATCCGCCAGAACTCATGCCACGGAGTATACCAGGCAGCGGAATAGAGAAGGGGGGGTAAGAAAATAATAAAAACAATATTTGGATCCAGCCGGATCTCGGGAATGCCGGGTATAACGCTGATGCCCAGACCAGCCAGTACCAGTAAGATCGGGTAGGAGATCCTTAGCTTGTCACTGAGCATGGCCAGCATAGAGATGACAAACAGTAAAGAGATCACCAGTAAAAGACCGTCTTTCAGCATACCCGAAAGATAAGATTAATCGGTAATAATTTTCCGTCGGCGCCATCGGCCGCGTCATTCCGGGGAATTTGTTCCACAACTTCAGGCAGGTGCTATTGGCATAGTTTATGGCCCCTTTCCAAAAAGCATTACCATGAAAAGTATTGGCGCAGCCGCATTGCCTATTGGCCTGGCAGCACTGCTCTTTCTACCGGCCTGCCAAAGCCCTGCAGCCGCGCCCTCTCAACAGGCAGGCCCCGCGACCGCGGCCCCGGCGGCGCAACCCCGGGATACCACCACCCTCGATGGCACCTGGTACCTGCAACCGGTGCTGGAGTCGGATACGGCAACAGGCAAAACGCCGCGGCTTGATCTTAACCTCGCCGCCGCGCGATTCACGGGAAATACCGGCTGCAATTCGATGCATGGTAAGTTCTGGTTTAGCAACAACGACAGCAGCCTTTCCTTCGGTGATAAATTCGCCCTTTCAAAAATGGTCTGTCCGGGATATAATGAACCGGCTTTTTTGAAAAGCCTTGGTAACACCACCCATTATAAGCTCCGCAACGGGATGCTGACACTTGTCGGCGACGATCATACGGAGCTGTCCCGTTGGATGAGAAAGCCTGCAACTCCGTCAAAAGCAATAAAGACCTGAGCCACGCCTACAGGGTCTGAGGACCCTTGTAGTAGGCGCCGGGATCTTTTTCCAGCACCTTTTTCCACTGGCGCTGATGACTGTCCTGCCATTTTTTATCCGGATGAACACCCCAGTTCACCACTTTCAGCTGCTCCCTGACAAACTCCCGCCGCTCCGGATGTACAAAAAAAGGATGCCGGTAAAACCATTTCGGATCTTTTACCAGCGCTTTCCAAAAAGCTTCAAAGCTCGTATACCAGGTATCAAAAACTTCTACCTCACCGGTAACGGCATCAGCGACACTATAATTGTAAAGAAAAGATATTTCGCCGGTTGCCTCCGGTACCCGGTAGAGGCTGCCGCCGCTGTCTTCGGAGCTGATATCGAAATAGAGTTCTTTAGCCATGGAAATTTGTGTAATTTCGGCAAACCGGATGAAATCCGGTTCGTATATTTCTGTTATCTTATAAAAAATACTTTCATATGGCTCTCATCCCCAACAACAAGAAAAAGAAAGATGGCAAGGCCCTGGCTGGTCCGAAAAGCAATATTCCCGGATTTCCCGCCGGTAAAGGCAAGGCCAACAGTAAAGGCGTAGTAAAGAATACCCGGCTTACCGGCGGTTCTCAACGCGGTTCTTGACCGATCTTATCCCCGGCCGGCGGGCGAGGCCAAACCATCGTCCTTCCGAATCCCTTAACCCGGCCGGTAGCCTTTTTGTTTTTGCTCCTCCCATTGTCTGTTCCATTCCTTTCGGGCCGATTCCTCATCGGGAAAGGTCTTGAAGAGGATTTGCCCCTTGCTGCCGGTTTTCCCCCGGCGGATGATCAGCTGTTTGCCCTCCGTCGCCGCCTCCCAGAATTTCTCCCCGCCGGTATCGGCTGAGAGAAGCCGCCTGAATTCGAGATGATCGTAGGCGCCGGCCGGGCTCACCGGGTTATCGATAGGGTCGGGGACGAGAGGTGCGGAAGACGCGCCAAGCGCTTTCAGTATCAGCTCCATCACCTTCTGCGGCTGATGCAGCCAGTCTTTGGCATAGACAGGCAGCGCCTTCCAGCCAAAGCGCTCGAGAATGGCCGGTCGCTGATAATATTGCTCCATCAAATTGTCGTTGCGATAATGCCTTTCATCGTCAATTAAGATGGCCAGCGAGTAGTGTTCGTCCTCCGGATGCTTTTTTACGGCCAGCGAGCATTTAAAATCGGATTGACCCACCTCTTCGGCCACTTCATGACCAAGCGCGGTCAGCTGTTCCTTCAGCTGGAGGCGGATGATCGTTTGCAGGACAGGGCCCGCAGCCTCTTTTGGCGGAGCCAGGCTGTCCAGGATACCGCGCGCCGCAGCCATCCGGCCCTCGCTGATCAGCTCGGCATATTGAAGAAAACGCCGCAGATAATTCGCGCCTTCATTGTACACGTTGCTGATGTTGTCATGCCGGATACTGCTGATTACGGCCATATGCATCCTGGCCCGGCTGAAAAGAACGTTTAATCTTTTCTCACCCCCCCGTTTATTCACCGGACCAAAGTTCATCAATAGGCGGCGGCGGCTGTCAAAGCCATAACAGACGCTCATAATGATGATATCCCTTTCGTCTCCCTGGATATTCTCCAGGTTCTTGATGATAAGACCAATGAACTGGTCATTTTCGGTGCGGTTAAAAGCCTCTTCCAGCCGCTGTGCAAATCCGGGGTCTTCACCCGCCAGTCTGTCCAGGGCATCTCCGATCGCCTGCTGCTGTTCCTGGCTGAAGGCGACGATGCCGATACTTTCACGGGTGCCGCGGTTGAGCAATTCTCTCACCAGGCGGGCAATATAACCGGCTTCCGCGGCATTGCTCCTTTTTTCATAAATACTATTGGTCAGTAAATGGAAGCTGATGCTTCGGTCAAACAACGCATCCGCCTGCAACGCGGCCTGCTCCGGGTCGGTAATCCGGATCGGCGCTTTTTCCCGGTGATGAATGGCCTTATCGGGTATGGTGAACAGGTTCCCTTCATAAAAAGCATGATTGCTGTAGCTGATCAGGGTTTCGTATTGGCTCCGGTAATGCCAGTTCAGCAGCGTGCTGACGAGCTTACGCGTACCCTGGGCCAACAGACTGTCGGCATCATGGCGCAACCACTCGTTCGCCGGCCCGTGATCCATCTTGTCAAGATCGTCGGGGTCACTCTCCTTTGGTCCCGCGCTGAAAAAATCGCTGGGCGGCATCTGCTTTTCATCTCCTACGATGATCGCCTGACGCGAACGATAGAGAGCCGGCACTCCTTCTTCCAGCGTGATCTGGCTGGCCTCATCGAAGATGACCACATCAAAGTGATCATAATCCAGCGGCAGGCTGTCGCTGACGCTATAAGGGCTCATCAGCCAGACCGGCTTTATATCTTTCAGGACCATTCCGCTTTCTTTCTCCGACATCTCCCGGATGCTTTTATACCGCATGCTCTTGCCAAACTCGTTCTCGAGGATCTTCCTTCCTTCCGCATACGTTTTTTTGAATTTCTTCTGGTCCTCGCTCAGCTGGCTGGCGGCGCGGTTGGAAAGATCGAGCCGCTGCAGGAAACGTTGACGGACAAACGCACGGATGATATCCGCGTTAATTTTTTGCAGGGCGATATAGCCTTCCCCGAGCTGTTGTACCGCCCTGTCCAGGACCTGGTAGTCGATAGTAGAAAAGGAACGGTTGCCCTGGTAGAGTCCCTGTAAAGCTTTACGGGCTGTGGCAGCCTCCAGTTGCGGGATACGGAAGGGAAGCTGACGTAGCGCCCTTTTGATGGCTGGCGACAAACCGCAGAACACCCGCAGCGCAGGCAGCCATTCGCCCAACGCATCTTCATTTAACCGGAGGGTCTGCAGCTCGTCCTGCAATTCCGCGAGATTGTCGGCCGGCGGCTCCTGCAGACACTGGTGCAGGAAGGATTGTAGCCGGCTCAGCGGTTCATGCAGGTTCAGGAGAGCGGTCACAAGGGCCATGCTATCGGGATGCTGCAGCAGATAGTCCAGCTCGGGATGCCCCTTTTTACTTTGCAGCAAGCCGATGCCGCGCAGATAGCCGTCGATATTACTATCCAGGTGATAAAAATCCCGCAGCTCCCGCTGGTAGTCGTCCACCCGCGCTGCGGCTGCATATTCCGCTTTTAGCAATTCCAGCAGATGCGTATAGGAAGGTCTGACCGCCAGACCGGCGAAATCATAACGTTCGTTTAGTTGTCGCTTCAGCTTCTGCCACGAACGCCTCAGCGCTCCAAAGAAGGATTTTTCGTACCTTATCGCCAGAGACAACGCCTGGTCCAGGTCATTCTCTTCCAGCTTCCGGGTCCAGCGCTGATTCTTCCCGCCGGCCTCCCGGCAGGCCTCCTGTAGCTGCCGGTAGCGTTGCAGTCGGCGTTCCAGCTCCTTCGCCTCTTCCCGGTTGGGATCGGCAAGCGCCAGAAGACCGCTGACAGCAAGCGGATAAAGCAATTCCGCAAACTGCACAAGGTTGTTCAGCCGTCCGCGCTCCTGCATCAGGACCGGGTCGATAGCAAGATCGGCAAGGAGCCGGGTTACTTTTTCCAGTGCGGTCAGCGCTTGCTGCAGAGCTTCGGACAAGGCCCGGTGCGGGGCTGCTGAAAAAAAGAGCTCTTCCCGGACCCGGCTGAAAGGGTGGGCGGAAAAGACAGGCTCGGCGGCCGTGTCCTCCAAAAAAGCGGAAAGCTCCGCCAGAGCGGGGGCGGACTCCCGCCATTCCCGGTAGCCTGAAAGTATTTCTTCTTCCACCGGCGAAAGACGGGGGAGCTCTTCCCGCAATACGAGAAGCCGCTCGATCAGCAGCCGGACGCTGGCGCCGGTGTCAGGGCCTTCCGAATTACTGGTGTCGTGGAATTCCCGGATGAGGTCCAGCTGGCCGTTCATTTTGTCTAAAAGAGACTGACGCGTGGCTTTGAGTGCGGCAAGATCCGTCTTATGCTGCGTGAAATCTTCATAGGTGGCTTTAAGGTTTTTGATAAAATCCCGTTTGTCCCGCTGACTGTCATGGATATAGCAGCAGAGCTCTTCCAGCCCTACCTGTTTTAGCCGGTGATAAACGACGTCCAGGGCGGCCCTCTTTTCGCAGACAAAAAGAATGCTGGCGCCCCTGGCCAGGAAATCCGCGATCAGGTTGGTGATCGTTTGGCTTTTGCCGGTGCCGGGAGGCCCCTGGATGATATAGCTGTATCCGGCCCTGCCTTGTAAGATGGCCCTGGTCTGAGAAGGATCTGCCGTGATCACATGATACCAGTCGTCGGGCCTGTTGCCGTCAAAAGCATGGTCGGGAAAGGTTTTGGGCTGATCGCCGAATAGCTCGTCAAAGACATGATGCTGCATCTGCTGATCGATCACCAGGTTATAATCCCTGACCAGGCTCATCTTTTTGTAATGAAAATTTCCCAGCACCATATGACAGGTGTCAAAGTCCCAGCGGTGAGGATCGTTGTCGTCTGCGGCCGGCATTATACCGTTCTGGCCGACGATTTTTCCATACTGCCGGATCGTTTGCTGCGCCTGTTCGCTGAGCAGGGAAATATCGGGCTGATCCAAATGACGAAGCGTGATCCCCTGGTTGGCGGCTTCGATCTGCGTTTGTACATGGCTGTAAAACTGACCGGGGCTCATCTCCTCGAGATCGATGAAGTCGGGCAGCCGGATGCCGTAGAGCTCTTTTAGCAGCCCGGCCAGAACAGGATTGACCTCCGCGGCATTGTCATTGGTGCTGAGTATATAGTGGTCCTCCTTTAGCTTTTTGATCTTTTTCAAACCTGCCGGCAGCAGCAGCAACGGAGTCCGGATCCTTTCGGCAGGGTCTTCCTTCAGGTTGTGCCAGCTCAGGAAGGCGATCACCAGCTTCAGCTGGCTAAACCCATATTCCTGGATATCCCTTTGCGCCGTCAAACGCACCGTATCCAGCGAGGAGGCCAGGTACAAATGATCCTGGAAACGGAGATACTTGTTTAGCAGGATCTCTTTCATCCCCGTGATCTTTTCCGCCAGCTCACCGCCCCAGGTAAACAGCCATTCCGGTCGGATGCTGCGGTCATATAAGACAAGCGGTACGCTGGCGATGGTAAGGTTGACCAACCGTGCATTTGGCTTATAATACAGCAGGCGGTTGCGACGGCTGGTATCAAAAAGACGATTGCGGAGCTTATTTAAAATAAAAGCGTCCCGTTGCTTCAATTCCTTTTGCATCCAGCCGGGGATTTCGCTGAGATCTGTCCGGCTTTCCACATCGTAGTCGCGGTAATGGTCCAGCCTCCCGATGATGTCATACAGATCCTGCGAGCGCCGGCTCCTGTCGGGCTCGGTCATTTCCGTGATAAGCCGGCCGAGGGTAGGATGGATACGCGGATAGTGATAAGACGGGTTGCTGCGGTGCAAGCCGAAAAGGAGCAGGTTTTCCTTGTCATAAAGATCCAGGCCCATGGCCACGCTGCCAAGGATCAGGCCAAGACAGAAGAGATCCGTTTGCGGATCGTGATGAGCATCCGGCCCTTCGCTCCCCACCGATCCCGCGCTGCCGCCCGACCCCCCGCTCCAGCGCGGTCCATCGCCCCCGTCCGGTCCCCCGCTCCCGGGAGGGAAAAGCATCTCCCCGCGGTAGAGTGCGATGGAGGGCGCATGAGCGAGGGTCTCGTCAATATCCAGGATGCCTGCCGTTACAAACAGGGATTCTTCCCTTTCAAAGGGCGCAACCAACCCTGCCTCATGAAGGCCAAGGACTTTTTTAAACAAGGGCAGCGCGAATGCAAGGACATCGTCGGTGGAATAATCTCCCTTGTCAAAGGCTGTGAATAAAAAGGTTGCAAAGCTGATGCGGCTCACGCGGTAAATCTAAAAAACTTATCCCATTCGGGGGAGTCTTTCATCGTTAAAATTGATGGGGATTTAACTAACTTCGCCGCATGCGAGACTATATCAGCGAATTGAATGACCCGCAAAGAGAGGCGGTATTGCATAAGGACGGCCCGATCATGATCGTAGCCGGCGCCGGCAGCGGGAAGACCAAGGTGCTGACCACCCGCATCGCTCACCTGCTGGCCCAGGGGGTGGATGCATTCAATATACTGGCTTTGACCTTTACCAATAAGGCGGCGAAAGAAATGAAGGAGCGGATCGAAAAGATCCTCGGCAGCGGAGAAGCCCGGAACCTTTATATCGGCACTTTTCACAGCGTTTTTGCCCGCATCCTGCGCGGCGAGGCCCAGCACCTGGGGTATACAAGGGATTTTACCATTTATGATACAGATGACTCAAAGAGTGTTTTGAAAACGGTCATCAACGAGCTCAATCTCGACGATAAACTTTACAAACCCAATGTGGTATATAACCGGATTTCCCAGGCCAAGAACAGCCTGGTGGGACCGGTAGAATATGCCAATGATTATGCCATTCAGCAGGAAGACCTGCGGAGCAACCGTCCCGCCATTGCCCAGATCTATACCGCCTATGCCGCCCGTTGCATGAAGAACGGTGCGATGGATTTCGATGACCTGCTCGTCAATATGTACAAGCTGCTCAAGAACTTTCCGGCAAGCCTGGTGAAATTCCAGCATAAGTTCAAATATATTATGATCGATGAGTATCAGGATACCAACTCTGCACAATACGAGATCATCAAGCTGCTGGGCGCGGCACATGAGAATGTCTGTGTCGTCGGCGATGATGCACAGAGTATCTACAGCTTCCGCGGCGCCACCATTGAGAATATCCTGCAATTCCAGAAGGATTATGACGACGTGAAGATCGTGAAGCTCGAACAGAACTACCGAAGCACACAGAGCATCCTTAACGTAGCGAACGAAATCATAAAGAACAATAAAGGGCAGATCCCAAAGAACCTCTGGACGGACAATGCGGCCGGGGAAAAGATCAGGCTGGTGCGGCTGATGACCGATAACGAAGAAGGGAAATACGTAGCCGATACCATTCAGGAGCAACGGCTGCGCAATCACTATAATAACCGGGACTTTGCTATCCTGTACCGGACTAATGCACAAAGCCGGGCTTTTGAAGAAAGCCTGCGCCGGATGGCGATCCCTTATACCATGTACGGGGGCGTTAGCTTCTACCAGCGGAAAGAGATCAAGGATTTTGTCGCCTATCTGCGTGTCATCGTGAACCCCCGGGATGAAGAAGCCCTCAAACGCATTATCAATTATCCTGCCCGGGGTATCGGTAAAACTTCTATCGACAGGGCCGTGCTGGCTGCCAATGAGCAAAATATCTATTTATGGGAGGTGCTGGAAAGGGCGGCTGAATTTGGCTATAAGGCCGGCACCCTCGAAGCCATCGGGAATTTCGTGCTGATGATCCGCAGCTTCACCAGCATGCTGGCCAAAAAGAACGCTTATGACGTGGCCCAGCATGTCGGCAAACAAACCAACCTCGTAAAGGAACTCTTCAGCGACAAGACGACAGAAGGCCTGGCCCGGTTCGAGAACCTGCAGGAATTGCTAAACTCCATCAAGGAATTTACGGAGATGCCGGATGAAGATGGCGTCCTGGAGTCGGAGACCAAGAGCCTTGGTAATTATCTCCAGCAGATTACGCTGTTGACGGACGCCGATGAGAAAGACCCCAATGCGGACACCGTAAAGCTGATGAGCATCCATGCGGCAAAAGGATTGGAGTTTTCCTGCGTCTTTGCTGCGGGATTGGAGGAAATGTTGTTCCCCAACGCCATGGCGATCAACACGCGCGAAGAGCTGGAAGAAGAACGAAGACTATTCTATGTCGTCATCACCCGGGCAAAAAAGAATTTGTGGATCACCTATGCCAATACGCGCTACCGCTTTGGCAGCCTGGTTCAGAACGAACCCAGCCGCTTCATCGATGAGATACCGTCCGAATACCTCGACCGCAGCTTTGCCGGCGGCGGTGTCCGCAACCAGGGCCAGGGCTTTGCAGGATCTTCCGGTTCCGCCTATGACCGGATGCATGGCGGCAGATCCGGTAATACAGCCGACCAGGCAGAAAGGCGATATGGTCCGCCACCGCCAAAAAAGGAAACCAAGCCGGAATATATTCCCCCCAAGCCATATATGAAGACCATCGAGCACAATCCAAGCCCGGATTTTGTGGCCAGCGACACTTCATCTTTGCAGGTAGGTCAAAAAGTGGAACATCAAAAATTTGGTTTTGGTGAAGTCACCGGTATGGAAGGCTCTGCACACAACCCGATAGCTACCGTTAAATTTCAGTACAACGGCGAGAAGAAGATTATGTTAAATTATGCCAAGCTGCGGATCATCGGATAAGCACCGCAGGAATTTTGCGGTCTCAAAGCCCCCGATTCCTCTCGCCGGGGGAATTTTTCTCCTGCTGGGAACAAAATGGAGCTTTTTGAAACAAGCGCGAAAGAAATGTCTTTCGCAAGCGTTTGCGAGACCTGCTACAGCTATTGATTTTAATAAAATTTTGCTATCTTTTACGCATGACCGAAATGTACAAAGTACAGCCAGGTGGATTGTATTTTGTAACCCTAACCGTAGTTGGCGGAATTGATGTGTTCACCCGCTATGAATATTGTGATCTGTTGGTAGACAACCTGAACTACTGTATAGACAACAAACGGTTAAGGGTATACGAATACGCCATTCTCCCGAGTCAGTTGTATATGATAGCAGATGTAGAGGCAGGAAGAGGTAATTTACCAAAAGTGCTGAGGGATCTTAAAAGCTTATCGGCAAAACAACTGCTCCGCGCCATCTCCGAACACCCCGACGAAAGCCGAAAGGAGTGGCTGATGCGGCTATTCCAGTTTTTCGCCAATCGCTATCAGCACGATTCCGAACACCATTTCTGGCAATTCGGCAATCAGCCCGTCGATATTGAAAAAATCGTTAAAAAAGGCAAGCCGGCGCCTTCTGCTATCGATAAACTGATCCAGGCCCGATGGGTGGACGACCCCGCCCACTATACCTATTGCAGTGCTTATCCCCGCCAACGTGTTAAACTGGCAACCAGGGACAGCGTCCTCACCGATCTTCCGGACAGCAAAAAATAAATTAACACAAACGGAACCAACCAGGCGGGATTTTTGTAACTTTAATTCAATCCCCTCCCATACCTGTTCTGTTGAATTTTTATTTTGTCACCCAAAATAAGTGAATATGCTGTCTAATGATAAGCCGATCCTTCTCCTTGACGCCTGTTATTTCCTGACGCTCAATACAGTGGATAAGATCGACGTGTTTGTCAGACCGGCCTACAAGCAGGTTATCGCCGATGCGCTTAATCATTTTATCCGCATCCAGGGGCTGCATTTGTACTCCTGGTGCCTGATGACCAGCCATCTCCACCTGGTGGTGCGGACAAAAGACGGGTCGGCCCCGGCCTATTTTGAACGGGATTTTAAAAAATATACCACCCCGGCCATATTAAAGACCCTCGAAATGGAAATGGATTTTCGACGGGAATGGATGCTGAATCGTTTCGAAGAATATGGTAAATCCCTTAGAAGGCTGGAGAAGTTTCATTTATGGCAAAATTGCAGCAGCCCGCTTCGGATCGACAGCGGCCAGCCCCGCCTCCTGATGGACAGGATCTCCCATATCCACGAGAACCCGGTCCGGGAAGGAATTGTGGAACAGCCGGAGCACTACCTCTCTAGCTCCGCCCGGGATTATGCCGGTATCCGCGGCCTCGTGGGCGTAAAAGTAATCCAGCAGCAGGGAATGTTCAACGTAAAAAAGTTGTCGGCGAATTGATGAGAGCTTTTAGCCCCTCGACCGTCTTCTTTTCACTGCCGGCAAACAGTTCCCTGCCAACCAGCGCCACCGGCCGTTTCAGAAAAGTATAGTCGTCCAGGATCAGACGGCGGTAATCTTTTTCCGTCAGCGCCTTGTCTTTCAGCCCTAACTCCTTGTATTTGATGGCCCGTCTGCTAAACAGGGCTTCATAGGACCCCGCTTTTTCCTTTAGCTCATCCAGCTGAGCCGGAGTGATCTTCTCGGTTTTGATATCCTGAAGGACAAATCCCTTCTTTTCGGCCTGCGTTTCCCCGAGGATCCGCTGACAGGTGCTGCAGGAAGAAAGATGATAGATCTTTTTCATGTTTTTCCGATATAACGCGCTGCGAATGTAATATTTTCGCCTTACCCGCGACAAAAGCTATTATCCTCAAAACCTTTTTATTGCAGGACCCCGCTATACAGCAGGCCTTTATCAGGCTGGTAAACGAACACCGCGGCATGCTTTATAAAGTATGCCGGCTATATTGCTTTACCGAACCCGACCGGCAGGACCTTTTCCAGGAGATCGTCATCCAGCTTTGGCGGTCATACGCCAGTTTCCGGGGCGAGGCGAAATTCAGCACCTGGCTTTACCGCATCGCCCTGAACACCGCTATTTCCGGCTTACGCAAACAACAGCGGCTGATCTCTCCTACCGATCCCGGCCAGCTGCCTACAGAACTACAGGACATACAATATCCGGCAGAAAAGGAGGAACAGCTGCAGCTCTTATATGCAGCTATCGAACAGCTGAGTGAAGTGGAAAAAGCCCTGACCATGCTCTACCTGGAGGATAAGAGCTACCTGGAAATGGAAGAGATCCTGGGGATCTCTCAGAATAACCTGCGGGTCAAGATGAACCGCATAAAAGAAAAACTTCGTAAAATCACCCAAGCAGTTACATATGGAATTGGAAAGTCTTAAATATATCTGGCATTCCCTGGAAGCGCCGCCGGCCCGGGAGCCGGATCACGGGGCCCTTCTGGCCCTGCTGGAAAAAAGATCCCGCGGACCGGTCGCCCGGATGCGGCGTAACCTGATCGGAGAAGGCATACTCCTGCTTGTCACCTATATCCCGGGGATCCTCTGCTATTGGCTGGAATTCGACGGCCGGCTGTCCGCCATCTCCTGGCTGCTGGCCCTCCTGGCCCTGCTGTTCTTCGGGTATTACAGCCGGAAATACAGGCTGCTGACAGAAATGCAATGCGTGACCAGTCCCGTCAGATCCAGCCTCGCCCAACAGGTCGAAACCCTGAAGAAATATACCCGCTTTTACCTCCGGGCCGGCACAGGCATCATACCGCTCACTTATCTGCTCTCTTATGCAATCATCCGGTGGAAACTGCCCGCCCCGCCCGCTTTTTATCACCGGCTGCACCCCACACCCTGGTGGGCCAGCCCGGCGTTCTGGTTGATCCTCCTGGTACCCATTACCATCGGGATCTATTTTATAAATGCCTGGTATATAAATAAACTATATGGGCGGCATATCAAAAAATTACAGGAATTACTGCAGGAAATGGAGGCGGAGTGAGTAATTTACCGGCAAAACAAGATCCATGAATCCAAGACCGAAACTTAAATCTGCTTTTATCAGCGCCTGCTTTTTATTGCTTACCGGAGTTTGCTCTGCGCAGTCAAAAGATGAAGCCGCCATCCGGCAGATACTGGCCGACCAAACCGCCGCATGGAACAAAGGCAGCATCGACCAGTTCATGAAAGGGTACTGGAATAACGATTCCCTGGTTTTCATCGGCAAGTCAGGCGCCTCCTATGGATACAAGCAGGCCCTCGCCAATTATAAGAAAAACTACAGCAACGCCGACCAGATGGGTATGCTCTTCTTCCTTCTGCAAAGAGTAAAAAGACTTTCCCCCGACTATTATTTCGTCATCGGAAAATGGTTCCTGAAAAGGAAAAGCGGCGATATCGGCGGCGTATATACCCTCCTGTTCCATAAGATCGCCGGGCAATGGCGGATCGTAGTGGATCATACGAGCTGATCCTATAACCAGCGCGCCGCTCCTACCCATGCGGGAACTTCTTTTTCCAGGTGCGATACAAAAAGCGGATATAAAAAAACCCGCTGCCGGTAAAAAAGAGATAAAACAGGATATTCGCGAGATCGGGCCGGCCATAGACGGGCAAGAGGTCGAAATAGATCCCCAGGGTCATATTGATAAACAACCACAACAGGCCCAGAAAAAGGGATAACACGATCTTTTTTAAAAAATCCTTCACTTCCGGTTCCATGCTCATGGGAGAGTATTCAATTGATCAGCAATTTCCGGAATTCGGTTGAATCGCCATTAAAAACATCGAAATCGACATGCGTGACGACCCCGCTGACCCGCCCGCCTTCACTATGCTGCCAGAAAGACCAGTCCCGGGAAATACTGGGCCGCTCCTTTTGCAGATAATGCGCCACCCAAAGCGGGTAACCATCAAAATCGTCTTTCAGGTATTGTTTGTAAAAATCTACATTGGTATAGATAAGCGGGATAACGTGATAATAATCCTGAATGGTCTGAAGCCACTCTTTAGCCCGCTGCCGAAGCTTGTCCGGCGGAACTCCATAGGTCTGCTCGATATCCAGCACCGGCGGCAGATCCCCCGGCATCAGCTCGACCGAATTGATAAAGTTTTCGGCTTGCGCCTTGCCGCTCTTGGTAGCCAAAAAATAATGATAGGCGCCCCTGGCCAGGCCGGCATCCCGGGACTTTTTCCAGTTGCGCTTAAAAAATCCATCTTCATTGCCCAGCCCTTCCGTCGCTTTGATAAAGGCAAAGCTCATCTGGACATCGCCGATCTTCATGTCTTTTACCAACCCCCAGTCGATATAGTCCTGGTATTTGGATACATCGATGCCATGAATGCTGTAATTAACGGGGATTTCGATGCCAAATGCGGCAAAATTCATAAAATGAGCCCTTTTTTCCATTATCCAGATATAGCCTATATACCCAAGCACGACAGCCGCCGCGCCGCCAAGAGAGAATAAGATAATTTTCCAGGCCTTATTTTTCCTTGATTTTTGTGCCATACATTTTTAAGCCCGGTGCTCCGCGCCTTTCTCCAACGCTGTACAAACTTAATTTAGTATTTTTATATTTAAATGGCCGGAGGCCATTTTGACCGATAGGTCAATCTTTAGCGCTTTGCGGGAAATGCGCTAATTTTCCTGGAAGCGCATTTCCCGCACATTAAACATGCCCGATTTTAATCGCAACGATACAATTAACCTTCTCTCTAAGCTGACAGGGCCACGCCTCTGGAACGGGCTGAAGGTATTAAGCAGCTACTACCTGAGTAAATGGACAAAATCAGCGATTCAATGGGGCTATCCCGTTTCGCTTTCCTTTGAGCCGACAACCTCCTGTAATCTCCGTTGCCCGGAGTGCCCCAGCGGACTGCGGGCGTTCACCCGGCCGACCGGTATGCTGAAGCAAGACTTCTTTAGCGAGACGATCGATCAGCTGTCGAAAGAACTGCTCTACCTGATTTTTTATTTTCAGGGGGAACCCTATCTGAACCCCTCGTTCCTGGATATGGTGGCCTATGCTTCCTCAAAAGGTATTTATACGGCTACCTCCACCAACGCGCATTATCTGAATGACCGGAACGCAAAGCGAACGGTGGAAAGCGGTCTGGACCGCCTTATCATTTCCATTGATGGCACAACCCAGGATGTCTACGAACAATACCGGGTCGGCGGCCGGCTGGACAAAGTGCTGGAAGGAGCCCGCAATATCGTCCGGTGGAAGCGGGAATTAAAAAGTAAGACACCCTTTATCTTTTTCCAGTTTCTCGTAGTCCGGCCAAACGAACACCAGCTGGATGATATCCGGCGGCTGGCCAAAGAGATCGGCGTCGATCAGGTCCGCTTCAAGACAGCGCAGGTCTATGACTACCATAATGATCCAAACGGCCTGATCCCCGTCAACAGTAAATATAGCCGGTACCGGAAACAGGCTAACGGAGAGTTTGCGGTGAAGAACGGCCTGGAAAACCATTGCTGGCGCCTCTGGCATGCCACCGTCATCACCTGGGACGGGCTGGTCGTGCCCTGTTGTTTTGACAAGGACGCCGAACACCCGCTCGGCGACCTGAAAGGCAAACCTTTTAAAGAGGTCTGGCATAACGAACAATATGTGGAATTTCGCCGCCAGGTCCTTCAAAGCCGTAAGAATATCGATATTTGCGCCAACTGCAGCGAAGGCACAAAGGTCTGGGAAGACTAAAACAATTTGACAACATGCCATTATCTTCGTCTATAGCTGCACGTTTGCAGCTGCAACACAAGACTATCCGGGAACTGGCCGGGGGTCTGTCCGACAGTTCGCTGCGGTATCCCGAACATCCCGGCAAATGGAGCGCCTTTGAAAATATTGCACATCTGGCGGCCTATCAGCCCGTCTTTATCAGCCGGCTGGAAAGGATCGGCCGCGAGCCTTCGCCGGCATTCGAACGCTATGTAGCGGAAAATGACCCCATGTTCCCGCATTACCTGGAAAGATCTCCGGCGGAGCTTTTCGAAAATATCGACGGCGACCGGGCCCGGATCCTCTCGCAGCTGGATACGGGCGGTGAAGCCCTACTCGGAAAGACAGGGGTACATCCAAAATTCGGTCTGCTGACGGTAACAGGTTGGACCGAATTCTTTTTGCTGCATGAGGCGCATCACCTGTATACCCTCTTCATGCTGGTCTGCGATTTGAGAAAGAACGGGCATTAGATAATTTCTGTAATTTTATACATGGCACTTGAAAACGAGATAAATCAGCGAAAATTCCGGAACGAATATCAGAAGGCAAGACTCAACATCCTCTATACGAATAATTGGCTCGCCGAAAAGATCAATATCATTTTTGATGAATGGGATATAACCCCGCGCCAGTTCAATATCCTGCGCATCCTCCGGGGAGAAGGAAAACCTCTTTCCACACTACAGATCCGGCAACGCATGCTCGATAAGATGAGCGATACCAGCAGGATCGTGGACCGCCTGGTAAAAAAGGGGATGGTGAGAAAAACGTTAAATTCCCAAGACCGGCGGCTGGTTGACATCGTGATCACCCCACGGGGAAAGAAATTACTGGAAAAGATCGACCCCCTGGAAAACGAAATGGATAAAATGATGACAAATTTATCCGAAGAGGAATCCAGATCGTTGAATTCCCTGCTGGACAAATTGAGAAATGTATTGTCCCTGATCTTATTACCCCTGCTGCTGATCCTGCCCGCGCTGGCTTTTGCACAGTCCCCGGGCGCCACCGCCCCCCCGCCAAAATATGAATTCCGCGCCGCCTGGGTAGCCTCGGTAGATAATATCGACTGGCCTTCCAAAAAAGGTCTTCCCGTCGATAGCCAGAAGGTAGAATTCACCCGCCTGCTCGACATGCACCAGCACAACGGTCTCAATGCCGTCGTAGTCCAGATCAGGCCGGCCGCCGATGCCTTTTATGCCTCGCCCTACGAGCCATGGAGCGAATGGCTGACGGGCATCCAGGGCCAGCCGCCTTCCCCCTATTATGACCCGCTGGCTTTTATGATCGAAGAAACCCACAAAAGGGGAATGGAATTCCATGCCTGGTGTAATCCCTACCGCGCCGTATACGCTATCGGAAAATCGTCTGTCGCGGCCAACCATATCACCCGGCAGCATCCGGACTGGTTTGTGCGGTTCGAGAAGACGGTATATTTTGATCCGGGGAATAAAGCCGTACAGCAATACGTTACGACGGTCATCCGGGATATTGTTCACCGTTATGACATCGACGCCCTGCATTTCGATGATTATTTCTACCCGTATGATATAAAAGAAGGCGGTGGTCCGGGTAAGGACTTCCCCGATAACGCCAGCTTTGCTCAATATGGCAATGGCCTGTCGAAGGGCGACTGGCGCCGCAGCAATGTGGATTCCATCATCGTTCAGATCGGCAAAGCCATAAAGGAAGAGAAACCAACCTGTAAATTCGGGATCAGCCCCTTTGCCATCTGGCGCAATAGCTCGCAGGACCCCGAAGGCAGCGAGACCCATGGCGGTCAGACCGATTATGATAATCTCTATGCCGATATCGTCCTCTGGCTGAAAAATGGCTGGATCGACTATGTAGTGCCGCAGATCTACTTCGAGTTCAGTCAGCCCCATGCCCCTTACGGCGCATTGCTCGACTGGTGGGCCAGGCATACCTATGGCAGACAATGTTATATCGGGCTGGCGCCTTATAAGGCTGGCTACAATGCCGCCTGGCGCGATCCGACCCAGCTAACCCGGCAGATTCAGGCGTTGCGTGGTTACCCGGACGTCGAAGGAGCCGTATTTTTCAGCAGCAAATCGTTTGAAAGCAATCCCAACGGTTGGTCTGACAGCCTGAGAAATAATTATTACAACTATCCCGCCCTTATCCCGCCCATGCCCTGGCTCGATTCGGTAAAGCCACATGCGCCGCTTGTCCATGTAGAATACAATCAAAAAGAATCTTCCGGCACGGCATGGCTGTCAAAGGGAGACCCGCAGGATACGCTGCGCGGTTTTGCCGTCTATCAGTCCGACTCGGCCACGATCGATATCGATTCCAGCCGCGCCTGGCAATTTATCCCTTACGATCCCGTAGCCGCCACCACCATTCACAATAGCCAGGCGGAAGAAAAGGGGCGGCAACATTTT
>Ga0302324_100001256_pt1 | contig 62369 bp, 67 predicted proteins | sample Palsa_T0_1_FD_201949 | JGI IMG/M metagenome (GOLD analysis project Ga0302324, IMG submission 201949) | Peat permafrost microbial communities from Stordalen Mire near Abisko, Sweden - Palsa_T0_1 | ecosystem: Environmental > Terrestrial > Soil > Palsa > Peat permafrost | place: Sweden: Abisko...
TTCAAGGTCTTGAGATCGAAAATCGTGACGCCGCCCGTCTGTCCATTGCTGATGAACCCTCGCCCGAACTCGGGTGCCAGCGCAATTCCGTGCACTCCATGCAGGCCGCTGATCTTCCCGACCACTTCGCCTTTCTTGGAGTCGACCACATCCACTTCCGCGCCATGCGAGACGTAGACGCGCCCGCCCGCCGCGTCCGCGATCAGATAATCCCAGCCGCCTTCACCGCCGATGGAAATTTTCTTGACTTGGCGATAGCCGCTTTGCGCAAACGCCGCGGTCAAAATGAAGAGCGCCAGGAATGTTCGACCCATGCCGCCATTCTAGCGGATGGACGCGATGGGCTGGGGCGCCGCAGGCTGGCCGGAAGTCTGGAGCTCGAACGCGACGGGGCCGGGACCCCCGCGCATCCCTTGAATCGAGATGCGCCATAAGCCGGGTTCCGGCAGCGGCAAGTGAAACTGCTGCGGATTCGTGTTCGATCCCGAGTAGCCCTCCGTGTCCCCATACCAGCCGTAATGGCGTCCGCTGGGGCTCATCAGATGCAGATCCAAACCGTTGTTCGCGCCGGCCCAGGACAGGATCACTTCCAACGTTTTCGATCCTCTTGGAACCGTCACCAGTTCGCTCCACCATTGCTCGACGGAGACTTCGCCGGAAAGCTGACGGCCGCTGGAAGTTCGCGCGATCGCGCCCGGATGCCGTTCGCCGCAATCGCACAACGGCGATGCGTTGCTGGAAACCACCGTGCGATTGAAGCTGCCATGCACGGCATCCGGCAGATCCTCGAACTGAAACGGAATGCTATTCGAGGAAATGGGCGGCTCGCGCGTTACGCTGACATGGATGTGGTAGCCGCCGCCCTCACCCAACGTATAACCGCTGTTGCCGGCGATCGCCAGCGCCTGCCCTTGTTCCACTCGCTGCCCGTTCGACACCACGAAAGTTCCGCGAGCCAGGTGCGCGTAGTGGCTGTATTCGCCGTTGCCGTGATCGATCGTAATGTAGTTCCCGAAAGAATGATGACGATGGTCTTGCACCAAGCCGAGATCGTGCGTGTACGCGACGCCCGCTTTCATCGCCACCACGCATCGGTCCGAACGAGGCGCGATGTCGTAGGCGTGCACGCTATTGCCCCAGTGCGAGAAAGTGCCGTGCGGCCCCTGCGTAATCACCCACGGCTGTCCGGCCGGAATGGGAAGCTTGTAGCCGCCCGTGTCGATCACAAAAGGCATGGGCCGGCTCATCTTCTGATCCGGATTCTCGACGATCACCAGGTACTCGTTCGCCGGCAAGCCGCCGTAATGCACCACCAATTGCGTCGGACTTACGGTCCGCGGCTGGAGGCTGGCCAGGTATGTCCAACCGCCGGCCTGTTTATATTGGGCGATGAAGACCAGGGGATTCGGTTGAAAGTTCCTTCCCAGCACCGTGAAATCGATCTCTTGCGCTCTGACGCCCGACCAGGTAACGCTGGTCACCACCGGTCCGCCCGTGTCCAGGTCCGCGGCGATCGTAAACTCGCGCGAAAATAGCGGCCGTCCGTTGGCCGTGACGCGCGCTGTCCAGGCGCCCGGTTGCGACGCTGGAGCGTAGCCCGCGATCGGAAGCTGGCTGGTGAAGCATAGCTCGGCGGCCGCCGGCAGCTCCGGGTAGTCCGCGGCCGTGGAGACGGCGCCCGACGGGTCTAACCATTCCAAGCGCAATTGATCGCCCGCCCGAACCTGACGGGCGACAAACCACAGGAACGCCTGACGCGCCGTGGGCTGGAACACGGAAACGGATTTCGGCGGCGCGCAGGATTCCTCGCTCACCGACGCCGCGATGCGGCTGTCGCGGACGGTTATCGCGTGCGCGGAAGGGATCGCAACGGCGATCCAAAACAGGCTGGAGAAACGAAAGCGCCCCACATCATTTCTTCGACCGTTTTCGGGGCGAACTTGAGGGCTGGATGCTACTGCCGTATGGCCCAGTCCAGCTTGTAGTAAAAGGCCCGCTCCATCAGCGTGACGTGCGCCTTATATCCGTCTGGATCGATGAACGGATTCACGCCCTCGGCGAGTTTCGGATATTTTTCCTTGAGACCGTAGAACACGCCGTGCGAAGCCAGGAAGACATCGCAGGGCAACGACCGCAGCGCGCGGAAACAGCGCTGGTAATCGGCCACGATGTCGGGATAACTGGCGTTGTTCACCAACGTGCGCGCGTCGTTGACGCCGGCGCTGCCCACGATCACAACGTTATAGGACTTGCCGTGATCCAGCGCCTGCATGGTCCAAGTGGTGCACCCCTTGGTGTGCCCTGGCGTAAGGACCGCCACCAGCGTGTTGCCGCCCAACCGAACCTCGTCGCGATCGTGCAGAACGCGGCTCACCTTCACCGCTGGAAATCCGCCGCGGCCCGCGCCGCCCGTCTCGATCACATTCGCATCGGCATCCATCACCATCACCTGGGCGCCGGTCAGCTCTTTCATTTTGGCCGTGCCCGCGCAGTGATCGCCGTGCGCGTGGCTGATCAGAATGATCTTGATGTCTTGAAACTTGAAGCCGAGCTGCTCGACGCTCTTCTGGATGAGCGGCACCGAGTCCTCAAAATCGGGATTGATCAGGATGTGGCCTTGATCGGACGTGATCAGGAACGACGCATAGTCCGCGGTGCCGACGTAGTAGACATTGCCGATGACCCGGTGCGGCGGAAACTCGCTGTTGTTCGCCTCTCTGGTTCGCGGAGGCGCGATTTCCCAGGGCGTAAGCATGGGCGCCAATGTCTCGCGAGGTATTGCAGCGCCCGGCGCCTGGGCGGTCAAATTGAAGGATGAGCAGGCGGCCATTGCCAGCAACGGGAACAGTGAGCGACGGGGCATACAGGCAATCTTAGCTCGAAAGAATCGCTCGGTTGGTCATTAGCACCAACAGCGACAGCAGCACGATCAATCCGACGAACTGCATCAACACGCCGTTGTCGTCTTCCTCCGGATAATCCCGGCTGAATAATCGATAAATCGCGCCGCCGGATATCAAAAGCAACATGGTTTCCTGCGTCAACACCCACATCGCCAGCGCCACGCCGAGCACCATGCCACGCTGCTTGCGTGTGAGCGCGCGGAATCCGCGGCCACCGTCGAGCTGCCAGATGGGAAGCAGGTTAAACAGATTGAGCCACGCGCTAGTATGCGCGATCGCGTACCAGATGGGCAAGCCGGTGGCGATCCCGCTCAGCCAGGCGACGACGGTTGCGCCGAGTCCCCAGATCGGTCCGGCCAGCCCCACGCGGGCGTCCTGCGCCACGTTGGCGGGATATTGCTTCAAGCGAACCAGCGCTCCCACGAACGGAATGAACATCGGAGAACTAGCCGCGATGCCGTACTTGCGCAGCGCAATGACGTGGCCCATTTCGTGGATGTAGATGGACAACACGAAGCCCAGCGCGAATTTCCAACCGAACATCGACCAGTACACCGCGAAGAACGCCAGCATGCTGAGGAACGTGCTGATTTTCGTAAGCCCCAGCAGCACCAGTTTCCCCTTGGTGAGAACGATCAGCGCCACCGTCTTGAACTTCCACAGCAGCACTCCCACTGGTCCAAGCTTGGCCATCCGCTTGGCCCAGACGCTCTTGTCGGAAAGCTGGAGATCGATGTTCTCGATGCGAGTCTTGGTGGAGCGATACTCGGCGGAATCGGGAGGCAGCAGCGTGAGCGCTTTGGCCCAGGCATTGCGCGCGCCATGCCAGTCGCCCGCCTGGCCGGCCAGCTTGGCGTGTTGCGCGAGCGCTTCAAACTCCTGCGCATGCGTGAGCCGCCCGCACGACGAGCAGCCGAGAGCGTCCCCCGCGAGCGGAGTTCCGCAGTTCGAGCACAGGCTGGAAGTGGCCGGGAGCACTACTTCTATTGTACCGAGCCCTTATTTTAGCTCCACTACCGTCGCGCCCGTCCCACCCTCGGCGGGCGACGCCGGGTAGAACTTCTCCACTTGCGGATGCGCGGTTAACAACTCCGCGATCACTTTTCGGAGAACGCCCATTCCGTGGCCGTGCACGATGCGCACGCGATCTACCGACGCCATGCTGGCGCTGTCCAGGAACTTGTCCACTTTTTCGCGAGCCTCTTCGGCGCGCTGGCCAATCACATTGATTTCGCGATAGGACGTGTCCCAGCGCGGCCCGGGCTGGAACGAAACATTTCCGGGAAGATAGGCGCCCTCCTTCAAAGCGGGCAGAACCTCCTCAATGTCGCCGGTCGAAACCTGCATTCTCATGAGGCCCGCCTCTACTTCGAGCAGCCCCGGGCCGAGCTTGCGCCGCACGCGCGCCGGTTCGCGCACGCCTTTCAAACGCACCCGGCTGCCTTCCTCGATAACGACGGACGGCTTGGCGGCCGCCGATTCGCCGAACACGGCCGGCCGGGCTTTATCCTCGAACTCGCGCTTCGTCTTCGCGATTCGCCGCTCGGCCTGCTCCGCCGCTTTGCGCTGTTCGCCGCTCTCCGCGATTTTCCGGATGGTCTCGCGGCTATCCGTCTCGAAGTCCGCCAGCGCCCGATCGAGCCGCCCTTCGATCTCCTTGAACTTCGCCGCCTCCCGCCGCTCGAATTCCTTTGCGACGGATTGTTCCCGAATGGCCAGCGCCTCTTTCTGTTGCAGCAAATCCTGTTCGGCGCGCGCCACCTGATCCAACCGCTGTTGAAGTTCCGCAAGGAACCGCGCGATATCGCGATCGTGCCCGGCCATCTGCGCTCTGGCGCGTTCGATCAACGCCTCGGGAATCCCCAAGCGGCTTGCGATTTCGAGGCCGGCGGATTTCCCCGGCGCGCCCAGCCGCAAGACATAGGTCGGCTCCAGAGTCTCCTCGTCGAAGCCCATGGAGGCGTTGAGTACGCCCTCCGTGGTCGATCCATAAATCTTCAGCGCCACCAGATGCGTGGAAGCCAGCGTGAAGACGCCCTGCGCGCGAAACGTCTCCATGATCGAGACTCCCAGCGGCCCGCCTTCTTCGGGATCGGTGGCGCGGCCCAGCTCGTCCAGCAGCACTAGAGACTCGGGAGTCACCGCTTCCAGCATGTCGCGCACGTGCGCGATATGGGCCGAAAAACTGCTCAGGCTTTCCTGGATCGACTGCTGATCGCCGATATCGGCGAGCACCTGCTCGAACAGCGGAAACTCGGCCTCCGACGCCGGAACAGGCAGCCCCGCTTGCGCCATCAGCACCAGCAACCCGACGGTTTTGAGCGTTACGGTCTTGCCGCCCGTGTTGGGGCCGCTGATCAGCAGCGTGCGTTGCCGCTCGTCGAGCGTCAATGAAATCGGCACGATCGGTTTCGACTGGCGACGCAGCACGTCTTCGAGCAGCGGGTGCCGCGCGTCGCGGAGAATCAACCGCCGGTCGGCGTCCTTGCCCCAGCGCTCCCCGCTGAAGCGAGGGATGCGGCATCGAAACTCGACCGCGAAGTCGGCTTTGGCGAACAGCAGGTCCAGGCGGCCGATCGCTTCCACGCTGGTTTGGATTTCGGGACCGTGAGCGCGCAGGAGTTCGGTCAGCTCGCGCAGAATGCGTAACACCTCGGCCTGTTCTTCCTCGCGCAAACGGACCAGCTCATTGTTCAAGTCGATGGTTTCGAGCGGTTCCACGAAAAGCGTATGGCCGCTGCCGCTGGCGCCGTGGATCACGCCATAGACCTTGCGTTGCTGGCCGGCGACCACCGGCACCACGAAACGGTCGTTGCGCAGCGTGATGAAGTCCTCTTGCAGAGTGCCGTCGTCGTGATGCGTGCGCAAGAAACGTTCGAGCGAAATCTGAATCTGCTTCTGCTGCCGCTCGATGTCCCGGCGCAGCCGCTTCAAGGCCACGCTGGCGTCGTCGGCCACGGAAGCGTCGGGAAGAATCTTGCCCGCCAGCTCACGAAGAATCGCGCGTGGATCCACGATGGCGGCGGCGCGCGCGCCTAATCGGATGTACTTCGCCGCCGCGACGTTCAGCGCCCCTCGAATTTCGGACGCCTGCTCCAGCAGGCGCGTCAACTCCAGGATTTGCCGAGCTTCCAGGGCGGCTCCCTCGATGCGGAGCAGCGGCAGCGTCGTCGCCAGGTCCGGGATGGAATCGAAACGAAGGCGAATGGCCGCACCGCGAGCCGCGGTCTGGGGTTGTTGCGCCGCGCCAACATACTCGATCGCCTCGGCGGTATCCGCGAGAGTTTCTTCCAGAGCGGCGCGATCCGCGTGAGGCTCCAGCCGATCGAGCTCTTCCGCTCCGAGCGGGCTGCGCACAAAACGCCCCAACAATTGCCGCAGGGCTTCGAACTCGAGCAGATCAGCGCTGAAGTTTTGCAAAGGCTCTCTCGATAACCGCGACCGTACCCTCGGTAATGCGATAGTCGCCGAGATTCTCTTCGGCCACCCACGCCACTCTGCTCACGTCGCTCGCGGGCGCCAAACTGCCGCCCCGGGGACGGCAGAGGTAATCGATCAGCACGTAATGGTACTCGGCTCGTCCATCGGCGTCCGGCATGATCCGCTCGAAGATTTCGAAAACGGAAAGCGCTTCCACTTCAAGACCGGTCTCTTCCAGAACCTCGCGCCGGATGCCCGCGTCCAGCGTTTCCCCGGTTTCGACGATCCCTCCGGGAAGCGACCAATAGCCCTTGAGAGGCTCTTTGGCTCGCTCCACTAAGAGAATGTTGCGGCCCTCAAAAATCAGTGCGCCGACTCCCAGGAAGGGGCGCGACGGAAAGCGGCGGCTGTCTTCGGTGGAAGCATCCATCGGCTAATACTGCACGCTTCCTTTGACATTCAGGCGCACTCGATAAATGGACGTCCGCGCGGTGATGTACAAGGACTCGAAATCGTCGTCTCCAAAAGCGCAATTGGACGGGGTTTCAGCCAGCGTAATCGATCCCAGCGATTTGCCTTCCGGCGTGTAGACGTCCAGCTTGTCGGCGGCGACATACAGGTTGCCCTTTTCGTCCACGCGCACGCCGTCCGGAATTCCGTCGATACCGGAAATCAGGACGCGTTCGTTCGCTGCCGCGCCGTTGCGATCCAGATCGTAAGCGCGCAGGTTACGCTCGTCGGAGTTCGTCACATACAGCACCCGGCCGTTGGGCGAGATGGCAATCCCGTTGGGGCGCCCCTTGGGTTTGGCGATCACCTCCAGTTCGCCCTTGTGGGAAAGATGATAAACGCCGTAGAAATCGAGCTCGCGCGCGTCTTGCTGATTGCCGAAAGCGGGATCGGTGAAGTAGACTTGGCCATCTTTGCGAACCACGATGTCGTTGGGAGCGTTGAGCCGCTTATCTTGCCATCGCTCCGCCAAAACCTCGATTTTGCCCTTCTTGTCCGTGCGCGTCACGCGCCGCGAATGAGTTTCACAGGTGTACAGCCGGCCTTCCGCGTCGAAAGTATTTCCCATGGCGCCGTTGGAATTCTCCCGAAACACGCCGAACGCGCGCTGCGCCGGTTTCAGCTCCACCAATCGGTTGCGAGGCACGTCGCTGAAGATCAAATAGCCGGCGCGCGACCAGACCGGGCCTTCGGTGAACAGATAGCCCTCCGCCACCTTCTCGATCCGCGCATCCGCGATATCCTGCGCGCGGACGCCCGCCATGAGCAATAGAATCGGAAGTACCGGCCTCACTCAACGAACAGAGTAGCAGACCGGGATCAGCCGTCTGGTTTCTTTGAAAATATTGACAAGTCGCCGTCAAGCCCGGCTGCTACAATGAGATAGATGCATGGCGATCTTTCTGCCATTTCCTTTCTCGGAGCTGCCGAAGTTCACCGTTATTGCCGCCATTGACATCCTCATCGTCGCCATTCTGATCTATCAGTTCCTGCTTTTGATCCGAGGCCGCCGAGCCGTTCACATCCTGTTCGGCATGGCCATTCTGGGTTTAATTTACGCCATCGCCATTTTGGCCAAGCTGGAGGCGCTGCGCACTATTCTCGCGATGCTGGCGCCCTATACCGCGATCGCGCTGATCGTGATGTTTCAATCCGAACTCCGCCGGATGCTGGCGCGCCTGGGCAGGCGGCCGTTCCTCGGCATCAGCCAATTGGAGCGCCGCGAGGTGACGCAGGAGATTCTGCTCGCCATCACGGATTTCTCCCAACGGAAAGTGGGCGCTCTCATCGTCGTGGAACGCAAGATCGGACTCAGAACTTTCATGGAAAGCGGCGTCAACCTGGACGCAGCCATCTCGCGCGATTTGCTCTGCGCCATTTTTGAGCCGGGCGCCGCGCTGCATGACGGCGCTGCGATCATTCAAGGCGACCGGATCAGCGCCGCCGCTTGTTTCCTGCCGCTGACCACCAATCCTCTGCTGATCAGTACCCTCGGCACGCGCCATCGGGCCGCGCTCGGAATCACCGAGGAGTCGGATTGCCTGTCGGTGGTGGTATCGGAGGAAACCGGACGGGTTTCCATCGCCGCGTTCGGCGAAATCGAGACGGACGTGCGGATCGAGCGAGTGGAGCAGCTGCTCGCCGAACAATTGCAGCGGCGCGACATGCGTCCTTCCGCGTCGGTGAGTCATCGCACGGCTGCCATCCGGGAATCGAGCTTCGACCGGCCATGAGGCAGTTGCTTACCAGAAACCTGGGCTGGAAGATCCTTTCGCTGGCGCTGGCGTTCGCCATCTGGGTAGCGGTGGCGCGCGAACCGGAACTCGCCACCTCCTTAAGGGTCCCGGTGGAGTTCAAGAACATGCCCGACGATCTGGATTTCGGAACCAGCGTGCCGGATCGCGTGAACGTCGAGTTGCGCGGCCAGTCGGGAAGACTTTCGCGCGATAATCTCGCCGAGATCGGCGTGGTCCTGGATCTGGCGTCGGCGCACCCGGGCGAGCGCACGTACACGATCCGCGCGTCGGACGTTAACTTGCCCAACGGCGTGTCGTTCTATCGAGCTATTCCCTCGCAAGTCACCTTGCGCTTCGAGCAGCTTATCAGCCGTGAGGTGCAAATCACCCCCGCGTTCTTTAGGACTCCGGAAGGCTATCAACTCCAGAGCGATCTGGTGACGCCCGTGACGGTCCGCCTGCGTGGTCCTGAACAGCGCATGCGAGACTTCACTCAAGTGAAGACCGATCCGATCGACCTCAGCGGCGTAGTCGGGGCCAAGGAATTTCGTACCAACATTAATGTGGGCGATCCGCAGATTCGCATGGAAACGCCCACACCCGTCACCGTGAAAGTTACACTCGCCAAGGTTACGCCGGGGGATGCGAGATAGTGGCGCGGACGCTTTTCGGCACCGACGGAATTCGCGGGGTAGCGGGCGAGTATCCGCTAGATGGCCGGACCGCTCGCGCGATCGGAGCGGCGCTGGGCCGCTGGGTACGCCGATCCCATGCCGACCCTCGGGTAGTGGTGGGCATGGACACCCGCGAGTCCGGCCCGTGGCTTGCCGCGGAACTCGCGGCCGGTCTCGGCGCGGAAGGCGTGGGCGTTCAGTTCGCCGGAATCACTACTACGCCGGGTTGCGCTTTCATGGCGAAAACCGGGCCATTCGCGGCCGGCGTGATGATCTCGGCTTCGCACAATCCTTATCGCGATAATGGAATCAAAGTTCTCGGCCACTCCGGCTACAAGCTGCCGGACGACCAGGAAGAACTGCTGGAGGCCGATATTCTCGCGCATCCCGGCGAGGACCGCGGCGCTCCTCCGCTAGTGGTGGACGCCGGATTGGATCGCGCTTACCTGGACCATTTAGCGGCCACGCTGCCCGGAGGTCTCGGCGGTATGCGCGTGGTAGTCGACTGCGCCAACGGTTCCGCATCCCATCTGGCGCCGGCGCTCTTCGAACGTCTGGGCGCGCGGGTTGATCCCGCCGGCTGCTCGCCGGACGGCCGGAACATCAACTTGAATTGCGGCTCGTTGCATCTGGACGCGCTGCGCGCGGCGGTGCTGGAACGATCGGCCGACGTGGGCGTTGCATTCGACGGCGATGCCGATCGCGCGCTGTTCGTGTCCGGGTCGGGCAAGATCGTGGACGGCGATGCCGTGCTTTTACTAATAGCTCGCCATTGGAAGGACCAAGGCAGGCTGTCTAACCCGCCGTTAGTTGTGGCCACGGTGATGTCTAATCTGGGGCTCGAGCGCGCGCTGGCCAGTTACGGTATACAAATGATCCGCACTCCGGTGGGCGACAAATACGTGCTCGAGGAAATGCTCCGGCGCGGCGCGGTGCTGGGCGGCGAACAATCGGGCCACATCATTTTTCGGGATTACGCCACCACCGGCGACGGCATGCTCACTGCTTTGCGGGTTTTCGAAGTGATGCGCGATACCGGCGCCGATCTGGACGAGCTGACCCGAGATCTCCAGGTTTACCCGCAGCGGCTGGTCAACGTCCGGGTGCGCGAGCGAAAGGACCTCGACCAACTGCCCGCCGTCGCAGCCGAAATCCGCGCGGCGGAATCGGCATTCGGCGCTAGCGGCCGCGTGCTGGTCCGATTCTCCGGCACCGAGCCGCTGGCGCGCGTCATGGTGGAAGGCCCCGATCTCAAAAGGGTCGAAGCCTTCGCCCATCGGATTGCGGCCCGTATCCGCGCCGAATTGGGCGAGTGAGGCCCTCGAGTGGAACCCTAGTTTTCCGCCGTAATCCCCTTAGTGGATTGGTTTGAAGCCGTTCCTCTGCTATGATTGCCGAAGGAGCGTTCTATCCGGTCTAGGGGATCGGCTACCTATAATTGATCCGACAGTCAATTGTCTTGGGGTCCGACTCGGCTTATGCGTTGGTGTGCAGGCTCCGGCGGTAAAAACGCCATGGAGAAGCCTAAAGACGCTCGGGGGGCTCCGCCCCTGTTGAGATCTGGGGTCAAGGACGGGGCCGGTTCCACGGGATGGTTCGCTCCTTTTCCCACCTTCGACGTCGATGAACTCGCGCAAAACGGAGCGCGGCGCGAAGCGTTTTTGTACTAATTGGATGGTGCGCGCCGCACCCTTTGCGCTTTGAATGAACATTCTCTTTATCGGCGATATATTCGCCTCCACCGGGCGTGGTTTAGTCGCGCGTCACCTTCCTGAAATCGTTTCCGAAGAGAAAATTTCGCTGGTGGTCGCGAACGGGGAAAATTCCGCCGGCGGTTTCGGAATTACGCCGCTCATCGCCGAAGAGCTTTTCTCCATGGGAGTGGACGTGCTGACGTCCGGCAATCACATTTGGGACAAGAAGGAAATTTTCGATTATTTTCCGCGCCAGCCCCGGTTGCTGCGTCCCGCCAACTATCCGAAGGATCTGCCCGGACAAGGCGTGATTGTGCACAAGGCGCGGAATGGCGTCGCGTTCGCGGTGATTAATCTCCAGGGACGCGCTCACATGCCGGCCACCGACTGCCCCTTCCGCGCCGCCGATGAAATTCTAGGATCTCTGGACGCGGCCGTCAAGGTGCGGCTGGTGGATTTTCACGCCGAGCTGACCAGCGAAAAGATGGCCATGGGCTGGCACCTCAACGGACGTGTTTCCGCGATGTTCGGCACTCATACGCATGTTCCCACCGCCGACGAACGGATTCTCGCGGGCGGGACGGCGTATCAGACCGACGTCGGAATGACCGGGCCGTACGATTCGGTGATCGGTTCGGACAAGAACCTGGCGTTGCGCCGATTCCTCACCGCGATGCCGATCCGGTTGGACAGCGCGAAAGGCGGCGCCGAACTGCACGCGGCGATCGTCACCGTCGACCCGGCTACGGGGCACGCCGTCGGCATTCGCCGCTGCGAACGAAGATAGTAGAATGGGCTGCACATGCGTCGAAGAGTTGGGTTTTCTATCGCTTCGGCCGCCGTCCTGATTGCGGCCTTGCACGGCCAATCCGGCGATTCCCAGCGGCCCTTTACGGTAGTGGAAGCGAGCATCCCCGCGATGCGGGCCGCCCTTGAACAAGGACGCCTCACTTCGCGCCAACTGGTGACCCGGTATCTCATCCGCATCGCGCTTTATGAAGACAAATTGCACGCCGCGCTGACAGTGAATCGCAACGCGCTTCGAGAAGCCGATGCCCTCGATCGGGAACGCGCGCAGGGCAAAGTGCGCGGTCCGTTGCATGGAATCCCGGTGGCTCTCAAAGACAACATCCTGACGCCTTACCTGCCCACCACCGGAGGAGCGCTGGCATTCGACGGTTTCGTTCCGTCCTATGAAGCCACGCTGGCGAAGAATCTGCGAGACGCCGGAGCGATCATCATCGCCAAGACCGGCATGACCGAACTTGCCAACTGGGTGGCGGGCGCGCCCACTCCGATGCCCGGAAATTACAACGCGGTGGGAGGATTCGGCATGAATCCCTACGACCCTCGGCGCGATCCGCGCGTCGCCACGGCCGATGGCCGCCCAGCGCTACAGACCGGCGGGTCGAGTTCCGGCATCGGGACCTCGGCGAATTTCTGGGTCGCCAACGTCGGCACGGAAACTTCGGGGTCGATACTGAGCCCGTCGAATCAGAACATGCTCGCGGGCATTAAACCGACGGTCGGCCGGGTGAGCCGCTACGGAGTGATTCCGATCACCGCAGATCAGGATACTCCCGGACCGATGGCCAAAACGGTGACCGACGCGGCGATCCTGCTCGGAGTCCTAGAGGGAGCGGGCGCGGACCCGAACGATCCCGCCACCACAACGTGCGCGCCTCCGCCGGGCCGCGACTACACGCGTTTCTTGAAGGCCGATGGATTGAAGGGCGCTCGCCTGGGCATCCCGCGCGCGTTTTACTACGACAAGACGACGCCTCCCGGCGCCAAGGAACCACGCGGGGGATTGAACGCCGAACAATCCAAAGTGATGACGCTCGCCATCGAGATTATGAAGCAGCAGGGCGCGATCATCGTGGACCCGGCGGACATTCCAAGCGTCGTCAGCCGCGATCCGGCGGGTAACTTTTTGTTGTGGAACCAGTGTTCGGGGTCGAACGACGGCAAGGGCAAAGACGCCGATTGCTCCGTCGTTTTGAAATACGGCATGAAGCGCGATTTCAACGCGTGGCTGGCCACGCTCGGACCCGCGGCGCCGGTCCACACGCTGACCGAGCTGCGCGAGTGGAACATCACACACACCAAGGCTGGAGCGATTCGCTACGGCCAATCTAACCTTGATATCTCCGACGAAATGGACCTGGAAGCCGATCGCGCCCGGTATCTGGCGGATCGCGCCAAGGACATAGCGCTCGCCGGCACGCACGGGATCGACGAGGCCATGAAGGCGAACAACCTGGACGCACTGGTGTTCCCTGGAGCGAATGGCGCCGCGATCGCTGCCAAGCCGGGTTATCCCACCGTGATCGTGCCGTTCGGAATGGTGGCCAATGCGCCGACGCCGCCGTTTCCGGAAGGGTTCGACGCCCAGGCTTCGCCGTTCGGCGTAACCTTTACCGGCATGGCGTGCAGCGAGCCCAGGCTTCTCGAACTGGCGTATGCATTTGAGCAGGCGACCAAGCGTCGCATACCGCCGCCGTCGGCGCCGTGACTTGGAGCGAATCAACCTCTACCCCGAAGCCGCGCGATTTCGCGGCGGTCGCGTTTCGATGGCTTGCCCTCCCGCAACGTTTCGACAGACGGCATCGCCTTGCGCTCCGCGGCCAACTTTTGGCGCAACTCGCGGCTCCCGTCCGTCTCACGGTAGAGCGTCTGCGCCACCACAGCCGGGCCGCGCATCTCGCTAAGACCCAGGACCTCCACTTGAAAGTCGCCGCTTTCGTTCTTCACCAGTAACAGCTCGCCTGGACGAACTTCGCGCGCGGGCTTCACTCTTTGTCCGTTGGCTTCAATCCTGCCTAACTCGCAGGCGCGCGACGCGAGCGTGCGCGTCTTGAAGAACCGTGCGGCCCAGAGCCACTTGTCGATTCGCATGCGCGTCACGGACGAGTGTATCCGAGCGCCGGGATCCAGAGACATCGTCTACCGATTTTACGTAAGTGAGACGCCTTGCGCCGTCCGGGGCCGCATGTGGAAGCGGTGGCCTCGGAGACAATATAGTAAGACTGAAATGCCTGCGAGAAAGCGTCCATCTGTCAGAGCATTAACCCTGGTCGCGGGAGTCCTTTTCATTGGCGCCGTGGGAGAGGCGCAGGACGACGGGCGCCGACTCGTCCCCCCGCCTGCCACGCGCCGCATGGCGTTCGTGATCCAGCAGAATTCGGTCAACCAGATCTACCTCATGGATGTCGACGCCTCGGGCGTGGGCAACAATTTGACCAAGCTCACCGCCGACAGTTACGCGGAAAATTACCCATCGTGGTCTCCCGACGGCAAGCAGCTGGTCTATCAGCGCGATTTCAACGGCAGCGCGATCTACCTGATTAACGCCGACGGCGGCGGCCAGCAGCGTCTCTCTCCGACACCGGGGTTCGACGTCACTCCGAGCTGGTCTCCCGACGGCGCCCAGATCGTCTACGCAAGACTGTACCAGGCGCCTCAACCCAACATGCCGCCCATGACCGACATTCGGATCATGAACGCGGACGGCACGGGCGATCACGCCATCCTGTCCGATACCGTCTTCAGCGTCGAACCCAGGTGGTCCGTCAACAATCAAGTGGTGTTCATGAGTTACATGGGCGGCAGCCTGCTGGATATCTACGTAATGAACGCCGATGGCAGCGGCCTCCAGCAGCTCACCAACAACACGGGTAACAATGGCGACCCCGTGTGGTCGCCGGATGGAACGCGAATCACCTTCGGATCCGATCGCGACGGCGGAAGCAAGGTGAACATCTTCGCGATGAACCCCGACGGAAGCCGGCAAGAGCAGCTGACCCATTTCGACGTGCCCTATGAAGCCGGCGACACGAATTGGTCGAGCGACGGGAAGAAGATCGCCTTCGAATGGGACGTCAACGGAATGGAGCAGTCCAACCCCAACGCGTATGCCGAGGTGTGGACGATGAATCCGGACGGCAGCGGCGAGACCAGCACCCGAGTACAGTGCGCCGATGCGGGATGCGCGCCGCGCTGGCAGCCGCGTTCCCCTCCCAGGTGAGATAGAATGAGCAGCTTATTCCGATGAAGCCGTTCACCGTTTTCGTGCTGCTGTCGGCCTGTGGTCTGGCGCAATCGCCCACCGAGGAAGCATCCAATCTTAAACCCGGCTTGTATGCGATTTTCAACACGTCGCAGGGAGCGATCACGGCCGAGCTCTATGAAAAAGACACGCCGATCGCGGTGGAGAACTTCGTCGAATTGGCCGAAGGCGCCAAGGCTTGGCGAGACCCGCGAACGAGCGCGATGGTGAAGCGGCCGCTGTACGAGAACATCACGTTTCATCGCGTCATTACGGGAGAGATGATCCAGGCCGGAGACCCGACCGGCACCGGCGCCCACAATTGCGGAGTCGCCATCCGCGACGAGTTGCTTCCCGGCCTCCGGTTCAGCCGTTCCGGCCGATTAGCGGTCGCCAACAATGGAAATCCCGATTCGGGCGGATGTCAGTTCTTCATCACAAACGATAGCGTGTCGCGCTGGGACGGCAAGTACACGATCTTTGGACAAGTAGTGGAGGGGCAGGACGTTGTGTCGAAGATCAGCCACGCGCCCGCGCACGGCGAGAAGCCAGTGGATCCGGCAAAACTGATCAGCGTCACGATCAAGCGTATCGGCCCGGAGCCCGCGCGCAAAGGTAAGAAGAAATAGTTTCCGGCGGCTTTACGGCTCGCCGGACTTCTCAGGTAGAGTGGTTTTCAGTGGGTATTGAAAAGCGACGACACGCCCGTTTGCCGGCCGACATCACTATTCGGGTTTCCGGTTTTGGCGGAAGTCCGCTGGAAAGCGAGACCGCCCGCACGGTGGATGTTTCGGAAAGCGGGATTTGCTTTGTCGGCGCACGATACATGCCTCCCGGACGGGTATTGAAGATCGAGTTTGAAGACTGTGCGCTCGAAGGAACGGTGAGGCATTGCCGGCTGCGCGAGTACAGCGCGCACGCAGAGTTTGTGACAGGCGTCGAGATTCAGCGCGTGCTGGGCGGCATTGCGACATGGAACGCGCTGATGTCGGTGGTGCGGTAAAGATGTCGAGGGGCCGCTACCGTTCCTCGCGATTCCAGGTTGCCAGATAGGATTCCGCCGCGAGCTGCTCCAGTTCGACGGCGTGCCTGTATTTCCAGTTCTTGAGCTTGTCGGCCCTTAGCTCCTCGAGCAGACGGACGCGCTGTTTGGCGTGGTTATATCGTTTTTGCTGCGCCGCGAGATCGCGTTCCGAGCGCGCGCGGCGGGAGGCCAGTTCCTCGGCCTGACGGCGAAGACGAATCGCAAAGGCGCTCAGCACTCGAAGATCGTCGCCGCGCAGATCCGGCAGAGTAACCAGCGATAAATCCAGTTTCGATTTCTCGGCGCTGAGGGTGGCCGCCAGCGTCTGCAACCGGACTTGTTCGTTCAAGAGCCTTTTCAGGCACTCCTGTTCGCGCAGGAACTCCAGCGATCGCCAGCGAAGCACTTTTTCGAGCGGAAAATGGAAGCGCTCCATCGCGGTCTTTCAGGCTATCCCAGGGCGGCGGCCAGCTTGTCCATGCGCTCCAGGGTCTCCGACAGGCTGGAAAAGGCGTGCGCCTCCTGCTTGAGGAAATTCATTATTTCCGGGCGCGCGCGGATGCAGGCGTCCAGGCGAGGGTTGCTTCCCGCGGCGTAGGCGCCGAGCTGGATCAGGTCCTGGGAATCGTGATAGAGAGCTAGCGCTTCGCGAATGCGCTGGATCGCGGCCAATTGGCGCGTCGAAGCGATGCGAGAGGTCAAGCGGCTGAGGGAATGGCGAACATCGATGGCGGGATAGTGGCCCGCGGCGCCGAGCTCGCGGGACAAAATGAAGTGGCCGTCCAGAATACCGCGGACGGCATCGCAAATGGGCTCGTTGAAGTCGTCGCCCTCCACCAACACAGTAAAGAATCCGGTGATGGAACCCTTCTTGAAATGGCCGGAGCGCTCGAAGATTTTCGGTAGCAGGGCAAACACGGAGGGCGTGTATCCTTTTTGACTGGGCGGCTCTCCTGCGGCCAGGCCGATTTCACGCTGCGCCATGGCCAAGCGCGTAACCGAATCCACCACCAACAGCACGTTCTTGCCTTGATCGCGAAAGTACTCCGCCACGGCCAGGGCGACGAAACAGGCGCGGATGCGAAGCGGGGCGGGCCGGTCGGACGTGGCGACCACTACCACCGAGCGGCTGCGCCCTTCCGGACCGAGCTCGTTTTCAAGGAACGCGCGCACCTCGCGATTGCGCTCGCCCACCAGCGCGATTACCGTAACGTCGGCGTCGTTGTGGCGCGACATGGCGCCCAGCAGCGTGCTCTTGCCGACGCCCGACCCGCCGAAGATGCCGATGCGCTGTCCTTTGCCGCAAGGCAGCAGTCCGTCGATGGCGCGAACGCCGGTGACCAAAGGCTGGACGATGTGTTCGCGGTCGAGCGGCGATGGCGCTTGGGAATACAGCGGATACGCCTGGGAGGCTTGGATGGACGGTCCGCCGTCCATGGGCCGACCGAATCCGTCCAACACGCGCCCCAGCAGCGCCGGGCCGACGCGTAAGAGAGCGTCGTCCTTGCGCGAGAGCACTCGATCGCCGAGCTGCAGGCCGTCAATCTCCTCCAGAGGCATGGACAGGACGCGTTCGTTTCGAAATCCAATCACCTGGGAGCGAATGGATCGGCCGGAAGAAGTGCGCACTTCGCAGAAATCGCCGATCGAAGCGACCGGGCCCCGGGAGGCGATCAGCAGGCCCACCATTTCGGTGACTTCTCCCATCCAAGGCATCAATTCGATGCCGGGGACGTGCTCAATCAGGTGGCCGATGGCCGTGCTTGTGGGCGCCGCCATGCTATCTGCTCAGCTTGTCGATCAAGCCGCGTTCGATCTCGCGCAACTGCGTGTCCACGGAAGCATCCAACATGCCTTGGGCAGTCTCGAAGAAGACTTCACCGGGAAGCAGGCTGGTATCCACCATCAGCACCAGATTTTCGGGCGATCCGGATTGCTCCAGGCATTTGCGGACCAGGGCTTCGAGCGCCGGATGCATGCGCACGCGGCTGATTTCGCGCGCTTGCACTTTTGCGAGGGACGCCTTGATCAAGCCGGCGAGCGCATCGGGATCGATGACAATCTCGCGGTGGATCACGCGCGCGGCGATGGTGACAGCCAGACGAACCAGGTCCTGGATGGCTTCTTCCCGAATCCGCTCGCGCGTTCGAGCCAAATCGGCGAGCGTCCGGGCGAGATTTTCCACCGCTGGAAGAACGCGCTGTTCGGTCTCGTGGCGGCCGGCCGCGACACCTTCCGCGAATCCTTCGCGCCGGGTCTCGGCCAAGCGTCGCGCTGCCTCGCGCTCGGCGTCCGAACGGCCGTCCTTATCCTCGGAAATGGCGGCGACGGTTCGCCAAAACACCGGAGCGACGGAAGCAGGATTGCCGAACAGGATTTCAGATGACATATTGACTTTCTCCGCCGCCCTTAAGGCTGATGGCGCCCTCCGACTCCAACTGCTGCACCACCGTGAGAATCTGCTGCTGGGCGGCTTCCACGTCGCGGATGCGAACGGGGCCGGCCGCCTCCATGTCTTCGCGCAGCATCTCGCCGCCACGCTGGGACATGCATTGCAGGAAGTGATTCTTCAACTGATCGCTGGTGCCCTTCAATGCGACCGTGAGCAGCTTGCGGTCGATTTTGGCCACGACTTCCTTCATGGCGGCGGCGTCGACCATGAGCAGGTCCTCGAAGGTGAACATGAAGTGGCGAATGGCGTCGACCAGCGGCTGCTCATCGCGAATACTGGCCAGGATTTCGTCGCTGAGCGCGGAATCCAGGCGGTTTAAGATTTCGGCGGCGGAGCGCGGGCCCCCATGGGCTTCCACCTTCAGTTCGCCCAGCGTCTTCAGCTTCTCGGTGATGACCACGGAAACGTGGGCGACGATATCCGGCGAAACGCGATCGAGCTGAGCGATTCTGAGCGTGACCTCGGAGCGAAGCGCGGGGTTCAGGTGGGCCAGAAGCGAGGCGGCCTGGGCGGAGGAAAGGTGGGAAAGAATAAGGGCGATGGTCTGCGGATGTTCGCCTTCGACGAACCGGCTCAATTGAAGAGGGTCTACTTTTTGGAGGGTTTCTATATTCTTGTTGGCGCGGTTTCCGGATTTCGGCAGGTGGTCCGCGATGCGTTTGGCGCCTTCCGGCCCGAAGGCGCTGGCGAGCATTCGCTTGGCGTACTCGAACCCGCCCCGTCCGCCGCTGCGCGAGGCAGCCTGCGAAAACTCCTCCAACACGGATTCAGTCTGGTTGGGCGTGATTTTCTCGAGGCGGGCGATGGCCTTACTGACCGCTTTCACCTCTTCGTCGTTCAACTGCTTCAGGATCTCGCCGCCCAGCTTCTCGCCGAGCGCTACCAGCAGGATAGCGGCTTTCTGGGGGCCGGAGATTTTCGAAGCGTTGTCGTTCACGGTCATGCGCGCATCCTAGTTCGCTTCCTCTTCGGACAGCCAGGTTCGGAGAATGCCGACCCAGGCTTCCGGATTGGTCCTGCCGCTTTCCTGCAATTGGTTGATAAGAACTTCGGTCCGCGAGGGCATGAGGGCTGGGAGGCCGCGCGGAGCGTCGACCGCCGGAGCAAGCCCCGGTTCGGATGCCGAGGTGAGCGCCGCGGTCCGGGCCGATGGAGCCGGAAGTGCTTCCTGCGCGACGTACTCGGGCCGTTTCTTTCGACGCGTGAGAGCGAATGCCGCCAGCGCGACCAGAAGGACTGCGCCTCCGGCCGAAACCCATCGCAGGGCCGGTTTCTTTTGCAAATCCTCGAACGTAAACTGCTCGTCGGGCTTTTTCGACGGCTCGGCCAGCGGCGACGCGAGCGTGTTTGCGATCTCGCCGGAGTCGAACGGCAGCGTCTCCACCGTCAGTTGGTCGCCGCGGGTGGGATTCAAACCCACCAGGGTCGCGACCACGCTTTGAATGGTCTTGATTTTGGCGGGGTCAGTCGGGGTCACAACCAGATGCGCCTGCTTGCCTTGGCCTTCCCACTTGGAGCCCTGATCGATCAGGACCGCGATCGACAGCCGCTTCACGGTTCCCAAGGGAATCTTCATATGCTTAACGGTGCGGCTGGACTGGTAAGTGATGTTCTCCGAGCGCTTGGTGGCGGAACTGGTGGTTCCGGACGGACGGACCGCGGCTTGTTGCGGCGGGGCCGCTGCAGCGCTGGTGGAGGCAGCAGTGGGCGGGGTTGCGGCGGCGGGCGGCGCCGCCGAGGCTTGCTGAGGGAGATTGGACGCGGTACCGGGCGGCGTGGGGGCGCCGGAGCGCGATGTGCCGGTGGAATCCTCGATCTTCTGCGACGTCAGCATCACGGACTTGGTGGGATCGAAGCTCTCCTCGCTCTCCTCGCCGCTGCTCATGTCCACGTCGGCGGACACGCCGGTTCGAAACTTGTCCGAGCCCAACAGCGGATCGAGGGTGTTGCTGATCTTCACCACCAAATCGTGCTCGATCGCCTGGCGGTATTCGAGCGCCGCCTCGGTGCTCTGGGTTCCGTCTCCGACTGCGTCGCGGCGCGGCCGGCTCAAGAGATTGCCGTTCATGTCGACCACGGACACGGATGCAGGGACCAGCCCCTCCACCGCGCTCGAGACCAGGTTGGTGATGGCGAATACGTTCTGGGGCGATAATCTGGCGCCGGGCCGCAGTCCCACTAAGACGCTGGCCTTGGCGGCTTCCTGGGAATCGGTGAAAACCGAATCCTTGGGCAAGGTGACGTGCACGCGCGCCTGCCGGACTTCGGCCAGCGCCATGACGGAACGTTCGAGCTCGCCTTCGACGGCGCGGCGATAGTTGACGTGCTCGGCGAAGTCGGTGATGCCGAAGTTGGTTTTGTCGAAAATTTCGAATCCGATGCGGCCTGTTTTGGGAAGGCCCAAGCCCGCCATCTCGAGGCGCAATTCGGGAACGCGGTCCTCCGGGACGAGCAGCGTGGTTCCATTTTCCGAGACTCGATAGGCGACGCCGGATTCGCGCAGCTTCTGCACCATGGCGCTGGCATCTTCGGGAGCGAGCGAGGAATACAGCGGACGCATCCCCTGCTCATGCTGCCAGCGGGAGAACCACAGCACACCCGCAGCCACCGCGAGGCCACAGAGCACGATCGTGAATCGCTGCACGATACTCAGGGAAGATAAGAGCTTTTTGGCTTGGTTCATGGATTCAGGCGAGGCAGGCTAGCCTCAGAGTTGCATCCTCATCACTTCTTGATAAGCCGATACGACTTTATTTCTGACTTGCAAGGCCAGTTCGAATTCGAGCGATGCACGCTGAGAGGCCAGAGCGACCGAATGCAATTCCTCGTTCCCGCCGTTCAGGAAGCTGTCGACGGTTTGCTGGGCTTGCGTCTGCGTTTTTTCGACCTGCCCGATTACGCCCTCGAGCACCGAATGAAAGCCGCCGGCCGAGGCCGGGGAATCGAGCCGCGGTATCTCGGGGAGCGTGACCGGCAGGATCGGAGAGATGGGAGAGGGCATGAAGTTAACGGAAGAGGTCGAGAGATTTCTGGATCATGTCCTTGACAGCCGAGATGGCTGCCACGTTGGCGCCATAACTGCGCGAGGCGCCCATCAAGTCGACCATGTCTTCAGCCGGATTGATCTTGGGGAACGCAACGAAGCCGTCTTTGTCGGCGTCCGGATGGCCAGGCATGTAGCGGCGTTCCGGCTCGCTATTGTCCACGATGGTCTCGCTGACGGTGACGCCGGATACGTTGGAGCCGAGCGCGGAGTTCAGCTCGGAAGAGAAGGACCCAGCGGATGGGTCTTCCTCAAAGACCACGTCTTTTCTGCGATACGGTCCTCCCTCGGGCGTGCGCGTAGTTTCCGAGTTCGCGAGGTTTTCCACCAGCAGCTCGGCGCGCGCGCGCTGCGCGGTCATTCCGGATGCGCTCACTGAAAGCGACGAAAAGAGGCTCACGAGCTCTTGCCCTCCTCGATGGCGCTTTTCAAGGTCTGGAGTTCGGAGCGGGCCAAATTGGTGGCGACGGCGAAGCGCAACGCGTTTTCGGCCAGCAGGCGGGACTCGCGGTCCATGTCCACGTTGTTTCCGTCGTTCTTGGTCTTGAGTCCGGATACTTCCGTCACGGTGGGTTCCAGGTTGCCGATTTGGCTTTCCAGCTCCGTTTGGAAATCGATGTCCTTGGTCTTGTAACCGGGAGTGTCGGCGTTGGCAATGTTGGACGCAACGAGTTTTTGTCGAGCGCTAACGAGATTCATGTAGCGCTCGATGCCAACGCCGGCATTCTCCACCATGTGTCCACGACGGAGCAATTGCGGCACCAAAACGCTGAGCGAGAGCTTTCAGATAGTTACGGCTCGATGGCGTTTGATCTATGACGCTAGGCGTCGAAAACTCGACGGTCCCATTTAAGCGCGGCTCGGCGGGATGTCACCTAATTCGTCCAGCAATGGACCTATGCAGGCTTCGTACCGTCGCCAGCGCTGAAGGGAGCCGCGGAACAGCGGTTGGCGGACCTGGACGGCGCTCGCGGTTTTGATTGGCCGGCTGGTTCGATGGAAGCCGATGCAGCGATCATCCCAGCTCAGGCCGCAATAGTCGACCAAGCGGCGAGCCTGGCCTTCGAGGTCGTCGACCACGTTTTCGTAGGAGACGTCGAGCAGGGCGCCGGGCGGAAGAACGCGCCGCCAGTGATTCATCAGGCGGCTGTAGCAGCGGTAGTAGCGGCCCAACTCCGCCAGATCATAGCAATAGTGAAGACCCGTCGCGAATAGCTTCGAATAGCAGGACACGCAGGTGTCGATTGGGTTGCGCATGGTATGGATGATCCTGGCGTTGGGCAGGATCAGGCGGATGAGGCCGATGCGGAGGAAGTTGCCCGGCAATTTGTCGACGATCCGACGCTGGCCGTCCGGAACCGCCGGCAGACGGGCAAGGTAGGACTGGCCAAGTTGACGGAACGCGGCGCCGTCGAGCGCAGGCACACATTCCGGATACGGAAGCGCGTGATCCGCGGCATCGAAGAGGCCGGCTTCCGCCTGGTCGAGAATGGTCAGTTCTCCAGCGGCATGAATTTGCGGATGGCTGGCGAGGATCTGCTCGATCAGAGTGCTGCCGGAACGCGGCATGCCAACCACGAAGACGGGAACGGACGAGGGATCTCCCACACTGGGGAACCGATCGAACAGGCTGCTCTCGAATACTGTCGAAATGCGCCGAAAGAGATCGACGACGGCCGTCTCGTCATAAATAATTTGCCCGCGCTTGAGGGCGTTGCCTTGGCGCAGATGTTCAAAAGCGCGGTGGTAGTCGCCGGTGTCTTCAAGGGCTTTGGCGAGGGCAAAATGGACATGCAGCGCGTTTTCCACTGACAGATCATCTCTCGCGGCCAGCGCTTCCAGCGCCGGAAGATCGGCATCTCCCGGACGGAAGGTCTTGATTTCCGCGCGATTGAAGTGAGCCTTGCCGTAGTCGGGCCTGATCGCGATCGCCCGTTCATAGTGCGTCATGGCGTCGTCGAACTGGCCCCGCTGCCTGAAGATGTTACCGAGATTGTTGTGGGCATCGGGATAGTCCGGATTGAGGGCCAGGGCGCCGGCGTAATGCGCGACGGCGTCGTCGATTTGATCGAGCGATGCGAGCGCGTTGCCGAGATTGTTGTGGGCGGAGGCATAGTCGGGCTTGAGAACCAGGCCGCGCTCATAGCAGGACACAGCGTCTTCGAGCTTGCCCTGAGCCAGGCGCGCGTTTCCCAGATTGTTGTGGGCCTCGGCGCAATCGGGATTGATTGCAAGCGCGCGTTCATGACATGACACGGCCTCGTCCAATTTCCCCTGGGCCTGTCGGATATTGCCCAAGTTGGTGTGGAACTCGGGCCAGTTCGGCTGGAGAGCCAGCGCCCGCTCATAACAGGCCGCCGCTTCGTCCAGCTTGCCTTGCGCTTGAAGAACGGTGCCGAGGTTGGAATGATAGGCAGCCTGCTTCGGATTGATGGCGATCGCCTTGCGAATCATTTCGACGGCCACCTCATTATGCCCGTCTTGATGGGCGATCATTCCAAGCAAATGCAGGCTGTCGGAATGTTGGGCGTCGATTGCCAGAATCCGGCGATAAATCGCTTCCGCTTCGACCGTTCGTCCGGCTTGATGGCGTCCCAGGGCATTCTCCAGCATTCCTTGAATGAGGGGAGACGCTCGTTGGCTCACAGTCCTATTGTGCCGCTTGGCGAATTAGGATCTAGGCTCGCAGCCGGACGGAAGAGCGTTGCACGCGGCCAAGCAGAGACTCCTGCTGGTAGCGTCTGGTTCTTTGGACCGCTGCCAATTGTTCGCCAGCGATGGTGCGTTGGACGATGGTCATCCCACGCGCCCAGGCGAGAAGCTCGCGAGCCAACTTGGGAAGCGGCGACACGGCGCGGTCGCTTGCGGGTAGCGTCCCCCAATACTGACTCAATGCCTCGGCATATTCCGGGACGATACGGTTCGCGCGCGCATGATCGCCGGCCAGCACCGCCGCACGGAGCTCTCCGGCGAGTTTGTCTTTATCCGGCCTGGGTTTATCCGACAGTGGAGGCATCTGGATTGTCGCTCGTTTCAGCCTGGAATAATCCTTGCAGGAATGTATTCTGCTGCTGGAGGGTCGCGATCAGAGCGTTGGACTGCGCCATCTGCGCCTGCAGATTCTGCTGCAGTACGTTCAACTGGTCTTGATCGGTGTTGATTTGGTTTTGATCGCTCTGGCTTTCGTTCTGGAGCGACTGTGTTTCGGTTGCGATCACGCCGATGGCGGGGTCGGTAATGGAGTTCAACGTGTTGGTGGCGTATTGAAGGAATCCGCCGGTCGAGGTGCCGCCGAGAAAAGTCAAGGCGTCCGAAATCTGGGACTGAGAAAGGCCGGCGACGGCCGTGGGATCGAAAGTAAGCGTCCCCTGCGCGGTGAACTCGACTCCCAATTGCGACAGCGACGTGATGGAGCCTCCGGACCCGGTATAGCTTCCCAACTGATCCAAAGCCTGTTCCATGGACAGGATGCTGCTGTCGCCGGTAAGCGCGCCTCCGTTCTGTCCGAAGTTTTTCTGGACTTCGGCAACGGCCGAATTGTAGGCGCTTACGAACGAAGAGAGGGCGTTCGAAACCGTACTGAGGCTGGCGGCGACGGTGATGTTGGTGGCGCCGGTGTTGTCCAGGGTGACGTTCAAGCCGGGCGCGATGGTGACGGTGGAGGAATCCGTGGAAATGCCGCCGGGCGGCTGACCGTTGACGGTGTAGGACGCGTTTTCGCCGCCGTTCAGGCTGCTCAAGAGGTTATTCGTGCCGTCGTTGAGCTGGAGCGTCTGGGTTCCAAGACCGGTGCTTTGAACCACCAGACGGTAGTCGGGCGACGAGGGCGAACCCAGGTTGACAATCACGGCTTGCACCGGCGCCCCGCTGGCATTGATCGCGGACGCCAGCGAATCGAGGGTTTGAGAGGCTGGCTGAATCGTGTAATTCGTGGCGCCCACACTCAGTGTGAAGGAACTGCTGGAGCTGATATCCTGCGACGTCGGATCGGTGACGGGGGTCTGTTGAGCGGCGCTGATGGCGCTGGAGGAAGACCCCGCATTCAGCACATCCACGCTGTATGTCCCGGCCAGGGCGCCTCCGGTTAGATTCGCCGTAAGAACGGATTGGTCCGACACGGTGGCCGCCAACGCGCTCGACCCCGTGCCGGCCGAGATCGAAGAAAGAGCGCTCTGGAGGCCGCTAAAGAGCGTGCCGAGCGTGCTGAGTTCGCTGGTCTGGTTGTTGACTTGGGTTTGATCTTGCTGGAGCAGTTGCATCGGCAGCGACGCAATGTCCAGGGCGCGGGTGACGGAGCTCTGAAGGTCCGTTGAAAACGAGCTGGTGTCGGTGGTGCTGGTTTGCGGCGTGGTGATATCCAAGCTACTAGTCGGACTGGTAAGGGAGCTAACTGAACTTGAACTCATCGAGACTCCTCAATACAAAAACTGGGCCGTTCTCGGTAAAGATCGGCCCAGCGATGATACGACTTTAGCTTGCGGACTATCCTTGCAGTAGCTTCAGATACTGAGATGGGATAGCGTTAGCTTGCGCAAGTGCAGCGATCGAGGATTGCTGCAGGGTTTGCGACTGCGCGAGATTGGCCGCTTCCTGGGCGACGTTGGCGTCGCGAATGGAGGATTCGGCCGAGGAAAAGTTAGTGATCTGCGAATTGGCCAGAGCGCTGGCGTAGTTGAGCAGGTTCTCACCCGCTCCGACGCGGCCTTGCACCAGACCGAGAGCCTGGATGGCGCTGGTGATGGAGGCGAGCGCCGCCACCGCGCTGCCGGTTGCGGTTCCGCTGACGGCGGGCGCGTTGGTGGTTTGCGCGCCGGCGGCCGCGAAGGTGCCGCCCGCGGCGGTGGTGGAGGCAGTGAAATTGCCGACGCTCTGAAAGGAAATTCCGGTCCCGGCCGCGTTCGCGACCGCGTAAATGCCAAGCGGCGAAGTTTGAGCGTTGATGGCGGAGAGCGCCGAGGAAAGCGTGTTGGCGGCGCTCAATGTGACGTTTGCCGTGCCCTGACCGTTTTGGAACGTCAGCGTTTCAGTCTTGCCCGTGTAGCTGGCGGCGCCATCCACTTCATACACGCCGCCGTTCGTGGCCAACGAGCCCTCGGTAGCGATCGGATTGGGGTCCGCGGTGTTGCCGGTGCTGATGGTGAAGGGCGTGCCGCCGCCAAAATTAAGCTGGCCGTTGCTGTCCACCGTGGCGGTGATTCCGTAATTGGACAATTGGCTATTCAAGCTGCTCAGAACCCCTGCCTGCGTGAGGCCCGTCCCGGTTCCGCCGACAGTAGCCGTAACCGACTGCGCCCCGCCGTTCGAGGAGTAGACGTTAAAGGTAAACGCCTGGGAGTCCGTGGCGAGGAATGTCGCACCGGGAGCGTCCAACCGAATCGCGTTGGGCGTGCCCTGGGAAAGCTCGGTGCCGCCCGCGCCGACGCTGCTGGTCGCCAGACCGAGGCCGGCTGCGTCCACCTGGTTGGAGGGTCCGCTCAGATTGATGGTCACCTGGCCGTTACTTGCGTTGTTGCCGCCGCCGATGAAGACGCTGTTAATGCCGTTGTACGCGCCGCCGGCAGCCAAGCCGATGTTGTTGGCCTGCCGCGTAATTTCCTGTAGGTCCGACTGGTATTCCTGGTTCAGAGTGGCGCGGTCGCCGGAGAACGTGGCGCTGGCCGATTCGGTGGCCAGTGTTTGCAACCGGTCCAAAATGTTCGAAATGTTGTTCAGCCCGCCATCGATAATCTGGAGCGTGCTGGTGCCGCTGCTGGCGTTCAAGACGCCCTGCTGCAATTCGGCGATCTGGGCGCGGTACCCGTTGGCGACCGCGAGACCAGCCGCATCGTCGCCGGAAGAGTTGATGCGGTAGCCGGACGTCAACTGCTCGATGGTCTGGCTCTCGAAATTCGTGTTCTGCGCGAGCGCTTGCTGGGCGAACAACGAAGTGGTGTTTGTCTGTAGCGTGATACTCATGGATTAGTCCTTTCGTCGTCTCTTTCGGCGTCCCGCCGAATCACGCCAGTGTCCAGCGTGCGGTTATCTTGTCGATGAGTCCGGCACGTTTTTCACACTTTTTTTCGGCTTTTTTGCCTAAGAGGCCGAAAATGACCCGCCAGGCGTCGGAAAATCGACGTTTTCGGCGCGGGAAGAGGATTACTTTTGAATGGCCGCCTTGACGGCTTCCCGTCCCTCGCCCTTAAGAAGGTTGAGGCTATTTACGATGACCACATCAACGCGGCGATTGCGGGCGCGGCCTTCCGGTGTATCGTTCGACGCCAGGGGCAGAGTATCGGCGCGGCCCACCACGGAGAATCGAACGCGGTCCAGGTTGAACGTTCCGCACAACGTATTGAGGACGGCGATGGCGCGGGCGCAGGAGAGTTCCCAGTTACTGGGGAATCTCGGGTTGTGGATCGGGATCGAGTCGGTGTGGCCCTCTAATTGGATGGGATTGGGGAGCGACCCGATCAATTCCGCGAGCTTTTTCATGGTCGGGAGCGCGCCTTCATCGAGCACATCGGTTCCGGAAGAAAAGAACGCCGACTGACGAAGGCTGATCACCAAGCCCCTGGGTTCCAGCCTCACTTCCAGCTTTCCCGACTTGATGTCGTCCTCCAATTGTTTATTCAGGAGCTGCAGCGACGGCAACAGTTCCACAACGTTTTCCGAGTCCGATTTGGTGTTCTTCACCGCGCGTTCCGCGCCTCCCGGACCTTTCATCATGGCGTTGCCTTGCCCCTTGTCATCCACCGTGCCGCCCAGGATCTTGGCTACCGCCGGAGGCACGCTAAAGCTGTGGCCTTCCGACAAGGCTTTCTCGACGGCCTCGGATACTTGTTTCGCGCGCCCCTTATCGGTCTGGGAGGAAGCGAACATCACCACGAAGAACGCGAAGAGAAGGGTGATGAAGTCGGCGTAGGACACCAGCCAGCGTTCATGGTTCTCGTGCTGCGGCTCCGGCTTCTTGGGCATCCGTTAGCCTTGCGCGGCGACAGCCTGAGCGGCCGCGCCTTCCGACTTCTTCGCCTTCTCGGTGTTCGCTTCTCCCTCGGCGAAAGCCTCGAGTTTTATACGAATCAACTTCGGATTCAGCCCTTCCACGATACTCGACACGCCTTCGAGCATGAGTTCCTTTATTTCCAGCGCGTGGTGAAAACGCGCCTTGATCTTGCCGGCGGCCGGAAGGAAAAACAGGTTCGCGGACGCGACGCCATATACGGTGGCCACGAAGGCGACCGCGATGCCCCGCCCGACCTCTTCGATATTCTCCAGGTGTTTCATCACCTGGATGAGTCCCAGCACGGCTCCGATGATTCCGATGGTGGGCGCATATCCGCCCGCGGCTTCGTACACTTTGGCGACGGCTTCGCCGCCGCGGTGCTCCAAGGCGATATCGAGTTCCATCATCTTTCTTAGATCCTGCAGGTCGGTGCCGTCCACGCTCAAAGAGATCGCCTTGCGCAGGAACGGATCCGCGATATTCGGCAATTCGGATTCGAGCGAAATCAGGCTGTTCTTGCGCGCCTTGGTGGCGTAGGAGATGATTTCATCGATAACCTGGAGCGCGGACTGTTTGCGCTCGAAGAAGACGGTTCCCAGACACTTGGCGGCGCGAATGAGAGTGTGAAGCGGCGTCGTCACCATCACCGCTCCGAGGGTTCCGCCGAGCACGATCAACAGAGCAGTCACTTGGGCAATGTCGGTCAGTTTGCCGCCGTCGAGCATGAGACCGCCCAGAATACCGGCGCCGGCCAGAACCAGCCCGCCGATGGTGGCAATGTCCGGTTTGCTGGAGGACTGCTTCTTGGGACTAGCTTCGCCTTTAGTTGCCATGTTTCTCTTGTTACCCGTTGGAAGAAGTGGTGGCGATCCTGTCCCAGTGCGGAGCTTCCAGATCGTTATCCTTCTTTAGCGGACATCGTCCCGCGGCCATGATGTCCTTACGAAACTGAATCACTCTATTCACCAGCTCTTCCGCCGATTCCAAGACGAGAAACTTCTGCCCGGTCGTCAGCGTTACGACGGTATCCGGCGTAACCTCGACGTGCTCGATCAGGTCGGAGTTAAGAATTAACGGCACATGGTTCAGCCTGGTGAGCTGTATCATCAGTTACTCCAATATCTTGGCTTCAGCGTATATCGGCGTCGCCGAATGAAACGTTTATGCTTCACGGGCCGGTATTGCATCTACTCTTCCAAAGGTAAAGTCTTCACCGGCGAACGTCGATTGAAGCACTTAAGACATAGACTCGGCATGGAACAGGATTGGAGTAAGGTAGATTTTCGAGACGCCGGCCAGCGGCGCGGCATGACCGACGACCGGCTGGCGCTCGCGCAGGAAACACTGGCGCGGGACATGTCCTTGAGTTTGTCGGCTTTTCTCCGCGACTCGATCACGGTGACGTACGCCGGCGGCTCAGAGGCCGTATTCGGCGAGGTACTAAAGGATGGCGGCAGCCGAGCCTGCTTCGGTCTGGCGCTGCTTCGGCCGGACGAGTGGAAACTGCTGCTGCGGGCGGAACACACCGTCTTGTTCCCCTTGATCGGAATCGCTCTTGGCGCCAAAGCTGGAAGTTTCACGTCGCCGGACCGGAAACCAACGGAAATCGAGCTCCAAGTGGTAAGTCTCTTGTTCCGGCTGATACTGTCCGAAACTTATCGGGTTTGGTCGGCGGCATTAAAGAAGCAACTGGAAACGGCAACGCTGGAGATCGAGCAGACGCCCGCTCGAACGTTCTCGGCCTCGGATGCGGTTTTTGTCGCGCAGTTTGATTTAAAGCTCGCGGAATACTCCGGAAGGCTATCTCTGATAGTTCCGACGAGCCTGATTCCCGGCGCTTTGGCGGCGGAAGAAACCGATCAGCGGCAGGAACCGAAGGCGCGCGCATCGAGCGACGCCACGCTCGATCTGATGATGCCCGCGAAAGTATCGGTAGGCGTGTGGCTGGAAGGATCGGAGATGCGGCTGGGAGACTTACTGCAATTGCGCGCGGGCCAAGTTGTAAAGTTGGACCATCCGGTGGATCGCAAGGCGGTATGTACGCTCAACGGGGCGCCGAGCTCGAGCGGGCAGATTGTAAGCACCGGCTCGCGAAGGGCTTTTTTACTCGACGAGTCACTGACCTTGCGGATTCCGCGTTAGCGAGCTGCTCGAGTATGTAAAGCGCGGCCTCCACGCGTTCCGGTTGGTTGCTTTCCAGAAACTCGATGGCGCCTAGCAGGACTTCGATCCTCTCCGTCTCTAGGGTGCTGAGCGGAGGGAATTGGCTAGCGAGTTCCTGAGCTCGGGCCAGTTCGCTCCCTAAGCCCTTTTTCGGTCCGCTCGTCCACTCGAAGAGAACTCGGGCGGCAACGCTCCCGGCGTCCTTTGCGGTGGTGGTCAATTTCGTCATACGACTTCATATCGATCACGGGCGGCGGACTTTCACTCTTTTTTACCCTACCGGAAGGTAGTCAAACAAGGAAGTGGTGGGCATCCGAGCCTGCGCGGACATAGCGGCGCTCAGATCGGTGGAGTCCTGCGTTAGCTGGAGCGCGACGGCGGGAGCGTTGGTATCCTGCAGATTGCTTAGATTGGTCTGATCCTGCAACTGAAACTTTTGGGCCAGGTCGAGCGCGGACGTAATGCGATTCTGGGCGGTCCCATAAAAGGCGAGTTGCTGATTGAGATACGTGCTGGCGCTTTGAACATCGCCTAGGGCGGTTGAGATGGAGGCGGAGTCCCCGCTTGCGAGCGCGAGTTGCAGGTTGTTGAGGGCCGCGAAGGCGTTTTGGGGCGTGGGATTTCCGTTGGCATCACTGTTGTCGAACAGCTCCTGGGCCGTCATCGAGATCGGGAAGGTGACGCCGGTGGGATCCGCGATTTGTTGCGTGGCTTGATCGGTCACCAATTGATCGACGCCGGTGGAACTCGATGGATCAAGCTGATAAGGCGGCGATCCACTCTGGTCTCCGCTGAAAATGTACACTCCGTTTACTTGCGTTTGGCTTAGTCCCACCAGTTGCGACAGCAGGTCTTGGACTTGGGTGGAAAGCGCGCCTTGCTGCTGGGACGTCACCGTGGTGCCGGAGCCCTGGGTACCCAGGCTGAGCGCGTTCTGGAGCAGTTGAATCGCCGACTGCAGGCTCGAATCGCCGGCGTTCACCTGGGCCTGGACGTTGGTCAGATTCTGGGTGGTTTGATTTACGCTCGCCAGGTCCGAGCGGGCTTGGAATATATCTTCCACTTCTCCGGGGGCGTCGGAAGCGACGTTCACGCGGAGTCCCGAGGAGAGTTGATTGTCGGCGTTGGTGAGCTGGTTTTGTAAGTTCTCCACCGACGCGACGAATTGTTCGTTAGCGGGGGTTAGCCCGGTTAGTCCCGTAATCATATGAGTTTCCTCATGCTCACGCCGGCACCATGTTCATCAGATCCTGAGTCATTTGGTCCACGATAGTTACTACTTTGCTGGCGGCCTGGTAAGCGCTCTGTAACTGGACTAGTTGAACCGCTTCGTCGTCGAGCGAAACTCCGGAAAGCTGCTGCTGCAGGGTTTGAGCCTGCGTCAGCACTTGTTGCTGGGCGGTTGCGCTGGTGGCCGCGTTGCCGGCCGCATTCCCGACTTGGGAGACCAGCGTGGCAAAATACTGAGTAAAGCTTTGGCCGTTCAGCGCGCCCTGGGGAGCGTTGTCGAGCGCGGCCAATTGGAGCGCGACGCCGTTGGACACCAGCGGAGGACCGGTCTGGACCGCCGCCAATTGACTAGGAGTGATGGCCGGATTCACCGCCAAGCTCGCCGCCACGCCGGTGGCTTGGTTGGCGGTATAAGTGAACAACGGAGTGCCCGCCTGGTAAGGCTGAGTCGAAGTAGTTGAACCTTGCTCCAGCAGATTGTTCACCGTGTCGGCCACGCTTTGTGCCAGAGTGTTGAGTGCGCCCGCTTGCTGACCACCACCGGCCAGCGACGGAAGCACGGTGTTCTGCACGTTCAGCAGCGCGGACAGACTGCCGGAAGTCACCTGCGACGTGACGTCATTGCCGTTGCTGTCTAGGATCGCGATGTTGGGGGCTCCGCTCTCGGCGGCGGCAGCCGGCTCCACTTTTAGCGCGTCCACTTGATCGCCAATTACGAGCGGCGTCTGGCCGCCCAAAAGAACTGTTACGGTTCCGCCGACACCGGGAAGCAGCTGGACGTTGGCGTAATTGGACAAGTTCTCGAGGCTGCTCTCCAGTTTCGCCGAGAGGCCCGCATCCGGCGCGCCGGTGTGCATCATAGCCACGTTGTAGGCTTGCACCTCGGTGGCGTCCTGATTAATTTGAGCGACGGCCGATTGGATGTCCTGAGCGTTTGAATTCTGAATGCTCGCAAGCTGCGCCGCCGCTTGCTGAAACGCCGACGCCGTTTGCTGGGCAGCGTCGATAACGGCGGTTTGATAATCGGCGCTGCTCGGCTGGCTGCTCCATTGCGAGAAGCTTTGAAACAGTTGCGTCAGCGCGGACGGAATGGGGCTGCTGGACGAGACGTCGAAGACGGTTTCGAGCGGTTGTAGCGAGGTCTGAAGCTGCTGAAACTGGCCGACGAGCGAAAGCTGCTGCTGGACCGCCGCGTCAGCTTGTGGGTTGCGACTGTCTTGGGTCTCCTCCACGACACCGCCGGACAATCCATTCGGTCCAAACTGGAGAGCCTCGATAGTGGGATCCTGGGCGGCGTACCCGGGCGTGTTCGCGTTTGCGACGTTTTCTTGTGTCACGTCCACGGCCCGCTCGAAAGCGGTGAGCGCGCTAGAAGCCGAATTCAGAGCGGAAAAGAGACTACCCAAGGCCCGTCATCCTTTCCAGCTCACTTTGTTGACCAGGACTAAAGGCGCGGCCTGCCCCTGATCGGTATAACCGGCGCGCTTGGTCCGGATGGCGAGCAACCAGCCGCTGAAAAGCTTGTCGGCTTCGGCAAAAAATTGCGCCAGCACCGCCACGTCCTGTTGCAGGCTTTCCAGAATGGAGCGGGTTTCGGGATCGCGCGTTGCGGTACCGTTGGTTTTTAGGATTGCCGCCGCGCACCCGAGTTGAATCTCCACTTCCCGAAGAATGGTCGCGCACTCCTCGGCACCCTCGATGGTCGGCTGGGACAATAATTTTTGCACTTTGCCCATATTCGCCTTGGCCGCGCGAGTACATGCCGTGACATCGCCGTACTTAGTGGGAACTCGCACATTGACCATGAGGACCGGAGTTAGTCTCCCGATAGATGGGCGCTTATCAGCGAGCGACTTACTGCCGAAGCGTCGACATAGTACTGGTTATTTTCGTATAGCTGTTTCAGCTGGTTGACTCGCGCGGCCCGCGTATCCGATTGGGCGTTAAGGGCTTGCTGAACGAGGTCGCTGGAATTGGAAAGCTTGATGGAATCGCCGACTGGAGACGGGCTGGCCGAGCTCGTTTCCGAAGCGCCTGCGCGAGCGACGTCGCGCGGTTCCGCGGTTTGATTCAAATTGATCTGCGGCGCGTTTGAAGTAACTCCAGGCTTGATGTTCATGGCTTCCTCCCCGACGGTCGATGTCGTATCGCAGATTCGGATGACATTTTCAGTCTTTTTGTCCTTATTTCGGAGGGGCCGCGGCCGGGGCTGTTTCATAAGGCCGCATTACGATCCGATGCACTTTAACGAGCAAATCCACCTCGCCCTTGGGAACACTGAGCGCTTCGGCAATGCGATCGGCGGGCTGTCCCAGGCGATGCATCTTCAGCACCTTGCCTCGAAGCGAGTTATTCAGGCTGGCGACTCGGATGGCGTGGTCGGCCACGCGAGGCTCCGCGTCGGCTTTCCACTCGGCCATGTTGCGCTTCAACTCGGCCAACCCATCCGAGAATTCCGAGAATTCCGAGCCGCGAGCGGTCATCGACGCCTCGCATTGCGCCACTTGCTTGGAAAGCTTGCGCAGACGCCGCCCGACGACGCCATGGAGACAGAGCACGATGATTGTCAGCGCCGCCACCGGCGCGTAGGGCGCGTAGGGCAGGATAATCGGCAACAAGTCCCTCACTTGAGTTTCTCCGACAGATTAAGCAGATCGTGGCGCGGCTGGTCGGCCGCGTCGGGTGGACCGGCAATCTGTGTGATTCGGACACCGTAGTTGCCGGCAACCACGACGATCTCGCCCTGGGCAATGACACGGCCGTTCACCACGATTTCCACGTAGTCGTTGGGAGAGCAATCCAGTTCGACCACCGAGCCCGAGCCGAGCTGCGCGATGTCGCGGAGGCAGAGCTGGGTGCGTCCCATCAGAACGCGGATGGGCAGCTTGACATCCATCAGGAGCGGCGCCATGCCGCCGTGGCTAGAGGCGGCGGTGGATTCCTCCGGCTGCATCGCAGCCTGCTCCGCGGCCAGTTTCGCGGCTGCTTCGGCTATTTCTTGGGGCGTGCTCATCCGAGAATTCCTTTTCCGCTGGGCCATTTCTTGGATACGTAGGCCCTCAAGCGTAATACCGCCTGCGCTTTCAACTGGCAAACGCGCGTGGTGTGCAGCCCCATGATTTCCCCGATCTCGTGGAGGTTCTGCTCTTCCTTGTAATACAGCGTTAAGATGGCCCTCTCTTGACGAGGCATCTTGTTGACAGCATCCGCCAGCAGTTTTTCCAGCTCGGCGCGCTCCAGAATTCGGGACGGCTGGTTCTCTTCGTCTTGCGGCAGGTAGCGCAGGAACTTGCTTTCGGAAAAGCCGTCGGCGACCTCATCCAGGCTGCCCAGGGTGACGCCGCGCAACTCGGCCAGAGCGCTCTGATACTCGGCCAGAGGCATATCCAGTTCCGCCGCGATTTCTTCTTCGCCGGGCGCGCGTTGCAGGCGTTGTTCGGCGCTGGACACAGCCGCTTCGATTTCCTTCAGACGCTTGCGCTTGTGCGAGGGGACTCCATCCAGGCCGCGGATGCTGTCCAGAATCGCACCGCGAATCCGATGTTCGGCATAGGTGGCGAGCTTGACGTTGTACCTGGCGTCGTAACTGTCCACTGCGTTGATCAGGCCGATGGTGCCGGCCGAAACCAGGTCTTCCAGGCTGACGGCGCCGCTGATCTTTTCATGGACTCGGATCGCGATCCAGCGCACGTTGGACAAATGGTCGAGAATCAAGCGCTCTCTTTCGGCCTGGTCCCGAACCGGCGTGGAGGAATACAACGCGGCGTTTGTCATTGCGTTTGAGGCCATTTACGCCGCCGAAGTCGCCTCCCCCCGTTCCACGCGGAACAGGGAAGCGAGCAATGTCTCCGCGTTGGACAACTGCATATCCTCCGGAATGCTTTGACCGGTTCCGAAGAAGGAAAGCGGCTTATTCGCCTCGAGCGCGGCCGAACAGACCGCTCCATGGGACTCGGCTTCGTCCAGTTTGGTGAAGAGAAGATAGTGAGGCGCGAACTCCTGATAGTGCCGGATGTAGCGGATCAATTCCTCTCGTCTCATCGACGCGGGAAGAACCAGATGCGTCTCGGTAGACTTCATTCGCGCAAGCGCGGCCGCCATTTCCCGGGCCGCGTCGACATCCGGAAAGCTGTAGCCGGGCGTATCCACCAGCAGAACATCCTTGCTCTGAAACTCGTCCACCGCCTCTGTGAACTCGCGCAGGGTATTGGCGGCCGTAAAACCCAAACCGATGATCGCCGCCAGCGCGCGCAGCTTTTCGTGCGCTCCCACGCGATAGGGGTCCACCGATATCACCCGAACCGCTATTCGCCGCCCGAGAAATTCCTGAATGGCGATCTTGGCCAGACTGCTGGTCTTGCCGGCGCCGGGTGGGCCGCAGAACACGGCCATCCTTTTCGCGCCTTCGCCGGCGGCCGCATAGTCCGGAATAAAGCGGAGCCTCTGGCGCAGACTGGCGGCAACGGCTTGCTCGAACGACAGGCCGCCGCGGGCGCGTCCACCGCGAGCAGCTTCGTCCGTAATGTCTTGGGCGTGGGCGGCAGTCAGACCGGAGGCCACCAGTCGCCGATAGACGTTTTCGATGACGGGCGGGTCAGCCTGCGAACCAGTTCCCCTGGGTTGGAGCACGCGCTTGATCCCCTCCAATTGTTCGCGGAGGGAGGCCAGTTCGGCGTCGACATCCTGCGATTGCGCTTGGTCCGGCGCTGTTTCCGATTGCCCGGGGAGTCCAAAAACCACTTCGTAGGATCCCAAGTGGCGCGATTCGGAAGGAGCGCGCCGGGAAGTGATGAGCACCGCCTCGCCGCCGAGCTCGCCGCGCGCGGCTTGGACGGCTTCCTCCACAGAACTTGAAAAGTAGGATTTAATCTTCATTGAAGATATTTCCGCCTCCATTCCCCGATCACCCTATCCAGCCGAGCGACTTGACTTTCATCTCGGGCGGCACCTCGTTGTGGGAAAGAACGGCGACATCTGGAAATGCCGTTTCCAGCAACTGTTTCACGAAATACCGGCTGCTCGGGCCAGTGAGCACCACGGCGGATGAATCCGGCCGCTCCAGCCGACGAGTAATGCTGGCGATAAATTCGCGGGCCACCTGTGGCGCAAACGCCAGTACGCTATTGTTCTCGCTGTGCTCGACAGCCGATTCCACCTTCTGCTCCGCGGCCGGTTCCATCAGATAGGCCACCACCTCGCCCTGTGGATTGGCGTGCGGCTTAACGATCACGCGCCGGATGGCTTGGCGCACGTACTCGGTCAACAACACCGGATTTTTCGTCATTTGCGCACCTTCGCTGAGCGCCTCCAGGATGGTGACCGAGTCTCGAATGGGTACCCGCTCCCGCAGCAGATTTTGCAACACTCGTTGAATCAAGGCTAGCGATAGCATTTTTGGAACCAAATCCTCCACCACCTTCGGATTGTTTTGCGCGACTCGGTCGCAGAAATTTTTGGCGTCCTGGCGGCTGAAGAGTTCGTGGGCGTGGCGGCGAACGAGTTCGGATAAATGCGTACCCAGCACGCTGACGTCATCCACGACAGTGTAGCCGTGGGAGCGAGCGGCGGCCGCGCGTTCGACCGGAATCCAAAGCGCGGCGAGCCCGAAGGCCGGGTCCTTGGTGGGCGCGCCCTCCACGCCGCCGTGTACTCCGGCGCTCGGAATAGCAAGCTCTTGGCCGCTCGGCAGTTCGTAGCGCGCGATTTCAACGCCCTTCACGAGGATCGAATATTCGCGGGGACGCAGCGCCAGGTTGTCGTTCACTTTAACGGGGGGAAGGTAATAGCCCAGTTGCGAAGCCAGACTCTTTCGAATCCCGGAGATTCGCTGCAGCATCGGCGAACTCGGTCCGCCCTCCACGAGCTTGACCAGACCAAGGCCGACCTCGACCGTCAACGGATCTACCTGGAGCAGCGCATCGATGTTATCCTTAGCCGGCTTCTCCGCCGAATCCGTCGCGGTCTTGACGGCGGCGTCGGATTTTCGACGCTTTTGCCAGGCCAGCAAGCCGAGACCGCCGCCGGAAGCGAGGAACGGCAGGGTGGGCAATCCGGGGAACAGCGCCAGCGCCACCAGCACTCCGCTGGCCAGCAGCAACGGCTCGGATTTGCCGAACACCTGGCTTTCGAACAGCGCGCCGAGCTTGGCGTCGGAACTCGCGCGGGTTACGATCAGGCCGCCCGAGATCGAGATCATCAGCGCGGGAATCACAGTGACCAGCCCGTCGCCGATAGTGAGCACGGTGTAGGTTTCGAGCGCGTGCCTGAGGTCCATGTGATGTTGAAAGACGCCGATCAGGAAGCCGGCCACGATGTTCACGCCGGTGATGATGATGCTGGCGATGGCATCGCGTTGAGTAAAGCGGGACGCTCCATCCATGGCGCCGTAAAACTCCGCCTCGCTGCCCAGTTCTTTTCTGCGGCGTCGGGCTTCCGCCTCGTCGATCAGGCCGCCATTCAGGTCGGCGTCGATGGACATCTGCTTGCCAGGCATGGCGTCTAAAGTGAAACGCGCCGTAACTTCCGAGATGCGCACCGACCCGTGGTTGATCACGACGTACTGGATGGCGATCAGCACGCAGAAGATCACCGCGCCGATGATGTAGTTGCCGCCCACCACGAAGCTGCCGAAGGCTTCGATCACGTGGCCCGCGGCCGAGGTTCCGGTATTGCCGTTCAACAAAATCAGTCGCGCCGAAGAGACGTTGAGCGCCAGCCGAAACAGCGTGAGCAGCAGCAGCACCGTGGGGAAAACGCTGAATTCGACGGGCCGGCCGATGTACATCGCCACCATCATCACGATGACCGACATCATGAGATCCAGCACGATCAGAAAATCCAGGATGAAGCTGGGAAGGGGCGTGATCAAAGCGATCACGATCATCAGGACGGCGATCGGCACCGCCAGTTCGCCGGCGTTAGACCAGTCGAGCGTGTTCGCCCGGCGAGTAGCCGCGGGAATGGAGGCGATGGGGCGAGCCGGAGCCATGGCGCGTCAGACGCAAACCAGGGACTTGAACTTCGAGATGAGCGTGGTCCGCTTCATTTGAAGCATATGGGCCGCGCGCGCCTTGTTCCCGCCTGACTTCGCCAGCGCCCGTTCCAGCAGACGCCGCTCGATGCCCATAATCAGCTCGTCGAAATTAATTCCTGTTTCGGGGACGTCCAGGGACCACAGCGCGGGCGGGTAGGTCTCGGAGGGCAGATCCAAATCGCTAGGATGCAAAACCACGCGATCACCGCTGAGCGCCACGGCGGACTCCAGCGCATGTTCGAGCTGCCGGACGTTACCCGGCCAGGAGTAACGCATTAGTTCCGCCACGGCTGCGTCCGCGAGTCGCTTGCGCTCCCCGCCTTCTTGAACGGCGATCTTGGCTAAGAAATGTTCGGCCAGCTCGGGAATATCCGAGGCCCGTTCCCGCAACGGAGGGATGCGCAAGGCGACCACGTTGAGCCGGTAATACAAGTCTTCCCGGAAACGCCGGCTCGCCACCGCTTCCAGCAGGTTCGTGTTTGATGCGGCGATGACTCGCACATCCACCGGAATGATTTCCGAGCTGCCGACTCGTTGGATTTCCCGCTCCTGGAGAACCCGCAAGAGCTTGGACTGCAACTGCAGCGGCAGCTCGCTGATTTCGTCCAGGAAAATCGTGCCGCGATGCGCCTGCTCGAATAATCCCACGCGAGCATTGACGGCTCCGGTGAACGCGCCTTTCGTGTGTCCGAACAATTCCGCTTCGAGCAGATTGTCCGGAAGCGCGGCGCAGTTGATGGCCACCATTCTCGATCCAGGACGCGAGCTGGCGGCGTGGATGGCGCGGGCGGCTACTTCTTTCCCGCTGCCGGTTTCACCTGTAATCAGAACCGTCGATCGGCGAGGGCCAACCAGGCGGATGATCTCCGTCACTTGGCGCATGGCGCTGCTCGAACCAACCATGGCATTGCGGGCGCGGGACTCCGTGGCGGTACGACTAACAGCCTCGCGTTGACCGCGGATCGCATCGAAGAGGGCTTCGCGAAGCCGCTCCGGCGAGGCGGAGGCCGAAACGCACTGAAAGGCTCCTAGTTGCGCCAACTCGCCGCTCAGGCTGGGCGCGTCGCGCGGGTCCTGAATTACCGCTGGAGCAGCGTGCCCGCGCCGCCGGATTTCTCTAAGCACCGCTTCTGGCGAGTAACCTGGGATCGGTAGCGTAAGTAAAATTGCGCCAATGTTGCGCGTTTCGAGTAAGTGCTGGGCCGCCGATGGGCTGGAGGCGAATAATACGCTGACTTCGCCACCCGAGTCGCCGGCCAAGTCTAAGCTGTTTGCGGATACCGGCGTGCCGGCTATCCGCAGGATGGTTACAGAGCGAACGAACTGTTCCATGTTTGACTGTTGTACTTTCCCCGTCTTGTATTTAACCATCGGTCTAACCGGAAATATTCTTGAGTTATAGGGTACAGTTCTTACGCGTCAATCGAGTACCCCCAAATGCGGGCATCTATCGTCCCCGCAGCCGACTAAGGCGCATTTTCAAAAAACTATCCTTCAACAAACGCGGTACTGAAGCGATAAAGAGTTCACATGGCTCCGGCGAATCCACAACGGGAATACATAACCCAGCGCGTCCTGGGCGCGTCGCCGATGGAGCTCATCCGTTTGCTGTATGAGAGCGCGCTGCAATCGGTCGACAAAGCTCTGCGGGCGCTCTATTCCGGCGATATCTTGGAACGCGGACAATCAATAAATCGAGCCATTGAGATCTTGACCGAGCTTCGGGCCGCTCTTCGGCACGACGTGCAACCCGAATATTGCGCGACGCTGGCGGGGTTGTATGGCTACATGCAGCGCCAATTGGTCAGAGCGCACGCGGAAAGGTCGGAAGCGCCGCTGCAGGAAGTTTCCCGGCTGATCCAAACGCTGTTGGATGGCTGGAACGGCGCCATGATCAATATGAGTTCCGCTCAGGACGGTGCGGCCCAGGACGCGGCGGGACAGCCCGCACAGCCTAGCGAGCCGAAAGGCTACTCGCCGGAACCGGCCGCGGCGCTGTCGGGCCGGAGCTGGCAGCTTTAGTTTTGCCGTGCTCTAAATTTGCCTTTACGAGTTTCGCGATGCCGAATCCTCCGCGCGCGGCGATGGCCTGCGCGAACGCCTGTTCGCCCAATTCGACGGCCAGTTCCCCGCCCTGATCCTCGCCGCTGCCGAGCCAACCGCCATCGGACGATTCTCGCGAGGCCTTCAGTACCTGTCCCACGATCAGCGCCTCGAACTGCTTGGCGGCCTCGTTTACCTTACCGGATTCCGAGGAGGCGCGGGAGAGCGCTTCTTGAAAGGTGGGGGTTTCGAGCCCGGGCGTCTTCTTGAGCGTCAGAGCGGAGCTCGACGGGCTCGCCAATATCGCCGCGGCCGGTGAAAGCGGAATTCCCATGCGCCTCAGATCACTTCGATTTCCGACTCGAGCGCGCCCGCGCTGCAAAGGCTCTGCAGGATCGCTATGATGTCGCGCGGCGTCGAGCCTATCGAAGTCAGGGCGCGCACCAGTTCCTCCACCGTCGCACCTTCTTTCAGGACCACGTTTCGCGCTTTCTCTTCTTTTACTCCAACCGCGACTTGTGGAACCACTTGCGTGCTTCCGGAAGAGAATGGGTTGGGCTGCGAAACATTATAAGTCGTCTGAATCTCGACGGTGAGATTACCGTGCATAATCGCGACGGGCGAGACGTGCACTTCCTTGCCCATCACGATGGTGCCCGTCCTTTCGTTGATGACAACGCGCGCCGGCCGGTCGGTTTGAACGGTCAGGCGTTCCAACTCGGAAATAAACTCGGTGGTGGTGGTGGTGAAGTGCAGCGGGACCGCGACACTCACTAAGCCGGAGTTATCGGCATGAGCGATGGGTTTTGCATCCGGCGAGAAGTGTTGATTGACCGCTTCCGCGATTCTGGCCGCGGTGGTGAAATCCGCGTGATGCAATTGCAGCCGAATGGGGCTGCTCGGCGTCACCGACGGACCTCCTCGTTCGATGATGCCGCCATTTGGTATTCGCCCAAGCGTGGGGTGATTTACCACCTGGGTGGTGCCGGCCGCGCCGGCGATGAAGCCGCCGGTTACCACCGGGCCTTGCGCGACGGAGTAAACCTGGCCGTCGATTCCCCGCAGGCTGGTCATCAATAGCAGGCCGCCTTGCAGGCTGGAGGCATCGCCCATGGCCGCCACCGTCACGTCGAGACCCGTTCCCGGCTGGGCGAAAGGCGGAAGCGTCGCCGTGACCATCGCCGCCGCCGTATTTTTCACCAGGATGGTGGTCGGACTTACGGTGATGCCCATCTGCTGCAACATGTTCGTTAGACTCTGCGCGGTGAACAGAGTTTGCTGACGATCACCCGTCCCCTTCAAGCCAACGACGATGCCGTAACCTATTAACTGGTTCTCGCGCACGCCTTCGAGCGAAACCAATTCTTTCAGCCGCACGGCCGGTGGATCGGCCACTGCGGCGAGCGGGTCAAGCAGAAATCCTGCGATAAGAGAAACAATGCCAAGTCGGATCATCTGGTTAAAACGGCAGCAGACCTAGGATCAAACGGTAGAGTATGTTGGGCCGGTGAATAGAATCGCCGACCACTCCTTTACCATTGACTTGAATTTCCATTTGCGCAATGCGGTTGGAGGCGATCGTGTTGGTGGTATCCAAGTCCACCGGACGGATCACTCCCCGCACCGTTACCACCTGATTCTCCGAACTTACCTGCACGCGCTTCGTTCCTTCGATCACCAGGTAGCCGTTCGGCAGGACATGAGTTACTCGGGCGCTCAAGTTCGCGGTCAGAACGGCGCCGCGGCTGGTTTCGCCGGTGCCCTGCAACGCGTTCTGCGAGTTACTATTCAGGAGATTCGCCAACGGCCCCGTGGCTCTCGTTATCCCGCCCGCGGCGGTAATAGCCGCTTGCGCGCTGGATTGTCGAGCGGTCTTCACGTCGCCGGTCGCAACGGCGGAAAACGTCTCGTTTACGACGATAGTTACTAAGTCATCCACTCGGCTGGCCTTCAAATCCATTCCCAGGTTGGAAAAGAGAGCATTTTGCGACCAAAGCGAACCTGGCGGATGAGCCGCCGATGGAGAATTGTAATCTTTATAAGAGTCCATGATGTACTTATCCAGGGGAGAAGGCTCGGGAGGCGCTTTCTTCTTGGTCTTGTTCGAATCGGCGGCCCACAGCGCCACCGGCAACAGCACACAAATCGCGATCCTTAGAGTCATTGAACCCTCGTTAACGTAGGGATGGCGCCCGGAATCACCTGAGCCGCGTCCTTGCCGTCGACGCGCCCACGGAACACCTTGCCGGTTCGGGGATTGGTGAATGAAATCGCGTCGCCTTGGCGCCCGGGGCCATTGGCTTCGGCCTCCAAAGTAAGTTGCGCGGCGCCGGAAATCACGGTCACTTTGACAAGGTCGCCTCGTCGCACCAGAAACGGCGCGGAAAGGTCGGCGCGAAACACCGGCATCCCGGCTCGGATACTGCGGCGCGGAACTTTTCCGGTTACTTCGTCGAGATTGCGGGCGATGCCTTGTTCTAGCGGAAAGTCCTGGTACGTCTCCAGCCGGACTTGCCGAGCAGTGACGGTTTGCCCGGGCAGCAGCACTTCGGTGGCTACCACGCGCGTCATGGTGGTGGAGGCGCGAATCCGCGCCCAGACATTGAATTTGTGAGCTCCTCCATAGAGGACTTGCCCGCGCCAGACTATTGGGGCGGCAGGGTCCGCGACGTGCGATGCGGACAGTCCGGACAGCGGAAATACAAGTTTTCCTTCCGGCGTCAGCGACGCGCTCATCGCGAGAATATCGATACGCGCTTGGGGAGCCTGCAGCGTATCGCGAATGGCGGCGCGGACGTCGGCTTCCGTCATGGTTCGCAATTTCCATTCGAAGCAAGCCGTCGCGCTTGTCGGCGCCGAGATACCGTACTTTCGCCCGATCCGGTCCAGTTCCGGAAACGCCACGACGCGGCGCGAGCCGATGGCGGGCGAGTATGCGATGACCACGTCTCCAGGGATTCTCCCGAAGGCCGGGAGCGCTTTCGCCAGGTCCGCTCCGACGATCTGATCGCGATCGATCATTTCACAGGACCCCGGATGCGGCAGCATTGTCAATAGAAGAAGCCATAAGTTCATTGCTTGAGATTGTTGACCTGTTGATACATGTCGTCGGCGGCCTTTACCACCTTGGAGTTGGCTTCGTACGCGCGCTGGCTGACAATCAGATTCACGAATTCCTGGACGATGCTGACGTTGGACTGTTCGACATAACCTTGCTGCAACGTTCCCAATCCGTCCTGGCCGCCCGGCGTTCCAACTACCGGAGCGCCCGAGGCTTCGGTTTGCTGGTAAAGGCTGCCGCCCAGGCTGTTAAGCCCGGAAGGGTTGGGGAAGGTGGCAAGCTGAATCTGTCCGGCTTGCTGCGCCGATGTTTGCCCCGGCAACGTGAAACTTACCGTTCCGTCGGACCCGACCGTAAGCGATAGAGCGTTAGCTGGGACAGTGATAGGAGGATCGAGTAGGTCGCCGGTCGCGGTTACTACCTGGCCGGTGCTGTTCAGTTGGAAGTTACCGGCCTTCGTATAAGCCAGGTCGCCGGTTGGCCTCTGAACCTGAAAGAAGCCGTTGCCTTGAATCACCAGATCCAGCGGGTTGTCGGTCTCGGAGAATTCTCCCTGCGTGAAAATGACTTCGTTCGAGCCGGGACGCGTGCCGAGACCCAATTGCAGCCCCGAGGGGATCGTGGTCTGCTGGTTGGCGGCGGCGCCGGGCTGAATCATGTTCTGGTACATGAGATCTTGAAACTGCACGCGGCGCGTCTTAAATCCGTTGGTATTCGCATTCGCGATGTTGTTGGCGATGTTATCCACATTCAATTGCTGCGCGTTCATCCCGGTGGCGGCGCTAAAAAGTGCTCGGATCATCGTTGTCTCCCATCAAAACTTACTTACTGCACATCTGGCTTGCTTCAAACCTTCGCTACTTCCTCAATGGCCTTGCGGCCCATGTCATTGGAGATGGAAATGGCCTTTTGCATCATCTCGAACTGCCGCGTCAATGAGACCAGCCGCATAGCGCCGTGCGACGCGCTCACGTTGGAAGCTTCCACCTTGCCCTGCAAAACCTGCAAGTCGGTGGCGTCCGAAGGCGGCTGTCCGCTGACGTTCTGAAAGTAATTGTGGCCCTGCTTGCTGACGGCTCCGTGATCTTGAAAGTCGACCAGTTGTATCTGCCCCAAGGCTTGGCCGTTTTGGCGCAGGTTCCCGTCGGGCGACACTTCAAGAGGCTGGTTCAAAGCCAGTTTGAAAGACTGTCCGCCACGATCGAGGAGGGGGTAGCCGTCGGCGGTAACCAAGGTTCCGTTAGTCGATACGCGGAAATTCCCATGCCGCGTGTAGAGCGGGCCGGAGGGGCCCTCGACGACAAAGAAGCCGTTTCCTTCGAGACCCAGGTCGAGCGGATTGTTAGTCGGTTCGAGTACGCCCTGAGAGAAGTCCGTCCAATGCTTCTGAATCATCGGCAACGTGGTGGGCGCATCCTGACCATCTTCGTTCGCCGCCTCCGACGTGAACACGGTATAGAATTCGCTGTCACCTTTGTACCCGCCAGTGGACGAGTTGGCGATGTTATTCGCTACTATGTCCAACGACTGCATGCGAGCCTGCATTCCTGCGGCTGCGAGAATGCTGATCTGATCCATAGGGCGATAGCGCGGGTGCAACTCGGCGGCCAAAGTTAGAACCGAAAGAAACACTATAATTCGCAGCGGTTTTCGCGATAAGTGAATCGGGAATTTAGCGGGCTGCCGTCGAGACTAAGTCGCCGGTCGGCGAGTTTTCGACGCTCGCGAGACCTAAGCCGTTGATAACTTTCCGGCATATGTGTGGCCGCGTAGATGCATAAGTCGCGCTCGTGCTCCATAACTCGCTGCCCGTTTCCGCCGTGAGCGCGCTTCCGTCCAACGCGAATTTGCCGGTTAGCCTTTCCGACAAGAACGCCGCGACAAGCAGTAAGTTCAAGAACGTTTACCTCAGCCTTCGCAACTTGGAAAGCCAGCCTTCGACTGACGAAACCTTGCCGCAAGGAACGAAGGTAAGTCCGCCCCCGACTAAGAAAGGGGCTCGCACGGATCCGAATAGCTCGGCTGCGGTTACGTCCATACCTTCCTCGACGGATGCCTCTCGGGCGGCGCGCGCTTTAACCATCGCGCTTTCGTCGCGGCCTTCCGGAGACCAACCCAGCCCTTATACTCCAAGCGCGAAGACGTCCACTGGAGCGCCGACTGAACCGGCAGCCCAACATATAGAAATTGGATCGACGGCCCAAGCAGCGAACGTTCCAGCGCCGTCGCTTGGCGAACGGGTTTCACTGCCGCCGGCCGTGCGGGATTCCAATTTCAACGCGCCGATAATGGCACCCACCTCAGAACGGTTCGCTTCTGCCGGCAGTGCCGCAAAGCTAGTGAATACCAGCTCGAACGCGTCGAATCCCGTCCAAGTTTTGTCAACCGCCGCCTCACTGATCGTAGATCCTCGATCCCCCCAAGGCAGTTCTTCGATAGCATCTCCTGCTGCCGCGGAACCAAGGAAAGATCCTCGATCGCCCCAAGTCGGTTCTTCGACAGCATCGCCCGAGCCCGCCGCGCAGGCGCCGATTTACCAAAGCGCGACAGCGAAGTTTTTCGTTCCCGCCACCACGAACGCCGACAACGAGCCCCAAAAAGATGCGAATCCACGACGGGTTCGAACTCAGTCGCCGGTGCAAGCTCAATCATCCACGGCTTTAACGGCGACGCCGTCAGAACAAGCCTCCGCGCCTCCCCCCGCCACCACTCCTGACCCACCGGCGGGGCAACAAGTTCAGGACGCAAAACTCGCCGATCCGTCTTCCACTGCCTCTCTCGCCGCGAAGAGTCTGTCGACTGCACTGCCTCAAAATACGGCCTTTTCGCTCCACTTGGAAAATCAGGATTCTTCCGCGCCGCTCGCGCAAGCGAAGCCGCAACCGGCCGACACCCACGCCGATGCATCCGCTGCCAAACGTGAAGATCCGCCCGCGGCGTCGTCCGCCGGTTCTAGCGTTCCCAGCGAACCCCCCGATGCGAACTTGCTCAAGGAACCCTCGAACTCGGCTGCTAATCTTCCGGCCAGCGAAGTATCCGCGGTCGCCCGACCGGAGATTGGACCGGCGGCTTGGACGTCTCAACCGGCGGACGCTCCTCACGTGCCCGCCGCAGTCGCGGTGCATGACGCCCAGCCCGTTTTGGCCGACTCCCCGAAACTCAACCTGAGCGGCGAGATCCTCCTTCATCTGCAAGGCAACGATCAATCCTCGGCGGCCATCCGCGTGGTGGATCGCGCCGGGTCAGTCAATGTATCGGTGCACGCATCGGATACCGAATTGCGCAACGCGCTGCGATCGAACGTGGGCGAACTGGTTTCCCAGCTCAATGGGCAAGGCTGGAAGGCGGAGGTCGACAAGCCGGGAATATCGGCCGCGCGCGCGCAAACGTCCCAAGATCCGCAGGCCGACGGCCAACGATCTCCGGGCCAGCAACAGTCCTCCAACGGCAGCGAACGGCAGCCGCAAAGAGACCGGCGATCCGGCGCCGGCCGCTGGATCGAGGAACTCCAGCAGCAGACTTCAGGGCAATCCGGAAATCCGGGAGGTAAGAACTAATGCAGGTATCGCACACCACAAACACGGCGAATTCAACCACCTCGAATACAGCCGTGGCCGCGAGCACGTCCGGCACATCCAGCACCGCCGCGGGTACGCCGCTCGATCCAACCGGGCAACTAACTAACGAGAGTACGTTCCTGCAGTTGCTGGTCGCGCAGATCAAGAACCAGGATCCTCTGAACCCCACCGACAGTATCCAGTTTGTCGGACAGCTTGTGCAATTCAGCCAGTTAGAGCAGTTACTAAGTATCAACCAAAATCTGGGAACACTGGTTACCGATGCGGGTTCCACCACGGGAACGGGAAGCACGACCAGCGGCAGCACGACAACCGGCGGTACAAATTCGACCAACGGCAGCAGCAACACGTGAAGTTTCAACAAAGGAGCAATCAATGTCAAGCTTTGCAGTGCCACTGAGTGGCCTTAATGCAGCCAACACCGCGCTCGATATCGTGAGTAACGACCTCGCGAACATGAGCACCACCGGATACAAGGACAACACGGTATCCTTCTACGACCTCTTATCGCAGTCCGTCGGCGGCGGCTCTCTCCAAGTCGGCGGCGGTGTCTCGGCGACGCAGAGCGAGGCGCAGTTCACGCAAGGATCCATCCAGCAGACCGGCGGAGCCTTTGACGGAGCCATCCAGGGCAACGGGCTTTTCGTCTTGCAGAATGCCGCCGGCGGCACGGAGTACACACGAGCCGGAAACTTCCAACTGAATGCCGACGGCCAGTTGGTCACCGGCAACGGTCAGTTCGTGCAGGGCTGGTCGTCAGTGGGTGGAGTGATTAACACCAGCGGCGCGATCGGAGGCATCACCGTGCCTTCGAACTCGCTCCAAACTCCGAGCGCCACAACGCAATTCTCGCTCAGCATGAACTTGCAGGCGGATGCAACGGTCGGCACCTCCGCTGCCAGTTTTTCGGCGCCTATTCAGGTGGTCGACTCCCTCGGCCAAACCCACGATCTGACGGTGAACTTCACCGAGACCGCCGCAAATACATGGACCTATACAGTCACCGTTCCCGGCCAAGACTTGACCGCGGGCACCGCCGGAACGCCTTCGCAGCTCGCCACCGGATCCCTGGCTTTCGACGGCAACGGAAATATGATCACTCCGGCCCCTCCCGGCCAAGTGGCGATCAAGATTACAGGCCTCGCCGATAAGGCCAGCGACATGAATATTACCTGGAATCTCTTCGATTCCAACAACAATCCGACCATAACGCAGTTCGCGGCGGCGTCCACCCTTTCGGGCAGCACCCAGAACGGAATCGCCGCGGCACAGGTCACGCAAGTTTCCCTGTCAAATGGAGGCTCGATCGTCGCGCAGTTCTCGAACGGCGACACGCAGGTGATCGGCCAACTCGCCCTCGCCTCCGTCAGCAATCCGAATACGCTGATCTCCGTGGGAGACAGCAATTTTGAAGTCGGGCCGAACACGGCGACGCCCGTGGTAGGAGTTCCCGGGACGGGCAGTCTGGGAACCATCGAAGGCGGCTCGCTGGAAACTTCCAATGTCGATATCGCGACGGAATTCACCAACCTGATCGTTTACCAGAGCTTCTATCAAGCTAACTCGCGCGTGATCTCCACTCAGGAGGCATTGATCCAGGATCTCCTGAACATCGGGCCGCAACAAGCATGAGCGGTGTAGACGTTCTCGACCGTCTCGGAGGCTTGCCGTTCAACGTCGAAGTGGAATTGGGAAGCCTCACGATGCCGATCCGCGAAATCTTGCGCCTCCAAGAGGGAGCGGTGCTTTCAACTGGCCGCCGCTCCGGCACGCCGTTCAGGCTGCTGGCCGGAGGAGAAGAGATCGCGGAGGTCGAATTCGTGGTTCTGGGAGACTCGCTTTCGGCGCGGATCGTAAACCTCGTCGAGCACGCGAACTCGGGCGCGCATGGAACTGACTGAACAGATCGGGATGGTGCTGGTTGTCTTCGCGCTTCTGGGCGGCTTGCTTTGGCTGCTGAAGAGGCGCGGGCTGGCTTCACTGCCGCTGGGACCGCGGCGGAGCGCGAGCGCTCGACGCTTGGAGGTGCTGGAACGGGTGGTCTTGACGCCGCATCACACCTTGCACCTGGTTCGCGTGTCCGGCAAAATCGTACTGATCGGAACGGCGCCCTCCAACTGTTCGCTTCTCGACGGCGCGATTTCCGACGCATCCGCCGCCCCGCTGTCGCAAAACGTCCTGAGTGTAGGCCAATGATGCGCGCTCTATTGATCCTGCTGCTCGCGTCAATATCGGGGATGCTCCGCGCCGCCTCCGTCGATCCGGCGGTCCCGGTCTTCGGGAACGCCGCCGGCAAGGGATTGACGCTCAGTTCGCCCATGCAGATCGTCATCCTTTTGACGCTGCTCACTCTATTGCCTGCCGCCGTCATGGCGGTCAGTCCGTTTCTGCGTATCACCATCGTTCTGCACTTTCTCAGGCAGGCGCTGGGAACGCAGTCCGCGCCATCCAATCAAGTGCTGGTGGGCCTGGCGATGTTTCTAGCGTTCCTGATCATGCAACCGGTTGTGATGGATATCTATCATCGCGGTTGGGAGCCGGTGGAAAGCGGGCAGCTCACCTGGCAGCAGGGCTTTGACGAAGGCGCCAAGCCGCTGAAGACCTTTCTGCTGAAGTTCTCCCGCGAGAAGGACATCAAGACTTGCATTGAGATCGCCAAGTCGCCGCCTCCGCGCACGCCCGCCGACCTGGATCTCAAGGTTCTGGTCCCGGCTTATATTCTTTCGGAAATGAAGGCCGGCTTCCAGATTGGCGCCGTGCTGTTCCTGCCGTTCCTGATCATCGACCTGGTAGTGGCGTCCGTCACGCTTTCCATCGGCATGGTTCAGTTGCCGCCGGTCATGATTTCAGCTCCATTCAAAATCCTTCTTTTCGTCCTGGTGGACGGTTGGAATTTGGTGGTGGGTTCGTTGTTGAAAAGCTTCTACTGACGAGCAAATCATGAGCCCGGAAGCCGCCATACACATCATCAGCCAAGCCTTTTGGACCACGGTTCTGCTGTGCGCGCCCTTGTTGCTCATCGGGTTCGCGGTGGGAATCGTGGTGAACATCATTCAGATCGCGACCTCGCTGCAGGACGCCGCCTTCAGCACCATCCCGCGGTTGGCCGCCTTCCTGTTCGGATTCCTGCTGCTGCTGCCGTGGATGCTGAAGCAGCTCACGGCTTATTCGATCTCCATCTTCGGCGATCTTTCGCGGTATGCACGCTAGCCCGGCTATCCCCGCTTCGCTGCTCTACGGGTTCCTGCTGGTGCTGGCCCGGATTTCGGGCATCTTCGTGTTCCTTCCTCTGCCGGGCCTGAAGGCCGGTCCGGACGCGGCTAAGATTGTGCTCGCGCTGGCGCTGACTTTCGCGCTGTACTCACGCTGGCCGACCATCGAGCCAGCGCCGGTGAGCATGCTGCATGTGGCCGGCTGGATGCTTGCGGAGGCAGCCATAGGCCTCGCCATCGGCCTCGCTGTGGCGTTCGTTATCGAAGCGGTCCTGATGGCCGCGCAGGCCGTGAGCACTCAAGCCGGATTCGCCTACGCATCCACGGTGGATCCCAATACGGAAGCCGACGTCACGGTGCTGCTCATGCTGGCGCAGCTCACCGCGGGCCTGCTGTTCTTTGCGATGGGCCTGCATCGGCAACTGCTGAGCATACTCGCGCGCAGCCTGGAAACGCATCCGCCGGGCACGTTCGCCGCGTCCCGTCCTAGCGTCGAAGCGCTGGTGATGCTCGGCTCCGGCATATTTTCGACGGGAGTCCGGCTGGTGCTGCCCTTGATCGCTCTTCTATTTCTGATCGATCTGTCGGTCGGCTTGCTCGGCCGTCTCAATTCGCAACTGCAATTGATCGCCCTGGCCTTCCCGCTGAAAATCGCCACTGCCATGGCGGCCTTGAGCTTTCTGGTGTTGCTGCTTCCCAAACTGTTCGCCCAGTCGGCCAGCATGGCTTTTCGAGCTGTTGAGAAATTGCTAGGGATTTGATCACCGCGCCCGTTCACCATGACCCATTCCGGCGAAAAGACAGAGAAAGCAACCCCGCGCCGGTTGCTCAAAGCCCGGCGCGAAGGGCAAGTCGCTTCTTCGCGCGAGTTCGTGAGCGGCATGCAGTTTTGCGTGTTCGTATTTCTGCTGGCCGAAGGCGGTCATAAACTGCTGGCCAGTTTGAAGCAAGTTACTCGTTTCGTTTTCGTACAGGCGTTCCGTTCCGACCTCAGCCCCGCCGTGCTGGTCGACATCCTGCACCAGGCGTTTTCGCAAGCGCTGGTTCCGGTCTTGGAAGCGGGCAGTCTGCTGGTGCTCAGCAGCTTTGCTTTTCAGCTCACCACCACCGGATTTTCAATGAACCTGAACCGGCTGGCGCCGAAGGGAGCGAATTTCAACTTCCTTTCGAAGCTCAAGTCGGCTCCGCAGCAAGGATTGCTTTCCGCCCTGCAAGCCGTGGCGCTTCTGCTGGTGTTCGGATTCACTATCGAGTGGATCGTCACCCAAAAAGCCAGCCAATTGTTGCTCCTCCCGCTCAGCAGTTTGGACGTGGGTTTGCGCACCGTCAGTTCGCTTTCGATGGACGTCCTGTGGAAAGCCGCCTCGTTATTCGTTCTCTTTGGACTAGTGGACCTGTTTCGCCAGAAGCGCCGCTTCGCGAGCCAGATGAAGATGAGCAAACAGGACGTTCGCGACGAACAGAAGGAAACCGAGGGCAGTCCGCAGATCAAAATGCGCATCCGGCGCTTGCAGCGGGATGTTCGTCGGCGCAGAATGATGGACCAAGTGAAGACCGCAACCGCGTTAATCGTGAACCCGACCCACTACGCGGTGGCTATCCGCTACCACCACGAATCCATGCCCGCGCCGGTAGTGGTGGCCAAGGGCAAGAACTATTTGGCGCAACGCATCCGCGCCCGAGCGCTCGAACACCAGATCCCGCTCATCGAGAACCCGCCCTTGGCGCAAGCCTTATACAAATCCGCCGACGTCGGACAACAGATTCCGCCGCATCTCTACCGGGCGGTCGCCGAAATTCTCGCTTATATCTACAAGCTGATGGGAACGAAAACAGTTTAGAAACAGGAGGCAACAGCCATGATTCAACTCAACACCACATCGCAACTCAGTCACGATCGTCTGCACGAGTCCATCGCGAACCTGGCGTCCCAGCGTAGTGGCGACAGCTTTGAAAGCGCCCTGTCGTCGGCACGCGCGGCGACGCCCGAACAATTCGGAACCGGCACCAATCCGGTCGCTGCTCCCATCGTTTCGGCGGCGACTACGGCCGCGGCAACATCCACATCAACGCCAGCCGCTGTCAGCGAGGCCGGGAACCCCATGGTGGAAATCGTCGCCTCCGAAGCTGCGGCGTCTGCGTCCACCAGTTCGCCGGCGTCTTCGGCCATCACTTCGCCGGTCACACCCGCCACGAGCAGCGCATCTTCGACTGACCCCACGCAGTCCTTCGACGATGCGTATTGGGCCAGCCAGCCCCCCGCGGTCCAGGCCTTGCGCGGGATGACTGATGAAGACCAGCGCGCCCAGGTGGCCACCGAGCTCCAGCAAGAGGGCTACACCATCGACGTCCCCATCATGGTCTGGGGTTGGGACCCGTCCATTACGACGAGCATGCGCCAGAGCTACGGCTATACGTGGGTTCCGGCGATGGGACAAACGCCACTACAGATGGCGCCGGACCTGACCGGCCCTTGGCAGGCGTACAATCCGAACGATCCTCCGCCGGGCTCGATTATCGTTCCCCCGGCCGCGAGTTAGAACGCCCAACGCGCGCCGAACGCCGTCTTTTCGGAACACAAAAGCGAGCCGCAATCGGGGGCCTAGCGTAGCTGTCGCACGCGCCTTTCAGTATCCTGTTATAGGTACTTCGCGAAGCGACGATGAATCCAGCCTCGCCCACCGAGAAGATTGAGCGCGCTAGCGTTGCCGGTCCCCGATTTTCAGGCGCTCTTCGAGGCGCTACCGGGGCAGAACCCTGTTGTTGGACCAAATTGGGAACGAAACTTTCTCTGAGTGGGATGGTTTTTGTATTTCGAAACTGTAACCAGTGATGCGAACGCTTGGCCTATTCGTCGCTGCTCTACTGGGGTTACTGCTGCTCGGAAACGGATTAACTATGCTCTTCTCGCCCAAAACATGGTTTAATCTGCCGTCGTACCTCGGTTTTCGCGGAAGCATTCGGCGCGACACTCTATCGAGGTTTGAAGGGCGACTGGGAATCCGAACAATGGGCTTCCTTATCACGTCGGCATTCGTGACCATCATATTGAGTCTCTGGAAAGGGCCAATGTCCTCAGGTGCCCTCCAGCCTGCAGAGAATGCGCGAATCTAGGAGGGCTTGTGCGTGGCAACCTGCCTTGTCGTTGGTGGACATGGACTGGCCATGTTAATCCGGCCGGGCTGGTGGGTCGACAGGTACCTCCGGAGCCGGTTAGGCGATTCCCAAAATATGGAGTTGGCCCGATCACGTAAGGCGATCGAGGTTGTTGCCCGAATCCTTTCGTTGCTTGTGATCGGCCCCGCGTTCTATTTCGCTTTTGAGTGTATTGCCAAACTTTAGTTATTGCGATGGAGCACGTAAAGCCGCAGTTTGCTTACCGGCGACCCTAGCGAAACGCGACGATCTTCGCCTCTTCGCAAGCATTCAGATAATCGGCGACGACATCCAGCGGAATGGGCCCATACTCGGCGGCCACCGCGTCTCGTATCTCACCTACCGACCTTTTACCGTCGACGAAGTTGACGATCTCATAGGCATAGAGCGCCCCGCGGTCCTGCACCCGAAACAGGCGGTTTGATTCGCCGGCAAGGAGCCTGATCTTCCCCATGCGTCCGCTCCCCAGCCGGTCCAGAAGCACGTCATCGTTCTGGAAAGTAAGCGGCCCAAACTCGGCCGTGCGCACTGGAATGCGAGACGCATCCGGCTCCGCATGCCAGGGTGGCAACCGCGGGAAGTCGTGTGCGCCGCGCATCGCCGCAGCGCCGTTAATCCACCCGTCTAGAATCGCGACCTGGGCGTCCAGGTCTTTGCCGAAGACTTCAATTTTTTCGGCATCGCTCTGCGTGTACGCGGAGAAGGACCGCAGTTCCGCCTGCTCGCGCCGCAGCATCTGTGCCATCAGGTTGCGAGCCTCGTACCAAGCCTTCTGCAGTTGCATTTGGTTGTCGCTCACCAGACGCTGCGCCCGCTCAAAACCCTCGGCTAGCCGCCGCTCCGCGCGCGCCGCAAAGAACGGAAGGAGCGAACTGGCCTGGTCGGCATCCACTGCCGCAAAAGTGTATCCGGAAGCCGCACCCAACAGGGCCACCCGGCGCAGCTTGGTTGGATCGATCTGTTCCAACGTGTCGTGATCAGTGTGAATATAAACATCCGGCCAGTCCCGCAGGTAGAGCGACGGCACCGCGATGGTCGACGAGTCGTAGTCGTCGTGATCGCTGCCCTCGGCATACGGTGTCCGGTCGAAAAGAAACTCGTTCCGCGTGCCGGGCGCGCCGTTACGGTCCTCCACCACCGCGGCCTCGACGTGGGCGCCGTCCTCGGCATACACAGCCGCCGCATCCCGGATCGTCTCCGCGAACAACTCCCCCACATCGGTCACGAAGCTCGCGAGCGACCACGGCGTCTCCGTCACATGCAGGATGGACTTGTTCTTGAAGGGATCGCCGCCCACCATATCCATGTGCACGTCGGCACGCATGGAGCGCCGTATATCGGGGTGCTCGCTGAGGAACGCCATCGTGCCTTCAACCTCCGGCCCCCAGATAAAGCGCAGCGTTCGTGCAGGCCGCGGCAGGTAGCCCCCTTCGATCAGGCTGTTGAGTAAGCGCGCCGACTCCAGGATTGTTACGCACCCGCTGCCGTTGTCGTTCGCCCCCGGCCGCTGATGGTCGAGATGGCAACTATAGACCACTTCACCCCTCTGAGGGTTCGTGCCCGGGATCGTTGCCGTTACAACCGTCCAGTGCCCTGGCCCGACCTCGGCCTTCACATGCGCACTTAACATGACCGGACGCCCACGTGTAAGCTGCGCCCGCAGCGCCGTAGCCGTTCCGCGAGACACCATGAACGCAAACCCGTTCGGCAGCAGTGCATCCAGATGGCCCCAGCGCACAATCGTCGTGTCCAGGCCGGACCACGCCGTGGTCTGGTTCGGCATGTCGCTCACGATCCCAACCGCCCCGTGCTCCATCACCGCCATCCGCTGCACAGCCGCCAGCCCTCCATCGGCAAGCACGATCTTCCCCCGGACGTCCTTGCCGATGTAGTCCGCCTCGCTAGTGCCGGCGCCTACGTCGACCAGGGCCGCATCCACGTCCGCGCTGTGGCTGTAGTCCGCCAGCCGTATTGGGTCCGTAGCCCAGTCGCCCAACAGCGTGTGCTCCGGCTGAAGTTCCCACAGCCGCGCTGCGTCCACATGCCACGCCAAATGCGAGCGCATCAGGCCGTAGTGGATCTTGCCATCGATGGGAAACTGCTCCGCGTGCGCGTCCTGCAGCCCGTACTCCTTCGCGCGCGCCAGCATGAAATCCGCCGCCTGGTCGAACTCCAGAGTCGCCGGGACGCGGTGCAGGCGCGTCAGGCTGCGCAGGTTCTCATACGGGGCCGACCCGCTCGCCTCTTCCCGCATTAGCGTCCACTGCGCCTCGCTAAGAAAGGGTGTCTGGGAATAGAGCAGGCAGCCATCGAGGACCATCCAAGCGGCAACCAGGAGCTGAAAACGTCGAGCCGGGATGGGAAGGCGCATGTGGGATTCTTCCAATGTTACTCCGCGCGGAGCCGCTTGACCTGTGCAGCCTGACCTGTGCCGCTTGACCTGTTGACTACCTACAGGGGGATGTTGTAGACTCCTGTTGACTACCAAGAGGTGTTTTCGCGATGAATGACAAACAGGACGTTCTTCACGGCTCGCTGGCGCTGATGGTGTTGCGGACATTGGAGGCGCTCGGGCCGCAGCACGGATGGGGAATCGCGCGACGCATCGAACAGATCAGCGGCGACGTGTTGGCGCTGAATCAAGGGACCCTGTACCCAGCGCTGCTCCGGCTGGAACAGATGGGATGGATCGGGTCGAAATGGGGCGTCTCGGACAATAACCGCCGCGCCAAGTTCTATGCCATCACACGAGCGGGCAGGAAACAGCTCGCGTCGGAAGCGGAGAATTGGGAACGCATCGCCGGTGTTATCGGCAGGTTTTTGAAGCCGGCCGGAGAATCGCGATGACTGGACTTCGCGTGCTTTGGCGGCGCGTTCTGGGAGCGCTTGGCAAGGGGAACCTTGAGCGTGACCTGGACGACGAGCTCGATTTTCATTTGCAGATGGAAATCGAGGAGAATTTGCACAAAGGGATGACGCCCGAGGAGGCGCGGCGAAGGGCGTTCGGGCGCTTCGGCCGTGTGGCCGGAGTGAAGGAAATATATCGCGAGACGCGCGCGCTTCCATGGATCGAGGTATTGTGGCAGGATTTGCGTTTCGGCATGCGCATGTTGCGGCGGAGTCCAGGTTTCGCGGTTCTTGCACTGCTGTGCCTGACTCTCGGGATCGGGGCCACCACCGCGGTTTTCAGTTGGGTGGAAGGGATCCTGCTGCGCCCGTTTCCAAGAGTGTCGCATCAGGAGCGGATGATGGCGATGGCGGGAACGAATCGGGGCGCGGCCGGTGCGTCAGGGGAATCGATCGATGTTTCCTGGCTGGATTTTCTCGATTTTCAGAAGAACTGCACGCTGTTTGACGCGTTCATAGTGGACAGGATCACCGGGACAACGCTCAGCATCGGCGATCGGGCGCGCGCTGTTACTGGGAGCGTGGTGTCCGCCAATTATTTCGACGCGCTGGGCGTGCGGCCCATTTTGGGGCGGGGATTCGCGGCGGAGGAGAACTTCGGACGCAATGCTCATCCGGTGGTAGTGATCAGCTATCAAATGTGGCAAGAGCGATTTCGCGGCGAACCCTCCATCATTGGCACGGCGCAGATGCTGAACGGCATGCAGCATACGATTATCGGCGTTGCGCCAGAAGGATTTTATGGGACCTTTGTCGGCCGGGCGATGCAGTTTTGGGGTCCGGTGTCGATGCAGGAAGTGCTGGCGCGCGGAGGATACCAGCTGGAAGATCGCGGTGCAGGATGGATTGAAGGTTTCGTAAAGCTTAAGCCGGGTGTAACCCCAGCGCAGGCGCAGGCGGAAATTTCGGCGGTTGCGAAACGGTTGGAGGACCAATATCCGGCGACGAATCGTGGACGTGGCGTGATGTTGTTTCCCTTATGGAAGACGCCGTTCAACAATGCCGGCACCCTGATGCCGACTTTGTCGATCGCGCTGATGGTGGTGGTGTTTGTGTTGCTGATTGCTTGCGCGAACGTCAGCAACCTGTTGCTGGTGAGGGCGTTTGGGCGGCGGCACGAGATGACCGTCAGGCAGGCGGTGGGGGCGGGGCGCGGGCGGTTATTGAAGCAGCTTCTTACCGAAGGTCTGATTCTGTCGGTTTTGGCGGCGTCCGGCGGATTGCTGGTGGCGCATTGGTCGCGCAATTTACTGGTGCTGTTGCTTCCATCTCGCGGCGGTGCGGCGATGAATCTACCCGGCGAGATCGATTGGCGCGTACTGGCGCTGAGCGCTGGAGTCTCGCTGGCCGCGACGCTGCTGTTCGGATTGGCTCCCGCGATTCAGGCGAGCAAGATCGATCTGGCCGCGGCGCTGAAGGCCGAAGCGGGGGGCGTTGTAGGAGGCCGGCAGAAAGCGCTGGCGCGATCGAGCTTAGTGGTGGTACAAGTGGCGCTGAGTTTCGTCTTGCTGGTGGGGGCGGGTCTCGTGCTGAAGAGTCTTATTACGCTTCAGAATACGAGCCCCGGATTTTCGACGCACGAGGTGCTGAACTCATCGGTGAGCTTGGTATCCGCGGGATACGATCCGCGGCGCATGAAGAATTTTGAAGAGGCGCTGACTGATCGGCTATCGGCGCAGGCGGGCGTTCAGTCCGTGGCTTTCTCCACCATGCTCCCGTTCAGTTATGTCGCCTCTGCTTCAGCGCCTATCGCCGTGGATGGATATGAGGCTGCTCCGGACGAACGGCCCGAGGCGGAGTACAACGAGGTCGGTCCCGGCTATTTCGCAACCTTGGGAATCCCCGTACTAGCGGGGCGGGAGTTCACGCGCGCGGACAACGATACGGCGCCTCGAGTGGCGGTGGTGAACCAGGCGATGGCGGCGCAATACTGGCGTGGACGCGATCCGGTGGGAAGCCGGTTGCAAGTGAAGGGACAGCGGACGACGGTAGTCGGCGTGGCAAAGATGGCCAAATACCTGAATCTCCGGGAAGCGTCTCGGCCGTTTTTCTATCTCGCGATGCGCCAGGGCAGGATTGGCCCGTACATCTACATTCGGACGTCGCTCGGGACCGAGCCGATGCGAAAGATGTTGGTCCAGGAGATCCATGCGTTGGACGCGAATCTGGCGCCCGGAGAAATAATCACAATGCAGGAGCAAGTAGACCGGACCACCGCAGTGCAGCGCATGTCGGTAATGATGCTGGGCGTGTTCGGAGGATTGGCGCTGCTGTTGGCGGCGGTGGGCCTGTACGGCGTGATGGCGTACAACGTATCGCAGCGCGCGCGTGAAGTAGGACTGCGGATGGCGCTCGGCGCGCGAGCGACGGATATCGTGGCGTCAGTGGTGTCGAACGGGATGACGATGACGGCGGCCGGAGTGGCCTTGGGATTGGTGGTGGCGTTGGGATCGACGAGATTGATGGGCAACCTGCTGTACAAGGTGAGTCCGCGCGATCCGTCCGCTTTCGCTGCGGCCTTGGCTGTGATGGCCATCGCTGCGCTGGCGGCATGTCTCTTGCCGGCCTGGCGCGCCACGCGGACCGATCCCGTCCGTGCGCTGCGGGATTGATCTACAACCTATTGTTCCTGGCCGAGAGTCGGGCGCTCGCCGACTGAAACCGTTGCCTGGACGCCCTTTCTATAATATACCTTGACACGCATATACTCTGCGGAGTATATTAAGAGCGTGGAATCCGTGTTCGAAATTATTGCGGAGCCGAACCGGCGCGCGATATTGAGCCTCCTGGTCTCGTCACAACAGTCGGTTGGAGAGATCGAGCGCCAACTTCGTATGCCGCAGCCGACCGTGTCAAAGCACCTGCGCGTGCTGCGAGAGAGCGGTTTCGTAGAATCCACCGTGGACGCACAGCGCCGTCTCTATCGGCTGAAAACTGAACCACTTCAGGAGCTGGATGCCTGGCTGGCGCCCTTCCGCCGGTTCTGGTCCGCCCACGTGGACGCTCTCGAACGCCATCTCGATCGCATGGAATCCATTCACGCCAACGAGAAGACAACACCAACGAAAAAGAAGACGAGGAGAAGACGACGCGGCCCAAACCGCGAACGTGACAAAGGAGAAACGAAATGAAAATCAAATTGACCAGCATATACGTGGACAACCAGGACAAGGCCCTGCGCTTCTATACGGAGGTGCTGGGCTTTACCAAGAAGTTCGATTTCAGTAACGGCCCATTTCGCTGGCTGACCGTGGCCTCACCCGAGGAGCCGGACGGCACTCAGCTGCGGCTGGCGCTGAACGACAACCCAGCGGCCAAAGCCTATCAGGAGGCGATCTTTCAACAGAGCCAGCCCGCCGGCATGTTCTACACCGACGACGTCCAGGGCGACTACGAGCGGATCAAGGCCCGCGGCGCCGAGTTCACGATGCCGCCCACCGACGTGACCGCCTCGACCATTGCGATGCTGAACGACACCTGCGGCAACCTCATTCAGCTTGTCCAGGTGGCACGTCATTCGAGAACAAAGTGACTGATCGCGCGCAGTACACACCAGGTCCGGCCAGCGGAGCGCAGATACGGAAGGGCGGAGAAAAGTGGACGCTCATTCTCGTCAGAGAACTGCGCCACTCGCCGGAAAAAGTCTGGCAGGCGCTAACCGACCCGGCGCATCTGCGCGAGTGGGCGCCCTTCGACGCCGATGGGAACCTGGGTACGGCTGGCGCGACGGTGAAACTCACCACGGTGGCAGCGCCCGCGCCGCACGTTACCGAAACAAAAGTGACGCGAGCCGAAGCGCCCAAGCTGCTTGAGTACGGATGGGGTGGGAACGAAATGCGGTGGGAGCTGGAAGCCTTTGGCGGCGGAACGCGCCTGACGCTGTGGCACAACATTGATCGCCGCTACATCTCAATGGGCGCCGCCGGGTGGCACATTTGTTTCGACGTTCTGGATCGCCTTCTCGGCGAAACTCCCATCGGCCGGATGGTCGGCCCCGAGGCTATGAAGTTCGGCTGGCAGCGGCTGAACGCGGAGTACGCCAAGCAGTTCGGTATTGAAACGCCCAACTGGCCGCCTAAGGCGGCTCAGAATTCGTGAATCGAGGGGCCGCAAAATGCACCGCGGAGGGCGATTTCATTGGCGATCTCGGCCACGGACAATGTGCAGGCCAAGATCGATGCCTGCGGCGCTTCCAGCCGGCGTCAGGATGTCGCCTTCATCGACATAGAGCAGAGCCGAAAACGTCGAGTCGCGATGGAAGGTCGCATGGTTTTGTGATTGTAATGCTACGGCCAGAACTTCACCGCGTCTTCATGACTTGGCTGAGTGTCTCGGTTTGCGATAGTGAATCTTCCCATCGTGGGCCTAGGGCGGACTGCTCGCCCTAAGCCCGCGAACAAACGAGCCTCAGCTTCAAACCGCGACTGTTGCGGCGACCTTGTGGAACGTCGAATTTGCAACTTCGTAGGTCTGCACGTTCGGAGTGCCTTCGACGAACTTGTTCAGGTTTTTCAGAACCTCGGGATAACCGATCCGGGAGTAGGACTCGGCATTGTCCTTGCTATCCCACAAGCTAATCGCGACAGCTTCTGTTCCGCTCGGAGCGAGGAACGTAAGTTCGCCTTGAAAGCCCTTTTGCTTTCGAAGCGTCGGAATTGTTTCGTTCTCGATCTGCGTGGTAAACGCGGCAGAGCTGTTGGGTTTCAGACGAATGGATACATTACGAGCAAACATGGCAACCTCCTCGGTTGTGGTTTGGCTAAGAGGAGAGAGAAAGTAAATCTCAGATTGCCTGACTTAGGTCAGATGATCTGATGAGTGCAGCAGAATTGCTCAGTCAGCGACTAGTCTGAGCCGATGCGACATGCTTGTCAAGGAGAAAGGCACAATATTCTCAATAACCTGCCGGCGTTGGCTCATTCTAATCAACTTCTATGTTCGCTAATAAGGCTGTTTGGTGTCGGTGCAAGTTGCGCCGAGCCACTTGGACGCGCCGTTGATAGTCATGTTCATCGCGTGGCCGTCTTGATTCGAGGCCATCTGAAGGTTGAATTTTGTGGATTCCGAGCTCAGGGCTTCGACGACCACGGTGCCGGTTTGCTTGTTGCCGTTTGACTCGCAGTCCATCTTAAGTTCCTGCTTTGTCCGCGAGGAGCTGACCAGAGCCGTCTTACAGGACTGATCCCTATTGCTCTTGGGGATCATTTTTGAGAGGTCGTCTTTCCTTAGGCAACTCTTGGACGTGGTTGTCATGGGTTTGCCGCTAGCCATGGCGCCAGCCTGCTTCAAGGCGGCTTCGATCTTGGCGCGCTGCTCGGCCGGCATCTTGGCAAGTTGCTCGGCCGGAATCGACGGCATCTGCTGCTGAGCGGGTTGCGGCATGCCGGTCATCTGGGTAGTCACTGTGTATTCCCATTCGCCGGTCTTGACATCCAAGGGAACAGGATCGGCGGCGAAGGTAATGGAGCCTCCCAAGAGCGCGAGGGCAAGAGAAAGCTTC
>Ga0302324_100001257_pt1 | contig 62334 bp, 56 predicted proteins | sample Palsa_T0_1_FD_201949 | JGI IMG/M metagenome (GOLD analysis project Ga0302324, IMG submission 201949) | Peat permafrost microbial communities from Stordalen Mire near Abisko, Sweden - Palsa_T0_1 | ecosystem: Environmental > Terrestrial > Soil > Palsa > Peat permafrost | place: Sweden: Abisko...
GTGTTGCAGTGAAAAAAACACGCATCGCCCGGCTCCATCTCGACTGGCAGGGGCGGCGATCGGCGCTGGATGTGCTCGAGGCGCCGCGGATCGCAGCCGCTCGATGCGCCGATCGGGACATGCTCAATGCGCCCGTAGCGATGCGACCCCGCGATTAGATTGACGCAGCCGTTGGCGCGAGTCACTCGATCGACCGCAATCATGCACGTTAGCATATCCGGACTGAGACACCCTTCCTCGTACCAATACGGATAATCCTGATGCCAGTCCCAGCGGCCCACGCTATGAGGCGCCTTCATCGACAGCTTCGAATGCCAGTGGTAGACGGGCTTTCCGAGCAACGCCTCCGATCCGTCGATGAGGCGCGCGAGCCGCGGCAGCATGCCCAGATAGTCATCCGAGAACGTGGTCCACTCGATGATGTCCTGCGCGTTGCCGGAGCTGTCGGCCACGGCACGAAGCCGCCCGCCGATGGATGGATCCGCACGACAGGCCTCGCGCAGCGGCGCAATCTCCTCGCTGCTGAAAAATCCGGGAAGCATGACGAAGCCGTCCCGCTCAAACACCGCGATCTGGCGCGGCTCGAGTTTCATCGTAGACTCCATAGTCACTTGCCTGAGGCTCCAGGATCGTAGGATTTGACGGGGAATGATACCTTCACATCGCGTGTCTCATCATACACCGAGTCGCCGGTCTCTCGCGTGAAAGAGCGCTCCTGCAAGTGCAGCGCGGGAATCGTCATCGAGCGGTTAGTAGAGCAATATAGCCTCGCGCTCGCTGCGCCAGCGGATCTCGTCTTGAACCGTCAGCGCCTCCAGATCCGCCGGGGTCGTCGCAGGATCGTCTACCCAACGGCGCAGCAGATCGCTCCCGTTGATCACGTCGATCGCGGGCCGGTCTTTCTCGTACTCGTAGGCAAAGTCGCGCCAGATTGCGTAATCCGGGCGCAGCCGCCGCAAGGCTTTGAATGCGAGCGCGAACAGTCGCCAGGGTCTGAATCTCTCGTGGTCATAGTATGCGGCGTCTTCCACGTGCACCTGGATGCCCGCGCAGAGCTTCCCCGAGTGCTTATGAAACGTGGGCTCGAACCAGCAGGGCCGTAGCCGACAGCCACTCATCCATGGCGCAGCCAGCGAACGCATCTCCGCCAGCAACGCCCGCACGTCCAGATCCGGCGCACCGAGCATCTCCAGCGGCCTTGTCGTGCCACGCCCTTCCGACAACGTCGTGGCCTCGAGCATCACCGAACCCGGATAGCAGCGCGCCATCCAAAGATTGGGAGCGTTGGGACTTGGGTTGACCCACGTGCGCCCGCCGAGCGGCCAGCCATATCCGGGTGTGGCATTCGGCTCCCAACCCTCCATCGTCACGACGCGGCAGTCGACGTCGAGAGGGAGAGTCCTTACGAACCACCGTGCAAGCTCTCCGAGGGTCAGTCCGTGCCGCATCGGCATCGCACCGGCGCCAACGAAACTTTCGCAGCCAGGCCGGAGCATCAGCCCTTCCACGGGCCGGCCCACAGGGTTCGGCCGATCCAGAACCCACACGGCCTTGTGCTTCATCGCAGCCGCCTCGAGGACATAACGCAACGTCGTGACGAACGTGTAGATGCGGCACCCGACGTCCTGCAAATCAACCAGTAGAACGTCGAAGGTATCCATCATTTCGGGCGTCGGCCGGCGTACTTCACCGTACAGGCTGAACACCGGGATTCCATGCACGGGGTCGGTGTAGTCCTGCGACTCGACCATGTTGTCCTGCTTGTCCCCCCGCAGCCCATGCTGAGGCCCAAACGCCGCGCTCAGGCGAACATCGCCGACCGCCGCCAGCGCATCGAGCGAATGGACCAGGTTGCGTGTTACCGAAGCGGGGTGCGCCAACAGCGCCACGCGCAGGCCCGCCAGCGGCTTTCGCAGCTCGGGCTCCTCGAGCAGTCGGTCGATTCCAAACCTCATGATCGAGCAACCTCCAGTGCGAATCCGTTCGGGTGGTGGAAATCGGGTTTACCGGGCGCGTGCCGCAGCCCCCAGTACGAAAGGCCACCCGCATCGTCTTCGATGACCGCCGCCATTGCGACCCGCAGATGACGAGCGTCACGCAAGTCAGCCAAATGCCCTAAGCGCACCGCCGACTCAAGTTCGAGTCCGCCGTCGCACCGGCGTACGGAGATCTCCGGCGCTCCGCCCATCTCGGCGCGCGACATTCCCTCCCGGTAGGCACTGAACCGGTAGATCGCCCAGTCGCGCGAGGGCGAGAAATTGAATTCGTGGTAACCGGGCGCATCCGCAGCTGCGACGAAGGCCTCGAAGCAGGTGTATTTCCATAGAGCATCTGCCCATCTACCCACGCCCGATGGGGGAACTCGCACACGGGACATGTCTGCGGCCAGCGAATAGTGGAACACGAGAATGTCGGTTTTTTCCGCTCGCACCCACACCCCGAGGCTGCGCACGGCATCGTTCGGGGTCGCAGGATGCACAGTCAACACCGTCGGTTTTGAATCAATGGACGACATGCGGCCATTGTAGTCGTCGGAAGATCGCCCATCGATGCCAAAGATGCGCTCTCAGGGTCAACCGCTATCGCGCCTACGGTTTTCCACGAAGGTCGAAGTCCCAGCCATCAGGCACAATGGCTCCCTAATGAGCGAACATCATCACCCCCTCACGCCAACCCAGCTGCTGTCCTACATGCGTGCCCAGCCATGGGCGATTGAAGCGAGTGTCACGCCTCAAGGTGCCCCCCAGGCGGCAGTGCTTGGCGTCGCCGTCACAGACCGATGGGAACTTCTGTTCGACACCGTGACCCAGTCGCGCAAGCATCAAAACCTTATAAAGAATCCCCGCGTCGCGTTCGTTATAGGCTGGGAGCATGAGCGCACCGTGCAATACGAAGGCATTGCCGAGATTCCCATGGAAGTGGACTTGCCCGGCGTGCAGGCCCACTATTTCGACCGTTTCCCCGATGGCCCTACACGTCAGACCTGGCCCGGCCTCGTGTACTGGCGCGTGCGGCCAACTTGGATCCGTTACAGCAATTTCAACATCAACCCGCCCATCATCCAAGAGTGGGATGCCACGGCGATTGCCGGCTGGCTGAAGTAGGCGCGCGGCTCAACGTTCATTCGTACCGAAGAAGCGACAGCGCGCGCTATTGGCAGGACAGAGTGCAGACACGGTAGCGAATTCTTGAATCATTGCACTTTCCAAATGGTTCGATAGCAAGCACGGCGCTGCGCGGCTCGGTAAGTAGTTCCCCTCAACCCTCATGTCGTGCTCATGGGCTAAGCTATGCCTATGCGAACTTCGCCGTCTAGCAGCTGTCTTTTTTGCCTGACGATGCTGTCCGTGGCGGTTTTCGGAGTAGTTCAGGCGGGGCCTTCAATATCGGAAGCCAGTCGCCTCTACGCTCCGTGTGGAACCTGTCATGCACCGAAGGCATGGGGTTCGATGGATGGCGCTATCCCAAACCTCGCCGGTCAGAACAGCCGCTATTTGGCGAAACAAATGAACCTGTTCCAGTCGGGTGCACGCGTGGATCCGGCGATGCAAGTGGTCGCGACGCATCCGACCATAGACAATCAGCATGACGTCATCGCGCTGGTTGAGTATCTTTCGCGTTTGGATTGGAGTCTCCGTACGGTGAATGGCTCGGGAGAGCATCTGCGAGTGGGACAGGAAACATACACGCATATCTGCGCCGCGTGTCACGGCGCCGATGGTCGTGGAGAAGCGGGCAACCGGGTGCCGCGTATCGCCGGACAGCATTACCCCTATCTGCGACTTCAGATTGACGTGGCCGCCGCCCTGCATCGAGATCTCGCGCCCCCTGAAATGACCAGTGCATTGCGGAGCATGGGCGCCCAGCAGAAGGACGCGCTTGCGGATTACGTATCGCGTCTCGGCAGTTCGGAGGTCTTGCTCGATTCGACCCCTTACGAGGGACCGCAAAAATAAGCGCTCGGTAACTTCGTCTCCTCTGGTCGGCAGAACGATGGCGCCTGAGGCACCGGCTCTCGAATCACCCTTCGGCGGCGCACAGTTCGAGCACACGCTCGGCGAGCTCGGGGCGACAGATCAAAAGATCCGGCATGTACGGATTCTCCTGGTTGTACCGGGGCACCGAGCCATCGATGCGCGAGACCCACAAACCCGCCGCACGGGCCACCGCCACCGGCGCACAGCTGTCCCACTCGTACTGACCGCCTGCGTGCAAATAAATGTGGGCCTCGCCGCGCACGACTGCCATCGCCTTGGCGCCCGCCGAGCCCATCGGCACGAGCTCCGCGCCGAGCTTCGAGGCCACTGCGACGGCCTGCGGCGCCGGTCGCGTGCGGCTCACGAGCATTTTCAGGGGGCCCGACGCGACGAGCACCGAGGGCGGCGGATCCGTGGCGAGCAGCAGAGGAAACCCCGGCAACGCCACGGCGCCCACCGTCGCGATCCCATCGATCGCGAGAGCAATGTGCACGGCCCAATCGGTGCGCCGCTCGCCGAACTCTCGGGTGCCGTCGAGCGGATCGACGATCCAGACGCGACTCTTTGCGAGGCGCGCGCCATCCGCAGCCTCTTCTTCGGACAGGATCGCGTCATCCGGCCGGCCCGTCGCCAGCGCCTCCATGATGAACGCATTGGCGGTACGATCGCCGGCGTGTCCCAGGGCTTTGCCCTCGAACAGCTGGCTCCGTTGCAGCGCGAGCAATAAATCGCCGGCGACCTGCGCCACCCGGCGCGCGAGAGCCGCGTCGTCGCCCGTGTACGCCTCGCCCGGGGCCGGCCCGCTCAACTTGAGGTTTCCAGCAAATAGGCGACGATGCGCTCTGCGGCCTGTTCCGCGGTCATCTGCACGGTGTTCACTCGGATCTCGGGATCCAGAGGCTCGTCGTATGCCGAGTCGATACCGGTGAAGTTCTTGAGCTGTCCCGCGCGCGCTTTTTTGTAAAGGCCCTTCACGTCGCGCTGCTCGGCGACGGACAGCGGTGTCTCTACGTAGATCTCGACGAACTCGCCCGGCGGCGTCATGTCGCGCACCATCTGCCGCTCCGAGCGGAACGGCGAAATGAATGCAGTCAGCACGATGAGTCCGCTGTCGAGCATCAGCCGCGCTACCTCCCCCACGCGCCGGATGTTCTCGACGCGGTCCGCATCGGTGAACCCGAGGTCGCGGTTCAGCCCGTGGCGGATGTTGTCGCCGTCCAGGAGGAAGCTGTGCTTGCCGAGCGCGTACAGTTTCTTCTGCACCAGGTTCGCGATGGTGGACTTGCCGGCGCCGCTCAATCCGGTGAACCACAGGAGCCTGGGCTTCTGGTGCTTCTGCTTCGCGTGCGCGGCACGATCGATGTCGATCGCCTGCCAGTGAACGTTGCTCGCGCGCCGCAAGGCGAAGTGCAGCATCCCCGCGCCGACGGTGGCATTGCTCAGCTTGTCGATGAGGATGAAGCCGCCGAGCACGTGATTTTGCTCATACGGTTCGAATATGAGCGGCTTGTCCGTCGAGATGTTGGCGATGCCGATCGCGTTCAAGGCAAGCGTCTTGGCGGCGAGATGCTCGAGTGTGTTGACGTTCACCTGGTACTTGGGCTGCTGAACGGTGGCTGTCACGGTCTGCGTGCCGAGCTTGAGCCAGTAGGGCCGGCCGGGGAGGAGTTCCTCCTCCGCCATCCACACGACCGTGGCCTCGAATTGATCGGCCGCCTCCGGAGGCTGATCCGCCGTCGACACCACATCGCCCCGGCTGCAATCCACCTCGTCGGTCAGCGTGAGTGTGACGGACTCCCCCGCCACCGCGCGCGGCGCATCACCCGCGAACGTAACGATGCGGGCCACGTGCGACGTTCTTCCCGAGGGCAGCACGCGCACCGCATCGCCCGGCCGGATCTGCCCGCTGCAAATCATGCCCATGAAGCCGCGAAAATCCTGGTTCGGGCGATTCACCCATTGCACCGGCATGCGAAACGCGCGTCGCTGCGCGGCCGCGGCATCCACCTCGACCGTCTCGAGATGCTCGAGGAGCGTGGGCCCCGCATACCAAGGCGTGCGCGCGGACTTATCGACGATATTGTCGCCCTCGAGCCCGGAGATCGGAATCGGCAGGAATCGCTTGATCCCGAGTTGATCTGCGAATGCGCCGTAATCGGCGACGATGGCTTCGTAGGCGGCGCGGTCGTAGCCGATCAGGTCCATCTTGTTCACGGCGAGCACCACATTGGGAATGCCGATGAGGTGCACGAGATAGCTGTGGCGCCGCGTCTGCGTGAGCACGCCCTTGCGCGCGTCGATCAGAATGACGGCGAGATCCGCCGTCGATGCGCCGGTGACCATGTTGCGCGTGTACTGCTCATGACCCGGCGTGTCGGCCACGATGAACTTGCGCCGATCGGTGGAGAAGAACCGGTACGCCACATCGATGGTGATCCCCTGCTCCCGCTCGGCGGCGAGACCATCGACGAGGAGCGCGAAGTCGATGCGCTGGCCCTGAGTGCCGATGCGCTTGCTGTCCGATTGCAGCGCCGCGAGTTGATCCTCGAAGAGCATCTTGCTGTCGTAAAGAAGACGTCCGATCAGCGTCGACTTGCCGTCGTCCACGGAGCCGCAGGTGATGAATCTCAGCAGCGACTTTCGCTGATGCTCCGCGAGATACGCATCGATGTCGGCAACGGCGAGCTGCGGGGCGCGGTACGAGGGTTCGGTGGTCGAATCCATCAGAAATAGCCTTCTTGCTTCTTCTTCTCCATCGAGGCGGCCTGATCGTGGTCGATCGCACGACCCTGCCGCTCGGACGTCGTGGTGAGCAGCATTTCCTGAATGATTTGCGGCAGGGTGACGGCCGTGCTTTCCACCGCTCCCGTCAGCGGATAGCATCCGAGGGTGCGAAAGCGGATCGACCGCATCACCGGCCGCTCGCCGGCATTCAGGCGAAATCTTTCGTCGTCGACCATCAGCAGGAGTCCATCCCGCCGCACCGTCGGCCGCGGGGCCGCAAAATACAGCGGCACGATCGGGATGTTCTCGAGATGGATGTACTGCCAGATGTCGAGCTCGGTCCAGTTGGACAGTGGGAATACCCGAATGCTTTCACCCTTCGCCTTGCGCGCGTTGTACAGGCTCCATAGCTCCGGACGCTGGTTCTTCGGGTCCCAACGCTGCGAGACGGACCGAAAGGAGAACACCCGTTCCTTGGCGCGGGATTTTTCCTCGTCCCGCCGCGCGCCGCCGAAGGCGGCATCGAACTCGTATTTCCCGAGCGCTTGCTTCAACCCTTCAGTCTTCCACAAATCCGTGTGCAGCGTCCCGTGGTCGAACGGGTTGATGCCGCGCGCAAGGGCCTCCGGATTATGGTGAACGAGGAGCTCCATGCCGCTTTCCCGTGCAATGCGGTCGCGCAGCTCGTACATCGCCTTGAATTTCCAGGTCGTGTCGACGTGCAGCAAAGGAAACGGCGGGGGGCTCGGATGAAACGCCTTGCGCGCAAGATGCACCATCACCGCGCTGTCCTTGCCGACGGAGTACAGCATCACCGGCTTTTCGCACTCCGCCACCACCTCCCGGATGATGTGGATGCTCTCCGCCTCCAGGCTTTCGAGGTGCGTCAACGCTTTGATCTCGCTCGACAATGACTTCTCCGTCAAGAAGGCTCGTCAGTCTACCAAGCGCAAGATCGAAATCCCGGGCCTTAACTATCGGAATCAGGACGTGGCAATCGCGCCCGACAGTCAGGAATACTGTCGCGGAAAGCGAATCTGGAAGGTAGTACCGGCGCCGCGCTCCGACTTCACCTCGACGGTGGCGTTCAGCATGTCGCACAGACGCTTGACGATGGACAGACCGATTCCCTCACCCGCCTGCTCGCCCTGCGCCTGACCGCGCGTGCCCTGGGTGTCGCCCGCTTCACCGGAACGGGCCGGCCCGGCCGCCGCGCCGGCCGACGGCTTCGTGCCAAGGGCACTCGCCAGCGGTGCCGCCCCACTGACGGGAAAACCCGGGCCGGTGTCCTGGATCACGAGCATCCAGCGCTTGGGATCGTTCGCATCGCTGTCGCCCCAGCTCACCGTGATGCCGCCCTCACGCGTGAACTTGACGGCGTTCAATACCAGGTTCTGGGCAATGCGGCGGATCTTGATCGGATCGCCGTCGGTGGCAAACCCGCACGGGCCGTCGCAGCGCAAGAACAGATGATGCTGCTGCGCCAGCGGACGAATACCCTCGCAAAGCTGCAGCATGATCGGGCTCACGTCGATCGGCTCGATGCGGCGCTGCTCCTGGCCGGCCTGCAGACGAGCGAGACTGGTGACGTCCTCGAGCAAATGATGCAGCGAGGTGACGTTGCGCATCAGAATGCGCACGAAGTCGTCGCGCGAGGACTCCTGCAAGCTCGTGTGCGTGAGCGCCACGGTGGCATTCGCAACCACGCCGAGATTGCCCCGCAGATCGTGCGCCGCCTGGCGCCATAATTCGGCTCGTTGCTCCTCCAGCCGCTGCACTTCGTCGAGCGCGGTTTCCAGGTCCTGCACGTGGCCGGCCGCCTCGCGCTGTTCGAGCTCGAAGTACTGGCCGACGCTCTGCTCGATGGCGGTGCCTGCGAGCGCGGACCAGATGCGGCGTGCCGCGGCGGTCGAGGCATGCGATACCTGAGGATGGGCCTCGGCGTACGCATCGAGCTCCGCGATGACGCATTCATTCAGCTTGCCGAGCTCGCGCGTCACTTCGCGCAGGTCGTAGCCCTGCCGCCAGCGCTGTAAGCCGTGGGCGGTCGCGGGCCCTTCCCCGGCCTGTTCGGCCGAGGCGACCTGATCGGACGCCGCCGCAGCGTCCGCCGCGGAGCGCAGCTCGGTCACGAAAATCGCGAGAATGGCTGGGATGTGATCCAGGAGCTGACCGCGTGGTAGCGCGTCGCCCGTGCTTAGCTTGGGATCTCGATTGATCGCGCCTTGCCAGGCCCGAAGGATCGCATCCTGCCGCCCGTTCATATGTGTACCGAGCATCACCAGCTCGGTTTGCATGCTATCCATCTTTACTCCGACGTCGAACGATGCCAATCGGCGACCGCGTATTTGCCTCCCTGATCGGTAACCGCGGGTGAGTGTGTAACGATTAGATGTAATTTTCAATTGTCCCGGGAACTGGGGGCACCTGACGGCCGGAGCGGCCGATCCGGAACTGGACATACGGGGCGACTTAAGGGGCGGGCAGGACTGCGGTTGCCTCGATCTCGACCTTCGCCTCCGGCTCGATGAGCGCGGAGACCTCCAACACGGACATGGCGGGGAAATGACGGCCCATCACGGCGCGATAGGCTTCGCCGATCGCCTGAATCTCCTCCAGATATTCGCGCCGGCTGGTCACGTACCAGGTGAGGCGCACCAGGTGCTCAGGACGTCCGCCCGCCTCCTCGAGCACCCGCACGATGTTGCACAGGGCCGCGCCCACCTGCCCCGCGAGCGTGTGCTCGGTGAATTTTTGATCCGCATCCCAGCCGATCTGCCCGGCGACGAAAACCTGCGTGCCGCTCGCCGCGATGCCGTTGGCATAGCCCTTCGGCCGCATCCACTCGGTCGGCTGGAGAATCTTGTGAGTCACTGCAGCACCTCGCGTCCGATGATGAGCTTTTGTACCTCGGTGGCACCCTCATAGATGCGCAGACTCCGGATCTCCCGGTAGAGCCTCTCGACGATGGCGCCCCGCTCGACGCCGCGGCCGCCGAACATCTGCAGGGCGCGATCGATCACCGCTTGCGCCGATTCAGTGGCGGTCATCTTTGCCATGGCGGCCGCGAGCGTCACGGGCTTTCCCTGATCGCGCAGCCACGCGGCGCGATACGTGAGGAGAGCAGCCGCATCGATCGCCGTCGCCATGTCCGCGAGTGCCGCCTGTGTCAGCTGAAAATCCGCAAGGGTTTTGCCGAACAGCCGCCGCTTGCGCGCATGCGCCACGGCCTCATCGAAGGCGCGCCGCGCGAAACCGGTCGCCGCGGCGGCGACCGAGGATCGGAATACATCCAGCGTGCGCATGGCCGTCTTGAACCCCTCGCCTTCGGCGCCGATGAGGCGATCGGCGGGAATCCGGCAGCGCTCGAACCTGAGCTCGGCGAGCGGATGCGCCGCATTGACGTCGATGCGCCGCGCGACGGTGAATCCCGGATCCGAAGGCTCCACGACGAAGGCGCTGATGCCGCTTGCCCTCGTCGTGCCGTCGGCTCGCACCTCGCCCTTCTGGGTGCGCGCGAACACGCAATAGAAGTCCGCGATGCCGCCGTTCGAGATCCAGGTCTTCGTGCCGTCGAGCACATATTCGGGCCCGCGAGCCTCGGCACGGCAGCTGAGCGATGCGACATCGGAACCGGCATCGGGCTCCGAGAGCGCAAAGGCCGCGATCGACTCGCCGCGCGCCACGCGGGGCAGATAGCGCGCCTTGAGCTCATCGCTGCCGGCGAGGGATATCGCGCCGCTCCCGAGCCCTTGCATCGCGAACACGAAGTCCACGAGGCCGTCGTGATACGCGAGCGTCTCGCGAATGAGACAGATGGCGCGCGCGTCGAAATCCTCGAGCGCTCCGCCGAATTCGCGCCGCACACAATAGCGCGTGAGGCCCGCGGCCGCCAGCTGACGATGGATCCGCCGGCAGCGCGCGTCGATCGCCTCGCGCGACTCCTCGTGCACCATCGGCGCGCCCTCCTGCTGCGGCGCGCCCTCCTGCTGCGGCGCGCCGAGTGTCGCGGTGGCCCACCGCTCGGCCTCGTCCGCGAGCGAGCGATGCGCCGCGTCGAACAGCGGCAGCGCGAGGAGCTCGTCGCGAAAGCGGGACCGTGCCGTCATCGGCCGACGAATTCCGGCTTGGCACGCTTCGCGAAGGCCTCGAAGGCGCGCTTGAAATCCTCCGTCTGCATGCACAGCGCCTGCGCCTGCGCCTCCGCTTCGAGCGCCTGATCGAGCCCCATGTTCCACTCCTGATTGAGCATGGTCTTGGTCATCGCGTGCGCGAACACCGGACCGCCGGCGCATTGCACGGCAAGCGCCGCTGCTTCCCGGGCAAGCGCATCGGGCACGACCAGCCGGCTGAAGAATCCCCACGCGATTCCCTCCTCGGCGGTCATGGCGCGGCCGCTGTAGAGGAGCTCCGCCGCGCGCCCCTGACCGATGATGCGCGGCAGGATGGCGCAGGCGCCCATGTCGCAGCCGGCGAGACCGACGCGCGTGAACAGAAAGGCCGTGCGTGCCGCCGGCGTCGCCAGCCGAATGTCGCTCGCCATCGCGATGATCGCGCCGGCGCCGGCGCACACACCGTCCACCGCGGCGACCACCACCTGCGGACAGGCGCGCATCGCACGCACGAGATCTCCCGTCATGCGGGTGAAGTCGAGCAGTTGCGGCGCGGTCATCCGCGTCAGCGGTCCGATGATCTCGTGCACGTCGCCGCCGGAGCAAAAGTTTCCCCCCGCGCCCGAGAACACCACGGCGCGCACGTCGCGCGCGTACCCCAGCGCGCGAAACAGATCGCGCAGCTCCGCGTAGGAATCGAAGGTCAGCGGGTTCTTGCGCTCGGGTCGATGGAGCTCGATGAAGCCGACCCCGTCGGCCACACGCCACTTGAAGTGCGTCGCCTGATAATCGGTAAGAGTTGCTAAAGGCATGGATCCTCCGATGGTACGCGAGCCCTACATCACTTCGCCGCCGGCGACGGCGATGCTCTGACCGGTTACCGATTCGCTGCCGGGCAAGCACAGCCACGCCACCGCGTGAGCGACCTCGGCCGGCTGAATGAGGCGGCCTTGCGGGTTCGTGCGCGTGAGCGCCTCGCGCGCCGCCGCGGCGCTGCGGCCCGTGACCTGGCGAATGTTGGCGATGGCATCGTCGATGAGAGCAGTCTCGGTGAAGCCCGGGCAAACGGCGTTCACCGTGACGTGGCGCTGCGCCACCTCGAGCGCGAGCGCGCGCGTGAGTCCGATTACGCCGTGCTTGGCCGCGCAGTACGCCGCCACGTAGGGATAGCCGCGCTGCCCCGAGGTGCTCGCGATGTTGACGATGCGGCCGAAGCGGCGCTCGAGCATCCCGGGAAGCGCCGCGCGAATGCCGTGATAAGTGCCCGTAAGATTGACCGCCAGCATCGCGTGCCACAACTCGTCGGGTGCCTCGTGCAAGAGGCCCGATCGCGCCTGGCCGGCATTGTTGATCAGAATATCGACGGGGCCGAACGACTCTGCCGCTCGCTCGAAGGCCCGGCGCGTCTCCTCGGCGTCGGTGACGTCGGCCGGGAGCGCCTGCGCAGCGTCGCCGAGGCGCGCCGCCACCGCGTGGATCTCCTCCCGCGTGCGCGACAAAAGCGTCACTCGCGCCCCTTCGGCCGCGAGGCGCGCGGCGATCGCCTCGCCGATGCCGCGGCCCGCGCCCGTGACGAGCGCGTGCCGTCCCTCGAGCGGCGCGGGCGGCATCAGACCGCTCCCGGCAGCGTTTGCGCCGCGCGCTCCAAGTTGCGCTCGAGTTGACTCTTGCCGGCAAGGTAGGGATCCGGCCACCACTGCTCGCCGTAGCGTTGGCTCGCGGCCGCGTGCAACGTCCACGAAGGGTCCGCAAGATGCGGCCGCGCGATGGCGCACAGATCCGCGCGGCCCGCGCCGACGATGGTGTTGATGTGATCGGGCTCGAAGATGTTGCCGACCGCGACAGTGGGAATACCGACGCTGTTGCGGATCATGTCGGCGTATGGGGTCTGCCACATCCGCCCGTACACGGGCTGCTGGTCCGGCACGGTCTGGCCTGTCGAGGCGCTGATCAGGCTCACCCCGGCTTCCTTGAACGCCCGCGCCGCGGCGAGCACGTCCGCCTCGCAGATCCCGCCGGGCGCCCAGTCCTGCGCCGATATCCGCACCGACAGCGGCCGCATCGAGGGCCACGCCTCGCGCACGGCGCGCAGCACCTCGAGCGGATAGCGCAGACGGTTCTCCACCCCCCCGCCGTATTCATCTTGCCGCTGATTCGTGAGCGGCGAGAGAAAGCTCGCCAGGAGATAGCCGTGCGCCATGTGCAATTCGAGCATGTCGAATCCGGCGGCAGCGCCGAGTCGCGCCGCACGCACGAACTCGGCGAGCACCCGCGCGCGATCCTCTCCGGTCATCTCGCGCGGGGTCTGGCTCACGCTCCGCAGATAGGGGATGGCGGACGCGGAGACGAGCGCCCAGTTACCCTCCGGCAGCGGATGATCCATGGCCTGCCAGCCGAGCTGCGTCGAGCCCTTGCGCCCGGCGTGACCGATCTGCAGCGCGATCTTCGCGGGTGAATGCCGATGCACGAAATCGACGATGCGCCGCCACGCTTCGCGCTGCGCCTCGTTCCACATCCCCGTGCAACCCGGGGTGATGCGCGCATCGGGGGCCGTGCAGGTCATCTCCGTGATGACCAAGCCGGCGCCTCCGACCGCACGCGAGCCGTAGTGCATGAGATGCCAATCGTCCGGTAGCCCCTCGCGCGCCGAGTATTGAGCCATGGGCGAGACCACGACGCGGTTCGCGAGATCCATCGAGCCCAAGCGCAGCGGCAAGAACATGGGCGGCCGCGGTTGCTCGAGCCCGCAGCGCCGCGCGAGACCCGCCTCGATGCGCGCCACGTACTCGGGATCGCGCAGGCGCAGATTCTCGTGACCGATGCGTTGGCTTGCAGTCAGCAAGCTGTACGCGAATTGGTCCGGGTCGAGATGGGTGTAGCGCGCGACGTTCTCGAACCATTCCATGCGGTTGCGAGCCGCACTCTGCAGCTTCAAGGCCTCGAGGTTGCGCTCCGCGTGATAGCTCTCGAGCGCCGCGCCGACGTCGCGCGCCTGCGCGACGTGCGCCACCAGGCACATCGCGTCCTCCATGGCGAGCTTGGTGCCCGAGCCGATGCCGAAATGCGCCGTGTGGGCCGCATCGCCGATCAGCACGAGATTCCCGTGATGCCAGCGCTCGCACAGCACGCGGTTGAAGTTGAGCCACGCCGATCCGCGCAGGTGGCGGGCATTGCTCATGAGCGGGTTGCCGCCGAGATAGCTTTCGAACAGCCGCTCGCAGAACGCGATCGACTCCTGCGTGCCGAGTTTGTCGAGGCCGTGCGCCTTCCAGGTCTCCTCGCGCGTCTCGACGATGACGGTCGAGAGATCGGCACTGAATTGATACGCGTGGATCTGAAACCAGCCGTGCTCGGTGCGCTCGAAGGCGAAGGTGAACGCCGCAAACTTCTGGCGCGTGCCGAGCCAGATGTAGCGGCACTTGCGCACGTCGATGTGAGGCTTGAACAGGGGGGCGTGGCGCGCCCGCTGGACGCTGTTGACGCCGTCGGCCGCGACGATGAGATCGGCGTCACCCACGTTCGTGGACGCATCGACCTCATGGCGAAAGGATTGCTCGACGCCGAGCGCGGCCGCCCGCTCCTGGAAGATGTTGAGCAGACGCTTGCGCTCGATTCCGCAAAAGCCGTGGCCGCCGCTACGGATCGTGCGTCCGCCGAAGTGCACGTCGATATCGTCCCAGTGATGGAAGCTCTCGACGATGGCGTCGTGAGTGGGGGCATCGGCGCCGCGAAAGCCCGCCATGGTCTTGTCCGAGAACACGACGCCCCAGCCGAACGTATCGTCGGCACGATTGCGCTCGTACACCTCGACCTTGGCTTTCGGCAGGGCCTTCTTGAAGAGAATGGCGGAATAAAGGCCCGCCGGACCCCCGCCGAGACAGACGATGCGCTTCATGAATGAGCTCCCACCCGAGGCGCTAGTATGAGATAGATATTTTAAGTGTCAAGTATTAGGATGACGGGTAATTTCCAGCCAGCTGCGGAGAGGCTCATGCCGAGTGCGGACCGATCGATGTTTGCCGAGCCGCTCGAGGGCGCGCCGCATTCCAAGCAATCGCTGCGGTTGTGGCTGAAGCTCCTTGGCTGCACGGTGATCGTCGAGAAGCGGTTGCGCGCCCGTCTCGACGCGGAGTTCGCGACGACTCTGCCGCGATTCGACGTCCTGGCTGCACTCGAGCGCCACCGCGAGGGCCTGCGAATGTCGGCCCTCTCCGAGTTCCTCATGGTCTCCAACGGCAACGTCACCGGCGTCGTGTCCCGACTCATCGAGGACGGCCTCGTCACGCGCACCGTCGACCGCGAGGACCGTCGCTCGGCCACCGTGCGCTTGACACGCAAGGGACGCGAAGCCTTTCTCAAGATGGCGGCCGCGAATGAGCGTTGGATGGACGACATGTTCGCCGACCTGTCCGCTGCCCAGATCGAGGAGCTGATGCGCCTCCTCCGCCAGGTGCGCCGCTCCATCGACGCCCACCCGGCTTAGGCGCGGCCGGCTAGCGCGGCCGGGCTAGGCGGCCAGCTCCCGTGGCGGCGGATCGAGGGCGCGCAGCGCGGATTCGAGCGCGCGGCCCTCCTCGTCGGCCAGCGCCGCCGATCTCAGGCGCCGCACGGCCGGCGCGAGAGCTGCGCGTCCCGCGCTGCGATCCACGAACTGCATGATGGCTTGGTAGCTCTTGAGGCCGCGCGCGTGCGTGTCGCCGTACCCCTTGATGAGGCGCTGGCACTCGGCGATCTCCACGGCAAGCTCGTAATCGGCGGCGCTCGCAGCGATCCGCGCGAGCCACGCCGCGATGCGATCCTGCTCGATGCGATAGCGCAGCGTGCTTCGGCGCACACGTCGCAGGCGTGCGAGCAGATAGAGCGCCAGAAATCCCGAGAGCTTCGCGGTGTTCAAGTGCCGGCCGCGCCGAAAGAGAGGTGCGAGCAGCGCCGCCGCGCGACCGCTCCGCTCGAGCCTGAGTCCGAGGGCCGCCGGCAGGGTGTCGCAGAGCTCCTGAAAGCGCGGATGCATGTACTCGGTGACATACACCACTTGATCGGGCATGGCGCGCACTTCACCCCGGAACCGTTCGAAGCGGCTGCGGCGCGTCTTCAGGTCGGCGACGCGGATGGTGTCCTCATAGGTCATCCAGAGCGCGAGATGGCGTGCGGCCGCCGCCGTCAACGCGAATCCGCGCGGAAGACCGCCTGCCCCCGAGTCGATGCGCAGCACGTCGCGCAGCCGCGCAAGATAGCTGTCGGCGTAGTCGGCGTCCTGATAATCCATGCAGCGGCGCACGCCCTCGACGATCAGCCCGTGCAGGTGCGCCGGAAATCCCGCGCGCACCTTTTGGTCGAGCCGCCGTCCCTCGTCCGTGGTCGGCGGCGGCCCAGGCGCGACGGCACCCGCCGTCGGAGCGCTCGCGAGCGCCCGCTCGAATCCCGCCGCGAAGCCTTTGAGGCTCCCCGCCACCGCGACGCCGCCTTTGCGGATCGCCTCCTCGTAGAGCTCGCGCGGGAAGGGCAACGCAGCGGAGGCCGCCAGAGCACCGAACAGGACGGAGCTGATGACGCTGCCTGTCTCGGCGCAGATCGCATCCATATCGAAGGACACGAGCCGGCGCCCCTCGCTCTTGAGCGCCGCGAGGACCGCTTTCGAGTCCGCGATGCCGTCGCCCAGAGCGGATTTTTCGGTGATCGCGTAGACTCGATGCGTCGAAGCCACGAGGGTTGTTCGGTCCGGGGTCACGAAGCCGCGCACTGCCGCCCGGCCCGCCTCCATGAGCTCGGCGGCCAGGAGCACGTCGACATCACCGGGGACAGGCATGAGCGCGAACACCGGCGCCGGGCCTGCCTGCGGTGACTCGGCCATCTCGATGTAATACACCGTCGTACCGGTACGCTGCGCGACACCGGGCACGGAAGTCGCTTGCACCAGCCAGCCGTGACGCTCGGCCACCGCGACGATCCAGTCGGCGAGCACCCCGCCCCCTTGCCCGCCGAGTGCCGCGATGGCGATCGAGATGCGGCAGCGCTCAGAACGCATGCCGGGCCCGGCGGCCGTCCGCGAGGCGCTGCAGAGCGCCGATCACCGCGCCGCGCAGGGCGGCGATGCATCGGTCCCAGCGCGTGGGATTGTAGATGAGCTCTGCCCGATAGAAGGAGGGACAGAGCACCGCGGCATGCGCCACCTCGCCGCACACCCCGCAGCCGACGCAGGAGTTGTCGACGTGCGCCACCGGATCCTGCCGCAACGGATCCGGATTCGGACGGATGGTGAGCGAGGGACAGCCCGAGAGGCGAATGCAGGAATGATCGCCTGTGCAAGTGTCGGCATCGACGCCGAAACGCGCGCGCACGACGCGCGCACCGCCCGCGATGGCGCGCTGTTGCTCGGGCCGCTCGCGACACTGGCGGTTCAGCATGCATTCCGATGCCGCGACGATGACCTTGGGTCCTTTATCGGTCGTGGTCATCGCCTCGCGCAGTGCCGCCTTCATGCGCTCGAGGTCGTACGTGCGGTCGATCACGCGCAGCCACTTGACACCGACGCCCTTAACCGCCTCGGCGATGGCATGCTTCGTGCTCCTCGAGCGGTTGTTCGCGCGCGACGAGAGAATATCCTGACCGCCCGTGGCCGCCGAATAGCCGTTGTCGACGATCACCAGCACGTTGTCGGATTGATTGAAGACGCTGTTGCCCACGCCCGAGGTGAGGCCGTTGTGCCAGAACCCGCCGTCGCCCATGACCGCGATGGCGCGCTTGCCCCCCGCCCCGCCGAAGGCCGAGGCACCGGCCGCACCCAATCCGTACCCCATGGTCGTGTTGCCGAGGCTGAAGGGCGGCAGGATGGAAAACAGATGGCAGCCGATGTCGCAGCTGATATGCATCGGCCCGAGCTCGCGCTGCAGCAGCTTCATCGCGGTGAAAATGGGCCGCTCGGGGCAACCCGTGCAAAACCCCGCCGGCCGCATGGGCAAGAGACCCTCGAGCGCTTGCACTTCCTTGGACGGCTCACGATGCCGCCGCGCGGATGCGGAACGTTCCAGCCATTCTGGCGCATGGCCCTCGAGGAATCCTTCGACGCCTCGCTCGAGAACCTGCCCCGTGTATTCCCCGGCCCTCGGCAGCACGCCCTTGCCGATGATGCGCGTCTCGAGCTCCGCCTGGTGCAGCACCATGTTGAGGTGCTGCTCGATGTATTCGGGCTGACCCTCCTCGACGATGAGCACCGCGCGCTTGCCGGCGCAGAAGCTCAAGATCTCCTCGTCGATCAAGGGATACGTGACATTGAGGACATAGAGCGGCAGCTCCGTGCGGCCAAACGCATCGGCGAGCCCTAAAAGTTCGAGCGCACGCATGAGCGTGTTGTAGAGACCACCCTGCACGATGATGCCGACCTCACCCGACGTTCCGCCCATGAGTTCGTTCAAGCGGTGCTCGCGGACGAAGTCGACGGCGGCCGGCCAGCGCTTCTCGATCTTCTCCTGCTCGTGCGCGAAATTGGCGGGCGGCAGCACGATCCGTGACGTGTCGCGGTTGGGGCGCGCGAGCGCATCGCGTACGCTGAACGCCGGCCGTCTGTTGTTCTTGGTGCGGAAGCGCCCGTACAGGTGGCAGGCACGGATGCGCAGCTCCAGCATCACCGGCGTGTGTGATGCCTCGGAGAGCTCGAAGCCCCGCTCCACCATCTCCACGATACTCTCGAGGTTGGGACGCGGGTCGAGCAGCCATATCTGGGATTTCATCGCGAAGGCATGCGATCGCTCCTGCATGATTGAGGAGCCCTCGCCGTAATCCTCGCCGACGATGACGAGCGCGCCGCCCGTGACCCCGCCCGATGCCACGTTCGCGAGCGCATCGCTGGCCACGTTAGTGCCGACGGTCGACTTCCAGGTGACGGCGCCGCGGATCGGGTAGTTTACGGACGCCGCCAGCATCGCCGCCGCGGCGGCCTCCGAGGCGCTCGCCTCGAAACGCACCCCCAGGTCCTCGAGCACGTCCTCTGCGTCCGACAGGACGTCCATCAGATGCGAAATGGGCGCGCCCTGATAGCCGCCGACGTAACCTACGCCGGACTGCAGCAATGCCTTGGTGACCGCGAGGATCGCTTCGCCGTGAAACTCCTCGCCCTCCCCGAGCCGGAGCTTCCCCACCTCCTGCGCAAACGAGCGCTCAGCCACGAGGTTCACCCCGGCGATGGTCGGATGCCGCGGCTCGAGTACAAAAAATGACCATGCTTTATTTTAACCGTAAAACATCCACGCGCCAGACTTAATCCTTGTATTGCCGCCCGCCGGGCGCGCTGCCTAGTCCGTTCATCTGCTCGAGAGCCATGCCCCGTGTGGAGGGTCCAAAAAACGCGATGACACCCATCGCGAGCAGCAGCGCGAGCGAGGAGGCCCTCGCGAAGGCAGGGCGTTGGCGCCGCTCACTCCTTGTATCCGGGAATGCGCTTCGCCATCGGATCGCGCGCAAGCTCCATACCCTGCTTCACGGCACCCGCGAAATCCTCGAGCACGTCCTCGATGGCGATGTTGCGCCTGAAGTAATCCGCCCAGATGAACTCGGCGAACGCGGTGTGCGTCTTGTCATAGCCGCCCGCGTCGCGCACGAAGCCGGCCACCGAGCGATAGACATCGTCCACCAGCTTGTCCAGGGTCCTCGGGATGAACGCATAGCGGTGTTTGACGCCGTGCTGGTCGAGCGGATGCACCCAGGACTCTTTTTCCATCCGGATCCAGAACTTGTCCTGGGTGAGCGCCGAGAGGTCGTCTTGGACTTCGAAGCAGGCCGCCTCGATTTTGAGATCGTAGGCGGCGCGCGCCAGATGGTGATGGTCCGTGATGTACATCCGCTGCGCCGGGCCGAGAACGACGGGCATGGGATGCGCCGCGAGAAAGGCGTCCTGGTCCTTGGCAGAGAGAGCCTGCAGGTGCTTTTTCTTGGTTTCGACCTCGAGAAAACCCACGGTGAGCTGCGTGGGACAGAGACTGATGATGGGAGCGCGCTGGAGCTTCGGCATACGGCGGTGACCTTGAGGAACCCACGTGTAGCCTAGCAGGCGGCGGGGTTGGCGCCGCGATCCAGTCCGGATTTCAGCGCTCTGTACTTATCTAAAACAATGACTTGCGATGTATTTGCAAAGCGATGCCACAGATGCCGACGACGACTGCGTCGGGCACGGGAGATAAGCTTGCAAGTGCGGTGCGAAGAACCCATAGAATGATGGACAGGGCCCACGCGGGCCGCGGATTTTTCGAGGATGAGTCATGGCGACAGGTTGGGCCGGCGACGGCGCGGTACAAGAGCAGATCGATGCGACGGTGCTCGATGGGGTCAAGCGGGCGCAGAGCCGGCTGCCCCAGGGGCCATCGGCCACACATTGCGACGAATGCGGCACGCAGATTCCCGAGGCCCGCCGCAAAGCGTTGCCGGGTACCCGGCTGTGTGTGACCTGTCAGGACGCGCGGGACCGCGACCAGGCCGCCTACGCCGGCTACAACCGGCGCGGCAGCAAGGACAGCCAGCTGCGTTAGAGTCACTCGCAAGCCACGGTGCCCACGTGCACCCTACCGCGCGATGCGCGGAGCATCCAACAACAGTTCGTTCTATCGCTAGAGCGATTCGGCCTGAAGGGGGTCGGTCGCGGCGGCCTCGACCGCCGCGGCGCGCCGATAGAGCGTCGTGCGCTGCATGAGCGAGCGCCCGAGCGAGGCCGCGAGCGAGCGCATGTCGGAGGAGGTCATCTCTTGTCCGTGCGTGGCACCTGCCGCACGGGTGATGCTCTCGTTCATCAAGGTGCCGCCGAGATCGTTGGCGCCGGCGCACAGCGCCTCGCGCATCCCCGCCCGCCCCATCTTGACCCACGAGGCCTGGACGTTGTCGAAGTGCGGGTGCAGCGCGAGACGTGCCACCGCGTGCATCAGGATCGACTCGCGCAGCGTCGGTCCGGGCCGCGCGTGGCCCCGCTTGTAAAGCGGCGCCTCGTGCGCCACGAAGGGCAGCGGCACGAACTCGGTGAACCCGTGTGTGCGTTTTTGCAGATCTCGGAGCTTGCCGAGATGGGCCGCCCAGTCCCCATAGGAATCGACGTGCCCGAACATCATGGTCGAGGTCGTGGGCAGGCCGATCTCGTGGGCCGTCTCGATCACCTCGAGCCATTGTTCCGTGCTGAGCTTGTCGGGGCACAACACGGCGCGCACGCGGTCGACCAGAATCTCCGCCGCCGTTCCGGGGAGACTGCCGAGGCCCTCGGCGCGCAACAGCGTCAAGTAGTCGCGCAGGGTCATGCCGAGCGTGGTTGCCCCGTGCCACACCTCGAGCGGTGAGAATGCGTGCACGTGCATCTCGGGGTCGGCCGACTTCACCGCCCGCAGGATCTCCAGGTAAGTCTCACCCGTGAAGCTCGGATGGATGCCGCCTTGCAGGCAGACCTCCGTCGCGCCGCGCTCGCGCGCCTCGAGCGAGCGGCGCACGACCTCGGAGATGTCGAGCAAGTAGCCCCGCTCGGCGCCTTCGTGCTTGCGCGTGCCCTTCGAGAACGCGCAAAAGGTGCAGCGGTAGCTGCAGATGTTGGTGTAGTTGATGTTGCGGTTGACGACGTACGTGGCGATGGCGCCATTGGTCTCCGCCCGCAGTGCATCCGCCGCTTCGCAGACGCGCCGGAAATCTGCGCCGCGCGCATTGAAGAGTGTCGCGAGCGACGCACCGTCGACGTGCTCGGCGCCGTTTTGCAGGAGCTCATCGAGAAGCTTCGCCGTCGGCGTGGGGCCTGTGCGGCGATGGGACGCCGCGAAGCCCGCGGGGAGGTCGGTGCTGCGCCCGGTGCGCCAGCGGTCCTCTCGCGCGAGCCCCTCCCCGTCGCTTTGCTCGAGCACAGGGCGGCGCATGGCCGCGTCGAGCCACTCCGCTGGCGACTTGGCGTAGGCCGGATAAATGGTCAATCGTTCCGTGAGCGTCTTGCCGCCGCGCTCGGATTCGCTGCGCAGCTGCTCGATTTCAGGCCACGGCGATTCGGGGTTGACATAATCCGGCGTGAGTGGCGAGACGCCGCCCCAATCGTTGATTCCGGCTCCGATCAGCGCGGGCAGCGGCGCCGGGCTCAAGTTGGGCGGCGCCTGAATGCTCATGTGCGGCCCGAGCACGAGGCGGGCGGCCGCAATGGACCAGAGCAGCTCCTCGCGATCCGTGGCCGGCGCCCGAGCCATGATCGTGCCCGGCTTCGGCACGAAATTCTGGATGATGACTTCCTGGATATGACCGTAGCGCCGATGCAAATCCTCGATCGCACGCAGCGCTTCGATGCGCTCCTCCCGGGTCTCGCCGATCCCGATCAACAAACCCGTGGTGAAGGGGACCTTTTGCCGCCCGGCTTCGGCCAGGGTCTCGAGGCGCACGGTCGGTACCTTATCCGGCGACCCGTAGTGAGGTCCGCCCTTCTCGGCGAGCCGTTCCGCCGTGCTCTCGAGCATCAGCCCCATCGACGCCGACACGGGCCGCAGCATCGCCATCTCATCGGGGCTCATGCAGCCGGCGTTGATGTGCGGCAACAAGCCGGTGCGGTCGCGCACCGCGGCGGCGACATGCGCCACGTAATGCAGCGTGCTCGCAAATCCTTGGCTCTCGAGCCACTCCCGCGCCACCCGATACCGCAGCTCGGGACGCTCACCGAGCGTGAATAGGGCCTCCTTGCAGCCGAGCTGGGCGCCTTGCGAGGCAACCGCAACGGCTTCTTCTACCGACATGTAGGGCTTTCGCAAATGCCGCGGCGCTTTGGCGAACGTGCAGTAATGACACGAGTCGCGGCACAGCTGCGTCAGAGGCAAGAACACCTTTCTCGAATAGGTGATGAGGGCACCGAACCGCTCGTCGCGCAGCCGCGCCGCCTGCGGCATGATATCGCCTGCCGAGGCACGCGCGAGGTGCTCCGCATCGATGATGCGCGCGCCGGCGCTCGGGGTGCCCGCCACGCCGCGGGCACTCGCGCTACTCTGCAACCCGAGCTCGAGCACGAGCTGCTCGAACGGGCCGCATCCTGCGGAAGAGTCCAGCATGCCGGCGAACCGGTGCAAATCCTCTGCGGCGTCGATGTCGAAGGCCACCTCCGGCGCCACGAGCTCATGCGCGGTCGCCGCTCTCGCATGCCGGGCGAAGCTGTCGGGACCGAAGCACGGCTCGAAGGCTTGCGCCGGATCGAGCAGCACCATGTTCGTGCCCGTCCCATCCTTGCAGCGCACGAGACCCACGGCAGCGCCGCATTCCCGCAGCGCCGAGTAGCGCCGCAGCACGTCGGTGAGCGCCGGCGCGGAAAGCAAGCCGAGATCCGCCGGCATGAGGACGGCGATGCTCGCGATGCGTTCGGCTGCGGCCGCGAGCCCCAAGGCACATGCTTCATTCAGCGAGGCGTCTCGATCGTCGAGCACCAGGGCGCCGCGCGCGCGTGCGGCGGCGGCGATGCGCGGATCGGGACTCACCGCGATGATGCCGTCGAAGAGACCCGTCTCACGCACGATGTCGAGCGTGCGGCAAGCGAGCAGATACGCGAACTCCTCGCGCTTCTCGCCCAGGAGCGCCGCGAGGCGCTGCTTGGCGAGAGAGAGCCGCTTGATGGGGACGATCGCCCAGATGCCGGCGCGACGCGCCTCCGAGGACCCCCTTGCTGCGATCATCGAGTTCATGGCTGTTAGTTAACCGCGCTTCCCGTCCGCTCGGCAAGCTCAGCCGAACGCGCGCCGCATACGCGGCGCTACCTGGTCGGTGAACAGCTTCAGGAAGCGTACCTGGTCGGGTCCCGGGGCGTGAAACACGAGATGATCGAAGCCGAGCCGCACGTAGCTGCCGACCTTCTCGACGATTTCGTCCGGGTCGCTCGCGACGATCCAGCGCGAGGCGGTTCGCTCGATGGGCAGCGCATCCGCGAGCCGCTCCATTTCCAGCGGGTCCTCGACGTTCATTTTCTCCTCCGGCGAAAGCGCCAGCGCGCCCCAATAATGCGTATCGCGAAGCGCCCGTTCGCGGTCCGTATCGAACGACACTTTCATCTCGATCATCCGGTCGAAAGTCGGATGAGCTCCACGACCCGACGCGTCGAGACCCGCCTGCACGTTCGGCAGCAACGTCTCGCTGTAAAGATCCCACTTCTTGCCGCTGGTGCAGATGAAGCCGTCGCCCTCCATGCCCGCGACCTTCGCGATGAACGGACCCGCGCCGGCAACGTAGATCGGCACGGGCTCGCGCGGCCGATCGTAAATCGTCGCCAGTTTCGTGCGGTAGTACTGTCCTTCGAAGCTGACCCGATCGTAGGACCAGAGTGTGCGAATGAGACGCAGCGCTTCGCGGAAACGCGCGGTGCGCTCCTTTTGCTCCGGCCACTCGAGACCCGATGCCGGGACCTCGTTCAAGGATTCGCCGGTGCCCATGCCGAGCACCACCCGGCCTGGAAACAGCGTTCCGAGCGTGGCAAACGCCTGCGCGACGACGGAGGGGTGATAGCGGTATGTGGGCGTGAGCACGCTCGTGCCCATGACGATCTTGCCGGTGCGCGCACCGAGCGCGCCCAGCCAGGCGAGCGAGAACGGCGCGTGCCCGCCGGTATGGCGCCACGGTTGAAAGTGGTCGCTGATCCAGACCGAATCCAGACCAAGCTCCTCCGCCAAAACCCCGAACTGCAGCAGCTCGCTCGGCCCGAACTGCTCGGCGGACGCCTTGTAACCCAGCTTGATCACGTGAATCTCCTCCCGGCGGCGGACAGCGCCGCCCCGGCTCCGTTGCAGTATCTTATCGCAGTGGGCGGGCGAGGGTTTCGAGCATGCATGAAACGCGGGAAATCGGTTACGAAGCGGACGGTGTGCACCTGCGGGGCTACTTCGCCGCCGAGGGCGGAGCCGACCCGCCGAGGCACCGGCCCGGCATTCTCGTCTCCCCTCCCGGTCCGGGGCTCGGCGAGCACACGAAAGGCGTCGTGAGGCGGCTGGCCCAGGCAGGGTACGCGGCCTTTGGGCTCGATTATCACGGGCACGGCGAGATTGTGACCGATGGCGCGGAGATGCGCCGGCGCATCCAGCGATTCATCGAGAACCCGTTCGCCATCCGCGCTCGGCTGTCGAAAGCTCTGGACGTGCTCCGCGCGCAGCCGGGAGTCGACGGCACGCGCATCGCCGCCATCGGCTACTGCTTCGGCGGTACGGCGGTGCTCGAGCTCGCCCGGAGCGCAGCCGAGATCGCCGCCAGCGTCGGGTTTCATAGCGGGCTGAAGACTGTCAGGGCGCAGGACTCACGACACATCAAGGGCAAGGTGCTCGTCTGCCTCGGCGCGGACGATCCGCTGATCCCGCCGGCGGAGCGCGTCGCCTTCGAGGAGGAGATGCGCGACGCCCGGATCGATTGGCAGATGCATTTGTATGGCGGCGCGCAGCACAGTTTCACCGATCCCGGGGCAGATGAGCGCGCGCGAGCCATGGGAATCCTAGGCTTGAAGTACGACGCCGCGGCCGATCGACGCTCATGGCGTTCGATGCTCGACCTCTTTGGCGAGATCGGCTTCGATCGCTAGAGCGATGCCGGCGGGCGCCTCAAGAGACTCAGACATACCGCCGCCAGCCGGCGCCGATCCTCCGGCGTGCGCATCAGAATCGGCGCGACCTCGAGCGCCGGATCGTCCGCATCGCGCGATGCGATGAGCGCCGCATCCTGCTCATCGACCAGCATGAGGTCGAGAAAGTCCCGATAGCCTTTCGCGATCTCCAGGGCGGAGACATCGAGCTCGAGCTCCTGCATGATTTTCGCCGCGGGCCCTTTGACCGCGGCGGCGCCGATGAGGGGCGATACGGCGACGATGGGCACCTGCGCACGCGCGAGGAGCTCGCGCAGTCCCGGCACGCGGAGAATGGGGATGATGCTCAAATAGGGATTCGACGGGCAGAGAATGATGCCCTCGAGACCCGTATCCTCCAGCACGCCGCGCACTTCCGGCGTGAGCGTGGCGCACCCTTCCGCGCCATAGCGAAAGCCGCGAGCCGCCGGCCGGCATCGATGCTTCACGAAATATTCCTGGAACGACATTTCGCCTTGGTCGGTCAGCACCACGGTCGGTGCCGGCTCATTGCACATGGGGAATAGGCCGCTCGGCACGCGCATCTCGAGCGCAAGGATGCGCGCGATCTGCGTGAGCGTCATGCCCTGCGATTGCAGCTCGCGCCGGTGCAAGTGCAAGGCGATATCGCGATCGCCCAGCTGAAACCAGGTGTCGAGCCCGAGCGAGCGCCATTCGGCCTGCACCTGCCACGACTCGTTCGCGCGTCCCCAGCCTTGCTCCGCGTTCGCAACGCCCGCGAGCGTGTACAGCACCGTATCGAGATCGGGACAGATGGGCAGGCCCCGATGCTCGAAGTCATCGCCCGTGTTGACGATGATCTCGAGCGTCCCCGGGGCGAGACACTGCTGCAAACCGTCGGCGAGCTTCGCCCCGCCGACCCCTCCGCAAAGCGCGACGATGTGCCCCATGCGCGGCTACCGAAACAGATCCTCGGCGATCGGTCGCAAAACATCAGCCGCTCGGGCCGATTCGCGTCGCCAGGCGGCCGGCACGCCGCGTGCGAGCACCACGGGATGCCCCTCGGCGCCCTCGCCCATGAGCAGCGTCGCGGCGCTCGCGAGCTGATCCGCCACCGGCGTCTGCGTGACCTTGAGCGTGCGACCGAAGCGGTCTTCCTCACCGCGACGGTCGAGCAGGGTCACGATGCCCGCCGCGCCGATCGCGGTCCCGCAAACCCCCTGGCGCCAGGGGCGTCCGAAGGTGTCGGTGATCACCACCGCAGGCGCAACCCCGAGCAGGCGGCCGAGCGCTGAGCGCAAGGCGGCCGCCGAGCCGTCGGGATCTTTCGGCAGGAGCAAGACCCTCGATTCGGAGTCCGGAACGTTCGACTGATCCACGCCGGCATTGGCCATCACGAGACCCAACCGGTGTCTGACGATGAGCACCTGCGGCGCACAGCGCACCACCTCGGTCGACTCCCGCAAGATGACCTCCACCAGGCGTGCGTCCTTGCCGCATCGGGACGCGAGCTCCAGCGCTCGGGGAGACACCTCGAGCGCGCCGAGGTCGACGAAGCGCCCCTCCGATTTCGAGACGACTTTCTGACAGACGAGCAGCACATCCTCATCGCACGCCGCGAGCGCGTGGCGCTCGAGTGCGGCCGCGATCAACGGCGCGAGCGCCATGCCGTCGACGACCTCGGGCAGCCCTTCGAGGGCGGTCAAGGTCAGGACGTTCGGACTCAAGGAGCTGCACGCTGGAACATGGGTTTATTCTACTATAGCGATACGCGGGGTAATGACCGCCGATTCCGGCGAGGTGCTCCATGGCAGTTCGGCAATTCTTTGAGCTTGGCGGTCAGGTGGCGCTCGTCAGCGGCGGATCGCGCGGCCTCGGGCTGCAGATCGCTTCGGCGCTCGGGGAAATGGGCGCCAAGGTCGCGCTGTGCGCACGCTCGAAGGAGGAGCTCGAGCGTGCCGCCGCCAAGCTCACCGACGCGGGCGTCGAGGCGTTCGCGGCGCCTTGCGATCTTTCCAAGCCCGACGAAGTTCCGCAAATGGTCGAGCAGGTGCTCGCTCGTTTCGGGCAGATCGACATCCTCGTAAACAACGCCGGCGCGAGCTGGGGCGGTCCCGCCGAGGAGCTCGCGCTCGCCACGTGGGAAAAAGTCATGCGCCTGAATGTCGGCAGCGTCTTTCAGCTGAGCCAATTGGTGGCGAACCGCTGCTTCATTCCGCGGCGTTCGGGCAACATCATCGTGATCGCATCGATTGCCGCCTTGCGCACCGATACGCGCATGAAGGCCGTGAGCTATTACGCCTCGAAAGGCGCCGCCTTGCAGCTGACGCGGGCCCTGGCGACCGAATGGGGGCCGCTCGGCATCCGCGTGAACGCCATCTGTCCGGGATTCTTCCCCTCGAAGATGTCGAGCGGACTCTTGCAGAGGATCGGCGAGTCGGTGATCGCGCAAACACCGCTCGGGCGGCTCGGCGACGACACCGACCTCATGGGCGCTGCCGTCTATCTGGCATCGGCCGCCTCGCGCCACGTGACCGGCCAATATATCGCGGTCGACGGCGGCGCGTCGATCGCGTGAATCGATCGGCCGAGAACGCCCGCGCGGCTCAAAAAATCCCCATCGCGATCCCCGCAGCCAGGGTCGCGCCAATCTCCTCACAACGCTCGAGGTCGCCGCGGGAGATCTGTTTCGGCTTGAGGATCTCCTCCGGTGCTTGCGCGTGGGTGCCGACGATCAGGGGCTCGGCAACGGCCCTGAGGCGCCAGCCGGTGGCGATGCGTTCGATTTGTGCCGCGGCTTGCCGGCCGTCGCTACCGGCGCATACCAGCGTCGCGTACGGCCTGCCGTTCACCCGATCGAGCGCCGCGTAATAGGTGCGGTCGAAGAAATCCTTCATGAGCCCGGACATGGCGGCCAGATTCTCCGGCGTCGCGAACAGGTATCCGTCGGCGGCGAGCACGTCCGCCGGGCCGGCCTCGGCGGCCCGCCGGAGGGAGACGGTGAGCTCCGGCTCCGTGCGCGCGCCGGCGGCCGCCGCATCGGCCATCTGCTTCGTACCCCCCGTCATCGAGTGGTACACAATGAGCATCGTCTTCATCGAGCAACCCCACCGGCTTAGGGCTATCCTACGGGAATCTGCGCATTCTGGAGCGTGCCGATGAACTATCGCAGGCTGGGCACCAGCGACCTCGTAGTCTCCGAAATCGCGTTCGGCTCATGGTTGACGTTCTCGAGCTGGACGCGCAGGAAGAACGCGATCGCGTGCGTGCATCGAGCCCTCGACCGCGGCGTCACGCTGTTCGACACCGCGAACGTCTACGGTCTCGGCAAGGCCGAGAAAGTGCTCGGTGCTGCCCTGCACGGCGTGCCGCGGGACCGCTACGTGCTGGCCACCAAGCTTTTCTTTCCGATGAGCGACATCGATCGCGGCCTCTCGTGCGCGCAGGTTCACAAGCAAATAAACGCCTCGCTCGAGCGTCTGCGAGTCTCCTACGTGGATCTGTATCAATGCCATCGCTACGACGATCGCACGCCGCTCGAGGAAACGATGCGCGCACTCACGGAGGTCGTGCAGGCGGGCAAGGCGCGCTATATCGGATTCTCCGAGTGGCCCATCGACCGCATCGAGGCGGCGCTTGCGATGCCCGGCGTGGAGAAATTCGTCTCGAGCCAGCCCCAGTATTCTCTGTTGCATCGGGAACCGGAGCGCGAACTGCTGCCGCTCTGCGCGCGGGCCGGCATCTCACAGATCGTGTGGTCGCCTCTCGCGCAAGGGCTCTTGACCGGCAAATACGTCCCGAGTGCTCCCCTCCCCGCCAATTGCCGGGCCGCGGATCTGTCGTTGAAAGGCTTCATCACCACCGACTGGTTCAAGCCCAAGACGCTGAAGGCGATCCAGGAGCTCAAACCCCTCGCCGCCGAGGTGGGCCTCACGCTCGCACAGTTCGCGCTCGCCTGGGTGCTGCGTCAACCAAACGTGGCCGCGGCCATCATCGGCGCGAGCCGGCCCGACCAGATCGACGAGAATGTCGGTGCCAGCGGACATGCGCTGCCCGCCGAGCTCGCGCACCGCGCCGAAGCAATCATCGACGCCGCATCTTGAGTTCGACGCCGCATCTTGAGTTCGACGCCGCATCCTGAGTTCGCGCCGCAGTTTAAGTTTCCTTAATCCGAGACGAACCGCCCTGCCTGCCCCCTCCGGGTGAACTCGGTGGGCGGCACTAACTCTAACCCGGATTGCCTTCGCCAAGAGGGATGGTCGTTCATGCTTTCGAGTCGCGTTTTCTTGCGCTGCGCTGCAGTCGTGCTTCTGATGGGCGTGCTTGCGCAAACCGGACGCGCCGGTGGGGCGGCCTTCGACCTGGCGGGCCCCGTGCTCGAGGCCACGGTCACCCGCGCGGGCACCACCTTGCCCGCCTCGCAAGTGCCCAATCTCGCGGCGGGCGATCGGATCTGGATCCGCGCGAACTTTCCGGCGTCGCAGTCCGCACACTACCTCCTGGTAACCACGTTCTTGAGCGGCTCGACCAATCCGCCGCCGGAGAAGTGGTTCTCCGATTGCAAGACCTGGACGCCCAAGTGCCGCGCGGACGGATTGACCGTAACGGTGCCCGCGGATGCGCAGCAGATGGTCGTCTTCCTCGCGCCCGAGGCGGGCGGGGACTACAAGACGCTGATGAGTGCCGTGCGCGGCCGGCCCGGCGCTTTCGTGCGCACCTCACAGGACTTGAATCAAGCCGAGCTCGATCGCTCGCGCCTCGACCGCTATCTCGAGGCCATCCGCGCGCTGAACGATGCCGATCCGGCGAAGCTCGCGGCGGGAGCCCCGCTGCTTGCGCGCAGCCTCGCCATCAAGGTGGACGAGAAGTGCTTGGATCGCATTCCCGTCCTGCAGGCGCCCTGCTTGATGGCGGGCCAGGAATCGCTCATCTTGAACGATGGCCACAGCACTTCGATCGTTGAGGCATTGACCTCGGGCCCCGAGGGCGATCTCGCCATGCAGGCGAGCTATACGCCGCAGCTCGCCTACGGCTACTACAGCCCTTACATCGCCTCGGTTCTCGACATTGCGAAAATCCTCGACTCGTTTCGTACGGCGCAATATCAGTACATCCCGGCGCTCGCAACGCTCAAGGGCGACGATCTGCAATTGACGCTGAACGCCGCTCCGTCGTTCCACGATCCGAAGTCGGTCCTGGTCATCGCGCTGCCCGCCATCGAGCCGGCGCAGCTGCCGCCGCTGCACGCGGTCGACCCCAAGGAGATCTATTGCGCGCGCAAGACCGCTCTGGTGCTCCCGGTTGAAGGCGCACCGCTGGTGTTCTCGACGGCGTATGCGCACGACATGACCTTGAGCTTGGCGGGAGCCGGCAAGTCCCTGGAGCTGCCTGCGGTCGCCGACGCCTCGCAGGGCGGATTCGTGGTCGATACGTCCGGCTTGAGCGGCGTGAACCTCGGCGATACGGTGCAGGCGACCCTGCACGGCTACTGGGGATTCGAGCCGTATCGCGGCCCGACCTTCGGGCTCAGGAACGCCCATGCCGTCTCCTGGCAGCTCGCCGCCGGAGATGAGTCGGCGCTCATCGTCGGACGTCAGGACACCGTGCACTTGCGCGCCGAAAGCGTGAGCTGCGTCGACACCATCATGCTCAAGGACCCCGCGGGCAAGGAGCTCAAGACCGAATGGAAGAAGCTCAAGCCCGACGAGGTAGAGGTCAAGCTGCCGCTGCAAGATGCAGCGCCCGGACCCATGACGCTCCTGGTCGGCGAGTACGGCTTGCCGCAGCCTCAGCCGATCGGCGTGCAAGGGTTCGCCGAGGCCGGCCGATTCGACGGCTTCGAGATTCACGCCGGCGATGCCGAGGGTGTCCTCAAGGGCAGCCGCCTCGACGAGGTGGCGGGCCTTGCGATCAAGGATGTCGTGTTCACACCCGGGGAGCTGTCGAGTCGGCAAGGCAGTGACGAGCTACCGATGGTGGCGCAGGATGCCGCAGCCGCAGGCGATCTCAAGCCCGAGCGCAGCGCCTCCGCCAAGCTCACTCTGAAGGACGGACGCATTTTGACGGTGAACGCGAGCGTCGATGCGGCGCGCCCGAAGGCGTTGCTCATCGGCAAAAGCGTGCAGCCATCGGCGCTCGGCAGCGACAGCAACATTCAGCTCGCCGATTCAGGGGAGCTGCCCCTCGATGCCACGCTGGTGTTCTCCATTCGCGCGCAGACGCCGGCGAGTTTCACGCGCGACGAGACCGTCGATGTGGCGACCGCGGATGAAAGCATGGTGGTGTCCTTGAGTGTCGCCGGCGGCACGCTCGCGCTCGAGAATTCGCGGGTGGCGGTGGCGACCCTCAATCCGCAGAAGGCGTTCGGTGCCTCTTCTTACGGACCGCTTAAAGTTCGCGTGAATGCCAAGGGCGCCGCGAGCGATTGGCAGCCCCTCGCGACGCTCGTGCGCCTGCCCGCGCTCAAGGCGCTCGAGTGTCCCGCCACCCCGGAGGTCGCGTGCAAGCTCTCGGGCTCCGACCTGTACTTGATCGATTCGGTCGCGGGGGCCGCGGACTTCAGTAGCCCCTTGATTGTGCCGGAGGGCTTCCTCGGGTCCTCGCTCCCCGTGCCGCATCCGAGCAGCGGTACCCTGTACTTGAAGCTGCGAGACGACCCGCAGGTCGTCAATCCCTTAAGACTCGTCGCGCAGAAGCTCCCGGCCACCCCGGCGGAAGCCGACCGCGCGGCAGCGCGTCAGGCGGCGCCCGCCGCCTCCGCTCCAGCCGCAGCGGACCGGCCCGCAGCGGACCGGCCCGCAGCGGCCGATAATCAGGGTTCGAGCTCCGGTCCCTAATTCTCGGCGGCACTCTGCATCAAGCCTCACGCCGCACGATCGGGAACCTCTCGAGTGCTGACCATCGTGAGCACGTCGTAGGAGGCGACGGTCTCGCCGTTCTGATTCGTGATCTCGGTGTCCCAGGCGACCTCGCCCCATCCTTTGTCGGCGCGCAGGCTCTTTTGCGCACAGGTGAGGCGCACCTTGATCCGGTCCTCAGGCTTGACCGGCTTCACGAAACGCAGCTCATTGAGCCCGTAGTTGCCGAGCACCGGACCGTAGTCCGGATCGACGAAGAGCCCCGCGGCCGCCGAGATCAGGAAATACCCGTGTGCCACGCGCCCGCCGAACAACGGGTTGCGGGCGCCCTCGCGCTCGCTCATGTGCGCGTAGAACGTGTCCCCCGTGAGGGCGGCGAACCGCTCGATGTCCTCGACCGTGACCTCGCGCTCCGCCGAGCGGAACGTGTCGCCGAGCACGAGATCGTCGAAGGCGATGCGAAAGGGATGCCGCCCCGGATCGCGTTGCCGGCTGCCGCGAACCCAGCGGCCGCCGAGCGCTGTGATCACGTCCGGGGTGCCCTGCACGGCCGTGCGCTGCATGTAATGCAGCACGCCGCGAATGCCGCCGAGCTCCTCTCCGCCGCCCGCCCGGCCGGGACCGCCGTGTACCAGCGGCGCGAGCGGCGAGCCGTGCCCGGTCGATTCCTTCGCACAGGCCGCGTTCACCACCAGGATACGCCCGTGGTAAGGAGCGAGCCCGAGCACCAGGCGGCTCGCGAGCGCGTCATCGGCCGAGAAGATCGAGGCCGCGAGGCTGCCGCCGCCGCGGCGCGCGAGTAGAATGGCATCGTTCTCGTCGCGATAGGGAACCACCGTCGCCACCGGTCCGAAAGCCTCGATTTCGTGCAGCGCGCGTGCGGCATGGGGGTCCCGCGACAAGAGAAGCCAGGGCGAGACGAACGCGCCGTGCTGCGCATCCGCTCCCCGCACCTCGAAGCCTTCCGTGCGCCCCACGATGACGTCGCATTCGCGCCTGAGCTCGGCGACGCGTGCGAGCACGTCGGCGCGCTGCGCGAGGCTCACCAGCGGCCCCATGCGCACGCCTTCGGTGCGCGGGTCGCCGAGCACGATCTCACGAAGCGCCCCTTTGAGCGCATCCGCCGTCGCATCGACGAGCCTTTCGGGCACGAGCGCCTTGCGGATGGCGGTGCATTTCTGACCGGCCTTCACCGTCATCTCGCGCACCACCTCGCGAATGAACAAGTCGAACTCGGCGCTGCCGGCCGCGGCGTCGGGCGCGAGAATGCTCGAGTTCAGCGAATCGGTCTCGGCGACGAACGGCACCGAGTGGCGAATGACGCGGGGATGCGTACGCAGCTTCGCAGCCGTCGCGGCCGATCCCGTGAAGCACACGATATCTTGACAGGTCAGATGATCGAAGAGATCGCCGAGCGAGCCGCACACGAGCTGCAAAGCGCCCTCGGGCAAGAGCCCCGATTCGACGATGCGCCGTACGATGAGTTCGGTGAGATACGCCGTCGCGGTCGCCGGCTTGACGATCGCCGGCACGCCGGCGAGCAACGCGGGCGCCAGCTTCTCGAGCATGCCCCACACGGGGAAGTTGAATGCATTGATGTGCACGGCCGCGCCCTCGCGCGGCACATAGATATGCTGTCCGACGAACGTGCCGGACTTCGACAGTCCCTCCAGGGGCCCATCGAGATGCAGACAATTGTTCGCGAGCTCGCGCGCGCCCTTGCTCGCGTACGCAAACACGGTGCCGATGCCGCCGTCGATATCGATCCACGAATCGTCCCGGGTCGCGCCGGTCCGATAGGACAGCGTGTAAAATTCTTCCTTGAAGTCGAGCAGCCGCTTGGCCAGCGATTTGAGCGTCGCGGCCCGTTCGTGAAAGGTGCGGGCGCGCAGAGCCGGCCCACCCACTTCGCGTGCGTGCCGCAGCACGGCCGCGAAATCGAGGCCGCCGGAGGAGGCGTGCGCAATCACCTCGCCCGTCGAGGCATCGCGCAGCGCGACCCCCTCGTAGCTGCTGGCCTGCCAGTCACCACTCACGTAGCTCTGCAATTTCACGACTTAAGCCTCCTCGCGGCGCGTTGCGGCACGCCACGCCTCAATAGTGCCCCCGCCGATCAAACCCGCTCGAGGACCATGGCGATGCCCTGTCCGACGCCGATGCACATGGTGCACAAGGCGCGGCGGCCGCCGCCACGCTCGAGCTGGCGCAGCGCCGTTGTCGCCAGCCGCGCGCCGCTCGCGCCGAGTGGATGCCCGAGCGCGATGGCGCCGCCTTGCGGGTTCACGTGCGCGGCATCGTCGGCGAGGCCGAGCTCGCGCAGCACGGCGAGCGCCTGCGAGGCGAACGCCTCGTTGAGCTCGATGAGATCGATATCGTCAAGCTTGAGCCCGAGCCGCGCGAGAACCTTGCGCGTGGCGGCGACGGGCCCCATGCCCATGATGCGCGGCTCGACGCCGGCCACGGCCGTCCCCGCCACCCTCGCTCGGGGCGTGAGACCAAAGCGCTTGATCGCGCGCTCGGAGGCGAGCAAGAGTGCGCAGGCTCCGTCGTTCACCCCCGACGAGTTGCCGGCCGTCACCGTGCCGCCGGCGCGAAAGGGGGTCGGGAGCTTTCCGAGCGCCTCGAGGCTGGTCTCGCGCGGGTGCTCATCGACCGCCACCACGGTCGCCTCGCCCCGCTTCGCGGGAACGGCGACCCCGACGATCTCCTCGGCGAAATGGCCCGCCTTCTGCGCGGCGAGCGCACGCTCTTGGCTGCGCAGCGCGAACTTGTCCTGATCCTCGCGCGAGATGCGAAGATCTTGGGCGACGTTCTCCCCCGTCTCCGGCATCGAGTCGACGCCGAACCGCTGCTTGAGGAGCGGGTTCACGAAGCGCCAGCCGATCGTGGTGTCGTGAAGCTGTACGTCGCGCGCGAACGCCGTGGCGCTCTTCGACAGTACGTACGGGGCGCGGCTCATGCTCTCGACGCCCCCGGCGAGCACTACCTCGCCCTCGCCACAGCGTAGCGCTCGCGACGCGCTCGCCACCGCGTCGAGCCCCGACCCGCACAACCGGTTGAGCGTCGCGCCGGGTACCTCGACGGGGAGTCCGGCGAGCAGCGCGCTCATGCGTGCGACGTTGCGGTTGTCCTCGCCCGCCTGGTTGGCGCAGCCCATGATGACGTCGTCGATCGCCTTCGGGTCGATCCCTTCGTTGCGCCGCATGAGCTCGCGCAGCACCACGGCCGCGAGGTCGTCGGGGCGCACGGCGGAGAGCGCTCCGCCATATCGTCCGAAGGGCGTTCGAATCGCATCGCAAATGAAAGCATCGGTCATGCTCGCAATCCTCAACGCCCCTTGAAATTCGGCGTGCGCTTTGCCGTGAAGGCCGCCACGCCTTCGGCATAATCCTGCGAGCGGCCAAGCTCGCGCTGCGCGTCGCGCTCGACATCGAGCTGCTCTGCGAGCGAGCGCTGCCAGCCCGAGCGGATCGCGGATTTGGTCGCCGCGAGCCCGCGCGTGGGCGCGGCGGCGAGCTGCAGCGCGAGCGTATCGACGGCCGCGGCGAACTCCGCATCGTCGATGCACCGCCAGATCATTCCCCAGGCCGCTGCCTGCTCGGCGGACACCTTCTCGCCGAGGAGCGTCAAGCCGAGGGCGCGCGCGCTGCCCACGAGGCGCGGCAAGCTCCAGGTGCCGCCCGAGTCCGGGATCAGTCCCAGCCGGCAAAATGCCTGCACGAAACTCGCCGAACGCGCCGCCACCACGAGATCGCAGGCGAGCGCGATGTTCGCACCGGCGCCGGCCGCGACTCCATTCACGGCCGCGATCACGGGCATCGGCAGTTCTTGCAGCGTCAAGACCAGCGGCTTGTAGTAGCGCTCGATCGAGTCGCCGAGATCGACGCCCTGCTCGCCCGGCGCCACGGCCCGGTCCGCGAGATCCTGGCCCGCGCAAAATCCGCGGCCAGCGCCGCTGAGCACCAGCACCCGCGCGCCCTGTCCGCGCACACTCTGCAAGGCCTGGCGTACCTCTTCGTGCATGCGCACGTTGAAGCTGTTGAGTTTGTCGGGACGATTCAGGGTGAGGCGGGCGATGCCCTCCTCGACCGAAAAGAGGATGGTCTCGTAAGAGGCGTCATTTTTCGTCATAGCTCAGCTCCAGCGAGGCCGTGAGGGGACGAGCCTGGCAGCACAGGATAAAACCCGCATCCACCTCCCAGGGCTCGAGCGCAATGTTGTGCGCCATGACGGCGCGGCCTGATTTGACACGGGTCCTGCAGGTCGCGCAAATTCCGGCGCGGCATGAGAACGGCAGCTCGAGCCCGGCCCGCTCGGCCGCTGCGAGCACGGAGACATCCGCGGGCGCCATCGGAAAGCTGCGGCGGCGGCCGTCCATCACCACCGAGATCTGCGCCAGCACCTCGTCGGGCGGGAGCTCGGCGGCGCTCGCCGCGCCCGTGCGCAGCCGCAACGACGTCGCGGCCGCGGTGGCGAAGCGCTCGAAGCGCACCGGCGCGCTTGGATTCAGCCGCTGGATCGCGCCGCGCACCGCATCGACCATATCGCCCGGCCCGCAGACGAAATACTCGTCCGCCCGCGCGACGTCGGCAATCCGCGCGGCGATTGCCTCGACCTTGGCCGCATCGATGCGGCCGTTGAGGAGCGGCGCCTGCTGCGGCTCGCGGCTCATCACGAAGTGCACGGCGAACCTGCCGAGATGGCGATTCTTGAGCGCGAGGGTGTCCTCGAGGAACATGGTGCGGGCCATGCTGCGATTGCCGTAGATCAGCGTGAAGCGGCTGGCGGGCTCGCGCGCCAGGATATCCGCGGCGAGGGACAGCAGCGGCGTGATGCCGCTGCCCGCGGCAAACGCGACGTAGGCACGGGCGCGCGATGCATCGACCGCGGTACGGAATCGCCCCATGGGCGTGCCCACCTCGAGCCGCTCGCCGGTCGAGAGTCGCGTGGCGAGGTCGCGCGACATGCGCCCGCCGGTTTGCTCGCGCACCCCGATGCGGAGCTCCGCGGCGCCGGGCGGAGTCACGATGGAATAGGTGCGCCGCTCCTCGCGACCGTCGATGCGACGCCGTACCGTCACGTACTGACCGGCGTCATGCCTGAAGTGGCCGCGCAGCGCCTCCGGGACGGCGAGCCGCACACAGACTGCGTCCTCGGCGATGCGGTCGACGGCAGTCACTTCGAGCGGATGGAAGGAGAGCACGCGATTCCCGTCAAATGCACTTGAACCGCTCGAACGGTTCCAGACAGTCGAGACAGCAGTGCAGCGCCTTGCACGGCGTCGAGCCGAATTCGCTGATCGACTCGGTTCTCGCCGAGCGGCATCGAGGACAGGCGACGATGAGGCCCGCGGCCGCGGCTCGCCACGCACGCGCCGACTCCGCGGCCGGCGAGGGCGGGACGATGCCGTACTCTTCGAGCTTGCGCCGCCCCTCGGGGGTGATCCAGTCGCTGCTCCAGGCGGGGGCGAGTACGGATCTCACCGAGAACGCGCCGACCCCCGCGTCCTTGAGCGCCCGCCGCGCGAGCTCCGCGATGTGATCCGTCGCCGGGCAGCCGGTATAGGTCGGTGAGAGTCCCACATCGAGCGTCCCGTCCTCGCGAACGTTCACGAAGCGCACGATGCCGAGATCTGCGAGCGTGAGCGCCGGCAGCTCCGGGTCGGGCACCGCAGCCAGCGCCCTTAAGGCCGCCTGCACCCGCGCCTCGTCCTCCGCGCCCCTGACCGACCGGGCGGCCGCCGCGCTCACCAGCGTGCTCCCGGATACGCGCGTTGCAGGTATTGCATCTCGGCGAGCAGGTAGCCGAAATGCTCACTGTGCTCGCCCCGCTTGCCGAACCAGGTAAAAGGTTGATTATCGGCCGGGCGATCGAGCGTCGCCTCGGCGAGCACCTCGTCGATGTGTCCATTCCACGCGCTGCGCACATCCTGGAGGGACGGCGCGATGCCGTGCTCGGCCATCTCACGATCGAGCGCGTCGGCCTCGAACAACTCCACGGTGTACGGCCAGAGCCGCTCGAGCGCTCGCTGGGCGCGGGCGTGGCTCGCCTCCGTGCCGTCGCCGAGGCGGACCAGCCAGCCCGCGCTGTAGCGCAAGTGATAGCGCGTCTCCTTCACCGCTTTCTCCGCGACGGCGGCGAGGCGCTCGTCGCGCGAGCTCGTCAGCCGCTCGTAGAGGGCGAGCTGAAACGCATCGAGCAGCACCTGGCGCACGATGGTCTCGCCGAAGTCCCCGTTCGGCTGCTCCGCGAGCGTCGGATTCAAATACTGCCCCTGATCGCGCAGGAACGCGATCTCGTCCTCGCCACGGCCACGTCCCTCGATCTCGCCGGCATAGGCCAGCAGCAGCCGCGCCTGACCGACCAGGTCGAGAGCGATGTTGGCGAGCCCGAGATCCTCCTCGAGCGCGGGCGCATGACCCACCCACTCGCTCAACCGCTGGCCGAGCACGAGGGCCAGATCGCCCAGCCGCAGCACGTAACGATAGAGCGGAGGTGCTTCGTGAAGCGGGTTCACAGCGTCTTCACTTCCGGCGGGATGTCGTAGAACGTCGGATGGCGATAGATCTTGTCGCGCGCCGGCTCGAAAAGCGCGTCGGCATCTGCGGGATCCGAGGCCGTGATGCTCGCCGCAGGCGCGACCCAGATGCTCACGCCTTCCTCGCGGCGCGTGTAGAGGTCGCGCGCGTGCTCGATGGCCATGCGCGCATCACAGGCGTGCAGGCTGCCGACATGCTTGTGGTCGAGGCCGCCGCGCGGCCGGATGAAGATCTCGAAGAGCGGCCACTCGCGCTCTTTCTGTGCGTCGCGCTCGTTGCTGTCGGCTGACATGCGAAGGACTCCTCTCTCGGTCAGGCCGCGCGGCTCGCGGCGCGGCGGCGTTGCTTTTCGGCGTGCGCCATCGCAGCCTCGCGCACCCACGTGCCCTCTGCGTGGGCACGCCGCCGCGCCTGCAGGCGCTCGCGGTTGCAGGGGCCGTGGCCCTTGAGGACGCGCTCGAACTCGTTCCAATCGATCGCGCCGAACTCGTGCCGCCCGAGCGTCTCGTTCCAGAAGAGCTTCGGATCGGGCACGGTGAGCCCGAGGAATTTCGCCTGCGGCACCGTGAAGTCGACGAACTTTTGCCGCAGTTCGTCGTTCGAGAAGCGCTTGATCTTCCAGCGTTGCGAGTCGGTGGTGTGGGTCGAGGCAGCGTCGGGAGGCCCGAACATCATGAGCGCGGGCCACCACCAGCGGTCGAGGGCGTCCTGCGCCATGCGCTGTTGCTCCGGCGTCCCGGCGCACAGCTTCATCATGATGTCGAAGCCTTGGCGCTGGTGAAAACTTTCCTCGCGGCAGATGCGCACCATGGCGCGCGCGTAGGGACCGTAGGAGCATCGGCACAAGGGGATCTGGTTCATGATCGCCGCGCCGTCGACCAGCCAGCCGATGGCGCCGACGTCCGCCCAGGTCGGCGTCGGGTAGTTGAAGATGCTCGAGTACTTCGCTTTGCCGGTGAGCAGCTGGTCGATGAGCTGATCGCGGCTCACACCCAGGGTCTCCGCCGCGCTGTACAGATACGCGCCGTGCCCGGCTTCGTCCTGAACCTTCGCGATCAGAATGCACTTGCGCAAAAGCGTCGGGGCACGCGTGATCCAGTTGCCCTCGGGCAGCATGCCGACGATCTCCGAGTGGGCGTGCTGGGAGATCTGGCGAATCAAGGTCGCGCGATAACGGGCGGGCATCCAGTCCTTGGGCTCCACCTTCTCCTCGCGGTCGACGCGGGTCTGGAAGCGCCGCTCGCGCTCCGATTCGTCGGAGGGAACGGTCGAATCGCCGTGAACGTCGAGCGCCTGGGTGTACATGGATTCCCCGCGGACGCGCCGCAGCTAGCCTGTTGTGCCGATTATCATGACACAAAAACTGATGAATATCAATTTTTTCTGTGTCATTTCGTGCCCAGCAGCGCTACACTTCGGACCCTGTGGATGCCCCTCCTGCCAGCGCCCGCATGACACCCGCCGCCGCCGCCGCGGAGCTCGTCGCGGGCGTCCGGCGCCAGCGGCCGCCGCGCGCGGGATCTCTCATCGTGACCATATTCGGCGACTCGCTACTGCCGCGGGGCGGCACGATCGCCCTTGGGAGCCTCATCGAGCTCGCAGCGCCTTTCGGCCTCAACGAGCGCTTGGTGCGCACGGCGACGGCGCGGCTCGCGCAGGACGGCTGGCTCGCGGCCCGGCGCGTCGGCAAGCGCAGCGAGTATCGCCTCACCGAGAACGGCCGCGCGCAATTCGCGGAGGCCACCGAGCGCATCTACGGCGAGGCCGGCACGCACTGGTCGGGCCGCTGGACCCTCGTGGTGCTGCCCTCCCTCCCCGCCGCCGAGCGGCAGCGACTGCGCCGCGAGCTCGCCTGGCAAGGCTACGGGGAGTTGTCGAGCGGCGTATTCGCGCATCCGCAGGTGCGCTCCCTCGGCGCCGGCACCGGCGGCGGCCGGCGCGCGGAATGGCCCGCCGGCACGCTGGTGTTCGCTGCGGATCTCGCGGCACCGGCCACGGATGCGGTACTCATCGAGGAAGGCTGGGACTTGAAGGCGCTCGCGCAACGCTACCGGGCGTTCGTGAGCCGCTTCGAGCGCGTGCTCGGCGCCCTTTCCGAAGCCCCCGGCCACGAGACCGGATTCGTGCTGCGGACGCTCCTGATCCACGAGTATCGCCGGCTGCACTTGCGCGACCCACTGCTGCCCGAGCGACTGCTGCCGCCCGAATGGCCCGGGACCCGAGCGGCGCTCTTGTGCCGCGCCATCTATGCGACCGTGTTCGCAGCCTCCGAGACGCACCTCTCGAGCGTGGGCGCGCGGCTCGCGGGCGCCCTGCCGCCCGCCGACGCGGTGGTGCTCGAGCGCTTCGGCGGCATCGCGCCTGCCTCGCTCCCGATCCCTCGCACGCCACCGCTCGCGCGCTAGTCCTCGTTCCAGTGCTCGAGGGTCTTCACGACGTGCTCGAGAAAGCCGTTCGCCTGAAAGGCATCGATGGCACGGTGATCGATGGTGAGCGTGAGATAGCACAGGGTGCGCACCCCGATCGCCTCCCCATCCGGCGTCTCCACGACGCACACGCGGCGCTCAACCTTGCCGACGCCGAGGATGGCCACCTGCGGCTGATTGATGACGATGGGCGCCGCGAGCAGGCTTCCACCGACGCCGTGGTTCGATATGGTGAACGTCCCGCCGCGCACCTCTTGCGGCGCCAGCCGGCCGGCACGCGCGGCGCCCACGAGCTGTCCGAGGCGCGCCGCCAGCTGCGGCAGACTCATGTGCTGCGCCCGATGGATCACCGGCACGATCAGACCCTCGTTGCCGAGCGCCGTGCCGACGCCGATGTTCGCATCCGGGTGGAGCTCGAGCGCGTCCTCGTGGAAGGTCGCGTTCACGGTGGGATGTGCGATCAGCGCGCGCGCGCAAGCGGCCACGAAGTAGGCGGTGAGGGTGAGGCGGATGCCCCGCCGCTCGTATTCGCTCGCGTGCCGCGCGCGGTGCGCCTGGACGCGAGTGAGATCCGCCTCGAACAGCGTGGTCACATGCGGCGCCTGCTTTAGACTCTGCGCCATGTGCTCGGCCACGCGCCGGCGCATCGCGGTGTGCGGGATGCGGCGGCCGTCGACACGGCCGCTATCGACCTCGGTACCCGCGAGCCCCGAGGGCCGGCGCATTCTCGCCGTCGTGTCCGCATCGCCCGAGGCTGAAGGCGCGAGCGATTTCCGATCGAGGTGACGCTCCACGTCCTGCACCGTGATGCGGCCGTTGCGCCCGCTCCCCTTCAGTTCTTGCGCGGACAGCGCATGATCATTGAGTAAACGCCGCACGGCGGGACTCAGCGGCTGGCCGCCCTCCGGGGCCGACTCCCCGGGTGCCGGCGCCTCCGCGATGCGCACGCGCGCGAGGATCTGACCCGGCACGACCTCCTCGTTCGGCTGCTTCAGGATCTCGGCGAGCTTGCCGGTGGCCGGCGAAGGAATTTCCACGGTGACCTTGTCGGTCTCGAGCTCGAGCAGCGGCTCGTCCTTGCGAACGGCATCGCCGGTGGCCTTGCACCAGCGCAGCACCGTGGCCTTTGTGCCCTCCTCGTTCTCGGGGACGACGACGTCGATCTGACTCACGCTCAGAGCGTCACCAGACTGCTGATGGCTGCCGCGATGCCGGCGACGCTCGGCAGCACGGCCTCGAGCAGCACGGGGCTGTGGGGGCTCGGCACGTCGGGCATGGCAAGGCGCTCGATGGGCGCATCGAGATCGAAGAACGCCTCTCGCGCGAGCACGGCGGCGATTTCGGCGCCGAATCCCGCCGTGAGAGTGTCTTCATGAACGATCAGGCAGCGATGGGTCTTGCGCACCGACGCGAGTGTCGCTTGTTTGTCCCACGGCGACAAGGTGCGCAGGTCCAGAAGATCGGCCTCGATGCCGCTACGCTCGAGCGCGAGCTCACAGCGATCGACCATCGCGCCCCAGGTGACGACCGTGAGCGCGCCGCCGCTCCGCAGGAGATTCGCCCGGCCGAAGGGCAGGACGAAATCGTCTCCGGGGTACGCGCGACGCGCTGCAGCGGAATCGAGCAGCGCGCGATGCTCGAAGAATATGGTCGGGTCGTTGCCGCGCAAAGCCGTGCGCAGCAATCCGACGGCGTCCTCTGCGTTCGAGGGCATGACGACGCGCCAGCCGATCCCGTGCACCCACTGCACCTCGTTCGATTGACTGTGCCAGGGATCGCCGCACTTGAAGAATCCGCCGGGAATGCGCACCACCATCGGCGCGGCAAAACGATTCGCCGTCCGCCAGCGCATCGAGCCGCAATCGTTCAGCTGCTCGGCTGCGGGATCGGCGTACTTGCGAAACTGGATCTCGGGCACCGGCATGAGGCCCGCCGCCGCCATGCCGACCGCCCGTCCGATGATGCCTTCCTCCGAAAGGCTCGTGTCGAACACCCGCGCGACGCCGAACTTCTCCTGCAGTCCCAGGGTTGCGGCATGCACGCCGCCCTTGCGGCCGACATCCTCGCCGAACACCACGACGCGCGCGTTCATCTCGAGCTCGTGCTCGAGCGTGCGGCGCACGGCGGTGACGAGGTTGATGCGCGGCCCTTGCGGCGAGGCCTGTTCCGAGCCGCGCGCGGGCAACGCGCCGTCCGCCCACAGGCCGCCCTGCGCCTGGATCTCGACGGCGCCGTCCTGCGAGGTCTCCGTGAACACGTAACGACGCACGAGCTTAGGATCCGGCGCGCTGCGCTTCTCGACGCGCTCGCGCGCCTCTCCGACCGCCGCGCGCGCACGCTCCACCGCGCCATCCCAGGCCTCGGCGGAGAGCGAGGCGGGTACGAGCTGCGCACGTAGCTTGCCCCACGGATCGCGCTCCCGCTCGGCCGCGATGACCGCGGACCCCTTGTAGGTCTGCGTGTCCTGGCCCGAGTGACCGGACAGCCGGGGCACCGTGAGCCGCAGCAGCGCCGGACCTTTGCCCGCGCGCACGCCGCCGACCGCCTCGCGCATGAGCTCGGCCGCAGCGAGCGGATCCGAGCCGTCGCCGTCGAGCACGGAGAGGCCCCGAAAGGCGCGCAGGTTGTGTGCAATGTTGCCGCCCGGAGTTTGCATCTCCGTCGGGACCGAGATGCCGTAGCCGTTGTCCTCGATGAAGAAGAGCAGCGGCAGCCGCTGCGTCGTCGCGATGTTGAGCGCGGACCAGAAGCCGTTGGTCGCCGTGGACGCATCGCCGCCATGTGCTACCGCGATGCTCCGCGCACAGCGCGTATCGCCGAGCACCTCCTCCCGATAACGCAGCGCCTGCGCCCACCCCACGGCCGGCGTGTACTGGGTGCCGACCCCGCCGCACACGGGCAGCGCGCACGGCCCGTCCCGGCGCGGCAAGTTGAACACGACGCCGATGTCGCGCCCCTCGCTCATGCTGCCCACGCGCATCATGCTGGAGGCCAGGGCCTCCTCGATCGTCAGGCCGAGCGTGAGCATTAGCGGGCGGGATCGATAGTAGCCGCCGAGTGCATCCCGCGCGCCCGTGAGGAGTTGCCCGAGAAGCACTTGGGTGACATCGTGGCCGCGCGCCGAGAACTGATACAGCACCTTGCGCTCGGGTACGAGAACGGACTCTTCCAGGTCGTCCAGCGCCCGTGAAACCGCCACCTGGTGGACAATGGCAAGCCAGTCGGCTGCCTCGGGAGGCGCCGCAGAGCTCATGTTCTCGACGCGAGCTGCCATAGCACTCGAGGTTAATACCAACCCGGCGCGATAAATCGCCAAAACACCCTCTGTCTGGCATGATTGTTGGTGATAATCGCCAATTCGGCGGCCTACAGGGTCGACCCATGGATCTCGACCGTTTCGATGCCCGCATCCTGTCCGAGCTACAGCGCGACGGTCGGCTGCCCGTCGTCGAGCTCGCCCAGGCCATCGGCCTCTCGGCCACGCCCTGCGCCCGGCGCATCAAGGCGCTGGAGTCCGCAGGCGTCATCGAGGGTTACACGGCCATCTTGAGTCCGGCCCGCGTCGGGCTCGAGGTGCAGGCCATCGTGCACGTGAAGCTGAGCGAGCACACCGATGAGAGTGTGGCGCGCTTCGAGCGCGAGATCGCGCTACTCGACGAAGTCACCCATTGTTACGCGATGGCCGGCACGTACGATTTCATCCTGCAGGTGTTCGGCAAGGATCTCGAATCGCTCAGCACCGTGATTCTCAAGAAATTGTTGCGTATACCGCACGTGCGCGACGTGCAATCGAGTGTGGTGCTCGCCACCGTCAAGCGCTCCACGCGCGTTCCCTTGAGTCACTTGCTTGAATCACGCTGACCTCATCGTCATCGGCGCCGGCATCGCCGGCGCCTCGGTCGCCGCCTATCTCGCGGAGGCGCAGCGAGTCGTGCTGCTCGAGCGCGAAGATCGCGCCGGGTACCACTCGACCGGCCGCTCGGCGGCCTTGTTCACGGAGATCTACGGCAATACCGTCATTCGAGCGCTGACACGCGCCAGCCGCAAGTTCCTGTTCGAGCCGCCCGCGGGATTTGCCGACGGGCCGCTCACGCGGCCGCGGGGATGCCTTTACGTCGCGACGCAGAGCCAGCTCGGTAGCTTGCGCGACTTCGCAGTGCTCCCCGATGTCGCGCCGGCCACCCGCCCCTTGGAAGCGCGCGAGGCCCTCGCGCTTTGCCCCATCCTGCGCGAGGACTATGTCGCGGCGGCACTGCTCGAGCCCGACTCATCCGATATCGACGTGAATGCGCTGCACCAGGGGTATTTACGCCTGTTCCGGCGGCGCGCGGGCCGCCTGGTCACGAATGCGCCCGTGGAAGCGCTGGAGCGCGGCGCGCAAGGCTGGACCGTATGCGCCGGTACGGAGCGCTTCACCGCGCCGCTCCTGGTGAACGCCGCGGGTGCCTGGTCGGACGAGGTTGCGGCGCTCGCGGGCCTCACGCGGGTGGGCCTGCAGCCGCGGCGGCGAACGGCCGTGCTGGTGGATGCCCCTCCCGGCATGGATATCGGCCGCTGGCCGTTCGTGAACGACGTCGACGAGCAGTTCTACTTCAAGCCGGAAGGGGGCTCTCTCTTCCTGTCGCCCGCGGACGAGACGCCGGTGGAGCCCAGCGATGCGCAGCCCGACGAATGGGACGTGGCCACGGCCGTCGAGCGTGTCGAGGCGGCGACGACTCTCAAGATCACGCGTCTCAAAGCGCGCTGGGCGGGCCTGCGCACCTTTGCGCCCGATCGCACGCCCGTGGTCGGGTTCTCGGCCGAGCGCGACGGCTTCTTCTGGCTCGCCGGCCAGGGAGGCTACGGCATTCAGACGGCACCGGCGCTGTCGCGCGCAGCTGCGGCCCTCATCCTGGATTCACCGCTCCCCGAGGATCTGCGCGGCTTGGACGTCGACCTCGCCGCGCTCTCGCCCGGGCGCTTCCACGCGCGCTGAGGCGCCGGCGTCCCGCGTGAGCGGTGCAACCCCGTGGGTGATATCCTACGGTGGCCCTAACCCCCGACCGACTGACGGTTCTTTCGCCGTCACGCACTATCGTCACACAAGGATTTGTGTCCCCTCTCATCGAAAGGTGCGCTCATGCTTCATTATGCAATCGTCTTTTTCGTCATCGCCTTGGTGGCGGCATTTTTTGGATTCGGTGGCATCGCCGTGGGCGCGGCGGGCATCGCGAAAGTGCTGTTCATCGTGTTCTTGATCGGCGCGATCGTCAGCTTCCTGATGAGTCTCGGCCGGCGCGTCTGACAAAAGTCTCTAAGAGGAGCAAGCTATGGATCCCCAGGTGGCTACGACCCAGTTGCGCAAGGGCAAAAAATACGCGAATGCGAGCCTCAACGACTTCCTCGACAACGTGGATGATCTGACCCAGGCCATCAAGGACGTGGAGACTCCCGACATCGCCCGCGTCCGGGCCAAGGTGAAAATCGCCCTTGGCGCCGCGAAGAGCGCGCTCGCGGACAGCGCATCGCAAGTGCGCGATCAAGCCCGGCAGCTCACCAAGACCACCGACAGCTACGTACGCGACAACCCCTGGCAAGTGGTCGGCATCGCCGCCGTCGTCGGGGTGGTTCTCGGCGTACTGATGAGTCGCCGCTCCGATGATTGATCGGCGACCGCGCTTGCTCGGCGACCGCGCTTGCTCGGCGACCGCGCTTGCTCGACGACTGACAGGTAGGTGAAGGCACTTCGGGGCGCGGGGCGAACCCGGCCTCGCGCATTCGGTTTTGCGCGCCCGCCCGTTACGCTCGGCGCCACTGCGAAATGCCGCCCGGCTTATCCTCGAGAACGATTCCCGCCGCGCTCAGCCGATCGCGAATCCGGTCGGATTCGTGGAAATTCTTGGCCGCGCGCGCCGCGCGGCGCTCGGCGATGAGCTCCTCGATCTCGGCATCCGTGAGCGCCGCCGCCGCCGCGCCCGCATCTGCACCCTCGATTCTTGCGCTCCCCGCCTTGCTGGCGCGCTTCAGGTACGCATCCGGCGGCTGCTGCAAGATGCCGAGCACCTTGCCCATGGCGAGGAGCGAGCGCGCGTACGCGGCGATGCGCGCGGCATCGCCCGCCGCCTTGGCGATGTTGAGCTCGCGCGCGACGCCTGCGAGCACCGCCATCGCCTCGGGAGTGTTGAAGTCGTCTTGCATGGCCGCGTGGAACTCATCGAGCGCCGCGTCGCGGCCCGGTCCCTCGTTCGCCGAATCGGCGGACGGCGCGGTCGTTCCGGACGCCTCCGCGGGCACGGTGTCCTTGAGAGCCCGGTAGAGGCCCGCTAGCGTCTCGTCCGCCTGAGCGAGCTGCGCCGCCGAATAGTTGATCGGTCCGCGGTAATGGCTGCCGAGCAAGAAAAAACGCAGCACCTCCGGATCGCGCAGCGTCTTCACCACGTCGCGCACCGTGAAGAAGTTGCCGAGCGACTTCGACATCTTCTCGTCGTCGATGTTGACGAACCCGTTGTGCATCCAGACGTGCACGAAGGGCGAGTCGCAGGCCGCGCAGGATTGCGCGATTTCGTTCTCGTGATGCGGAAATTTGAGGTCCATGCCTCCGCCGTGCAGGTCGAAATAGTCGCCGAGCAGCGTGGTCGACATCGCGGAGCACTCGATGTGCCAGCCTGGGCGGCCGGGCCCCCACGGCGAGGGCCACGCGGGCTCGCCCGCCTTCGCATGTTTCCACACCACGAAGTCGAGCGGGTCGTGCTTGAATTCGTCGACCTGGACGCGCGCGCCCGCGCGCGACTCGTCGATCCGTCTTCCCGAGAGCGCGCCGTAACGCGGGAACTTGCGTACCGAGTACATGACGTCGCCGTTCTGCGCCCGGTAGGCGTACCCCTTGTCGATGAGCGTTTGCGTCATCGCCACGATCTCGGGGATGTAATCCGTGGCGCGCGGCTCGGCGTCGGGGGATTGCAGGCCGAGCATTGCGCAGTCCTCATGCATGGCGGCCGTGAAGCGGCGCGCGAGCGCGCTCCAGTCCTCGCCGTTCTCCGCCGCGCGCTGGATGATCTTGTCGTCGATGTCCGTGATGTTGCGCACGTAGGTCACCGCATAGCCGCGCGAGCGCAGATAGCGCTGCACGAGATCGAACACCATCAGCATGCGCGCGTGCCCCAAGTGAATGTAGTCGTACACCGTGATGCCGCAGACGTATATGCGCACGTCGTTGCCGCGCAGCGGCTTGAACTCGGCCTTCTCGCCGCTGAGCGAGTTATGTATCTCGAGCATGGGATACGAGCCGCCGGCGCGCCGTCTCCAGGGGCATGAGTTTCAACAACGGGGCGAGCTCCGGTCCGTGGGTTTTGCCCGTGAGCGCCACCCGCAGGGGCATGAAGAGCTGCGCGCCCCTCCGGCCGGTCTCTTGCTTGAGGAGCGCGGCGAGGGAGTGCAGATCCGACCCCGACCGATCGAGCGCGGCGGCCGCGGCGGCGAAGAAAGCGGGGCCCGCACCGGCGACGACGCGCTGCTCCTCGGCGCCGAGCGGCGGCAATTCGCCGCGCACCACGGACACCCAGGGCTGTGCATCCTCCGGCAGCACCACGTTGTGGCGCACGAGCTCGACAAACGCCGCCGAGTTCGGCAGACCGAGCCACGCGGCGATCTTGGGCGTAGACATGTGACGCAGCGTCTCCTTCTGCCAGTGCGTGAGCTGTGATTCCTCGAAGCGCGCCGACGCGCGGCCCAGATGCTGCGGGCGGAAGTGCGCAGGCAGCTGCTCGGGCGGGAGCCAGCCGTCGACATCGGCGGTGTGCCCCAGGCGGAACAGATGATTGAGGAGCGCCGCAGGCAAGAATCCGCGCTCGTGGAACTCCCGCACGCTCGTGCTGCCGTGCCGTTTGGACAAAGGCGCGCCGTCCACGCCGACCAGCAGGCCTACGTGGCCGTAGTGAGGGCGCCGCATGCCGAGGGCGTCGAGCAGCATCAACTGGCGCGGCGTATTGGTGAGATGGTCGTCTCCTCGCAAGACGTGGGTGACGCCCATGACGGAATCGTCCACGGCGTTACAGAAGAAAAATGCGGCCGTGCCGTCCTCGCGGCGAACGATGAAATCGCCGATGTCCGCCGAGGAGAACCTCTGCGGTCCGTGTACCAGATCGATGAACTCGATGACCGTCGCCTCGGGCACCGCGAAGCGCAGCGTCGGCTTGCGTCCCTCTGCCAGCCGCGCGGCGCGCTCTGCTTTAGTCAGGGTGCGGCAAGTGCCGGCATAGCGCGATGCCTTGCCCGCCATGCGCTGGAGCTTGCGCGACAGCTCGAGCTCCTCCGCCGTGCAATAGCAAGGATAGGCGCGCCCTTCGGCTTCCAGGCGGGCGAACAGCTCCCGATACCAGGCGCCGCGCTCGGACTGCAGGTATGGGGCGCTGGGACCTCCGACGTCCGGTCCTTCCTCCCAAGCAAGCCCCAACCAGTAAAGGTCCGCGATGAGCGCCTCGCGGTGGCGCGCATCGCTCCGCTCGACATCCGTGTCCTCGATGCGCAAAATGAATCGCCCGCCGCTCGATCGCGCCCACAGGTAGCTGAACAAAGCGGTGCGTGCGTTCCCCAGATGCAAGGAGCCGGTGGGCGAAGGCGCGAAGCGCGTGACGACGGACGCGGACATATCTCAAGATTGTACCCATTCGAGTAGAATCTCGGCATGAAACAGCTAATAGTCGCGTCTTTCGCCATCACCGTCGCCTTCCTCTCCCCGCTGCGAGCCGCCGAAAAGCCGGCGCCGGCCGCGCCCGAGAAAACGGCGCCGCCCGTCTACGTGCAGGTCGTGACCTCCGCGGGCAGTTTCACCATCGAGCTGAACGCCGAGCGCGCGCCCCTCACGGTCGCGCAATTCCTGAAGTTCGTCGACCAGGGCTATTACTCCGGCACGATCTTCCACCGCGCCGTCCCGGGCTTCATTATTCAAGGCGGCGGCTACGACGTCGATTACAAGCTCAAGGGCAATCCGCCCAAGGTCGTGAACGAGTCGGGCAACGGCTTGACCAACCAGCGCGGCAGCGTGGGCCTCGCCCGCCCCCCCGGGCCTCACGACGGCGACGTGCAGTTCTATGTGAACCTCGCCGACAACGCTGCGCTCGATCCGAATCAGACCCGCTGGGGATATGCGGTGTTCGGCAAGGTCGTGCAAGGCATGGAGGTGGCCGATCAGATCAGTCTTTTGCCCACGGGTGCCAAGGGCCCCTTCAAGGAGAACGCACCGCTCAAGCCCGTCATCATCGAGAAGATCGAGCACGTGGCGCCGCCCGCGGGCAGTTGATCGCTGCAAGGCCCTGACAGCCTCGGTGGCGATTCTCTTCATCTCGGATTTGCATATCGATGCGCAGCGCCCGCAGATCACGCGGCAGTTCCTGGATTTCCTGAAGAACGAGGCGCGGAGCGCCGATGCGCTCTACATCCTCGGCGATCTGTTCGAGTCGTGGGTCGGCGATGACGCGGCGGACGCCGACCAGCGAGCCGCCATCGAGGGGATCGGAGCCCTGACCGCCGGCGGCGTGCCCTGCTTCGTCATGCACGGCAACCGCGACTTCCTCTTGGGTACGAAGTTCTGCGCGCTGTCGGGCGCGCGCCTCTTGGCTGATCCCCTGATCGTCACGCTTTACGGCGAGCCCGTCCTGATGATGCACGGGGATGCCCTGTGCACCGACGATCGGCCATACCAGCGATTGCGGGCCACGGTGCGGGACGCGGATTGGCAGCGCCGCTTTCTCGCTCTGTCGGTCGCGCAACGCACGGCACTCGCGGGCGCCGCGCGCGAAGGCAGCCGCGCGCACACCTCGGCGATCGAATACGCCATCGCCGATGTGAATCCGCAAAGCGTCGCGCACGCCTTCGAGGCGGCCCGCATATCGACGCTCCTGCATGGACACACGCACCGGCCGGGCTTTTATCCCATCGCCATCGATGGCCGACCTTGCACGCGCATCGTGCTCGGCGACTGGTACACGCAGGGAAGCGTGCTGCGCTGGGACGAGAGCGGTCCGGAGCTCTCCTCGCTGCCGCGCTGACTCGCCGCGGATTGCGCCGCGAGCCGCGCTCCGTCAGTCCGGCGCGCCGGAGTGAAACCGCAACACCGCGTCTCGGCTCACGATGAGCTCCGCCTCGAGCTCGGCGAAGGCACCGATGCGCGCTGCCGCGTCGATGGCCGCAGTGTCCGCGCGGCGCCGCGCCAGCTCCAGATAGAGCTCGAAATGGCGCGCCTCCGCCTCGTGCAGACTCTCGAACATCGCCCCCGCCGCACCGCCCAGCACGGGACTCAGGGCGGCGAAGCGCTCGCATGATCGGGCTTCGATGAAGGCGCCGCAAATCAGGAGATCGACCTCGCGCTCGGGCTCGCCGCGCGCGACCAGCCGCCGCAGGCGCTCCGCGTAGCGTCCAGGCGCCAGCCGCTTGGGCTCGATCTCGAGCTTGCGCAACAGCTGCGCGACCTGCTCGTAGTGGCGCAGCTCCTCGCGCGCGAGCCGCGACATGTGGTCGGCGAGCTCCAGATTCTCGGCGTAGGCGAACATCAGGGCGAGCGCCGTCGAGGCCGCCTTCTTCTCGCAGTTCGCATGATCGACGAGCAGCACGTCGAGCGAGCGACGCGCACGCTCGATCCAGCTCTGCGGGGTCGGCGCGAGCAATAGCGTATGGACGAAGCTCATGCGGGCACCTTGAGCTCGGCCACGGCGCTCAAGAGCTCGCCCGCCGACTGAAACCGGTCTGCCGGCTCTTTCGCGAGCAACCGCTTGAGCAACGGCTCGTACGGAGCGTAGTGCGCCTCGATGGCGGGAAGCTCGGCGCGCTTGTGCTTGTAGATCACCTCCATCGCGGTCGATCCCGTATAGGGCTTGCGGCCGGTCAGCATCTCGTAGAACACGATGCCTAAGCTGTAGAGGTCGCTGCGCGCGTCGATGAGCTCCGCGTGGCCCTGCTCCGGGCTCATGTAGTAAGGCGTGCCGAAGATCTCGCGCGAGCCCGTGAGCGCGACGTCCATCTCGTTCGCCTTGGCGAGGCCGAAATCGATCAGGCACAGCGTGCCGTCGGCGCGAAGCATGACGTTGGCGGGCTTCAGGTCCCGGTGTAGCACGCCCACGGCGTGAATGGCCTCGAGCGCGCTCGCGATTTGCCCGAGAAAATGCACCGCCGTCCGCGGCGGGAGCGGCGTCTTCATACGCGCGCGCAAATCCCCCGCCGGGAAGTGCTCCATGGCGATGTAAGCGTGATCGTCGGCGATGCCCAGATCGTAGATGTGCACGATGTTCGGGTGGTTGAGGCCGGCGACGATCTCGTATTCCTGGATGAAGCGGTCGAAGCCCACGAGGCGCTCGGAGACGTCCGGCACCTGGCTGAATACCTTGAGAACCACCATGGCCCCGGCACGCTCGCTCTCCGCCAGATAGATCTTGCACATGCCGCCGGATCCGACCTGGCGGATGCAGCGGTGGCCGCGAATGGTGAGCGAGCCGAACTTGTAGATCTGGTCGAAGTCCGGGCGGGAGCGTAACGAGCTCAACGACCTCTTTTGCTCGCGCGAGGCGAGGGTGATGGCGCGCAGCAGCCGCTCCCGGTCGACCTTCTTGCCGTACAGGCGCGAAAGCCTAGGGGAGTCCGGCGGCACGTCGGGCGGCGCATCCTGCAACAGCACGAGCACCAGGGGCGCGAAGTCGGGTCGCGACGACAGGAGCGCTGCCAGGATTTCTGCCGGCTCTGCGGGCGGAGCGCCGACGACGATCACCGCGTCGTAGCCCGCCGCAACGAACTTCGCATCGAGCGGCTGATCCTCGCCGAGGCGGTGCTCGAGGACGGTGGCGCTAGGCCATTCGATCTCGACGTGCTTTCTGACGAGTAGCCGATACTCGGGTCGATCGGCAATGACCAGCAGGCGCAGGCTCAAGACCGCGCGGCCTTGAGCCCATGCGACGCAGGATCAGAGAATGTGGACGGACTTGAGTCCACGATTCAACGCATCGCGACGCTGCTGCTTGGCCTCGTCGGATCGCTCTCCCCGCAGGCGCTTCAAATATTCAGGTGTCACGTCCCCCGTGACATACTCTCCCGAGAAGCACGATGTGTCGAAATCCCTGATCTTGGCGTTGTCGTGGCGCACCGCGTGCACCAGATCGGTGAGGTCCTGATAGATGAGCCAATCGGCGCCGATGATGGCGCGCACCTCATCGTCGGTGTGTCCCGCGGCCACCAGCTCCGAGGTGTCCGGCATATCGATGCCGTAGACGTTGGGATAGCGCACCGGCGGCGCCGCCGAGGCGAAGTAAACCTTCTTCGCACCGGCCTCGCGCGCCATGTCGATGATCTGCGCCGAGGTCGTGCCGCGCACGATGGAGTCATCGACCAGGAGCACGTTCTTGCCCCGGAACTCGAGATCGATGGCGTTCAGCTTGCTGCGCACCGACTTCGAGCGCTGTTCCTGCCCGGGCATGATGAACGTACGGCCGATATAGCGGTTCTTGATGAAGCCCTCGCGGTATTTGACTCCGAGGAGCTGGGCGACCTGCACGGCGCTGGTGCGGCTCGTGTCCGGGATCGGGATCACCACGTCGATGTCGTGATCGGGCCGCTCGCGCTTGATCTTTTCCGCGAGGTGCTCGCCCATGCGCAGCCGCGCCTTGTATACCGAGATGTTGTCGATGATCGAGTCCGGCCGCGCGAAATACACGTACTCGAAAATACATGGCGTGTGGCGCGCCATGGCCACGCATGCTTGCGCGTAAAAGCGCCCCTGCTCGTCGATGAAGACCGCCTCGCCCGGGGCCACGTCGCGCACCATGTCGAAGCCCAGCATGTCGAGCGCCACGCTCTCGGATGCGAGCATCCACTCGGTGCCCTTCTTGGTATCGCGCTTGCCGATCACCAGCGGGCGGATGCCGTTCGGATCGCGAAAGCCTAGGATGCCATGGCCGATCACCATGGCGACCACCGCGTAGCCGCCGCGGCAGCGACGGTACACCGCATTCGCCGCGGCAAACACGTCGGCCGGGGTGACCCGGGGCGTGCCGACGCGCTGCAGCTCGGAGGCGAGGACGTTGAGCAGCACCTCGGAGTCGGACCCGGTGTTGAGGTGCCTGCGATCCTCGCGCACGAGGACTTCGGTCAGCTCACGCGCGTTGGTGAGATTGCCGTTGTGGCCGAGACAGAGGCCGTAGGGGGAATTCACGTAGAAAGGCTGGGCATCGTGCGCGCTGTCGGCGCCCGCCGTCGGATAGCGCACGTGACCGATGCCGATGTTGCCCTTCAGTTTGAGCATGTGCTTTTGCTGGAACACGTCGCGCACTAGCCCTGAGTCTTTGCGCATGAACAGCTCGCCCGCCTCGCTCGTCATGATGCCGGCGGCGTCCTGGCCGCGGTGCTGCAGAACCGTGAGCGCGTCATAGATGCGCTGATTGACCGCGCTCACTCCAACCATTCCGACGATGCCGCACATGAAGGACCTCCGCTACCTGGGCCTGACCTTGACACCCGTGAGGCGCTCGAGCCCCGACCAGGGCTCCCCGCGCTCGCCGACCATGCCTCGCAGCCAATCGCCGACGGTCTCGCCGTACGGCACCAGCGTCGAGCGGTCCCACCACGTCTCTTGATTGAGATGCAAGAGCTCCGCACCGATGATCATCAATCCGACCAGGACGGTGCCGCGCAAGAATCCGAATACCAGCCCGACCACTCGATCCAGGGGCCCGAGCCCGACGCTGCGGGTCAAGTAGCTGAGGAGCATGCCGAGCAGCCATCCGAACAAGAGCACCAGCAGCAAGATCACCACGCGTCCGATCCACGGCGCAATCTTCGGATCCGCGAGGTAGCCGCCGAGATGCGGAATGACCAGCGGACCGAATTTCCAGGCCGCCCAGATCGCCACGATCCAGAACGCCAGCGACACCGCCTCGCGCACGAAGCCGCGCAAGAGTCCGATGACCGTGGAGCCCAACAAAACCAACACAATGAGAACATCGGCCCCGGTCAAGCTTTCACCTTATCGCCCTGGCGCCCCGAGCGCGCGACCCGGCGCATTCTACTAAACCCCGCCCGCACTGTCGTGAAACGAGCGACACAATTGGCAGGCCTCGCCGGCCGCCTCAGGATGCCGGTGTGACAATAGTCGCCGGATGCCCCTGCGCCTTGAGCCTCGCCAAGGCGCGCTCGGCGGTGCTGCGATCGGTGAGCGGTCCCATTCTCACCCGGTAGCGCAGCGCGGATCCGGCGCCGCCGGGCACGACGTAAAACGGGCCGCCCGAGCCTTGCAATCGATGCACGAGCCGATCGGCGTTCGCCTTGCTGGCAAAGCTGCCGAGCTGCAAGGCCCAACCGTGGCGGGGCGTGGCCAGGGGCTCCATCGGCGCAGCCGGACGCGGCGTGGCTGACACCGATCTGGGGAGCGATGCAGGCGTTTCAAGCGGCGCCTGCGCCGCATTCTGGGCCTTCAGCGTGGCGACGCTCGGCGCGCTCGCGGGGGTCGGCTCGGCGATCGCGGGATGCGCTCTCTCCTCCGCCGCATCGCTTGCGGCACTCGCGACGCCCGCATTCGGCGCTTCAGCGGGCGCCGCCTGCGAGACCGCCCCGCTCTCGGGCTCCGCGATCGCTTTGCTCGTGGCCAGATCCACGACCACGCTGCGCGAGGGAGCGGCGGCCAGACCCGCGGCGAGCGGCGGCAACCCGGGACGCTTCGGACCGGACAAGAGTTCCGGCACGATGAGCACGATCAACGCCACCAGTATCGTGGCCCCGACCAAGCGCTCTTTGAGGCGACGATCCATCATAGGTCTTGCTGTGTTCATGGGCTGCGCGGTGACACAGTATATTCGCGAAGCGACGCGGCCGGCGAGGACGCCGACGACGAGGCCCCGCTCGGCAGACGCGCTCGCGCCTCGAGCCAATCCAGCGCCGGAGCGACGGTGTGAAAGGAGCCGAAGACGACGATCCGGTCGCCGGCGCGCGCCGCCGCGAGCGCCGCTGCACAGCCGCCCTCGATGTCCGCGGCGAGGTGTACGGGCGTCTTGAGATGCGGCGCCATGCGCGCCGCGAGCGCCGTGGCGGACGCGCCGCGCGCCCCTTGGGTCGTCGCGATCCACCACTCATCGATCGCGGGACCGAGCTCGGCGGCCACGCCGGCGGCGTCCTTGTCCGCGAGGATGCCGCATACCGCGAGCGTGCGCCCCGCCGCCGGGCGGCCCGCGAGGTTGCCGGCGAGGACGCGCGCCGCATCCGGATTGTGCGCGACGTCCAGGATCCATTCGACCCCAGCGGCGAGGATGGATTGGAAGCGGCCCTCGAGACGCACCGCGCCGAGCCCGCCCGCGACGGCCTCGCTTGGAATCTCGAGCCTCGAGGCGAGTTCCTCGACGGCCGCGATCGCCGTCGCGGCATTGGCATACTGGATGTCGCCGGCGAGCGCGGGCGCCGGCAGATCCTCGAGATCCCAGCGCGAGCCGCGATAGCGCCAGCGCTCCCCGTGGCGGCTGAAGTCGAACTCGTGACCTAGGCGCTTGAGCGGCGCTTGATGCGTTCGAGCCAGCTCCTCGAGCACGCTGGGCGGCGCTGAGCTACCGAGCACCGCCGGAACTCCTGCGCGAAAAATCCCCGCCTTCTCGCGCGCAATCGCCTCGAGGGTGGCGCCGAGAAATTCCTGATGATCGAGGCCGATGCTCACCACCACGGCGACCGTCGGGTCCACCACGTTGACGGCGTCCAGGCGCCCACCCATGCCGACCTCGAGCACCCAGGCATCGAGACGCGCCGATTCGAAGACCAGAAAAGCCGCGAGCGCGTTGTATTCGAAGAAGGTGAGCGAGGTGGCACCGTCGGCGCCCGGCCGGCACGCCTGCTCGATGCGCTCGAAGGCCGAGAGCAGCGCAGCCACCTCGACGTTCTCGTTGTCGATGCGGATACGCTCGCGATAGTCGCGCAGATGCGGTGAGGTGAACGTGCCCACCCGGTGCCCCGCCGCCTGGAGAATGGCCGTCGCATGAGCCGCGACCGAGCCCTTGCCGTTGGTGCCGGCGATGGTGATGACGGGGACGCTCGGCTGCCGCCAGTCGAGGCGGCGCAGCACGCGCTCGAGCCGCTCGAGCCCGAGGTCGATCGCTTGGGGGTGTACCCGTTCCTGGTGGGTCAGCCACTCCTCGAGGCTGCGCAAGGCGCGAGGACCTCAGGCCGCTGCGGGTTCTTTGCCCATCAACAAGCGCAGCATCGCTGCGATGCGATCGCGCAGCTCACGCCGATCGACGATCATGTCGAGCGCGCCGTGCTCGAGCAGGAATTCGCTGCGCTGAAACCCCTCCGGCAGGGTCTCGCGCACCGTTTGCTGGATGACGCGCGGTCCGGCGAAGCCGATCAGCGCCTTCGGCTCGCCGATGTTGATGTCGCCGAGCATTGCGAGGCTGGCCGATACGCCGCCCGTGGTCGGGTCGGTCATCACCGAGATGAACGGCAGGCGCGCCTCCGACAGGCGCTTGAGCGCGGCGCTGGTCTTTGCCATCTGCAGCAGGGAATAGAGCGCCTCCTGCATGCGCGCTCCGCCGCTCGCCGAAAAGCACACCAGCGGCATGCGGTGCTCGAGGCAGTGCTCGATCGCGAGCACGAACTTCTCGCCGACCACCGAGCCCATCGACCCGCCGAGAAAACGGAACTCGAACGCGCAGGCGACGATCTCCTGGCCCGCGAGCGTCCCTGACATCACGATGAGCGCGTCGCGCTCGCCGGTTTGCTTCTGCGCCTGAACGAGACGGTCCTTGTAGCGTTTGGAGTCCTTGAACTTGAGCGGATCCTCGGGCTCGACCCTGGCGGCGATCTCCCGGGTGGATCCGGTATCGAGGAACTTGAGCAGCCGCTCGCGCGCGTTGATGCGCATGTGATGGCTGCACTTGGGGCAAACGTGAAGGTTGCGCTCGATCTCGGCGCGATACAGCACGGCATCGCAAGCCGGGCATTTGATCCACAGACCCTCGGGCACGGAGCGCGTGCGGCGCTCGGTCTTGATGCGCGAGGGAACGATGCGCTCGAACCAAGTCATGCGCTAGTGTAGCAAAACCGCCCTGCGGGCGCAGGGATGGCGTGAGCGGGAGGATATTCCACGCGCCACAGATACAGGCCCGCGGCGGGCGCGGTCGCGCCGGCCAGGCGCCGATCGCGGCTTTCGAGAATGCGCTTCATCGCGCACCGCGGATCGCTCCCGCTCTGCACCTCGAGCAGCGTCCCGACGATGTTGCGCACCATGTGATGCAGGTAGGCATTCGCCGATATCTCGATGCACAGGCAATCGCCGTCCTCCTCCACGCTGATGCGCTCGACGCGCCGCATCTTGGACTTCGACTGACATTCGACCGAGCGGAATGCCGAGAAGTCGTGCTCGCCTAAGAGTACTTGCGCCGCTACCCGCATGGCATCGACGTCGAGCGGCCTGTGAACCCAGGCGGTGCGCCCAGCGCCGAGCGCCGAGCGGGCGCTGCGGTTCAAGATGTGGTAGCGGTAGATCCTGCGCAGCGCCGTGTGCCGCGCGTGAAAATCCGCCGCGACCTCCCCTGCCCACTGCAGCGAGATGTCGGGCGGCAAACGGGTGTTGGCGCCGAGCACCCAGGCGCGCGGGGTGCGGCGCGCGGCGGTGTCGAAGTGGATGACCTGCCCTAAGGCGTGCACGCCCGCATCGGTGCGCCCCGCGCACACCGCGGCCACGGGCGCACCGGCCACGAAGGCGAGCGCCGCCTCGACCGCCGCCTGCAGTGATTTCGCGTGCGCCTGCGACTGCCAGCCGGCATAGGCGCTGCCGTCGTACTCGAGCAAGGCGGCCATGCGCGGCGGCGCGGGCCGCGTGGGCTCGGGCCGCGAATCGGCAGCCGGGGCGTCGCCGCGGCGGCCGGGATCGGTCATCGGGAGCTTGCTCCTAGCCGGGCAGCGATTCGATCAGACGCGAGGCTTCCTGCTTCTGGCTGGCGGAGCCTTCCTGCACGACTTCTTCGAGAATGCTGCGCGCCCCTTCCGGGTCGCCCATGTCCATGTAAGCGCGCGCCAAATCGAGCTTGGTGCCCACCTCGCTCATGGTCACCGGCTCGAGCTCGACGATGGGCAGCTCGACCGCCTTCATCTTGTTGGTCGAGGCCTGGAACTTGTTGGTCGGATGCTCGCTGCCGTTCATCGCCTCGCCCACGTCGAGATCGACGCGGCGGCTGCGCTGGCTAGCCTCGAACACCTCGTTCGAGAACACTTCCTCGGCGGCCCGCGGTTGCTCGACGGTATCGCCGCTGCCCAGCGCCGTGGCGAGTCGGTCGAGGTCCAGGTCGATGCTGTCGGCGTTGATACCGCGCAGCTTCGAGGTCGAATCGATGTCGACCTTGTCCGGATCGCGGATGTCCGAGAACTCGACGCTCGGCTTGACGCGTTGAGTCGCGTTGGACAGGTTCTGCTCACGCGGCATCAACACGGTCGGCGCGGACTCGGGTGGCAGCACCGCGGTCTTGATCTCCTCGTGCGGCAGATCGAGATCGGCGATGAACGAGGCTTCGAGCTCACGCTCGAGCTCCGTGAGATCGCGGTCGCGGGAGTTCGCGGCCGCCTCTTCCATCATGCGCCGCGAGCGCTCGTCGAGACTGGCGACCATGGTCGGCGCGTCGGCCGGATGATCGGTCTCCTCGAGCGGAGAAAGGTGATCGCCGGACGGCGCGCCGGTCTCCTCGAGATGATCGAGATGCAGGCCGAGGTCGTCGATCGCCACCTCGGCCGTTTGGTCGGCGCGCTGCGGCGGCATTTTCGGCTGCGGCATCTCGGTGGTCTTGAGGACGGGCGACTCGGTGGTCGGCGCGTCCGCGAAGCTCGCCAGCTCGGTTTCGACGGTCGGTTCCTCGCGCGGCGGGGCGGCACCCGAGCCACGATCCGGAGTATCGAGCGTGAAATCGAGGTCCGCGCTGGAATGCAGCTGGGGCGATTCGTTGGTGTTCGCGGTGTCCTCGTTGACCTTCGTCTCATCGTGGCTGCTGTGCTCCCCCTCCGGGTCGCCGAACAGATCGATGTCGACGCGATTCTCGCCGCCCTCGAGGTTGAGATCGACCAGGGCTCCGGCGCCGCGCCCGCTGCCGGCGCTCGCTGCGAATAAAGGTTCTCCAGGACAAATCTGCTTGCCCATGATGACGATCTTGTCCCACTCGCCGGCAGGCGCCTGCTCGCGCGTGTCCGCGAGCTCCTTCGCAGTTTGCAGGAATGCGTCCTTGTTGCCCCACACGAAGTAGATCTCGAGCAGCTTCATGCGCAGGTCGCGCCGTCCGGGCTCGCGCTCGAGCGCGATGCGCACGAGGTCGGCCGCCTGATCGTACAGACCGTAGGCCATGTGGAAATCGGCCTCGGCCAGCGGATCGCCCTGATCGAGATTCACCGCACTCTCACTCGACATCGTGTCTTCGGGCGAGACGGTGCGCAGCTCGCCCGTGTCGCCGAAGCGGCCGCTCTCGGCGCTGAAGTCGGGCACTGGATGCTGACCGGACTCCTCGACCACGATGGATTCGTTGCTGCGGTTGTTGCGCATCGCGCTGAGGCGCGCGGCCGACTCGTTCATGTCCGAGACGTGCGTTTCATCCAGCACGGAGCCGAGATCGTTCAACGAACCGCCGGAGCTGTCCCTGCGCTTGCGCCAGGCGACGAACACGAGCGCCGCGACGATCGCGAGGAGCATGCCGAGCGGCACCTGCCAGTTGTCTTCGATCCAGTCGAGCCAGGAGCCGGAGGCGGCCGGCGTCGCCGTCACGGGCTTTTTCTCCACAGGCGTCGGCGGCGGGGGCGGCGGCGGCGTGATCGTTTCGGGCGGCGCCGTGGCCGTGACCGGAGGCGTGGGCTCCGGTGGCTGCGCTTGCGTTGCAGGCGGAGGCGCTTGCGCCGTCTTGGTCTCGGGCGGCGGCGGTAGCGGGCGCTCCTGCACGACCGGGGGCGGGTTCTTGCCGGCCGGGGTGGGCCCGCCGGTCTTGCGCTGAAGTTCCGCGAGCTCGGCGTTACGAATGTCGATCAGGCGCTTGGACTCGGCGAGCTGCCCCTCGAGATCCTTGACGCGATCGCGCAACGCCTGAGTCTCGCCCGAGCTGCCGTTTCCCGCAGCGGCGACGGCGGCAGTGCCGTTTCCCCCGGCGGTTGGGCTGACGAGGCGAAGATGCCCGCCGCCCTCGCCGGAGCCGGCCGCGGAGCGCCACGCATCCATCTGGCGGTGCACTTCGCCGATCGCCTCTTTCTGGTTGAGCGCGGCAATATCGTCCCCGCCGGGAACCCGCAGCACCGCGCCCTGGCGCAGCACGTTGATGTTGCCGCCGAACGCGGCGGGGTTGGCCCGAAAGAGGGCGATCATGGTCTGATCTAAGTCCGCGCGCGACTCGGCGTGCAGGCTGTGCGCGATCTTGGTGAGCGTGTCACCCTTGACGACCGTCACGGTCGAGGGCATCGCCCCGCCGGTCTCGGACCCGGCTTCGGCAGAGGAAGCCGACTCGGCGGGAGCGCTTGGCGCGGCGGCCACCGGCGGGGTCTCGCTCGGCGCGGCCGGCGCGCTCGAGGAACCCGAGGAGCGGCGTGCCCGCGAGCGGTGACCCGACTTGGGAAGCGGCGTGGGCTCGGAAGTTGCGGCGGTCGAGGTCGAGGGCGTGGTCGCTGCGGCAGCCGTCGCGGCACCCGCAGCGGTCGCGGGGCTCCCGGCGTTGTTCGCCGTGCTCGGCGCCGTCACCGGCGCCGACGAGCCCGCGTTCTCGCCGGGCGTATATACCGGCGGATCGAGCAGCACGGTGTACTCGCGCATCAGATGGCCGCGTGCCCAGTTGACGTCGACGAGGAAGGTCACGAACGGCTCGGGCACCGACTCGGTCGAGCGCACGGTCAACACATCGCGCCCGCCTTTCTTGCCGACCTTGAAAGTGAACGAGGTCAGGAACGGCGGACGGTCTATGCCGTAGCGGGCGAAGGCTTCCCGCGGAGCGAGGGTGGCGCGCAGGGCTGTCAGTTCTTCCGGGGTCGCGGCAATGATGTCGATATCCGCGCTCAACGGCTCGTTCAGGGCCGAGTTCAAGTGGATCTCTCCGAGCCCCAGCGCCCACGACGAGCTCGACCACAATGAGGACAGAGATAGAAGGCCCGCCAACAGCATTATGCGCGGCATCGTCACTGACATTTCGACTCCCAGAAATCGGCTAGGCGAGAGGCT
>Ga0302324_100001258_pt1 | contig 62333 bp, 45 predicted proteins | sample Palsa_T0_1_FD_201949 | JGI IMG/M metagenome (GOLD analysis project Ga0302324, IMG submission 201949) | Peat permafrost microbial communities from Stordalen Mire near Abisko, Sweden - Palsa_T0_1 | ecosystem: Environmental > Terrestrial > Soil > Palsa > Peat permafrost | place: Sweden: Abisko...
AATGGTAGGCCCGTGGGGACTCGAACCCCAGACCTCCACCGTGTCAAGGTGGCGCTCTAACCAACTGAGCTACGAGCCTACAATGGCGGCTAGTTTAACACGAGCGAGTAGATACACCGTTATGGCGGCGGCCGGAGAGCTACAACAAAACTGCCGTTTCGGTGCGACTCATATTCGTCGATGGCAGCTCCGGCGCGCCATTAGCGCGACACCGGCTCGGCAACTGCCTGGTCATTTGCGACCGACCGATTCCTGAACAGCCCTCGCGACGCCAGCAGCTCGGCATTGAGCAGTGCCGCTCCGGCGGCACCCCGGACCAGATTGTGGGATAGCAGCGTCAACTTCACGTCGAGCAGCGGACATTCGCGAATGCGTCCAACGACGGCGGCCATACCATCGCCGGTGTTCACATCGCGACGCGGCTGTGGTCGATTCTCACCGTCAAGCACCACGATTGGATTCCGCAATGCCGACGGCAGCGCAGCGATCTCAGCACTCACCTCAAAGGTGCTTAACGCCTCGCGCACTTCAGAGAGCGAAGCAATTTTTTTCAGGCTTAAGCTCACGCATTCCAGGTGGCCCTCCAGGACCGGAACGCGATTGCAATGCGCGCTCAGCCCCAGCCCAGCATCCACAAATCGAGATCCGTCCCATCTGCCTAACAACTTCTGCGGCTCCGTTTCCATTTTTTCCTCTTCGCCGCTTATAAAGGGCACTACGTTTCCGTGAATGTCCATGGAGGCCACCCCCGGATAGCCAGCCCCGGATACCGCTTGTAGGGTGACCACAAAAATGCGCTCAAGCCCAAAGGCATCGGCTAAAGGCTTCAACACCAGGACCAAGCCAGCAGTGGAGCAATTTGGGTTGGTAACGATGTAGCCACCGTCGTACCCGCGCAGCTTTTGCTGTACCGCAATCGAATCCAGATGCGTCGCGTTGACCTCCGGAATCAGTAAGGGGACATCCGGGTCCATGCGGTGGTTTTTGGAATTGCTGACCACCGGATAACCCGCGCGTGCGAAATCCTCTTCGGCCGGACCTGCAATCGACGAATCCAACGCGGAAAAAACAAAATCGCAATCGAGAGAAGGCTCTAGTCCCTTCACTACCAGATCTGCCGCGGCCGACGGAATCGGGCCGTCGAGATGCCAGCGCACCGCTTCCGCGTAGCGTTTGCCTGACGAACGCTCCGAAGCCGCCACTCCGGTAAGCTCAAACCACGGGTGTTCGGCGATCAATTTCACGAGGCGCTGCCCGACCAGTCCGGTGCCGCCCAAAATTCCGGCACGCCATTTTCTTTCCGGCGTCCGCGGGTCCGAATTTTTCAGATGCGACGATGGTCCGCTCATAACTCACCTCCAACCAAGCCAAGTGGCCATCCGCCTGAGGCTGGCTGCGCTTCCGCTTCTTTCCGTGGCTGTCCGCTCGTCATGATTGGCTCCTACTTTATCCACTGGAGCGATCCGGTAGTTGGTCCCCAAATACAAAAACCCACCGCCAGGTTCGCTTCTGGCAGTGGGTTGGAAACTTTTTCTAGCCCTGCTAGCTGTTTCTCCACGCGCCCGAAGCGATGGTAATGGACGTGCTCGCAGCCGTGGTAGTCGGCTTGGTAATTCGCTTGGCGGCGACGGAGATCATGGCGGAAATATACCACAGCTCTGAATGGGCTCACGTTACGTTAACGGAAGCTTAGCACCGCGCTGGTGTCGCAAATGCAAAACCCGCTCTGACGCCCTCCGCACTATAGTTTTAGTACTATAAAACTAAGTACCTGATAACAGGTAACTTAACAGTGCAACTTTATGCTAGACCCTGGGTTTGATCGGGTAGGGCACCGAGCCCTTACGGGATATCACAAGCGACGAAAGGATTTACAAAATGAATCGCACGAAGTGGTTCACAAGCTGGTCTCTGTTGTCGTTCATGGTGCTCGCGTTCGGTTGCGGCGGCGGCACCTCTTCGAATCCCACAACCACGACACCGGCCCAAAGCGGCTCGGTGTTCGTCTCGGGCACGGATGCCCCGTTGCCGAGCGTGGTCTCATTTCAAGTAGATATCACCGGCATCACCGTGTCGGACGGGATCAATCCTCCAGTCTCGGTTTTGAACGGTACGCAAACCGTCGACTTTGCACGATTCGACGGTCTGCATACCCTGCTGGATCTCAACACCATTCCGACCGGTAGCTATACCAGTGCTACGGTGACCCTGGCGAATCCTCAGATCGGATATCTCAACGTCACCACGCCGCAGACCACTCCGCCGACGCGCCCAACGGTAACCACGCTTAACTCCACCAGTTCGCCAGCGGTATCGCTGTCTTCGTCTAGCGTCACCATTAGTCTTACGGCTCCTTTGATGGTCACGGCCGGAGATGTAATTGGTCTGTCGTTTGATTTCGACCTTCGCAAATCGATTGTGGTTGATTCGAATGGTCAGATTACCGGTGTCGTAAATCCAACCCTGGACCTGAACGCGGTCACCCCCAGCGATGCCGACGCTTACATCGACGAATTCGACGCCGGGGTGGTCAGCGTAAACGCCAGCGGCAATTCGTTTGTGATTCAGGGTCCGCACGGCCACCAGTTCACCGTGAATGTAACTGATCAAACCGAGTTCGAAAACGGTGAAAGCCTCGCAAACCTCACCGCCACTTCCATCGTGGAGATCTCCGGCACGCTAGATCGGACTTCGGCGACGTTCCTGGCCGATACCGTAGCTATCCTTTCTCAAGACGGGTTCTACGCGGGCGGCCTGATTACCTACGTCGACCCGACCACCGGACCAGCCACTGATTTCGACCTGTATGCTCGTAGCGCACTTCCTACCGGCACCGGTTTTCAGCTTGGTCAAATCTCAACCATTAATCTGACCGGCAGCGAGAAGTACTTCGTTTACTGGTGGCACCTGAAGTTCCCCTCGCTCTTCTTCAATTCCAGCTTGATGGTCCCCGGACAACACGTAAGCGTAGGCGGCCCCTTCAGTAACGGTGCCGTCACCGTGAAGCGGGTGGTCCTGCGCCACGAGGGTCACACCGGCACGTGGGTGGTCGGTAGCACCGACGCCGGCGCAAGCACCTTCCAGTTCAATTCGAACGGATTGGCCGGGGTGCTCTTCAACGGGCCAGTCACCGTGTATTGCACTCCATTGACCTCGTTCCGCGGCGGGCTTACAGGTCTCGGGGGCATCACCGGTACCACCGCACTCAATTTGCGGGTAGTCGGTCTGGTTTTGAAGGATCCGATCAGCGGTCAGCCAGTGTTTGTAGCGCACAGCGTCGAGCAACTGACCGATTAAGACCGCGCATTAAGTGAAAACAGCGGCCACCCCGTCCGGGAGTGGCCGCTGTTTGTTTTTACCTGGCGGTTTGACGATGGTGCGTCCGACTCCCCTTACGGCGCTTCGAATAATAGGCTCGAGCAGGTCAAGCCGGATTCGGCCTTCTGCAACTCGGAAATGTCCAGGGGGGCGACCAGGAAGTCTTGCGATTTGATGAGCTCCAGGGTGCGCGGAAACGAAGCAGGAAAAATCACGGTGTCGGAGAGAGCGAGAGCATTCGCGGCGTGTGGCTCCTCGGCGGCAACATCAATCCATTCGAAAGCTCCAAAGCATTTCGAATCAAACCACTCACGATTCGCGAGCAAGGTATTCGCGCCCAGGTGGGTGACTGCCGATTTCAGATGTAGGCAGCCGTTTACCAGCACGCTCACGATCTGGTATCCGTGCGGCTCCAGCAACGCTTTGAGCTGTGCAATTCCCTGGACGTTAGTTCGACTCGACAATCCCACAAACAGCGTGCGGCCAATGCGAAGAACGTCGCCGCCTTCCAAGGCTCCTGGGGCCACAACCTGTTTCAAGATTCGAAACTGAGAGAGCGCCTGGGCGAGCGTCGCGGCTTCTGGCCGCCGCGACTTGGTGCCCAGCGGCAGTATCACCGCCAGCTCATCCAAAACAATCGCCGGATCCTCAACGAACATGGAATCCGGCAAGTCTGGCTCCGCAGGCAAAGAGATCACTCGCGCGCCGAGTTTCTCGAGGGTTTGTTCATAGGCGCGGTGTTGCTGCTGCGCCTTGGCAAGATTGATCGGTTGGCGGGCGACAAAGGTAAGCTCGCAATGCACCATGCCGGGACTTACCGCTCGAGTGATGGCCGTCAGCATATCGGCAGCGATTCTACATGAGATGCGGAACGGCACCGGTTGAATCCGCTCATCCTCGCAGGTACACTCTGCGACGCATTCCCAGGACGGCAACCATGAAAACTCGCATTGCGCGGCGCGCGTTCGCTCTGTCGATGTGCATGATCGCCGGATCAGCCGACGTACCGGCAAATAATTCCGCGCTGAAGCCCTCGGCTATCGATGCGATCTTTCAGGATTTGAGTAAGCCGGGCGCACCTGGGTGCGCCCTCGGCGTCTACCGCAATGCCGCGATCATTTACGCGAAGGGTTACGGTCTGGCAAACGTCGAGGAGGACGTCGCCATTTCACCGCAAACCGTCTTCGACGTGGGATCCATGTCCAAACAATTCACGGCCATGAGCATTCTGCTGCTGCAAAAGAAAGGGAAGCTTTCCCTTGCAGATGACATTCGAAAGTACCTCCCGGAATTGCCCGACTATGGGCACACCATAACCATCCGCAATCTGCTGAACCACACGAGCGGATTGCGCGACTATCTCAGTTTGATGGAGCTAGCGGGAATTAACACCGACAGCGTCACCACCGATGAGGACGCTTTGGCTCTGATTGCGCGGCAAAAAGCTGTGAATTTCGCGCCGGGCAACGAGTGGTTATACAGCAACACTGGATTCTTCTTGCTTTCGGTCATCGTGAAACGCGTAAGCGGCGAAACATTGGGCGATTTTGCCGCGGACAACATCTTCGGTCCCGTGGGCATGACCCATACCGCATACCGCCAGGATCACACCTCGTTGATTGCCAGGCGGGCGCTGGCCTACGACCCCAAGACCGACAAAAATGGATATGTTCTCGACGTTTCTTACTTCGAGCAAACCGGCGACGGCGCGGTGCACACCTCCGTGGAAGACCTAGCTCGCTGGGACGAGAATTTCTATACCGCCCGGGTCGCCGGCCCCGGGGTCATCGGAGACCTGCAACAAACCGCAGCACTTAACAACGGCAAAGCCTTGACCTATGCAAAAGGATTAGTTGTCTCAGAGTACCGCGGTCTGCGAACGGTGAGCCACTCAGGTTCTTGGGGTGGATATCGTGCGCAGCTGCTACGTTTTCCTGACCAACATTTCTCGGTCGCATGTCTTTGCAATGTGGGAAATGCGAATCCCTCCAAGCGTGCCGCTCAAGTCGCTGATATTTATCTTGCCGGGGTTATGAAGAAGCCTCGACCGGTCGCTGACGCTGAAGGCCTGAACGACGAGGGTGCCCCTAAAACGACAGCTGCATTTACCGTACCGCGTGCACAATTGGAGCAATTTCCTGGGGATTACTGGAGCGAAGAATTAGGGGTCACCTATCGCCTGGTTTTGGCTGGGGACGCTTTGAAGCTGGCGGCCATTCGGGATGCTTCGGATCTGCCACGATTTAATAATTTTTCGCCGGGCGAGGTGCGGCCCACCAAGAACGACGAATTCACGCTCGGCAGCGAAGGCGCTACGCTGGTTTTTCAACGCGATTCGAATTCCCATGTCACCGGATTCATCGTCAACGCCGAGGGCTCAACCGGGATTCGTTTCGTCCGAGGCAAATGAACGCCGCCGGGGCGTGCAGCGGGCCTTCACCCACCGTGCGCGCTGCCAGTCGCTGCGAAATGCGTTATCCAGAGACGGGCAATCGCTGCACCCATAAACATTCCCAGGAGAATCAGCGCGATCATACCCAACACCATCCAGACATTCCCTTTGGTCAGAATACGACCCGGTTCGCCCTGCATATTCGCTGAAGTATTCACGGGAGGCGCGGGGGTGGGCGCCGGTGCGTCGGTCCACTCGGTGGGAACGATCAAACAGTAGCCGGTTCTGGGGATGGTTTCGATATACAAGGGCTTGCCGGTGGAGTCTCCTAATGCATGGCGCAATTTGTTCACGGTGGTGTTGACGTTCGCGTCGTAGTTAACTTGGGTGTCGGCAGGCCACAGCCGGGTGCGCAACTCTTCGCGGGTCACGGTTTCGCCCTGTTTTTCAATCAATGCCACGAGCACCTGAAAGGTCTTACCTTGGAGCTTGAGGCGGTCGCCGTGCTTGCTTATTTCTTGACGATTGCGATCCATCTGAAACGGTCCAAATCGTATATACCGGCAAGTTGAGGAAGCTCCGCTTTTAGATTCCGCTGGCATTGCAGGTTCCGGTACGAAAGGTTGCGTCGCCATACACCCTACCCTTACTGCAATAGACGCGCGCCGGTCATAAGTGTTTTCTTTAAAAATGCGCCTTCTTTGTCCATCAAATTTCCTGCAGTTCATAGCCAACGCCTCTACCGAACGGCGGCGAGTGTCTATAAATTTATATGATTTCCTGAAATTGATAGGGGACTTACCCGCAAATCCTAAACGTTTAGGGCTTCCGATTTGAGGAATGCGCCAGTGTACAATCACATCCGTTAAGTATTCTAAGTTTGGCAGGGCCAATTGAGCCAGGCAGCAAAATCGAGTACCTCCTAGAACTATTTTGCGTTTTACTTCGCCGCTGGCAAAACCGAGATTTCTACGCTCGAGGGATATTGCTTCGAGCGATACACGTGCTGGGTAGCTTGCTGGTAGTCGCTTTCTTTAGCTTCGAAAATGTTGGGGACAAATTTCTGCGGGTTGCGATCATAGAGCGGAAACCAGGTGCTTTGCACCTGTACCATAATGCGGTGACCCTTCTGAAAGACATGGTCGGCGGTATGAAGATCGACGGTGAGGGGGGTCACTTCACCCGGGACCATCGCTTCTGGTTTTTCGAACGATTTGCGGAATCTGCCGCGAAAAATCTCATCGGAAATCATCAATTCGAACCCGGAGAGTTTCCATTCCGGCGAAACTTTCTCCGGGTAGACATCGATCAGCTTCACAATCCAGTCGCTGTCGCTGCCGGTGGTGGAGATAAACATTTTTGCGGTCACCTGGCCGGCCAAGGTTACCTCGTCGGCAAGGCCGTCCGTCTGCCAGGTGAGCACATCCGGCCGTTGATCGACAAAACGTTGATCCTGCACCAACCAGGTGTACCAAGCTCCCGGATGGTCCTGCGGGTAAGTCATATCGACGGGGCGGTGGCGATACGGGACCGGGTGCGCGGGATCGCTGAGGTATGAATCGAAGGATACCGCGGTGTTCTGCGGCGCCTCGAACGACAACTTTCCGTTCTCGCGTAAATAAAGTTCTTGGGTTACCGCACCGCGCGGCGGCCATGAGTCCAGTGAAGTCCAGGTGTCGGTACCGGTCTGGAACAAGGTTGCCTCCTTGACTGGTAGCGAGCCCTGGTCTTTCAGCCAAAACGCGAACCACGGCGCCTCAATCTTCTGGCGGAAATACACAGAAGTGTCGCTTCCAAAGGGCACGTCTCCCAGCGATTGACCGGTATCGTGCCCCCATCCCCCATGATTCCAGGGCCCCACAACAAGATAATTGAGATTTTTCGTATCGACTTTCTCCAGTAGAGCGTAGGTGGCCATCGGCCCGTAAAAATCCTCTTGATCCCACCAACCGGCAACATTGAGGTTCGGAACCGTTGCCTGCTTGAGTCCGTAAGCGACGGCGTGGCGCTTCCAGAACTCGTCGTAGTTTGGATGGGCGATAAAATCATTCCAGGTTGGAATGGATCCGTGGAAGTATTTAGCATTCGCGTTGGAAAGCGGACCCAGCGACAGGTACCATTCGAATACATCGAACCGGTCGAATGGAAAACTGTAGTTCTCGTTATTGGTTTCCAGCAGGGGCGCGTATTCGAACGCGTAGCTCAAACGAAAAGCGCCATTGTGAAAGAAGTCGTCACCCAGAAAAGTGTCGCCCATGCAGGCCTGCTCGGAAACTGCCCTCAGGGCCGGATGCGGATTTATCATGCCCATGGTAACCAGGAATCCGTCATACGAGATGCCGTCCAGTCCGACTCGGCCGTTGCTGTTCGCGACATTTTTGGTGAGCCAATCGATGGTGTCGTAGGTATCGGTGCTTTCGTCCACGCCCTTGGGATCGCCGGGATCGTGAATCGGCCGCAGCATGACAAATTGCCCTTCTGAACCGTGGCGCCCGCGGATGTCCTGGAATACGAAGATGTAGCCGTCGGCGATCATCTGATCATAGCGATGGAGCATCCGGCTATAGCCCTTGGCCGGGTCTGAGATTCCGTAGGGGGTGCGCTCCATGAGGATAGGGAGCGGCTCCGAAATATGTTTAGGTGTGTAAATTTCGGTGTGCAACTTAACGCCGTCGCGCGCCGGGATCATGACTTCGCGTTTATCGAACAGTTCGCTATCGTCCGGTGGTTTTTGCTTCTGTGACGCGTAACTGACGGTTACGCCGAGTACCGCAAGGCTGGTCACTTTGAGCAGCAGGCTGGTAGGGCACGAACTCACAAGTCGCATGGCATCTCCATCTGCTTTCACGTCCCAATTCTTGGGCAATTCTACTTCCATGTAGGGGTAATCAACACTCCATTCCGCGCAGATGTACGCTGGATTCTCGCGCAAGCTACCCACCCGATGGCTGGCCGCAATCCGCTCGGTCTGCTACAATTCAGAAGCTCGACCGCACCTGAGAATACGGGGAGTCATCCGGGCTGCTGGTTGTCTCAGCAGCTATTTTTGTCTTCGCGCGCGGAAACGCGGGGGCGTCGATCACAATATGAGCCAAAACATTCGCAATATCGCTATCATCGCTCACGTTGACCACGGCAAGACCACCCTGGTCGACGCCATGCTCCGTCAAAGCGGCATTTTCCGCGCCAATCAAGAACTGGTTGAGCGGGTGATGGACTCCAACGACCTAGAGCGCGAGCGGGGCATCACCATTCTTGCCAAGAATACCGCGCTGTTTTTCCACGACACCAAGATCAACATTGTCGATACCCCGGGTCACAGCGACTTCGGCGGAGAAGTTGAGCGCGCCCTACGTATGGTCGACGGCGTATTGTTGCTGGTCGACGCGAGCGAAGGTCCCTTGCCCCAGACACGTTACGTCTTGCAGAAAGCTCTGGCCGCCAAGCTCCCACCGATCATCGTGCTGAATAAAATCGATAGGGTGGATGCTCGGCCCGCGGAAGTACTGGATGAAATCTACGACCTGTTCATCGATTTGGACGCCACCGAGGACCAGCTCGATTTTCCGGTGGTCTATACCAATGCGCGCGATGGCGTTGCTCATCGCAAGCCCGATGACGACTCCACGGATTTGCTTCCGCTCTTTGAAACCATCGTTAAATCTATCGCGCCGCCGCCGGGCGATCCAGAAGGGGTTCTACAGATTCAAGTGATGAACCTCGATTACAGCGATTTCCTGGGGCGTATTGCCATCGGCCGCGTTTTCAACGGAACGCTTCGCCGGGGTGCCGACGTGGGTATCAGCAAGCTCGACGGAAAACTGGTTTCCACGCGCATCACCAAGCTGTACACCTTTCGGGGGTTGGATCGCGACGAAGCCGAAGCCGTTCCAGCCGGCGACCTGGTGGCTATCGCCGGAGTCGAGGGTATTCAGATCGGCGAGAGCATCGTCGATTTGGCGAATCCCATTCCGCTGGAACCTCTGCTGATCGACGAACCGACGCTGGCCATGATTTTCACCGTCAATAGCAGCCCGCTCTCGGGCCGGGACGGCAATTACCTGACCTCGCGCGATCTTCGCGACCGTCTTCAGAAGGAGCTTCTCACCAACGTCTCCATTCGCGTGGAGGATACCGAAACTCCAGAATCCTTTCGGGTCCTCGGGCGCGGCGAACTGCAACTCGCCATTTTGATCGAGACCATGCGCCGTGAAGGATTCGAATTGATGGTGGGCAAGCCGGAGATCGTGGTACGAACCGAAAAAGGCCGCAAACTGGAGCCGCTTGAGCGGCTGGTCATAGACGTCCCAGAGAGTTTCATTGGCATCATCCTGGAAACTCTGGGCACGCGCCGCGGCGAAATGCTGAAGATGAGCAATCACAATTCCGGTCGGGTGCGCATGGACTTCAAGATCCCGTCGCGCGGGCTGATTGGATTACGCAGTCAGCTGCTGACCGACACTCGCGGGACCGCGCTGATCCACTCCATCTTCGATGGATGGACCGACTATGCGGGTGAAATGGCGCTTCGTCCCACCGGCGCGTTGGTGGCCGATCGCTCCGGACCTTCGACTGCCTTTGCCTTGTGGAATATTCAGGAACGCGGCGAACTGTTCATCGGCCCGGCTATCGAAGTATATGAAGGCATGATTGTCGGCGAAAACTCCCGCGAGCAGGACATGGACGTCAATGTTACCAAGGAAAAGAAGCAGACCAACATGCGATCGTCTAGTGCCGATGAGGCCATCCGTCTGATTCCTCATCGGGAGCTAAGCCTTGAACAGGCAATTGAATTCATTGCCGACGATGAATTCGTGGAGATCACTCCAAAATCGATCCGCCTCCGCAAGAAAGTACTCCAAGCCAACAAACGCCCGCGCCGCTGGCAGGAAATTCGTGCCAGCCATGAAACAACTCGTTAGAGCGGAAACGAAGCCTCAACGTGCTATGCAGGATTCCCTTCTAATTTCTTAGGGAAGTCGATTCTTACCGTCAGCCGTAGGCAAGGAAAGTCCCGCCGCGTGCGCCAGCGTCGGTGCGATGTCCCGCATATCCATGATGCCGAGCGATTGTCCTGCGGGAACGCCCGGACCGACCAGAAAAAATGATGCTCGCAAGTCTGGTAGGTCGGGCAGCTCTCCATGGGTACCGCCCGGCTTGGTTTCGGACAAGAGCGGGCCATCCAGCGAGGCGCCCGTTCGCCAGCCTGGTTTCAGGCTCACGAAGAAAGACGCCGTCGGATAACCTCCACGTTCATGCAACTGGTCGGCGTCCAAGACCCGATCTATCCCGTTCGCTGGATCGCTAGCAATCTTGGTGAGCAAATCTTTCACCTGCGAAAGTGTCGCGGCATCGCTCGGATCTTTCAGAACGATCGCGGCGGATCCGCCGGTCTCCCAGGGCATCGCTTTCCAATCGGTGATCTTGCCTTGGTGGTCGGTGGTAAAGAGTTGCGCGTCGCGGAACGCCGGAAACAAATTCAACTGCGAGTCGAATGGCGCGAATCCATGATCGGAAACCACAGCCACATAGGTGTGGCCAGGCGCGACACGTTCCGCCGCCAGCCGCACATTGCCGATGGCCGCATCCAGCCGTTCCAGCACCTCCACCGATTCCGGGCTGAACGGACCGGTCTGATGTTCCTCGTGATCGAGGGCAATCAGATGCAAGAGCAGCAACCCTGGTCGCTTCTTCTCCAATATCCATTGAGCGTAGCGCGCGCGGTTCAGATCGCCTTCCACTGAAGCGTCAACGCCTCCGCGGAAAGGTCCGAGCTCCGTTGCCGCTTCCTGCAGCAAGCCCGGGGTAGAAACGGCCCGCAACAGCTTGGCATCGTCATCGGTGTTCGCGCGCCAAACCTCCGGGAGGTTCCAGGTAATATGCGCCCCCACCGTGACCGGCCATTGAACGGCCGCCGTCCCGCGGCCCGCCTGACTGATGACATCCCACAACGTCGGTGCATGAATATCTTCCGCGTACCAATACCAACCCTGGAAGTTTTTCTGAAGGGGATCAAACGTGGTGTTGGCCAGGATCCCGTGCTTAATTGGCCACACTCCCGTCACCAGCGTGGTATGACTGGGATAGGTCACCGTAGGTACCACACCTGCGACACCCTCGGCATACATACCTTCGACCAGGTACTTTCGTAAGTTGGGGATCTTGGCGCCGTGCGCATCCGCCGACGTTACGTAGTCCGGGCGCATGCCATCGACGGAAATCATCACAATGAGCGGAGCTTGTGCATGGTCCTGTGCGGTTGCCGCAATCACGCAAAGCCAAAGGGTACCCAGGCTTGCTAGCAATAGTCTGGTGCGCAGCCGATGCTTCTTTGAAACTTCTCTCATGATCGTTTGCAGGATACCTGAAGCCGGCCGGAAAGTATAAAAAGGCCCTGGCACACCGTTGGCACCGGGGTTTCTCTCCAAGGGCAGGGGCAAGCGATCAGGCGTTTCTCACCTGCCCGGAATGTTGTACAGTCTACTGCCACCTTGTGCCGCGGGGTGATACGCTTCACGTAATCGCTGGGGTCGATTGCTCGTTTTTGCCGGGTCCGTCCGGCCATTGAGACAGGGGACCATATTTGAGCACTGATCGCTTAACTGCGTCTACGATGCCGCATCTCGCAAATCGGTCTTCCAGCGTAATCGCCGCAACCGCTACCGCCGTACCCGAGCACACCATCACCCGCGAAGACGTCAAGTTTTATATGGGTCGGGTCTTCGACATTCCCGAACGCAAACTCGAAGCCATGATGAGCATCGTGGACCACGCCCAGGTCCACAAACGCCATGCAATTTTCCCAATTCAATATACGGTGGAGCCCCGCGCCCTGGAGAAGACCAACCAGGAATACATGGAGCACGCCATCAAGCTGGGTCGCGAGGCAGCCGAGAAATGCCTGCAGCGCGCGGGTATTCGCGCCGATGAAGTCGATCTGATCATCACGGTCTCCTGCACCGGCTTCATGATCCCGTCTCTCGACGCCCACCTCATCAATCTTATGGGTTTCCGGTCGAACGTTCGGCGCATGCCTTTCACCGAATTGGGTTGCGCGGCGGGGGCCATGGCCCTGGGACGCGCTGCGGATTTCCTGCGCGCAGAACCCGGCGGCAACGTACTAATTATCGCGGTTGAGCTTCCGTCTTTGACCTTTCAACGAAAAGATATTTCGCAAGCCAATCTGATCTCCTCGATTCTGTTTGGCGACGGTGCCGCCGCAGTGTTGGTGAGCGGTAATAGCGCCGCCCGCGGGCCCAAAATTCTTGTCTCCGAAACCTACACGTTCCCGGACTCGCTGGGCGCGATGGGCTTCGACCTTCGAGACACCGGCTTTCACATTCTTCTAGCCAAAGACGTGCCTGAATTGGTCGGCGGCAAGATCGCTGGTCTGGTGGACGGGTTTCTCTCCCGCCACGACAAAACCCGCAAAGACATCAAGGGCTGGATTCTTCATCCTGGTGGCGCGCGCCTGCTTGGCAACGTGGAAACGCAGCTGGGTCTGAGCAAGTGCCAGACCCAGCCTTCCTGGGACGTGCTCGGCAGCGTCGGTAATCTCTCGAGCGCCACGATCCTCTTCATCCTCCAAGAGTGGCTGGAAAAGCGTCCGCTGAAAACCGATGAGTATGCTCTCGCCGCGGCTTTTGGTCCCGGCTTCAGCGCGGAGTTTTTGCTGCTGCAATGGAATTAAGCACCATCGCGTTCCTGATCCTGCTGGTGGTGGTGGGCGCTCTCCGGCTGGTCGAGTTACGCATTTCCCGCGCCCACCAGCGTCTGCTGGTAGACCGTGGCGCCGCGAAAATTCCCGAACCGCGTTTTCGTTGGATGGTCGCCCTGCATACCGCGATTTTGGTCGGTGCCGCTCTAGAAGTGGTTTTTCTCAGACGCCCTTTCCTTCCCGCACTTGCCGCCATCATGTTTCTTATCTTTCTGGCCGCCAACGCGGTGCGATGGTGGGTGATCCTGACACTCGGCGATCATTGGAACGTACAAGTCATGGATTCCACCGAATTGGGGGTGGTGACCACCGGCCCTTTTCGCTATGTGCGCCATCCTAACTACGCTGCCGTTTTTGCCGAAATGATTGCCCTTCCCCTTATACACACAGCCTGGATCACGGCACTGGCAGGCGCAGTTGCTCACGTGGCAGTATTGATGCAGCGCTTGTCCACCGAAGAGCGCGTGCTCTTTGCAAATCCGGCTTATCGTGCAGCGATGGCCGGCAAGCCCAGGTTCATACCCGGCCTGTTCTGAGCGGAAAGTTTCGCATGACTCGACACGCGGTTAGGTCCTTGGCTTTACTCGCCGTGCTCGGCGCGGTTTCTCCGATGTTTCCGGCTTCTTTGCTAGCTCACCGCATCTCGGACGATCCCGGGGCTGCGTTCACAATGGTTCCGGAAATTTCGTCGGCTTATCATCTGCTGTATGCGCAGAAGTTTCCCGAAGCACGCGACGCCTTCGCTAAGTGGGAGTCGGCCAATCCGGACGATCCGTTTGGTCCAGTCTCGATCGCCGCCTGCCATCTTTTCGAAGAGCTTTATCGGCAGGGTGTCTTGACCAGTGACTTCTTCCTGGATGAGAAGCGATTTCTGCATGGCATCGACGGCCGTCCCGATCCTGGTCGAATGGCGAGTTTTCGCGCGGCCCTGGATCGCACTCGGGCCCTGGCCAAGGAACGTCTGAAGAAAAATCCCAAAGATCCCGAGGCGCTGTTCGGCCTCACTTTAGCTTCCGGTATGGAATCCGACGCCGACGCTATTTTGGAAAAGAAGCAACTCGATGGCTTGAAACGGATGAAGGAAGCCAACGAGTTTGCCAAGCAGCTGCTCGCGCAACGGCCGGACACCGCCGACGCCTATGTTGCACTCGGCGCCGCCAATTACATCATCGGCTCGCTGAATCCTGGATACCGCATGGCTCTGTGGTTTGGCGGGATTCACGGTGATAAAAAACTGGGCATGGACCAATTACAGAAAACCGCGGATAACGGCCGCTACCTTAAGCCGTTCGCGGAAATTCTCCTGGCTCTATCCGCACGCCGTGAAAAGCAAAACGCGTTAGCGCAGAAGCTGCTGCTCAACCTATCTCAAGAATTTCCTTCCAGCCCCCTCTTCGCTGCGGAGTACGCCAAAGCCATGGGTCGCCCGATCCCGGCCGAAATTACTCCCTAATCCCAGCGGCATTTGAGACTGCCAGAATGCCGGCACGATTGGTACGCTGGGTCGTAAAATAGAAATTCTTCCGGGCAAAGGGCCTCGCGAGGTTCCTCAAGGCGGTGGTTATGTTCCAACCTGGCATGTTCAAGGAACGCTGCTTCTTTCTGACTGGCGGAGGTTCCGGTCTCGGCCGATCCATGTCTTTGCATTTTGCTCGGCTGGGCGCAAGCATGTTCATCGTCGGCCGCCGCGAAGACCCCTTGCGTGATGTGTGTGAGGAAATCAAACACGCCGGGGGCTCAGCCGCTTACGCGACCTGCGATGTTCGCGATTACCGTGCCGTTGAGGCTGCGGTTGACCAGGCCTACCAGAAGTTTGGGCGGATGGATTCACTGATTAACAACGCCGCCGGGAACTTTATGGCGCGTACCGAAAAATTGACACCCGGCGGATTCAACGCGGTGGTCGGCATCGTCCTAAATGGCAGTTTTAACTGTACGCAAGCGCTGGCAAAAAAATGGATTCCGCAAGAATCCGGCGGCAATGTTCTGAGTATTGTCACCACCTATGCCGCGGCCAACTGTGGCTCAGGTTTCGTTGTCCCTTCGGCCTGCGCCAAGGCTGGAGTTCTGGCCATGACCACGTCGCTGGCCGTCGAATGGGCGAAGTACCGGATTCGCTTGAACGCCATCGCTCCCGGTCCCTTTCCGACCGAAGGTGCATTCTCGCGTTTGATGCCCTCCAAAGAATTCGAAGAGCAGGCCAAGGATTCTCACCCCATGAAGCGCTTCGGGCGTCACGAGGAGCTGACCAATCTCGCGGCTTTTCTGCTCAGCGATATGTCTGAATACATCAACGGCGAATGTGTGGTGATTGACGGAGCGGGCTGGTTGCGAGGCGCCGGAGAATTCAACGACCTACTGATGCTTCCGGACTCGGCCTGGGAAACCATGGAAGCCGCCCGCACCAAGAAGCCTTAAGACCCCGGAGAGATACCGCGGCGCTACTCTGGCAATGCGCGTTTGCGAAGCGCGACCCGCAGTTTCACGGTCCCGACCACTGTTCCCTCTGATTGTGCATGGATGGTCACGTCCTGCGGCTCAGGCTTGTTCTTTTCCGCGGCCCCCAAGGAAGGCAACTTGATCTCGATTCGGCCCGCGGCAACCTGCTTCCGCGCCAGCGCGAAGCTTCCAATACCGCTTTGCACCGTCCAACCGGCGGGTAAATCCGCTGTGAGGGTGATTTCCCGAGCCTCGCCGGTTTCGTTTCGCAGCCACACCGGTACGATTAATAGTCCTTCCGCTTGCACCGCGATTTCAGGCGGCTCCGGATGCGGCAGATTGGTCAGATCGTGAGCTCGGCGAAATTGGTCGTAGAAGCTCCAAGGCCCTGCTAGTTCCGCCGAAACGCCGCTCTCGGGGTGCTCAGCAGCTCTTTGCGGTGGCAAGAAGGGAATGGCCTCTCCGGTCTTCACGTTCTCGAATACGTCTCCGGTCACCGTTCCGCCCACCAGCGATTTTCCCAAGACCAACTGCTGCGCGTCCGTCCATCCGTCCGCGGTCGCCCTTTTTTCCACTTGCTCGTCGTTCATTCCTTTGAGCGCATCTAGGAAACCCTGCGCCTGGGTCTGATGCGCTCGAAACGATTCGAACGAAACACGCCAATAGGGCATCTTCAGCAATTTCGAAATATCCTTCACCGAGTACTCCGGCCCTTTAGCGCGAAACATTTCTGAATTGTCGGCATCTGGAAAGTAATAAATTTTCTTGGCCTGCCAGGCACGCAGGTTGTCCTGATAAGGCTGCTGCCGTCCTTGCGATGCAGCTACCTGGCTGGGAAACGCCGCGGGGTCTCCGGCTACGTCAAACGCTTCGGTTCCCAGGACCCCCGCCGCCTGATGGTCGCCATGATCTTCCCCGATGAACACTCCCGGTAGAAATGTCAGGATGACCTCTGGACGGGTCAAGCGCATCAGCCGGACCAAGCGCTCCAGCGCGGCGCCGTGCCCCCAATTTCCAAGTGACTCCAGCACGTTTTGGCTGGCCGTATCTTTGCCATCGAGGAACCACACGTTTACGACCCCCAGGAATGCCAACGCACGCCGAGCCTCGATCTCCCGAATGTCTCCCAGGGCGGTAGCTTGCTCGGCGCCGGACTCGTTGCCGCCGCTGTCGCCGTGGGTTGAGAACACCACCGAAACGCGCTTGCCTTGATCGATCACTCGCGCCATATAAGCCGTGGCCGCACCCTCGTCGTCCGGATGGGCCACAACCACCATCACGTCCGCTTTGTAGCGATCATCCGGGAGCGGTAGGGTTTTCGTTTTGGAATCCTGCGCTCGTACGCCAACTGGCAGCAGCGAGAAGGTAAGAATCGCCAGTATCTTCATGAATCTCCTAGTGTTCGCCATATACCTTGAAACTCCAGAATTTTTCTTCCTTCCGACCATGGCTGGGTAGGAGGTTTACAAAAAAGCTCCTCGACGCCAAGCGCACCAGTCGCGTCCTGGTTCCTGTCACCATCCTTTCGATAAAACCGGTCACCCCCATCGACATTCCCGTCGCTGAATTTGCCGCGAGGATCAGCTCAGAGTCAAAACCAGCCAGGGCCTAGGTCTTTATTTATGCGGCCGCCCGCTTGAACCGCGCCAGCCGATCACTTCGGACCGTCATTTTTGCGAGCCTCAAGGACGTAACCTGGAATTTAGTCGCGCCGCTCCTGACCAACGTAACGGCGGCTCCCTTGACCCTGTCTGGGTGCGCCGATAAGCTTAGACTTTGTCCCCCCAGGTGATCCAGAGCATGGCATCGATTCACGTCACACTGCCCGACGGCAAAATTCAAGAAGTCCCGAGTGGCACAACACCCGCGGACATAGCGCGCAAAATTTCCCCTCGGCTTGCCGATGCAGCACTGGTAGCTCGCGTTTCCAATTCCGCCTCGGCCCCAGCTCATGAGGATAACGGCGCTGGCGACCTTATTGACCTGCGGCGTCCCCTCGATCATGACGTGAAACTGCAAATTCTCACCGAGAAAGATCCCGATTCACTGTACGTATTCCGGCACTCCGCCGCACATCTGCTGGCGGCCGCGGTAATGGAGCTTTATCCCGACGTCAAACTGGGTATTGGACCTCCGATTGACACCGGCTTCTTCTACGAGTTCCTTCGCGCCCAGCCTTTCACACCGGACGATCTTGCAAAAATTGAAAAGAAAATGCACCAGCTTGCCGCCCAGGACCTGCCCAACGAGCGCCAACTTCTGCCCAAGCCCGAAGCATTGGAGCTTTATCGCCAGAATGGGCAAGTTTTCAAGTGCGAGCTGGTCGAGGAAAAGGCCGAAGATCCGATGGTTTCGTTCTACACCACTGGAAAGTTTATCGATTTTTGCCGGGGCCCGCACATTCCTTCCACAAAGCGCATTCAAGCTTTCAAGTTAATGAGCGTAGCCGGAGCGTATTGGAAAGGCCACGAAGGCAATCCCCAGCTTCAGCGCATCTACGCGGCTTGTTTCTTCACCCAGAAGGAACTAGACGAATACTTACATCGCCTGGAAGAAGCCAAACGGCGTGACCACCGCAAGCTAGGGGCCGAGCTGGACCTTTTCAGCATTGAAGACGAAGCCGGGCCCGGCTTGATTTTCTGGCACCCCAAGGGGGGCCTAATCCGCACGCTCGTCGAAGACTGGTTGCGCAAAGAACTTCAGGAGCGCGATTACAACCTGGTTTACACACCGCATATCATGCGACGTGAGCTCTGGAACACCAGCGGGCACACTGGATTTTATAAAGACAATATGTTTGGTCCCGTAGAAGTAGAAAAGGCTGAGTATCAGCTCAAGCCCATGAACTGTCCGGGCCACATTCTGATTTACAAGTCCAAGCTGCGCAGTTATCGTGATCTTCCGGTACGCCTCGCGGAACTCGGCACGGTGTACCGCTACGAGCGCAGTGGCGTACTCCATGGTCTTCTTCGCGTTCGTGGCTTTACTCAGGACGATGCCCACATTTTCTGTATGCCTTCGCAAATCGAAAGTGAAGTTGCAGCTTGTATGGACTTCGCCTTTGCGGTCATGAAAAACTTCGGGTTCGATAAATTCGAAGTGGAGCTCTCCGACTGGGACGCCGCTCGCCCCGAGAATTACGCCGGCAATCCCGAGGACTGGCATCGCGCCACCGCAGCCCTCGGCGACACCATGAAGCGAATGAAGATTCCGTTCAAAAAGATCGAAGGCGAAGCAGCCTTCTATGGCCCCAAAATCGACGTCAAACTGATCGACGCTATCGGTCGGCCTTGGCAACTCACGACGGTGCAGTTCGATTTCAATCTTCCGGCGCGCTTCAAGCTGGAATACGTCGGTGAAGACGGTGCCCGCCACCAACCACTGATGGTGCACCGCGCGCTGCTGGGCTCCGTCGAGCGGTTCTTCGGCATCCTTGTGGAGCACTACGCGGGTGCCTTTCCATTGTGGCTCGCGCCGGTGCAAGTCGAAATCTGCCCGGTAAGCGAAAAAGTCATCGACTATGCCCGCCACGTGCACGAAAGCCTCAAACGCCATAGTCTTCGTGTCCATCTCGACGACCGCAACGAAAAGCTCCCGGCGAAAATTCGCGACGCCCAAATGCAGAAGATTCCTTATATGCTCATCGTAGGCCCCAAAGAAGTAGAAGCGGGGACCGTTTCGGTACGCCATCGGGCCAAGGGCGATCTCGGTCCCCAGCCCCTGGCCGAGCTGATCGCTTCGTTGCAGCAGGAAGTGGCATCGCGCGCAACCGTGAGCTGAGCTACCCAACGCCCCCGGCCAGAAGGTCTTGCCGGTGAACGGCGGCTGCATGCTATACTTTGAAACCCGTCCCGTGCTGTTTTGCGCAGTAAGGACTGGGTTGAACTCAAGGCATTGTCCGGAAGCGGGCGTAGTCCTTATTTAATCAGGGGGAATTTATCGCAGATCGGAATTTCCGGCAGGCAGATCGTACCCGCGTGAACGAGCGGATTCGGGCGCGCGAAGTCCGGGTGATTGATGAAGAGGGTGGACAGCTTGGGGTCATGCAGCCCTTCGAGGCGGTTCGCATGGCGCGGGAACGTGGCCTCGATTTAGTAGAAATTTCGCCGACAGCCGATCCGCCAGTCTGCAAAATCACCGACTACGGCAAGTTTTTGTATCAGCAGAACAAGAAGGCCCACGAGCAGCGCAAGAGCAGCCGTGGCTCACAGCTCAAGGAAGTTAAGTTTCGTCCCGCTACGGCAGAACACGATTATCAGGTTCGCAAGAATCAGATCATTCGTTTTCTCGGAGAGGGACATAAAGTTCGGGCCATGATTTTTCACCGTGGACGCGAGATGGCGCACCAGGAAGTGGGCCGGGCCAAGATGACCCGCTTACTGGGAGAGATTGGCGAGCACGGTGCCATTGAGACCATGCCGCGCATGGAAGGCAATGTTTTGGTCGCGCTGCTGGCTCCCAAAAAGGGTGCGGGCGTGCCCAGCAAGCCCGCCCCGCAGCAGGCCAACGCCGCGAATTAAGAAATCGCAACCTATTTCGGCACGCTAATCGTGCCGAAGCGTCAAAGGATTTCAAGCACATGCCAAGAAACGCATCGAAGCCGAAAAAGAAACTAAAAACGCATCGTGGCGCAGCTAAGCGCTTTAAGGTCACCGCCACCGGGAAAATTATCCGCATGCATTCCGGCAAACGTCACCTGCTCGGTACGAAAAAACCGGGCCGTATGCGCAAGCTGAAGAAGCTGACGCTGGTCAACAAAGCTGACGTGGCCGCCGTGCGCCAAATGTTGCCGTACGCCTGAAGCTGGCGTCCCAACAGCCGCACTTAAGAGATTTTCAGCTTCAGTATCACCGAAGTTGAGATGTACTACCGCGAAGTGCAAGCTTCGCTCACCGCGCCAGGCAGCGCTTCACGGGTGCCTGCCGGCCGGTTCGTCGCCATCGATCGATTAGCGTCGTCGAAATCGCGGCGGGTAACACCACCGGAGACAAACCCGTCGCGTCTCGCGCATTTCTTCGCGTGGGCCCGCGTCTGCTCTTGTCTCCCAGCTAAAGGAGAATCCCATGGCTCGCGTAAAACGCGGCACCAAGCGCCGTGCGCGGCGCAAGAAGTATCTAAAGCGCACCAAAGGCTTTTTCCTCACCAAGAGCAAGCTCTACCAATCCGCGCAGGAAGCCGCCAACCGCGCGGACCGTTATTCCAAACGGGACCGTCGCGTGAAGAAGCGCCAATATCGCCGCCTCTGGATTCAGCGGGTCGGTGCCGCGGCGCGTTTGAACGGCTTGACCTACGGACAGCTCATCCACGGGCTGAAAACTGCCGGTGTCACCTTGGATCGTAAGGTGTTGGCTGACATTGCGGTAAAGGATGCGGCCGCATTCGCAGGCCTGGTCGCCACGGCGAAGGCGGCCGCTCCTCCACCAAAAAAGAACAAGGCCGCCTAGCTTTAACCGAGGAATTGTGGTTCTAGTGAGGACCAACTTGCCAGCCTCGGCCGTGCATGCATCGAACTGACGGCTTCGGGATATTTGCAATTGGTCTGATCCTCTGGCGAACGAAAACGGCAATGACGATCTTTTCCGGCTCCTCCTGTATAGGTCATGAATACGACATTTTTGAACTCGATCGGCAAACCTCTCGCGCAGCTCGATGTAACCCAGCCGGAGCAAGTCTTCGCACTATTCGCCGACGCACACGCTGCTTTCGACAACCAGATTGCATCCGTTACGCAAGCCGTTGGCTGGCAGGAACTCCGGGATGCGTGGCTAGGCCGCAAGTCCGGTGTTTTGACGCAAATCACCGATCATTGGTTGAAACCTGCGCCTGCTGATCTGAAACCCGTGGTCGGAGCGGAATTCAACAAGCTAAAGACCCACGTTGAATCCATGATGGAAGCGCGTCGCATCGCCGTCGAATCGGGAAGCGATGATGCGACACAATCGCGCATCGATCTTTCGTTACCCGGGGTGCACCGTCCGATCGGATCGCACCATTTGATCCGGCAGGTGTTTCAGGAGATCGAGGATATTTTCGTCTCCATCGGTTTTTCCGTCGTGGAAGGACCGGAAATAGAAACGCCGTATTACAACTTCGAAGCACTGAACATTCCCGAATACCACCCGGTCCGCGACGATATGGACACGTTTTACCTGGACTTGCCCAAGGGTGCGCCGTCTCCACTTTTGCTCCGCACGCACACTTCACCGATGCAGATCCGCACCATGGAAAAGCGTCAACCTCCAGTCCGAGTGATTGTTCCTGGCAAGGTCTATCGCCGCGACAATCCCGACGCTACGCATTCCTTCGCCTTTCACCAAGTCGAAGGCCTGGCGGTTGATACCGATATTACTTTCTGCGATTTCACCGGCACCATTGCCTACTTCGTCGAGCAATTCTTCGGCGCCGGGGTCAAGACTCGTTTTCGTCCCAGCTATTTTCCGTTCACCGAACCCTCGGTTGAGTTCGATGTAACTTGCGTTTTTTGCGGCGGCTCCGGCACCGCGGCGGGCGGCGCAACTTGCTCCCAATGTAAGGGTGCGGGCTGGATTGAGCTTTTCGGCGCGGGCATGGTCGATCCGGCCGTCTACGGATTCGTGAATTACGATCCCCAAAAAGTCAGCGGCTTTGCCTTCGGGATCGGTATCGACCGCTTGGCCATGCTCAGATATGGGATCGATGACATTCAGGTATTTTTTCAGAATGACGAGCGCTTCTTGCGCCAGTTCCCGTGAGCGCCGAGGCCAAGATGAGTATCACCGATTCCAAACAACGGTTTTCCTCTCGCGTCGCCGATTATGTTCGCTATCGCCCCGGATATCCGGCGTCGGCGCTTGATTTTCTTCGCAAGGAGTGCGATCTACGTCCCGGCCATGCCATCGCCGATGTGGGTTCCGGCACCGGTTTACTAAGCGAGCTTTTCCTGAAGAACGGCAACCGCGTATATGGGATCGAGCCCAATGAAGCCATGAGATCCGCTGGCCAGGAATATCTGGCATCGTACCGGAGCTTCGCCAGCATCGATGGGTCTGCCGAAGCCACCACGCTCGAGCAAGCTAGCGTCCATTTCGTGGCCGCGGGACAAGCGTTCCATTGGTTCGATCCCGCGGCCGCGCGCGCCGAATTTGCGCGCATTCTCAAACCTGGCGGCTGGGTGGTGGTGCTGTGGAACGATCGGCAAATGGATACGCCGTTCGCGAGCGCTTACGAAAACCTGCTGGTGAAGTACGGAACCGATTACCAGAGCGTCCGCGAATCCTATCCCGAGCAGGACGCTATGCAGCACTTCTTTGGCAGCGCAAAGTTTCTGCAACATAGCTTGCCGAACGCACAAGTTCTCAACTGGGACGGTCTGGCGGGCCGCTTGCGCAGCAGCTCTTACGCTCCACAGCACGGCCAACCCAATTTTGCCCCGATGATGTCTGACCTACAGCGATTGTTTCGGGAGAATCAGCGGGACGGCCGTGTAGATATGGAATATTCCTGCCACATGTATTTCGGGCAATTGGTTTCACAGGGCTGACCAATGAAATTGATCTACAACTGGCTCAAGGAATTCGTCGATATCGCGGCTACCCCTGGCGAACTCGCTTCGCGTCTCGCACTTTCTGGCACCAACATCGGCGGAGTGGAAACCGGACCGCACCGGGCCGTAATTGACGCAGAAGTATCGTCCAATCGGCCCGACTGCCTCGGTCATTACGGCATAGCTCGCGAGATCAGCGCCATTTACAGGGTTCCACTAAAACACCTGGCGCCGAAACCGGTGGAAGGTTCAGCCCAAACGAGCGAGACGGTCCGCGTCGAGATCCAAGCGCCCGAACTTTGCGGGCGCTTCACCGCCCGCGTCATTCGTGGGGTGAAGATCCAACCATCGCCTGCCTGGCTCAAAGATCGTCTGGAAGCATCCGGGGTCGCCAGCATCAACAATGTGGTTGATGCGACCAACTACGTCATGCTGGAGCTCGGCCATGCTCTGCACGCCTTCGACTACGATACCCTCCGCGACCATCGCATTGTGGTGCGCAGCGTCAAGCCCAAAGAGAAACTCAAAACGCTGGATGGCATTGAACGTACCCTGGAATCCGGCATTTGTATCATCTGCGACGGCGATGGTTCCCGTGCCGTCGGCATCGGTGGAATCATGGGTGGTGCGGAAACGGAAATTTCTTTCTCCACCAAGAACATACTGATCGAGTGCGCCTGGTTCGATCCCATCGCGATTCGCAGAGCCGCGCGGCAGCTCAAGTTGCACACCGAGGCTTCCACGCGCTTCGGACGCGGTGCCGATCCGGAAATGGCGGAGCTGGCGTCACGCCGTTGTGCCCAGCTGATTCTCCAGTTGGCCGGCGGCGAATTGCTCTCCGGCGTCGTTGACGTGTATCCGGGCAAGCGGAGGGCCAAGAAAATTCCCCTGACTCGACGGGAAATCCTTCGGGTGATGGGCGCGGATGTCCCCGATAAGGAAATCGAAACAATTCTGAGCGCCTTGGGCTTTTCTCCGGCGCGGGTTGACGAGAATCGGGGCACCTCGGAAGCCTTGCTTGCGGCCTGGGAATGTACCCAACCTTCCTGGCGCGCCGAAGTCGAGCGCGAAATCGACCTGATCGAGGAAGTCGCCAGGATTTACGGCCTGGACAAATTTCCGCCGCGGCTTCCGGCCGCCCGCCACGGTGCCGTGCGCCTACCTCATTACGAGGCGGAAACTCGTCTTCGGGAGCGTCTGATCGGCCTAGGCTACCGTGAAATCCTCACCATTCCGCACGTCGCCGAAGAGCGTGACGCCCTGTTTCGGCCCCAGGGGGTTACACCCGCGCGACTGGCCAATCCCCTTTCCGAAGAGGCCGGCGTTTTGCGCTCTACCGGAGTGGTCACCATGACTGCGGCGCTCGAATGGAACCTCAATCACGGTCAACGCAATGTCCGATTGTTCGAAATCGGCAGCCACTATCGCCTGAACGGCTCCGGCGCTTTGGAAACCCGGGTACTCAGCCTTGGCGCCACCGGGGAAGCTCGCGAAATGGACTTATATGACCGCGCCCGCTCCTACTCTTTCGCTGACCTCAAAGGCGATCTCGATTCCGTTGGCAAGCTCGCCGGTGGCTTTACCTGGCAGGAAGGAGGCGTCAGCTGGCTAAATCCCGCTCAGTGCGGTCGCATCGGACTTCGCGAAGCGGACTTGGGTGTGGCCGGCCAATTTGCCAAGCGCACCGCGGATCGCTTGAAAATTCGCCAAGAAGTATTTCTCGCCGAGCTGAATCTCGGGCCACTGTATTGTTCCTACTACGGTGTGAAGAATGCGCGTCGCTATCAGCCGCTTGCTCGCTTTCCTTCGGTGGAGCGCGATTTTTCGCTGCTGCTGGCGGACGGGATCCATTTTTCGCAAGTCGCCGGCGCCATTCGCTCACTGCATATCAGCGAGATCGTCTCGATCGAGGCCGCCGATCTGTTTCGAGGCAAAAGTATTCCTACCGGAAAATATTCGCTGCTGGTGCGGGTCACGTTTCAGCGGCGCGATGGCACTCTGACCGAGGCGCAAATCACCGACTTTTCCTCCCGGATCATTGCAGCACTGCAAGAACAATTGTCGGCGCAACTCCGCGCCAGCTGATTCAGCAGGCACAAAAAGTTGGTGCGATCCGCTACAATGCGGACCATGACTGCCTGGAGCCCAATATGAGCTCGCCTGTAAAAGTTCAGATTTTCGGACAAAGCTATTCGCTCCACGGAGATTTGGAGCCCGCGTATCTGCAAACGCTCGCTTCATTTGTGGATGAGAAAATGACCGCGATAGCGGACGCCACCGCAACCATCGACACCCACAAGGTAGCCGTTCTTGCCGCGCTCGCAATTGCCGACGAGCTGCACACCATTCGCAAAGATCGCGGTGAACACGACGAGATGCTGCGCGAACAGGCCGAGCGCTGCCTGACGCTCGTCGAGCGCGCTCTGAAACAAACTGCCTGAAGTTGCCTGAGCCGGGCGCTCTCGCTCGCAGAGTCCGGCGTCTGCATTTGTCCTGGTCGCCCGCTACTGGGACCACTTGGTAGGAGTACGATCCCACCGGTGATTACGCAGTTGACTGTGCAATTTCTCGGATAGCGGCCCTTTTTCTCCCGCGGCCATGTTGCTTTCCACATTCCGCAGCTTGCGCATTCCGGGAATAATCGTACTTACATCCTGATTATTTAGGATGAACCTCAGCGCCATTTCCGGCATGGTCATGCCGTCGCGCAGTAGCGGCTTCAGCGCGTCGGCATGTTCCACGCTGTTGGTCAAATTCTCGGCGACGAAATAGCTGCTGCGCCAGTCCTCCGCGGGCCAGGTGCTCTCCATCGTGAGCGTGCCGGTCAGCGACCCTTCGTCAAAGGGCACCCGAGCGATCACCGCCACATCTTTCTCGCGGCACGCCGGGAACAGCTCGTCTTCCGGATTTTGGTCAAAGATGTTGTAGATCACCTGCACGGAATCGAACAGGCCAGACTGGACCGCGCGAACTCCATTCGCCGGCTGCCAACGATTGATACTGATCCCCACGGCGCGAACTTTACCGCTGGTCAGTAGCCTCTCTACCGACTTGTGGACCCGATCGTCTTTGAGCCAATGATCTTCCCAAGTATGAAATTGGATCAAATCGAGCGTGGTAATTCCGATATTCTCAAGACTCTTATGAACGTATTCCTCCACATAGTCGGGGGGGTAGCAATCGTCCAGTAAGTATTCTTCGCGGCTGGGCCATTTGCGATTCTTGGGTGGAATCTTGGTCGCGGAGTACAGCGTCTTCCCGGCATTTGCCCGAAGGATTTTCCCGAGCAATCGCTCGCTTCGCCCCTCCCCGTAAGCCCACGCGGTGTCAAAGAAATTGCAGCCTAGGTCGATCGCGCGCTGCAAGGAATTCAGTGACTCGGTATCGTCGGATCCGGTCCAGCCGGCGATCCCCCACATGCCGTAACCAACTTCGCTGACGTTCCATCCGGTCCGGCCAAAGCGGCGGCAATTCATGCAATCCCTCCGGGGACACGATTCCAAGACATTATAGGGCCAACGCGGGCTCGCTCGGTCTGGACCTTGGGCATTAGACGTTTGCCACCTTTGCCCCTGCTAGGCTTCCTGCCTTCGCTCCTTTTCATCATCGTGAGCCTACAGTGTTTTCCCTCCAAAAACCGTGGGAACAACGTACAAAATTGACCATCTCTGCCACTCAATTCGCGTTAGCATCTGACCGGCACAGCGGTCCACAATCCGCCAGTTCCCGCCAATTGATGGAGGATTCACTTGAAGATTACACGGATGATTATCGCGTTTAGCGCAATTGCCGGGTTGAGTTTGGCTCAAGCCGGAACACGCGAGGCGTCCGCCGCAGCGGCGCCGCAAGCAACTACGGTACCCAGTATGGTTTCGCGCTCAACCAAAGCCGTCAATTACCGCCACGCAGGCGGCTCGACGAAGATCGTCTTCGTAGGAACCGATCTCGCACCCAACGCATCGGGCGAAGCCAAAGTTCAAAGCAAAACCAATCGCATCGAAATTGACGCTAAATTTGTAGACTTGCCCGATTCCAGCCGGTTCGGCCTTGAGTACTTGACCTATGTGCTTTGGGCAATTTCGCCGCAGGGCCGCGCCGTAAATCTCGGGGAAGTCCGGCCAGAAAAGGACGGGTCGGCCAAACTAAAAGCCAGCACCGAGATGCAAACATTTGGCATGATCGTGACTGCCGAGCCGTACTACGCGGTCACCCAGCCCGGCGATGAAGTCGTGCTGGAAAACGCCATCACCAAGAGCACCATCGCCAGAGCGGAAGACATTGACGCGAAGTACCAGCTCATTGGCCGCGGCAGCTACGGTTCGGCGAACACCAAAATCGAAGACGCCATCTTCGGAGTAGACCGCAAGGCTCCGCAAGAACTTTTCCAGGCGCGCAACGCCGTTCGTATCGCGCACAATGCGCTAGCTGATAAATATGCCGCTTCGACGATGGCCAAAGCGGACGGCCAGTTGAGGGACGCCGAGCGCGCCTACAGCGATGGCCGCGACAAGAAACGGGTCATTGCCATGGCTCGCAACGTGGTGGAAACCGCGGAAGAAGCCCGGGTCATAGCGGTACAAAAGAAGACCCAGGAAGACGCCGCGATGTCCGCCGAAGCAGAACGCCTTGCGGCCGCCGACCGCGAAGCTCAAGCGCGCGCCGCAGCCGAAGCCGAAGCAGCCGGACGCGCTCAAGCGGAGCGCGACCGTCAGCAAGCTGAAGCAGCGCGCGCCGACGCCGAACGCATGCGCGAGCAAGCCACCACCGCGGCCCAGCAAGCCGAGGCCGCCCGCGCCGCAGCGTTGGCTCAACAGCAGGCGGCCCAAGCGGATGCGGATGCCGCGCGACAAGCTGCGGCTCAAGCGGAAAAGGATAAAGCTGACATGCGCGCACAGCTGCTCGCTCAGCTCAATTCGATTCTGCAAACCCAAGACACTGCTCGCGGTTTAATCGTCAATATGTCGGACGTCTTGTTCGACACCGGCAAATACACTCTGAAGCCTGGAGCCCGCGAAAAGCTGGCGAAAATCTCTGGCATCGTACTGGCGCATCCCGGCCTCAATCTTCAGATCGAGGGCTACACCGACAGCGTCGGGAGCGATCAGTTTAACCAGACCCTCTCCGAACAACGCGCCAATGCGGTGCGCGACTACCTCATCCAGAATGGTGTCGCTGAGACGGCGGTGACCTCCAAAGGCTTCGGCAAGGCCGACCCGGTGGCTACCAATGACACCGCTGAAGGGCGTCAACGTAACCGTCGGGTCCAATTGGTGGTAACCGGGGATGTGATCGGTAAAACCGCTACCTCGCCAGACGCCAACCCACAGTAACCGACGCTAGCGGCAAAGCGGTCGCAGCCGCGATGCAAAATACTGCAGCCCCGCGAGATCCATATAAGCCTCGCGGGGCTTTTTCATTTTCGGTTGGCCAGTTACGTCAAGACCGGGGTATGCGATCGGCAGAAGTTGTCATTTGTAGAGCCGAGTTCAACGGGCCATCTTATGTTTAGCGCTCACTGCGAAGCGAAGATCTTATACCTGCAAGACGTCGCCTTCTCGCGCCACCATCTCATACAGCACCGGATTGACGAAAAATCCCAGCAGCAGCCGCGACAACAACCCCGCAACCACCACGATCGCGAACGGCTTTTGCGTGTCGCTCCCTACGCCGGTCGAAATGGCTGCTGGCAGCAATCCCAGGCAGGCCACTAGCGCGGTCATCATGATCGGACGTAGCCGCAGCAAGGAAGCGTCCCGGGTGGCATCGCGAACGCTCAAGCCCTCCAGGCGAAGCTTGTTGATATAGCTCACCAAAATCACCGCGGTCTCGACGGAAACACCCAGCAACGCCAGTAGGCCCAGTCCGCTTGAGACGCTCAGCGGCGTATGGGTCAGCTTCAGCGCCACCAGTGCGCCGACCGGCTCGGTCAAAACCACGCCCAGCGCTATGGTCACCGGGAATTTGAAGTTGCCATACAGCGCGAACAAAATCAGGAAAATAAGAAAAATCGCCAGCGGACCGATGATGTACAACTGCGACTTGGCTTCCAGCAGCTCGCTGTACTCGCCGCCCCAATCGAGACGATAGCCTTCGGGCAGTTGCACCGATTGGCCAACGGCCTTTTGTCCTGCTTCGACGATGCCCTGCAGGTCGCGTCCGGTAACCGAAAATTGAATTCCGATGTACCGCGAATTATTTTCGCGATAAATGAAAGAAGCGCCGCTGGCTTCCTTGATGGTCGAAAGTTCCGACAAGGGGATCTGCTGTCCATCCGGAGTGGGAACCAACAGGTTGGCGATCTGCTGAGCATTGGAACGATATTGCGGTTCCATGCGGACCACCAGGTCAAAGAGCTTTTCGCCCTGAATCACCTGAGTCGCCGCTTGCCCTCCCACCGCTGCTTGCACCACCGCTTCGACGTCCGCTACGTTGATTCCGTAACGCGCAATCTTTAGCCGGTCGGCCTCCACGATCAGACTGGGCTGGCCCAGTTCGCGCACCACAGTCAGTTCCGTGAATCCTGGGGTCTTGTCCAGCGCGTTGCGAATTTCGATCGCTTTTTTCTCCAGAACCTCCAGATCCGGTCCGAAAATCTTCACCGCTAGCGCGGATTTCAGGCCGGTCAAAGCTTCGTCGACAGCGTCTTCGGCAGGTTGGGTGAAATTGAAAATGACGCCAGGATAGGCAGCCAGCTTCTTCTCGATGTCGCGGGACAGCTCTTCCTTGGTGTGAGCCGAGCCGGACTTCCAGGTGGCATCGTCGTATGGCTTCAATCCCACGTAAAACTCGCAATTGAAGAATCCGGTGGGGTCAGTACCGTCATCCGGCCTGCCCAGCTCGGAGCCGACCACGGTCACTTGCGGGTATTGAATCAGAACGTCGCGCACTTTTGGCGCGAACTTCGCCGCTTCGTCAAAACCAATCGTATAAGGCATGGTCGCGCGTACCCACAACGCGCCCTCATCCAGATGGGGAAGGAATTCTCCGCCAATCAACGGTACCAACAGCAACGCGCAGCCAAATATCAAAAGGGCCACAATCACCGTCAGCTTTGGATGATCCAGGCACCAGACCAATCGCTTCGCATAGCGATCGCGTACCCAGTTGTAGGCTCGATTCTCTTTCTCTTTTACGCCGCTCTTAAACCAATAGGAGACCAACACCGGAACGAAGGTCAGCGTGAAAATCAGTGCGCCCACCAAAGCGAATCCCATGGTGTCGGCCATGGGATGGAACAGTTTTCCCGATGGCCCGGTCAAGGCATAGATCGGCAAATATCCGGCGATAATCACGGCTACGGAGTAAAAAATCGGTCGGTCCACGTCCCGTGCTGCGTGCAGAATCACTTCATGCAAGTTGTAGTCCGTACCGTGGCGCTCAGCCAGCTCCCGGTAGATGTTCTCGACCATGACGATGGTGCCATCGATGATGATTCCGAAGTCTATGGCGCCAATCGAAAGCAGGTTGGCCGCTTCACCGGTGGCGTGCAGAAAGATAAAAGCGAACAGCAACGCCAGAGGAATCGTAAGCGCGGTAATAATCGCGGCACGGACGCTGAACAGGAAAAACATCAACACCAGCAAAACTAAAATCATCCCGTGCAGCAGGTTGTTCTCCACGGTGTCGGTGGTGATGCGCACCAGGTCACTGCGGTCGTAGTACGGATGAATTTTCACGTCCGCGGGCAGAACGGTGCGGTTGAGCTCGTCGGTTTTCTTCTCGACGCCGCGCAGAACGTTCTGGGTCTGCTCGCCGCGCCGCATCAGAATGACGCCTTCGACGGCATCATCGTTATTTTTCTTTTTGTCCTGAAAGCCAAAGATTCCGAGCCGCGGAGCGTTGCCGATCACTACCTGCCCGACGTCTTTCACGAAAATCGGGACGCCGTTATTGCTGCCCACCACCACTTGGCCGATGTCGTCGGTCGATTTCAGCAACCCCAGTCCGCGCACGTAGTAAAACTGTCCGCCTTGGGTGTAAAAGCCGCCGCCGGTGTTGGCGTTATTCGCCTGCAGCGCATTGATTACTTGCACGACCGGAATATGAAAGTTGTACAGCCGCGCCGGATCCAGCAGAACGTGATACTCCATGGTCGGGCCGCCGAATCCGGAGTCATCCGCGACGCCGGGAACGCTGCGGTAGGCACGCTCGATGATCCAATCTTCGTAGGTGTGCAATTCCATCGGCGAACGATCTGGACTGTCGATCACGTAGCGATACACCAGTCCGCTCGGGCTGAACAACGGTGCCATGCTCGGGGTGACTCCGCTCGGGAGCTGAGCATCCGCGATGCGCTGAAAAACGACTTGTCGCGCGAAATAAGCGTCGGTGCCCTCGTCGAACGTCAGGATTACGTCCGACAAACCGTATAGCGAAATCGACCGCATCACTTTCAGGTTCGGCGTGCCGTTCATCGCCAATTCCAACGGAAGCGTGGTCAGCCGCTCGACTTCTTCCGCGGCATGGCCCGGCCATTGGGTGATGAGCTCCACCATCGGCGGAGACAAATCCGGATAGGCGTCCACCGGCATGCGCTGAAAGGAGACCGCCCCGCCGACCACGATCAGCACCGTGAACATCAGCACCACAAAGCGTTGCTGTAGCGCGAATTGGACGATGCGATGAATCATGCCGGCCTTCGAGCTGCGGCTGGACATGAACGGCGCGGACGTATGAGAACCATGAGCATGAGCGGATCGTTCCTAGTGCTGCAGAGAATTTTGGAACTGCAGGAAAACGCCGCCGTCACCCACCACGCGCTCGCCTTGCTTAAGTCCGTCCAGCATTAGGGTGCGCCCGTCCTGGCTGTCACCAATCTTCACCAGGCGGCGAGCGAATTGGTTCGCCGAAGTCTGTACGTACACGAACGGCTGATTTTCCGTGTCGCGCAGAACCGACGAATCGGGAACGGTCAGAGCATTGCTTAGCGCTCCAGCCTGCACGCTGGCGGTCACGTACATGTCCTTTTTCAGCTTATACCCGGGATTCTCGGTCACAATGCGTGCTTGCAGAGTTCGCGTATTGGGGTCCAGAGCGTCCGCAATGTATGAAATCCTGCCATGGAAGGTGTCCGGGTACGCATCGGTGGTGATGGTGACGCCGTCACCCACGTGTACCAGGGCCAGATCGTTCTGATACACGTTCACCAAGACCCACACGGTGCTCATGTCCGAGATGGTGAAGCACTGCGTGGCGCCGGCCTGTAGCAACTGTCCCGGCCCGACCAGGCGTTCGACAATCTGCCCGGCCACCGGAGCCGGCACCGGAATTTGCCCGGTGGTTTTCGGCGGAGTCTTCAAAAGGCCTTCAGGATCGATGATGCCCAGTGCCCGCAACGCATCTTCGCTCGATTGCATATCCGCTTGTGCCTCGGCTCGGTCAGACTCCGCCTGCTGCAGGTCCCGCTCGGCGATGGCTTTGTGCTCGTACAAATCCTTTGCGCGGTCGTAATTTTTGTCGGCCAGTTCAAAGGTGCTGCGCGCCTTCATGTACGCAGAGCGCGCCGCGGAGTAGTCCGGACTGGTCACCGTCAGCAGCGTCTGTCCGGCGTGAACGTTCTGGCCCGGTTCGGCCTGGATTTCTTGCACCGGTCCACCGACCGCGCTAAACACCGGAGTGGTCTTAAACGCGTTGTAGGCCACCGCCCCGGTCAAGCGCAGCACTCGCGGCAGCTTCGATTTCTCCACCGTTACTACCTGCACGTGCGACATCTGTTCCGGTAGCACCGTAAAGAAATTCGCGGTGTCGGCTTTGTTCTCGCCGGTCGAATACGAAGTCATCTTGGATTCGGATTCACCTGTTCCGGAGCCGCATCCCGCGACATGCAGCGCTAGTCCCGCAAGCAGCAGCGTCCTCATCCACGTCTTTCGAGTTACAGTGTGACTCATCATGGAAGCGCCCTCGTCCCAACGGCTTGTCGCATCTGTTCCAGAGCGGTCATGTAGCTGGCCAGAGCTTGCCGATAAGCAAGCTGATTGGCGCGGTAGGTTCGCTCGGCATCCAGAAAATCCAGCAGGCTCGCGGCTCCGCGTTTGTATGCGTATTCAGTGATGTCCCGGGACTGCTGTGCTTGATCCACGTAACCTCCCCGGTACAGCCGGATGATTTCGTCGTTAGATTTCAACGCCGCGTAGGCGTCCACCACGTCGGTGCTCACTTGCTGTGCGGTTTCAATCGCCTGTTCCTGCGACTGGATGATGGCGTAGCGCGCTCTGGCGATTTCCCCCTGATTGCGGTCAAAGATCGGCAGATCGATATTGAAGTAAAAAGCACCACTGTTGATTCCGGCTGTGTGGGTGTAATCAAACGCTACCCCCAGGTCTTTTTTTCCGTTGGCCCGCATCAGCGCTTCCTGGCTGCGCGCCGCGGTCACACCCTCTTGCGCCGCACGGAGGTCCGGTCGGCTGCGTCCTGCTAAACCTTTCAGATCCTCGAGCGAAGCGGTCACCGGCTGATAGTCAAGTTCGCCTTGGACGTCATAGTCATCGGGAACGGATTCAAATCCCAATAGTTGGCGTAGCGCCGCCAAGGCCTGAATTTTGGATAGCTTCGCAGCCGAAAAGTCGCTCTGGAATTGCAGCAGCTGGAGCTTGATTTTCAGCAGGTCGCTCTCGCTCATATCGCCTGCTTTGTAGCGATCCTCGCTGATCTGCACAGTTTGCTGAAAGCTGTCCGCGTCGGTTTGTGCAAGCTCCAGCGTCGATTCGGCCAGCAGTACGGCTATAAACTGTTGGCCGGTGTTGAAGATTAGGGTGCGTTCGCTGTCATCCGTTTGTGAGCGGGTAACCGCCGTTTGGTCCTTGGCCGCCTGCAACCGATGCTGGCGCTTCTTACCCCGCTCAATCAAGTAACTGATCCCGACATCGAACTGCGCGTCATTTTCTAGGTAATTAGCGTTGAATTCTCCGGGGTTGAATAATGGGAAAAACTGCGAGTCCCACGAAAGGTTCGGATTGGGACGAAGATTGGCAGTCACCTCTTCCGCTTGGTTCTGAAGAATATTGGTCCGCGCCGCTTGTTGCGCGTGGTTGTGCTGGTCGGCCAACCGAAGGGCCTCATCCAAGGTGATCTTGGTAGGAGCGTTCGGCAGTGGCGCCGGCGGCACCGCCGGCGCGGTGGGTGGAGGCAACGGGGGCATCTTCTGTCCCTGTGCCAGGATGGAGAGAGGCAAGGCCAGAAACAAGGTGGCCGACGCCAATCCTTTCCTCATATGGATACTCCTCAAGCGTCTCTAGAAACAAAACAACCTATGGATGGAATTGCTCCCGGGGAACCGCGAAAAACTAAACGGAAGGAGGCGCTCGAGGGGAAGTGGACCTGGGTGTCTCGGTACCGACGCTCAGAATCACACGCAAACTTTCCAGGCGATGGGTCGCCGGAACGAAACTCATGACCGGCACCGGTGCTACTACCGCGGAAGCGGTCGCAGAGCACAGCGGGCACAGATGCGAGCTTGAGGGATCGGAGGTCAGATCCGCGCAAAAGTGGAATTGCGCCCCGAGAAAAACAATCCCGAGCAACAACGCCAAAATCGGTATGCGCAGCGAAGTTCGAGGCATGTAATTACTATGACGAAGCTTAGGTAAGAATGGTTGCGGGGTCAAGTTATAGTTCCTGTGGGTAGGTTGCTCGCGCTGCAACTTTTGTCGCTGGCGGTTCGTCTAAGCTGCTACCATGAGTGTCTAAGCGAATGAATGTGAACGGCTTAAACTCGGGACAAAATTCTCGTCGGCGTACCCTGGCGATTGTCGCGTGTCTGGCGCTGCTTTATCTAGCCGCCGGCGGCGCCTTCCTGCACCAGCACACCAGCGGTCCCGAGACCCCTTGCCATGTCTGTCAGGTCCTGCACGCCCCGGTACTGGCCGCGGCCCGCCTGGACCTGATTCCAGAGGCCCAGCAGGTCGCCTGGCATACTGTGCCGACCGAGCATATCGCGCCTTCGAATTCCTTCTCCCTCCATCGCGCCTCCCGCGCACCTCCGACCGCGTAAGCACCTTCGAACTCGGAATCGTTGTCTATACCACCCTGGCCGAGCCCTATCCGAGCTCAGCCTCACCGCTATCCATCTAGCGGCCTTTATCCGCTTCCGCAACCGCGCTCCCCTCAGTGGGACGGAGGACAAATTTTATGGTTCGGCATTCTCGCAGCTATTCGCTGTTGCTGTTGACCTTTGGTTTTCTGCTTTCCGCGACCCCTAACTACCCGCAACAAGGCAATTCCGGCTCTATCGAAGGTGTGGTGAAAGATCCATCGGGCTCTTCTATAGCCGGCGCGACCGTAGAGATTTCCTATCCGGTCAGCGGTTACATCCGGACCACAACCACCGGGAGCGATGGGGCTTTTCGTTTCACCAATGTGCCCTTAAACACCTACCACTTGGTGGTCACCTCCGATGGATTTTCGCCAGAAACGCGAGATGTGGACGTCCGTTCAAGCGTACCCGCCGCAGTATCGATCAGCATGAAGATCGGGACCGCCGCCACCAGCGTAACCGTGGAAGCAAACGGCGGGGACCTGGTGGAGAATGAGTCTACTTTTCACACCGACGTGGACCGCAACCTGTTCGATAAGCTGCCGCTAGAGAGTTCCTCCTCCTCGGTGAGTTCACTGGTAACCCTGTCCACACCCGGGGTGGCAGCAGATTCGAACGGACTGTTTCACGGGCTGGGCGACCACGCGTCAAACTCGTTTTCTGTGGATGGCCAGCCCATCACCGATCAGCAGAGCAAAGTGTTTTCGAACCAGATTCCCTCTGATTCCATTCAGTCGCTCGAAGTCATTTCCGGGGCGCCCCCAGCTGAATTTGGAGGCAAGACCAGCCTCGTGATCGTGGTCACTACGCGCTCCGGCCTGGGTGTTACCCAGCCCCATGGTCAGATCACGACTTCGTACGGCTCGTTTGGAACCGTGAACGCGGGCTTCGACCTGGCTAACGGCAGCGACAAGTGGGGCAACTACATTTCCGCCAACGGCCTGAACACCAGCCGATTTCTCGATGGGCCGGAATTCGACGTCATCCACGATAGCGGAAACGAAGAGAACATCTTCGACCGTGTGGACTTTAAACCTTCGCAAGCGGACACCCTCAGCCTCAATCTCGGTTACAGCCGGTCTTGGTTCCAGACACCGAATTCCTTTGACGCCCAAAATGGGACCGGATGGACTTTCCTGTCGGCAGACCCGGTGTGCCCACCGGGACAAACCGCGTCCTGCGGCGGCCTGGGACCAAACGGTCTGCCGGTGGGTCCCCAGGATCAGCGTTCGAAAATCGGAACTTTCAACATCGCGCCTTCCTGGACCCGCCTGGTCAACGCCAAGACCGCATTCACGGTAGGCGCTTTTGTTCGGCGGGATCAATACAACTACTACCCCAGCGGGAACCCTTTCGCCGATCAATCCCCCGATCTGCAACTGGAAACAGTCGGTCAGAACCGCACACTGACGAATGCCGGGGCGCGCGCGACGCTCTCGTACGTGAAAGGAATCAACAATGTAAAAGCGGGGGTCACTTTCGAGCACACCTTCCTGAACGAGAACGATCAATTCGGGCTGGTCGATCCAACGGTGAACGCGGTTTGTTTGAATGCCGACGGAAGTCTGGATACCAATCCATCGGTAACGGACCCGACCGCTTGCGGCGGCCTCGGCAATCCTGGAGGTAGCAAGAATCCTACCTTTACACCTCTTCTGGGCTGTTACGATTTGACTCGAACCGCCCCTCTGCCGGCCTCGGACGGCTGCCCCGCAGGACAAACCGCCAGCGGCCTGTTTTCCTTCAACGGCCACACCGATATTAAGGAAACGGCGTTGTACCTCCAGGACACCATTTCGCTCGGGAACTGGAGCTTCAACCTCGGGCTGCGCGCCGATATATACAACGGCATCTCTAGCGCCAAGCAACTGGAACCCCGCCTGGGCATCGCTTACAACATCAAGCCCACTCATACCGTCCTGCGGATTTCTTACGCTCGTACCATGGAGACTCCATTCAATGAAAACCTCATTCTTGCCAGCACCGGCTGCAATGACCCGGTGATCTTCGACCTCCAACAGTCGGTGGCCGGCGGTCAGTGCGTCTCCTCGTCGGTTCCGCCGTTAAGCCCTGGTCACCGCAACGAGTTCCATGCCGGCCTTGAGCAAGCCTTCGGAAAATATCTGGTCATCGACGGCGAATACATCTGGAAGTACACCCACAAGGCTTTCGACTTCAGCGTATTGGGTAACACCCCAATTACGTACCCAATCGAGTGGAACAGCTCGAAAATTCCCGGCTATGCCATTCGCGCCTCGGTTCCGGACTTTCACGGTTTTACCGCGTTTGTGGTCATGTCCAGCGTTGCAGCGCGTTTCTTTACCCCGCAGGTCAGCGGCATTGGCGCTACGCCCGGAGGAGCCTCAGTATTTCGCATCGACCACGACGAAACTTTCAACCAGACCACCCACTTGCAATATCAGCCGTGGAAGCGCGGACCCTGGCTTGGCTTCAACTGGCGCTACGACAGTGGCCTGGTAGCCGGCCCGGTGCCTTGTTTTGGCGGCGAGTCCTGTGCCAACGGACCGGGGGACGGTGGCCCCGACAAGCTCATCGACGTTTCGGGAATAACGCCGGATCAACAGTTCCAGGCAGGATTGTTCTGCGGCGGCGTCTTTGCCACTCCGACGTCCCCGATCAGTTCCTCCTTCGGGCCGAATCTGTGTCCGGCATCAAACTATGGCTCTAAGTTCATATCCATTCCCGCGCCCGGAACCGAAGACAACGACAAGAATCCGCCCCGCATCGCGCCGCGAAATTTGTTCGACGTATCCGTGGGTGAGGACAACCTGTTCCGCGGTGACCGCTACAAGTGGAGCTTGCGCTTCACGGCCATCAACGTAACCGACAAGGTCGCGCTCTATAACTTCCTATCGACCTTCAGCGGAACGCATTACGTGTCGCCACGCTCGGAAACCGTCGAGCTCGGTTTCCACTTTTAGGCAGTCGTAACCAGGGTCGCGCGAGGTGAGGCAAGTTGCCTCGCGCGGCTCGACCGGTAATCGGGCCGTGGTATTTTTTTTATGGCCCTCTCAGGAAGGCACTGTGACCGCCTCTGATTCAACGCGTCACCTTCGGGTTTCCCAATCGCGGAAAGTGATCCCGCACGTGGTCAAAGACCCCGCGCGAAAAACCGCAGCGGCGACTTGGCCACAAATTACCTCGATCCCATCCTCCGGGCTCCACGAAGTGCCCATCATCTCGCGGTTATTTCGTATCAGCATCCGCCTGCAAAAATCTCTAGACCGCTGCTTTGTCCCATTCGGCCTCACCTCCCAAGAAGCGGCGGCCCTGCTCCTGTGTGCCGAAACGGGTGGCATTTCGCCAGGACGTTTAGCCAAGGAGATGGGACGCGACAAAGGCAAGATCACCCACTTTGTAAACCACCTGGAACGCGCCAAGTTTGTTTTTCGCAAAGGCCACCCTGGCGATCGCCGGCTAGTCATGCTCCATGCCACTCGCCGCGGCCACCACCTGGCGCCCGAGCTGCGCACTATCTTCGAAGAATTGCGGGACAACTTCCTTGCCGGATTATTACCCGAGGAGATTATCGGGCTCGGTTCCATCCTGTCGCAACTCTACGAAAATATAGGCCGCTTCCCGAGACCAAGGTTGGCAAATTCTTACAAAGCCCCCCGCAGCAATGCTCCACGTCGTCCCCACCGCGGGCCCCTTAGCGGCTAAGAGATAGTGTCCAAAATGCTCCATGGTGGTCTGCGCATCCGGCGGATCACGGCATTTTGTTTCTTGCTCCTGTAGAATAAGCGCTAGAGCGGTACTTCGAAGCAGGTGAGGGTACGAAAGCCGTTTGAACCAATGATGAATCTCTGAGGAGCCGCGGCAAGTCAGCCGGTGTGCACGGCCTGCCCCGTTGGCGTCCCGGAATCAACCGGGAGGCGAACGGGGCAGGAAAGCCTAATGGTTGGCTCGTGGCGCCCACTTTATCTCAGAGGTTCACGGCCTAGTCCCCACGGCTGAGCAGTTCGCTCTTTTTGTTTATTGCCCGACTTTGGTGCCACTGGATTGGTTCGCTCATGCGCGTCTTATTCATCGGAGATATCGTTGGCTCGCCCGGTCGCCGGATCGTGCGCGAACGGCTCGCCGATATCGTGGGTCAACGACAAATCGATCTGGTGATCGCTAACGGCGAAAATTCTGCCTCTGGTTTCGGTATTACCCCACGCATTGCCGACGAACTGCTTTCTGCCGGTGTGGAAGTCCTTACCGGAGGAAACCACAGTTGGGATCGCAAGGAAATCCTGGAATACATGCCCAATCAGCCCAGGCTCCTGCGGCCCGGGAATTTCCCGGAGGGCAATGTAGGCAGCGGTCTATATGTCGGCACAAAGAATGGGGTCGGATACGCCATCTTGAATCTACAGGGCCGTGTGTTCCTGCCGGCCATTGACGACCCTTTTCGCAAAGCCGACAGTGAGCTCACCAGACTCCCGGTGGGCGTCGCTTTCGTTTTGGTGGATATCCACGCGGAGACGACCAGCGAGAAGATCTCGCTAGGCTGGCATCTTGATGGGCGCGTCACCGCGGTCGTCGGTACTCATACCCACGTGACCACTGCCGACGAACACGTGCTTCCCCATGGAACTGCCTACATCACCGATGTAGGCATGACCGGCCCGCACGATGGCGTGATCGGGATGCAACGCGAGTCCGTCATCAAACGCTTCCTCGATGGCTTACCGACGCGTTTCGAACCCGCTACCGGCGACGTTCAGATGAATGCCGTGCTCATCGAAACCGACGATGCCGGTCCACGCAACGACGCTGGGCGCCTGCGTGCGGCCTCCATCGAACGGCTGCGCTTCCACATCGATTGAGCAACCCCGGTGCGACGCCGCCTTCTTGAAGGGTCCCGGGGCCTCCCGGTCCGCAACCTGGAGCAACCCCCATACGTCCGACAGTAATCTGAGCAGTTCATGCGATGCGGGTGGGTTCTCAAGTGAAGCGACGTGTGCGGTGGTGTCTGTTAACCCTGACTTCGGTGGGTGCTGTGGCCCGGAGCTGCTCTGCTCAGACCAGCGCTCCCACCAATGTTCAGAGCGATGTTCAGCTGGATGCTCAGGCGCCCGACGAGCTAACCGCGAAGGTTCGCCTCTTTCCCGAGATTGGTCCCGGCTTACGGGCTGTGCATCGTGGAAGCGAAGGCCGCCTGTACGTCCTGGCTTCGCCATCGCCCGGCTTGGTTATCTTCGGCGCGCAAGGCAAAGAAATTCTCAGCATCGTTCCAACTCCTGCCGGCACCAAGACAGCTCACTCCACTTTTGCGTTTGCCGAAGACTTCGATGTCGACCCCGATGGGGAAATCTATGTTGCCGATCGCGGGGCAAACTCGATCCAGGTCTTTGGCCCCGACGGCGCGTTGCTTCGCTCCATCCCGGTTCCCGCACCGGTGGCCATCGCTGCCCTCGGACAAGGCGAAATAGCCGTGGCTACCCTGCGCGAGCCTCATCTGGTTCAGGTGTTCGATAAAAATGGCAGGGACGTCCGGGAATTCGGAGAACTCCAGCAACTCACCGATCGCGAGGACCTCAACCGATTCCTGAACATCGGGCTGCTCGCCAGCGACGCGCTTGGCCATCTCTACTACGCGTTTGAATACACTCCGGAACCGACGGTGCGGCAATTTGACCGCAACGGTTACAACGCCGGGGCGGATGTTCAATACACGGCGGTGGAAGCCGCTCCCAAAGCACAAGCGGTCCGCCGCGAAATTGACCGTCAGGAAAAACACCAGAAAAATCCCACGTTTAAGCGGGTGTTGACCGCCGTAGGCGTAGACCGCACCAACGGGGAAGTTTGGATGGCGGTCGGCAATACCCTGTTGTACTTCGACAAAGCAGGGAATCGTCGCGCCAGCTATCTGCTCTATACGCCTGGCGGCGTAAGACTGGAAGCTAACACCATTCTCATCGAGCCGGAGGCTTTGATCATCGGCGGCGATCCTTTGGGGGTCTACCAGTTCAAGCGCCCCGAAAAATTTCCCCAATAACCGGACTTTTCCTCAGCCTCTTTTTCGGCACTGGCAGCTTTCCCGCACTCTGAACAAAAAATTCTCCGCGCAATTCCCTCTGAATTCGCGAAGCCTCACGAAATGTGCACAAACTTGGTGCTTGTGGAAAAACTGTGCACGGCATGTGAACGCTGCTCTGGTCACTTGTATACTTTTCTCTTGCCCCCTCGGCTTCAATGGGCGACAATCCCGCGCTGCCAAACAAAGGGTCGTGCATACGGCCGCCTGTTCAAGGCCACGCAGCAAGCGACAGGGACGCTCAACGTAGTCCGACAGAGGTAGAGAACTCCGACGGTTACAGAAGGATCGAATAGGCCGGGTTTCCACAGCTTTTTCACATCTGTGGAAATAATCTTGGCCTTCTTTTTTCTTGCGATGACAACTGCTACCCAGCTTGGACGCGATCGCGAATCGGCTAATTCTTGGGAAAAATTCCTCGAACACGTGAAGTCCCGCGTCAGTATCAATACTTTCACCACCTGGTTCCAGCCCACACGCCTAAACCGTGCGGAAGGCGAAACCCTGTACGTGCAAATACCCAGTACCGTCTTTCGCCAAGTGCTCACCCGCACCTACGGCGAGATCGTCAAGGCGGTCTTCCACGAGATCGGTACCCCCCACATGCGCGTGCAGTACGTCTGCACCGAAGAGGAACCGGTCGCTGCTGCTCCGGCCAGCACCACCGGCAAGCAGTCGAAGCTCGATTTTGAAAGCAGCGATCACCAACTGAACGCTCGCTACACCTTCGATTCCTTCGTCGTCGGTAAATCCAACGAATTTGCGCACGCAGCTTCCCGCGCGGTCGCCGAACAGCCGTCGAAAGCCTACAATCCACTCTTTCTTTACGGTGGCGTGGGGATGGGTAAAACCCATTTGATGCATGCCATTGGGCACACCATCAAGAGGCGTAACCCTGCCATGCGCTTGAGTTACGTCAGCGCCGAAAAGTTCACCATCGAAGTCATCAACTCACTCCGCTTCGATCGCATGATCACTTTTCGAGATCGTTTCCACACCGTCGATGTTCTACTGGTTGACGACATTCAATTCATTGCCGGCAAAGAACGCACCCAGGAAGAGTTCTTCCACACCTTCAACGCCCTTTACGAACAGCAGAAGCAGATCGTGATTTCCTCCGATTGTTTGCCCAAAGACATTAACTCCATCGAGGAAAGACTTCGCTCGCGGTTCGAGTGGGGTTTGATTGCCGATATCCAGCCCCCTGATCTTGAAACCAAGATCGCCATTCTGCAGAAAAAAGCGGAAAACGATCACTTTGCTCTTTCCGATGAAGTGGCCGAGTACATCGCCCGCGCCATCAAGTCCAACGTGCGTGAGCTGGAAGGCGCTCTGACCCGGCTGATGGCCTACGCTTCGCTCACCGGCGCTTCCAGTTCGCTGGCTACCGCGCAGCAAGTCTTGCGCAACATTATCGCTTCGCAGGAAAAGCGCGTAACCATCGACTTGATTCAGAAGCGGGTGAGCGAGCACTTCAATCTTCGCGAGCAGGACCTGAAAGTTCGCAGTAATACGCGAGCGATTGCGTTCCCACGGCAAGTCGCTATGTACATCGTCAAGCAACTTACCACCGCCTCACTTCCGGAAATCGGCCGCCAATTCGGTGGCAAACATCACACCACCGTGCTGCACTCCATCAATAAGATTGAGGAGCTTCGTCGTTCCGACAAGGATCTCAATCGTACGATCACGCGATTGATGGACGCCCTCCAGTAGTTCCGCTTTTTTTGCTACCCATAGACATTGTGGTGCACACCGAGCCGTCTTTTTATTCAGGGAGGTGAACGTATCACGGCGTCTTGGTGTATCCAACGCCTGCGACCCAAAATTTGGCAGTCTTGCTTTGCCCCTGTGGAGAAGAATTTGGAAACCTTCGGATTTCGTGTTGATGTCTGCGGATCGAACGCCGCCCGCAGCTAGCAATTCGCGAAACGCGTCGAATTTTCCGAGGTTTGCACCCTTCGCCACCGATGATCCGGCTTGGTATACCGAGTTGCGACCACAGCTTGCGAAGCTTTCCACATCTCCACAGCCGTCATCACAACAACAAGGTCTTAATCACTTAAAATTAAGTATAGAACTGATGAACAAGCCCCCTTCATTGTGGGAAATGATTTTGCGGAAACGTCGAGCCTTCGCCAGACCACCTAGGGAGGCTGCTGTACAGCAACAACGCGCCACTTCCACAGCTGGCACTGGGTTTTGGCACCTCTGGGTCTTTCTGTTTGGTGCAAAAGCGAGTACAGTACCGCAGCAGTGCAACCGTCAGCCATTTGGCCTTTTAGGGGTCGCCCAGAATGACCGCACCAGTCACGGCACGCGAGGATTATCAATCGATGGAATTCAGCGTTACAAAATCCGCGTTCTTGAATGAGCTCACCACCACCCAGGGCGTGGTGGAGCGGAAGACCACGATTCCCATCCTGTCCAATCTGCTGGTCGAGGCCAAAGGCAACCGCCTCACTATAACTGCTACCGATCTCGAACTGAGCATCCGTACCTCTTGCGAAGCCAAAGTAAAAAAAGAGGGCGCCGGAACGATCCCTGCCAAAAAACTTCTAGAGCTGGTGCGCTTACTGCCCGAAGGCGAAATCAAGTGCAGGCTATTGGAAAACCATTGGGTGGAAATCGTCAGCGAAAAGAAAAAGTACAAACTCGTGGGCATGGCCAAGGAAAACTTTCCGGCGTTGCCGGCGATGCCTCACGCCCTGGTAAAAATCCCCGCAGCTGTCTTGGAAAGTCTTATCGCCAAGACCAAGTTTGCCATCTCCATGGAGGAATCGCGCTACACGCTCAATGGCGGCCTATTGATCTTAAAGCCCGACACGCTGGCCATGGTCGCGACCGATGGCCACCGTCTAGCTCTCGCGGAAACCGACCAAAAGTTGACCGGCTTGAATGGCGAGATGCGCGTACTCATTCCGAAGAAAGCTATGGACGAAGTCGAAAAACTTTCTAGTGCCGCGGGCTCCGAAGCGCAAATTGACTTTGCCAAGGATGAAAGTCACCTATTTTTCCAGGTTGGGCATCGCCTGCTGATTTCGCGGATCCTCACCGGGCAATTTCCGAATTACGAAGCGGTCCTGCCCAGAGAAAATAATAAATCCGTGGTCATTGAGCGTAGCGAACTCTGCGATGCGGTTCGGCGCGTTTCCCAACTCGCTGATCAGCGATCCCACGCCGTAAAACTTTCGGTTTCAAGCGAAGGCATTGAGATTTCTGCCTCGAGCCCGGAGTACGGTGAAGCCAAAGAAAATATCGACAAGGAGTACAAGGGCGATCCGATCGCCATCGGTTTCAATTCCAGTTATATGCTCGATTTTTTAGGTGCCGCAGCCGACGGGCCCATCAGCATCGAGCTCAAAGACGAGCAATCTGCCGGGCAAATGCGCCCGCTCGCTGACGAAAGCTATCGCTACCGCTACATCATCATGCCCATGCGTATTTGATCTTGAATGATCTGGGATTACCCTGGATTGCGGGTCCTTTGTAGCTCCGTAAACTACTCAAACAAATACATTTACAGGCTCGTGGCCGGCATCGTTTCGCTTGAGAACGCCGGCGCAAATGGGGTACACTGTGGACGCTGTCGGTTTTCCCAAAATCGGCCCGTCCCGCAAAGCGGGGCACGTCCGCCAGGTATTGCGGTGTGAAGTTTTCAGGTTCCGCGCCAGAAACCTTTTGCTCCGCTTAACTTGGAAGTAAACCTCGGACTTCGGTCCGCGGCAACAATGTCTTCGCCACGTCTCGCTGCGCGAGATGGGATGGAGCAGGGACCCTACGAGTTCCGGCCGCTTGCGGCCAGAATCAAAGGGTAGGCGACGTACGGATCAGTCCGCAACCAGCCTTCTCTCCATCTTTGTTTTTTTGTCTTAAGTCAATTACGCGATCGGTCTTCGCGACTTTTTGGCCAAATTGCGCGGGTGTGCAGCAGCGCAGACCACCAGAGTTGTTGCGCGGCTTACTTCGCGCCAGGAGAAAGAATGGGCGATAAAGAAATCGCGGCGGCAAAAGCGCCAGGCCATCAGTACGACGCGAAATCCATCAAAGTCCTCGGCGGTTTGGAAGCGGTCCGTCTGCGCCCAGCCATGTACATTGGCTCGACCGGTGAGATGGGTCTGCACCATCTGGTTTGGGAAGTCGTCGATAACTCGGTGGACGAAGCGATGGCCGGTTTCGCCGATGAAATCAATGTAATCGTCCACGCCGATAATTCCGTCACCGTCATCGACAACGGCCGCGGCATTCCCGTGGACATGCACGCCACCGAAAAGCGGCCAGCCGCCGAAGTCGTTCTCACCGTCCTGCACGCCGGCGGAAAATTCGACAGCGACACGTATAAAGTTTCCGGCGGTCTGCATGGCGTCGGTGTGTCCGTCGTCAACGCTTTGTCCGACTGGCTCGAGCTGGAGATTTCTCGCGATGGCGCGGTGTGGGAGCAGACCTACGAAAAAGGGAAGCCCACCAACAAACTGAAGCAAACTGGTAAGACTCGTAAAACCGGCACAAAAGTTACCTTCCACCCCGATCCATCCATTTTCGATAAAACCGTTTACAGCTTTGACACTCTCGCCCAACGTCTTCGCGAACTGGCCTTCCTGAACAAAGGCCTGAAGATCACCCTCACCGACGAACGCACCGAAAAATCGACCGAGTTCCGCTTCACCGGCGGCATCACCGAATTCGTCAAGCATCTCAATCGCGGCAAGACCACCCTCCACGACGCGCCGATCTATATGGAAGGGAAGCGTGGCAACGTAGAAATGGAAATCGCGCTGCAGTACAACGATACTTACGGCGAGAACGTATTCGCCTTCGCCAATACCATCAACACCGTCGACGGCGGCACCCATCTTTCCGGATTCCGATCTGCGCTCACTCGCAGCATCAACAATTTCGCTTCCTCCGCCGGCATGCTCAAAGAGCAAAAGGACGAGGTCACCATTAGCGGTGATGATGTTCGCGAAGGTCTGGTCGCGGTTATAAGCGTCCGTCTTCCTCAGCCTCAGTTCGAAGGCCAGACCAAAGGCAAGCTCAACAGCGACATCAAGGGCGACGTCGAGCAACTCCTCAACGAAAAACTTGCCGACTGGTTTGACAAGCACTCCACCGTGGCGCGCCGGATTATCAGCAAGTGCATCGAAGCTGCGCGCGCGCGGGAGGCCGCGCGTAAAGCCCGTGAGCTGACCCGCCGCAAATCCGCCATGGATTCCAGCGGCTTGCCCGGTAAGCTCGCTGATTGTCAGGAGCGCGATCCGTCCCGTTGCGAACTCTTTGTGGTTGAGGGCGAGTCCGCCGGCGGCTCCGCCAAGATGGGTCGCGATCGCAAATCTCAGGCGATCCTGCCGCTCAAGGGGAAAATCCTTAACGTCGAAAAAGCCCGTTACGACAAGATGCTCGGCCACGAAGAAATTCGCGCCATCATTACCGCGCTGGGCACCGGCATCGGCAAGGATGATTTCGACGCCAGCAAGCTTCGCTACCACAAACTCATCCTCATGACCGACGCTGACGTCGACGGCAGTCACATTCGGACGCTGTTGCTTACTTTCTTTTTTCGCCACATGAAGGAGTTGATTGAGCGCGGCCACGTGTACATTGCTCAGCCACCGCTTTATCGCGTGAAGCGCGGCAAAACCGAGCGCTACATTCGTGACGAAGACGATTTCGCGCACGAACTTATGAAGCGCGCCACCGAAGACCACGCCGTCAAGCCCCGCGAAGGCGCTTCGCTCGAAGGCCCGGGCCTGACTAAGTTTTTGCTGAACGTTCAAGAGTTCGAAGCCGCCGCCGCCAAGCTTGGCCGGCGTCTCCGCGAGCCTGGCTTAGTCGAATTGCTCACCGAGAGCGGCTTGGAGAAGAAGTCCGATTTCGAAGACAAGAAAGCGCTGGAAAAGCTCCTGAAGGAGTTGGCGAAATCCAAACTCAAGCTCGAAGGCAAAATCGTTTTTGACGAAGAGCATAGCCTCCACGAAATCCAGTTTGGCCCCCCGCACAGTCAGAAGATTAACTGGGCGCTAGCCTCTACTGCTGAATACAAGCGGCTCCGCGGACTCACCAAGCTCATAGAGGAGTTCAACAAGCCGCCCTTCGTGGTGACCAACAATGGCACCAAAGTAACCAAGGAAAAAGCGCGCGACGTCCTCAACTATGTCGTCGAAGACGCCAAAAAGGATTTCACCATCACCCGATTCAAAGGCTTGGGCGAAATGAACGCCGAGCAGTTGTGGGAAACCACCATGAATCCGGAGACTCGCACACTGCTGCAGGTGAAGCTGGAAGACGCGGTCGCCGCCGAAGACATTTTCAGCACCCTCATGGGCGAAAACGTCGAAGCCCGGCGCAAGTTTATCGAGGATAACGCGCTCGAAGTCGTCAACCTCGATATCTAACGGCCATCATGGTTTATCAGCTGGGATGGACTACCTTGCCGGGATTGCGTGGATTGAGCTGTAGTGAATTTCGCGCCGTACCCACCTCCGCGCCCGACCAGGAACGAGGTTTGGCCTTGGAATTTGCAACCGAAGCGCAGCGCGATGTTTTCCTGCGGCGCCTCGAAGAGCATTTTGCTTCAAAACGTTTCACCAACGCAGCCGACGCTTTCGACACCGTGAAAGCCGTCGCTTCGGAATTAGCGCATCAGCGGTAGCGGTTGCACGATCTCAACCTGAGGACCCATGGCGGACGAGAAAAACACATCAATCCTACTTCCGGTAGATATCGAAGCGGAGATGCGCAAGTCGTATCTCGATTATGCAATGAGCGTGATCATCGCTCGTGCTCTTCCCGACGTGCGCGACGGCCTCAAGCCCGTGCAGCGTCGCATTCTGGTGGCCATGAACGACCTCGGTCTTGCCTCCAACCGCGGCTACCGCAAGTGCGCCAAAATTTGCGGGGACACCTCCGGAAACTATCACCCCCACGGCGAAGCGGTCATCTATCCGGCGCTGGTTCGCTTGGCGCAGGACTTCAACATGCGCGCTCCGCTGATCGACGGCCAGGGAAACTTCGGCTCCGTTGACGGCGATCCTCCGGCGGCCATGCGGTACACCGAGGCGCGTCTTGCCAGGATTTCCGAAGACATCCTGGCCGATCTTGAAAAAGAGACCGTCGACTTCATTCCCAACTTCGATCAGACTCGCGAAGAGCCGGTGGTTTTGCCTTCGCGCATTCCGAACCTGCTGGTCAACGGTGCCAGCGGCATCGCCGTCGGTATGGCCACCAATATTCCGCCGCACAACCTCCGCGAAATCGTCGACGCCGCGATGGTGCTGATCGAAAAACCGGATACTCCCCTGAAAGAAGTCCTGAAGCTGGTTCCTGGTCCGGATTTTCCCACCGGAGCATACATTGCCGGCCGCGAAGGAATCGAAGCGGCCTATCGCACTGGCCGCGGTAGTTTCATGATGCGTGCCAACGCTGCCATTGAAAAAGTCGGCAAAGACCGCGAAAACATCGTGGTAACCGAAATCCCCTATCAGGTAAATAAGTCTCGGCTCATTGAACGTATCGCCGAGCTGGTTCAAGCCAAAAAGATCGAAGGTATCTCCGACGTTCGCGACGAATCCTCCCGCGAAGGGATGCGTATCGTCATTGAAATCAAGCGGGGCGAAGAATCGCAGCTGATTCTTAACAATCTTTTCAAACACACCCAGATGCAGGAATCCTTCGGCATGATCCTGCTGGCTATCGTAGGTGGCCAACCCCGCGAGCTTGGCCTCATTCCACTCATCAAGCTTTTTATCGAGCATCGCGTCGACGTCGTGCGTCGCCGATCCGCCTACGAGCTTCGCAAGGCGCGAGAACGCGAGCACATCCTGGTCGGTTATCAGATTGCTCTCGACCACCTGGACGATGTCATCCGCATCATTCGCGGTTCTGCCAGCCGTGCTGAAGCCAAAGAAAACCTCCTTAAATATTTCACCGAGCAGGACGTCACCATCACCGAAGGCGGCAAGCCCAAAAGACTCGCCGGCGTAAAGCTGGACGGCCGCAAATACAAGCTGGGCAGCCTGGAGGGCGAGGCCGCGGTGCGCAATGGCGTCGTCGGCCTGTCCCCCGTGCAAGTCGACGCCATTCTCGAACTGCAACTCCATCGCCTGACGCAACTCTCCGTCGACGAAATTCTGAAAGAGCTGAAATCCATCCGCGAGCACATCGCGGAGCTCGAGGAAATTCTTTCCAGCGACAAAAAACTCAAGAGCGTGATCACCGCCGAGTTGCGGGAAGTGCACAAAGCCTACGGCAACGATCGCCGCACGCAAATCGTGGACAAAGTCGATGAAATCAAGCTGGAAGACCTAATCGCTGACACCGAAATGCTCATCACCGTCAGCCACGCCGGCTACATCAAGCGAACCGCTGTCGAGACCTATCGGCATCAGTCTCGTGGCGGCAAAGGCCGCATCGGCGCGCGCACCAAAGAAGAGGACTTCGTCGAGCATCTTTTCATAGCCTCCGCGCACAGCTACATTCTGCTGTTCACCTCTAAAGGACGCGTCTATTGGCTCAAAGTCTACGAACTTCCGGAAGCTGCCGCTGCGACCCGAGGCAAGGCCATCGCCAGCCTCGTCAAGTTCCAGGAAGACGAAAAACTTACCGCGCTGGTCGCTTCCAGCAACCTGGAAGAAGAAGGGCGTTTCGTGTTCATGGCTACCAAGAGCGGCACGGTGAAGAAGTCCACATTGATGGAATTTTCCAATCCTCGCTCCACCGGAATCATCGCCATCAATCTGGAAGCCAACGATGAGCTCATCGGCGCGAAGTTAACCGACGGCAAGCAGATGATTTTCCTGGCTAGCCACGAAGGCCAGGCAATTTTGTTCCGCGAAACCGAAGTGCGTCCCATGGGACGCAATGCCGGCGGCGTCTACGGGATGGATCTCGACAAGGGCGACTATGTGGTGAGTATGGATGCGGTGCAACCCGATTTTGAGATCGTCGCCAAGGAACACCAGCAGACTTCTCAGAATCTTGAGGAGCTCGAGAACGAGCACATCAAGGATTCCCTCACCACGCTGATGCTCACGGTTGCGGAAAAGGGCTTCGGTAAACGCACGCCCCTCGCGGAATATCGCATTACCTCGCGGGGGGGCAAAGGGGTTGTCAATATCAAGACCACCGATCGCAATGGCTACGTGGTTGGCACGCTTCAAGTCACCGAAGAGTCTGATGTCATGATCATTACTCACAACGGCAAAGTGATTCGCGTACACGCCAACGAAATTCGCGAAGCTGGCCGGTCAACCCAGGGTGTGCGCCTGCTGCGTCTCGACGATGATGACTCGGTCGCCGCCGCCGCGGTTCTGCAGGAAGAGAGCGAAGAAGAGAAGAAGTAGCGGCTGGCAAAGCGTCAACGATTCCGATCATGGACGCCTTGGTGATACCATTCGCGTCATGAAGATTTCACGTCGTATTTTTGCATTGCTGCTGCTCTTCGGCGCGTCGTTTGTTCTTCTTGTCGCCGAATCCGCGCCCCCGCAAGCAGCCCGCAGTTGGCAATATCTCCTCTACGTCGGAACTTATACCGCCAAGCAAAGTAGCAAGGGCATTTACGCATTTCGCTTTGATACCTCGACCGGGAAACTCAGCCCCATCGGTCTAGCCGTGGAGTCTGCCGATCCTTCCTTTGTCGCTGTCCATCCCAACGGGAAATATCTCTACGCCGTAAACGAGCTCGCCAATTTCAATGGGTTTCCGGCTGGCGCGGTCAGTTCCTTCGCTATCGATTCATCCACCGGAACACTCAAGCCGCTCAATCAAGTTTCCACGCACGGCCCCGGGCCGTGCTTTGTCTCGCTGGACAAGACCGGCAATTATGTCTTGGTCGCCAACTACGACGGTGGCAGCCTCGCTACCTTTCGCATTCAGGATGACGGGAGTCTCAGTCTGGTGGTGGGTTTCGTGCAGCATTCCGGCTCCGGCATCGACAAGCAGCGGCAGGAAGGCCCTCACGCGCACTGGATCGGCACTTCCCCTGACAATCATTTCGCGCTCGCCGCCGATCTCGGATTGGACGACGTGCTGGTCTATCACTTTAATGCCGACAGCGGCCTGCTGACCCCCAACAACCCGCCCTATGGGAAGCTCGAACCAGGTTCAGGTCCGCGACACCTGGCCTTCGCTCCCAACGGCAAGTTCGTTTACGTCCTCAGCGAAATGGCCACCACCGTCACCACATTTTCCTATCAGCCCAAAAATGCGGCGCTCACATCCATCCAGACGGTCACCACCCTACCTAAAGACTATTCCGGCGTCCAAGAGGCTGCCGAAATCGCCGTCCATCCCTCCGGCAAGTTTCTGTACGCCTCCAACCGTGGCTCCGCGAACAGCATCACCGTATTCGCAATTCACCCGGCCAAGGGCACCCTCAGCCAAATCGGCTATGTCTCCACGCAAGGCCAGCGCCCTCGCGGCTTCGTTATCGATCCCACCGGATCCTTTTTGCTGGCGGCAAATCAGGATTCCGGCACCCTAGTGGTTTTTCGCATCGACGCATCCACCGGAACGCTCTCTCCAGCCGGTCAAACCGCCGAAGTGCCGGCACCGGTGAGCCTGGCCTTCGTCGCCAGCCATGAGAGCCACCGGTAAAGCTGCAGCAGAGAAAAACACTGGTCGCAATTCCTGCTACAATCCCGCGTTCATCGTCAATTCCTTCGGGGGGAATGCATGTTGAAGAATTCTTGGATGCTGCTGCGCACCACCTGCGCGGTGGCACTTCTCTGTTTGGCGGTCGCCGCTTTCGCTGACGAAACTCCCCCGGTTCGCGACCCCAAGCAACCGGTCGACGCAGCCTACACCGCCAAAATTGACAAATACACTACCGCTCCTTATTTCACGTCTCCTTTGGTCAACTACCTGCCCGCCTCCAAGACCGTGCCCGCTCCCTCCGTGGTCCTCGGCGACATCGCCGGAGCGCCCGGAATCCTCCCGTACGCAGAAGACGTGTACAAATACATGCGTCTGCTGGCCCAGGCCAGCCCTCGCGTCAAAGTCTTCTCCATCGGCACCACCGAAGAAGGCCGGGAAATGATCGCTGTCGCAATCTCATCCGAGGAAAATCTCAAGCATCTCGACGAAAATCGCGCCCTGCTCACCAAACTCGCCGACCCGCGCAGCATCAAGCTTGATGACGCCGAAGCGGATCGCTTGGTCGCCCAAGCCAAGCCCATCTACTACATCACCGGCACCATTCACTCGCCAGAAACCGGCGCTCCCACCGCGCTTATGGAACTCGCCTACCGCCTAGCTGTCGATGAAAGTCCGTACATCAAAGAAATCCGCGATGGCCTGATTACCCTCATCACTCCGGTGGTGGAAGTCGATGGCCGCGACCGCATGGTCGATCTCTATCGCTGGCACCTCGCTCATCCCAAGGATTTTTATCCGCCGCTCGTGTACTGGGGCAAGTACGTCGCGCACGATAACAACCGCGACGCCATGGCCGTCACCCTTAAACTCAGCGAAAATGTTCTCAACACCTACGTCGGCTGGAAGGCTCAGGTACTGCACGATCTGCATGAATCCGTACCCTATCTCTACGACAACACCGTCGGCGATGGTCCCTACAACGCTTGGATCGATCCTATTCTTACCGACGAATGGCAAATGATCGCTGCGCGCAACGTCGCCGACATGACCAAGTTCGGCATGCCCGGCGTCTTCACCCACGGCGATTTCGACACCTGGTCGCCCGGCTATCTGATGTTCATAGCTGCTATGCATAATGGCATCAGCCGCTTGTACGAGACCTTTGGAAACGGGGGCGCCGACACTCAGGAACGCACCCTCGAGCCAGAGGAATATGCCCGCACCTGGTACAAGCCCAATCCGCCGCTTCCCAAAGCCTTGTGGTCCCAGCGCGACAATAACAATTACGAGCAAACCGGTCTGTTGACCTCGCTGCACTATTTCAACGTTAACCAGAAGCTTTTCCTCAAGAATTTCTACCTCAAGGCCAAACGTTCTGTGCAGAAGCCCAGTGCCGAAGGACCCGCCGCCTACATTTTCCCCGCTGACGATTCTCGCCAGCAGTTGCAAGCCGAGCTGCTGCAAGTCTTGCAAAAGCAAAAAGTCGAAATCTCTCGTGCCACCTCTTCCTTTGCGATCGCTCTTCCGGAGAAAAAACCCACAAAGCCCGACAAACACGAGGACGCAAAGGAAAAAGACCAGAACAAAGGCAAGGACGCAGATTCGCTTCGCCGAGAGTTTCCCGCCGGCACCTACATCGTTCGCATGGATCAGCCTTACTCACGCATCGCCGACACCCTGCTTGATCACCAGTATTGGAGCCCCGACGACCCGCAGAAAACTCCGTACGACGACACCGCCTGGACCTTCGGCGAACTCTTCGGTGTGCAAGTCATACGGGTTACCGACGTGAAGATCCTCGACACCGCAATGGAACCGGTGTCCGACGTTCGCGCGCCTTCCGGCGTCCACGGCGACGGCACTGTTTTCGCCATCAATAACACCGCCGACCCCGCGCTCGCCACTCTTCGCTACAAATTGCCTAACGCCTCAATGGAAGCTACGGAAGAATCGTTCGAAGTCGCCGGAAAAAAATTCAACCGTGGCTCGATCGTCATTCGCAACGTTGCGCGCCCCGATCTGGACCGCGCTAGCTCCGACTCCGGAGCACAAGTCGCGGCCTTAGCCACCGCGCCGGACGTCAAAATGCACCCGGTCCGGGCCGCCCGCGTCGCATTGGTCCACACCTGGATCACCACGCAGCTTGAAGGGTGGTGGCGGCTGGCTCTGGACAAGATGCAAATTCCCTACGATTACATCAGCACCCAGACCGTGGCGAAGATCGACGACCTCAACGCTAAATACGACGTAGTCCTGTTTCCCCCGCTGGGCTCGCCGGGGCTACAAAACTTGATCATTGCCGGACTTCCAACGGAGTGGGGCAATCCCATGCCTTGGAAAAACACTCCCGAGACGCCCAACCTGGGCAAGAATGATTCCACCGACGATGTGCGCCCCGGCCTGGGTTGGGAAGGCCTGGCGCATCTTCGGTCCTTCGTCAACAACGGCGGTGTGTTGCTTGTCGCCAGCGACTCCTCCAGCTTTGCCATCTCGGTCGGATTCACCCCCGGGGTCAACGTCGCTAGCGGCCAAAAGCTGAACGTCGTCGGTTCCATCCTCGGCGCTCGCCTGGTGGACTCGGGCAGCCCCATCGCTTATGGATACGGAGATCAGGTCTCGGTGTACTGCAACAACGGGCCGATCTTTAACCTGACCAGCATCGCCGGTGAACGCCGCCAACGCCATCTCGGCACCCAAACCAAAGAACGCCCCACGGGTCGCGGCACCGCCGCCGATCAGGATTCTCCAGTCGGTCGACCGGCATCCGACCTGCCTGAAGAAGATAAAACCGAGCTCTGGGAAAATCCCGTGGTCACCGACGAACAGCGCATCAACGGCTATCGCGTCATTCCTCCGGCGGACCGTCCACGCGTTGTTTTCCGCTACGCTGACAATGCAGACCTGCTCATTTCCGGACTTCTCGAAGGTGGTGACGAGATCGCGCAGCATCCTGCCGTAGTGGACCTGCCCTCGGGTAAAGGACACATGGTCCTTTTCTCCATCAATCCGATCTATCGTGGCGAAACGCGCGGCACCTATTCCATGGTCCTGAATACCATTCTGAACTTTGACAATCTCAATGCCGGCCGGCATCTCGCGGAAAAGTAGGTTTTGCCGCGTCCATCATGGGTAGGAGGAAAACATGGCCATCCGCAAAAAATCAGTTACACGCAAGAACCGCGCGCATTCTGCCGACTCGCGCAAGCCCGCAGCCAAGCTCCTGAAGTCCGCAGTCACTCTGGTAGTGATGCTTCGTCCGCGAGAAGGGAAGCAGTCTCTGTTGGAAGCCGAGCTTCGCGCGTTGTTAATACCCACGCGCCGGGAAGACGGCTGCATGACCTACGATTTGCATCGCAACGCCGACGGTGCATCCGGTCTGTTCTTGCATGAAGTCTGGGCTAGCCGGGAGCATCATCATCTCCACACTCTGACCCCACACTTTCTGCGCTGGGACGCCCGCAAAGATTCGTTGCTCGCTTCCCGCGAAGTCACCTTCTGGAGTCTACTCGCCTAATAATGTTCAGTAAGAATACGACACCGACGCTCAGTTCTCCGTCGGCGCCACATAATAGCCAGGCCGCGCGCGCACCTTCAGTCCACGCTTCGCCACACTCACCTTGATCTGGTGATATCCCATTTCGCTCACTCCGGTCGGAATATAGCTAATCGAATATTGCGCGTGCAATTCGGCTCCAATCTCATCGATGGCGTTGTCGACTGACCGGTTTTTCCAGGTTCCCATCACCGCTCCCCCGGTACCCGCAGCGGCCAATTGCAACGGGTTATCCTTGATCGCGTCCTTCGCGTGCTGCACCGCCCAAACCACCGCCTGCAGCAAATCTCCGCTGCCATAGCGATTTGCTTCGGTCTCCGGAGTTTGCACCGTCCCCGGCTGCGGGGGCATGCCAAACACGCCCGGCGGCGTCATCGTCGTCCTGGTGTCTTGTGGCGGCGCGTTCAGTTGTGCCCGCGTTGTCGAAAGCCCCACGCTATAAATCGTAATGTTCGCAAGTTGCACCTGCCGCAGCACCTCGCCAAACCGAGCGTCGCTACCTTGGTCAACTCCTTCCGACACGATTAACATCACCCGCCTTCGCCCTGCTCCATCCGCGGTCGGGAGCGGCTGCCCGCTCAACATTTCCACGCCTACCGCCATCGCATCGTACAGCTTCGATCCCGACGTCCCGATCGGCAGTTTGCTGATGCAATTTTCGATCTGGTCGTGGCTGGCCGTAAAACCTTGCAGCTTATCCACCGAATCGTTGAATCCCACCACGGCCCCCTCGCCGTGGGCTCCCACCACATTTTCTGTAATCAAAATTCCCGCTTTTCGTACCTCCGGCAACAGCGATCCCACCCGCGAGCTGGTTTCCAACAGCACCACCAGCGAAATTGGATCGCCGCCCAGATCGAAATGGGTGATCGTCTGGGCCACCCCGTTGTCTGTCACCTGAAAATCTTTCGCATCCAGCGTCTCAATCATTCGATCTTTCGAGTCGCGCACCACCGCCGGCGTATTCACCAAGGTGACGCGAACTCCGATTTTCGGGCCGGGTGGCGCCTGCTGTACCGGTGTGCCAGGCTGCGGTGTGATCGGACCAGATGGCGACTGACCCAGCGCGGGCAAAGTCGCCGCGAACGCCAGAAATGCAGTCCCAGCGAAGCCAATCCGCGCGTCGGTCATCGCCCCCTCCGTCCCCGAGTGTATCCACTTCGACGCAAAGCCGCCTTCCGACGTTGCCGCGCGTCCCCCGAGTTCCTAGAATGGTGGTTCAACCTTTTGAACAGTGCGGAGATCGATGGATGTGCGCCAAACGCTTCAAACTTAGACCGCAGCACGCCCCCAAGGTCCCTCATGAAGATTCGGCCTTCCTCGACAGCAACGCGGCCCGGCCCATTCGTATCCTTGCCGAATATCTTCACCCTCTGGTCCAGCTCAAAAAAGAGGGCATCGGCGACACCATCGTAATTTTTGGCTCGGCTCGCATCCAATCCCGCGAGAGCGCGCTGGCTCGCATGGCCAAGCTGAAGTCGAAATCGGGAGGCCGCCTGAGCGCCAAGGATCGCGCCAGGAGCCGCACGGTGATTCGCAGCGCGCGCAGCGCTTTGGAGATGTCCCGCTACTATGAGCAGGCCCGCGAATTGTCCCGTCGCATCACCACTTGGTCCATGACCCTCGGCCCTCGTCCGCGCCGGTTTGTGATCTGCTCCGGCGGTGGCCCGGGAATTATGGAAGCCGCCAACCGCGGGGCTACCGAAGCCGGCGGTAAATCCATTGGCCTTTCGATCGAGCTGCCCCACGAGCAATTTTCCAATCCGTATATCAGCCCGGAGCTCAGTCTCAACTTTCACTATTTCTTCATGCGCAAGCTCTGGTTTGCGCAAATTGCTAAAGCCCTGATCGTTTTCCCAGGGGGCTTCGGCACCATGGATGAGTTGTGGGAGATGATGACTCTTCTTCAGACCGGCAAGCTTGGTAAGCACAACATTATTCTGATCTACGGACGCAAGTACTGGCACCAGGTCCTGAACTTCCGTGCTATGGAGAGGTGGGGGATGATCAACCTGGACGAGTTCAAGATGCTGCAATTCGCGGACAGCGTCGATGAGGCGTTTACCCGCATCCGCCAAGGGTTGGAGAAGTACCACATGGAGCTCTCTTCGCACTTGTAACAAAATCTCCCTACAGGGTTTTCGGGTGTTGTTTAGGAACTCGCCCGATGGTGGCCGAGGCCCGCTCCCGGTATTCTTCAGACTCACGGATTCCAACCGCAGGAGAATGCAATGCAAAAAGAACGTCGCTTGGCAGTGTTAGAATATTTCAAGCTCATTCTCACCGGGATAGCTCTAACAGCTGTCCTGACCCTCACTTCCGCGCCTCGCGGCAATGCCGACGAAGCCGAATGCCAGCACCGGACCGAGCGCGCTGACCACAAACTGCACGAAGCCGTCAACCATCATGGATGGGATAGCCCGCAAGCCGCTCACGCTCGCGGCGACCTGCAGGCCGCTCGTGACTATTGCTGGAATCAGCATCACAAGTGGTGGGACGTAGAAAGCCACTCCTGGCATAGCGAGCACGACTGGCAGGATGATCACGGACGCCCGTAATTCTATAAACCAGGTATTGATACCTCCTTTAGGACTAGCAACGCCGCGGTAACTCCGCGGCGTTTGATTTTCATCCGCACCTCTCCAGGCACGGCACCCCGCGACATTTTCCCTCACTGCGTGTTTTACAAGCAGGACGCAAACCCCGAAAGATAAGCAATATAGGGCGCGCTTCCAAGGAGGTTCTTATGCAATTGCATAAGCGTCTGATGAACTCAATGTTTGGCAAGGCGGCTCTAGTTGCCGCCGCGCTCGGTGGGTTTTTGTTCTTCACTGGTGCCCCCGCGGCCCAGGCCCAAGTCTACGGGTATCGCGAGCCGCGACCGGTCGTTCGGTACGACAACTACCGGTTGCACCGTGCCATCGTTCGCGATGGCTTTTACAGCCCGCAGGCCAACTACTGGCGATCTAACCGCCGCGAGGCGTACGTGCATCCCTGGTGTGACCGATTCGGCGTCTGGCATCGTTACTAACCGAGACGGCCGGCACACAAAATAAAAACGGGGCGTGTCATCTACACGCCCCGTCTGTTTTTTTGAGCGTCTCGCGCTTGGTTATTGGGCAGGTACCGCCGGAAGCTCCTCGGAAAATACCGCTTCAAACCTCCGGGTCTCGTCTTGATCATGCAGCATCACCACCGGGACCACCCGTAACGACTGGTGGCAGGAGCGGCATTGCGTCACTTCTCCTTGCAGGTCTTGCAAGAATCCGTCTGTGAAGTGATAAAGTGCGCGTTCGCGTCGGGCATTCTTCCGGCCGCGACTCCCGCAGTGCGGACAAGTGTAATCCACTGTGTCCTCCTGCGGATCGCGGTCCAGAGCAGCCCAGCCGGTACGACGCACTCCCACTGTTTCGATATTGCGTCCGTCCATTGGTCTCGCCTCCTTGGATCCACGTCCACAGGAGATAAGATGTGCCCGCGAGTCACTTTGATACAACTCCCTAACGTTCTTGTTTTCCGGCCGTTGCGAAATCTCCGATCTTTCCGCTGTGACCCTGTTTGGACCCAACAAACCCCATCCGACACTTAGGTGTCTGTGTAGAGGCAGGTTACTCGCTATCCTGCATTTTCAGCCTTGGCCAGAACGCACACCGGCGTGATCTATCTTACTTTATCTATGATTTCGTCCTCGCCGGCGAAAACGCCTACAGCACCGGCTCGTCGAGATTTTTCCCGATCGCCGCCCGGGTTTCGTCTCGCAACCGGATCAGCTCGTGCCAGTCTGCGAGCTGCTTGCCATCCCCGGCGACACTCGCCCCAGCCGTTTGGATCGGAGCGGACACCGCGATTCTTATGTTTCCGGGGCGCGGCAGAAACGTGCCATCTCGCAGAATTTTGCGTGTTCCCACCAGCGATACCGGAACAATCGGTGCGCCTGCTGCTACTGCCGCCTTAAAAGCACCCAGCTGGAACGGTCGTAATCCTTCCTCGCGCGTGAACGTCCCCTCCGGAAACACAAACACCGACTCACCACGTCGCAGAATCTGTTCCATCTCTTCCGCCTGCCGCAGCCGCGAACCCGGATCAGCGCGGTCGAACGATAAGTGCCCCATCTGCCGCAGAAACGTTCCGATGAACGGCATCCGTTGGACTTCCATCTTGGCCACGAATCGGTAGGGCACACCCAAGCCCAACATCAACGGAAGCACGTCGAAATAACTGGTATGGTTCGCCGCGTAGACCTTCGCGCCCGGCGTTTCCATATGTTCCTTGCCAGTCACTTGCAGCCGGCAGCCAATCAGTGCGAACAAAATTCTGAGAGAAGAAGAAGTAAACTGCCCGGCTTCCCGATGATCCTTGATGAATTGCACCACGATCCAGGTCGGAACAATCCACAACAGAAACACCACCGCGAAGTACACACCAAAAATCAACTCCCAGATGCGCCGCAGGCGCTTCTGAATCGCTCGCGCGCTGGTCACCACCACGCTGCGTGCGCCCAATCGCGCGATCTGTAACCACGCCGGCGCTTTCCCTGCCGACAGTTTGCCTTGCAGGAAAAGCTGCTTGGTCGCTTCGCGCCGCAACTTCCCGCTCGATGTCTTCGGGATGCTCCCGAGTGGCAGCAGCTGCACACGGTCCGGCGGAAAACCGAGGCCGCGCGAGACCTGGTCGGTCACCGCCGCGCTCATCGCCGCTCGGCGCTTTGCGTCCGATTCCCGTGCTTCCGCCACCACCACCAGTTTTTCCGTTCCGGAGTTCTCGTCCTTCAATCCAAACGCCACGACGCAACCTCTGCGTATTCCTTCCACGCGACCCGCGAATTCTTCCACCTCGTGCGGATACAAATTCCGTCCACCCTTGATGATGATGTCCTTCACCCGCCCGGTAACGTAAAACTCGGTGTCCGCCCGATATGCGCGATCGCCAGAGTCCACCCACGCGAACTCATCGGTGCTGTTGGCGGGCCCGCGAGGCAGCAACTTCGTCGTTGCCGCTGCATTGCGGTAGTAACCGCTCGTCGCCGACGGTCCGCGAAACCACAAAAATCCCTCGGTGCGATCCGCAACCTGATTTCCGTCCGCATCCACGATCTGTACCTGGTGCCCCGGAAGGGCTACACCGGAAGACACGAACGAAATCGTTGCCGCTCCTGAACTCGCCGGCACCGCCCGCCCTCTAGAGGTAAAGGTCTCCCGATCCACGTGGTCCACCACTGGCTTGCGGTCCAGCGGCGGCATGGTCACCGCCAGCGAAGACTCTGCCAGCCCATAAACCGGTAGAAGCGACTCGGCGCGAAATCCATATTTCGAAAACCGCTCCGTAAACCGTTCCAGCGTTTCTGGATTCACCGGCTCCGCACCATTCATTGCCACCCGCCACGAGCTCAAATTCAGTCCTTCGATGTCCTTGTCCGCGACCTTCCGTACACACAGTTCGTATGCAAAGTTTGGCGCCGCCGCAATTGTTCCCTGGTGTTTATGAACCGCCCAGAGCCAGCGTTCTGGCCGAGTCAGAAAAGCCAGCGGCGAGATTACCGCCAGCGGCATTCCATGCAGCAGCAGCGACAACCACGCGCCGATCAAGCCCATATCGTGGTACAGCGGCAGCCAGCTGATTCCCACTTCGCCCGGTGCGAATCGCAGCGCCTGTCCGATCGCGCGCATATTCGCCAACAAATTCGCGTGGGTTAGCACCACACCCTTCGGGTCGTCCGTCGATCCCGACGTATATTGCAGCAGCGCAATGTCCGAGCTCTTGCGGGCCCGGCCCCCGGTGAGGTACGCCGGTAAAGCTCCCGGAGACGGCCGCGGAGCCTTCTCGGCGGCCTCCAGAAGTTTTTCCGCGTCCACCACCGCTGCCAGCGATCGAACTCTCGGTTGCAGCAGATGCGCCACCGATTCCGCGCGCCGGAAGGTCAGCAGTAAGCCCACTTCCGCATTATTCAAAATCGCCGATTGCCGGGTCGCGTATTCTTCAATCCGGTCGGCACGAAAGGGTGGATAAATTGGTACGGGAATCGCGCCCGCCAGCAAAATCCCGGCGTAGCAGACGAAAAACGCTCGCGATGTTGGCAACATGGTCGCCACTCGTGCGCCAGCGGGGACCCCACGTCGCGCCAGCTCCGACGCGCACCGTTGCGCCGCCGCGTGCAGCTCGCCAAACGTGAGCGTGACGCTCTTCTCCACTGCGTCGCCTTCTTCGGTGATGAGTAAATGCGCGCGCTCCGCATCGTGTGCGGCGCGAAATCTCAGCACATCCAACAGCGTCTGCGCTGTTGCGATGCCGTCCTCAGCCGACTGCCCGCGGACTCTCTGCGCCGTCACCGATGCGCGCAACGCCGACGATGTTTGTTCTTGTGGTGCTTCGGTTACCGTCGCACCAGAAATCGCCACCGCCAGATCGTCGGGCGTGTTCGCTTCCGACGCCACCCGATCGCTCAGCCGCACCCCAAATTCGGTCTCCAGTCGCGCCATCAACTCCACGCGCTCCAGGCTGCCCAATCCCAAATCGCGATCTAGATTCGATTGCGTTCCCAGCATCGGAAGCGCGCCGTGGCTACCCAATTCCTCCAGCAGCCGACGAATCACCGTGAGCACCCGTTCACGTGTCTCGGAGCGATCGAGTTGTGAAGCGATAGTTGCCATGCAACGTCGGGAAGGAACTACTTCTGAAGCGAGAGGCTATCACACCGTCCTTGAGATTTCCTCGCCAACCTGCGCGCG
>Ga0302324_100001260_pt1 | contig 62252 bp, 66 predicted proteins | sample Palsa_T0_1_FD_201949 | JGI IMG/M metagenome (GOLD analysis project Ga0302324, IMG submission 201949) | Peat permafrost microbial communities from Stordalen Mire near Abisko, Sweden - Palsa_T0_1 | ecosystem: Environmental > Terrestrial > Soil > Palsa > Peat permafrost | place: Sweden: Abisko...
TCGAAGCGCCAATTCAAAACGTCCGCGACATAAATGGTGTGATCCGGTCCCATCGCCATGAAGTGAGCCCACGCCATCTGGCCGGGCTTATGTCCAGGTTCACCGAAGGCGCCGACGATCTTACCGGTCTGATCCAGTTCGACGATCCGATCGTATCCCCCGTCGGTCATCCAAACATGCTGATCTGGTGTAATCACAAGGCCATATGGGTAACCGATGCCCGTCCATTGTTTGACGAAGTTCCCGTCTGAATCAAAGATTTGTATCCGCTGGTTTTCACGATCTCCAACATATACGCGGCCTTCTTTGTCGACGGCAACGCTATGAGGCAAGTCGAATTCACCCATACCAGTTCCGTACTTTCCCCATGCCTTGATGTAGTTTCCGTCGCGGTCAAACTTGACCACGCGAGAATTGCCGTAGCCATCGGCCACGTAAATGTCGCCATTTTTTGCGAAAGCCACATCTGTCGGCTTGTTGAATAGCCAATTGCCCTCAGCGCCGGTGTTGATTCTCCCTAGGACCAACAGAACAGTGCCGGATGGGTTCAACTTGAGCACCAGATGGCTTCCGTCGTCGGTCGTCCAAAGATTGTCCTCAGCATCGACCCGTAAACCATGGGGATGCGTGAAAAGCCCGTCGCCAATACTTTGAACAAAATTACCCTTCTCGTCATATTCCGCAAGCATTGGCTTTGTTCGTTGGAACAGAAAAATATGGCCTTTCGAATTTACCGCGACCGCAGAGGCTTCTCCCGGAATCATCCCTTTGGGAAACTTGAAAAAATTGGTCACCTGATAGGGAAGTTCGGGGACGGCCTGGAATTGAGCTGCATTTGTCGGCTGCGCCCCAGCATGAAATGGCAAGAGTGCCATGAAGGCGAGCAAGATTTCGAGCGACTCTTTCATATTCCTCCATCCGGAGATTATTTAGAACACAACCCTTGGTACTTTACCCTAACCCGGATCTTCCGGATAGACAGGACGCAGGCCGCCTAGAACGCGACGCTCTATTGAGCCACTTGTGTGACATCTTCTCGCCGCGAGAGGCTATAGCGCGCGCTCACGACGCACCCTCGTGTTAGCATTTCACTAGTTTTCACTCCCCGGCAGCGTGTATGGCCCGCACTCGTCTCATCCCGATTTTATTCCTAGCCGCGATGCTTCCGAGCGTTTTTCTATCTTCCCCGGCTCCTGCGGCCGAGCCGTCTCCCTGGCTTGAAATTCACTCCACGCACTTCACCGTGATCACCGACGCGGGCGAGAAAAAGGGCAAAGAAGTCGCCTTGCGCTTTGAGCAGATGCGGGCCGCGTTTGCGGGTTTACTCATGAAAGACCGGCTCAACATGCCGCTGCCGCTGACCATCCTCGCATGGAAAAATGACAAGCCGTTCTACCAGATGGCGCCGCTGCCGCAGGGCCAGCCCATCGGCGTTCCCGGCTTTTTTGTTCCCGGCGAAGACCAGAATTTTATTGTGCTCAATCTATTCGAAGAAGAATCGTGGCGCGCCGTGGCCCACGAGTTTGCCCACATGCTGCTGAACTATAACTATCCTCCGGCCCAGGGATGGTTCGACGAAGGCCTGGCCGAATATTTCGGCTCGATTCGCGTGGATGACAAGAGCGTAGAAATCGGCGGCGATCCGGAACTCAGCCAGATTTTCTCGCAGGATTTGTTGCAGAACCAAACTCGGGTGCGCGATCCGCGGAAATCGCTCACGGAATTGCTGGGCGCGCAGGTCTGGCTCTCGATGACCGACCTGTTCGCCATGAAGCACGACACTTCAACTTACGCCGAGGGCACGCATCACACGCTGTTCTACGCGCAGTCGTGGATGGTGATGCATTACCTGCTACACGAAAAGAAGCTGCCCGAGACCGGAACTTATTTCGAACTGGCGCTGAATCAGCGCGTGCCGGTGGATGACGCCATGCAGAGAGCCTATGGCATGACGCCCGTGCAGTTCGAGCAGGCGGTAAAAGGCTATTTTCATTCGCTGACGCCGCTGTTCACCGCACTCGACGCTTCCACGCAAGCCGGCACACCGCCCGACACCCGGCAGGTTTATCAATTCCCGGCAACCATCGGGCCAGAGGATTCCGCGATCATCGCCAAGCCGCTGGCCCAAGCCGATGCGCGGGCATTGGCAGCCGAAATCAAGACAAGAATTCCCGAGCGCCGCGAGGCCGGGCTGCAGGAATTGCAGGCGTTGGCCGCTGCTCCCGAGACGATCGCCACGGGAAAAACTGCCGACGATAAGAGTGACAAAAACGATAAGCCCGCCAAGAACGATACGAGCAAAAGAGCCGCTGGAGTTGCCGATGCCGCAGAAATCGCGCACCGCGCGCTGGCCTGGGACCACCTGGAGCACGGCGAATTCGACGCCGCCGCGGAAGAACTGGGCAATGCCGCCGCGCTCAATCCGGGCGACATGTGGATTCGCTATTACCTTTCGCTGATCAAGTTTCGCTCGGCGCAGGCCAAGCACGCCGACATCGCGGGTCTGGCCAACATGATGCAGGATCTGCGCGCCGTGCTGGACTGGTTTCCGGAGTTCGCCGACGCCTACGATTTGCTGGCCATCGCGCGCACCGAAGGTGGAGGCTCGACCGCCGCCATGCAGGCCGAACGTGCGGCCATGCAACTCAGCCCTCGCAATGAACCGTACGTTCTTCACCTGGCCGAAATCTATATCGCCGGCAAACAGTGGGACGCGGCTCGGGCCTTGCTGGAGCGGCTGAAGGCCGGCTCCGATTCGCAGGTGGCGGCGCTGGCCCGTGACCGTCTGGAGAAGATTGCCAGCGAACAGAAATATGGCATCGCCGGCGGAGCGGCCACCGGCGGCACGAAGAAACTCTCTCCGCAAAGCTCGCCTTTTGACGTGCTGGAGCAGGACGCGGCCAAACGCGCCGCCGACGCTCAGGCGGCGCAGACCGGGAATCCGGCGGACACGCGTCCCACAAAATTCTTTCAAGGCCGCCTATTGAACATCGATTGCTCCAAGCCGCCCCTCGCCGTGATGACCGTAATTTCCGGCGGAGTCGTGCTGAAACTCCGCACCACGGATTACAAATCGCTGCTGCTCATCGGCGCCAATGAATTCTCCTGCGACTGGAAAGACCGCACGGTGTCGGTGAACTATAAACAAGGAGGATTGTCGGACGGAGACTTGGTGTCGGTGGAAATGCGGTAGGCCGAGCCTCGGGCTTCAGGGTCTCACGCATCCTAAAAAAAGTCCGCGTTGCACCCGAAGCCTGCAATCGGCAACGAAAAACCCTCCCGCTCGGAACGGGAGGGTCCGGGTGACATTGGCGGTTAGGCGCGGACGACGTTGCCAGCCTGAAAGCCCTTCGGGCCCTTGAGCAAGTCGAACTCTACGGTCTCGCCCTCGTTGAGGGTCCGGTAACCGTTTTCCTGGATCGCGGAAAAATGAACGAAAACGTCCTCGCCCGTGGAGCGCTGGATAAATCCATACCCCTTCGCCCCGTTGAACCACTTGACTGTTCCCTTCTCTCTCACGGAAAACTCCTTTCGCCTGTGGTGAAGAATTAGTTCCCTGGATCCCCCGTATCGAAGCCCCGTTCCCGCCGGGGCGCCCCCTCAAGAAAACCAGAAGAACTCGGTTGCGTCTCTTTCGTGCGGAAGAAGTTGCCCCAAAAAGATAGAGACTCCTCGGTCTGCACCGCGCTCACGCGAGGCGGGGTAAACCTTTGGAGCCTGACAATTCGGCGCGCTGCTGTCTGCCACCCAACTCAAAACGTCAACCTACCTTACAGAACTCACTGCCCGACTGTTAAATCGGGTAATGAGCACAGGATAATAAGCAGGATTAAAACGATTCGCAAGAAGAATTAGAGAGTTGGGTCGAAAACACAGACCTGAATGTATCCTGCGGTCATATTCAAACCTTCGCAAAATATGGAAAACATAGCTCCTCGATCCAGCACTTTCGTTTCCCGCGTTCCCGGAGCCGCCCGCAACTCTTTGATAAGATTGAGGGAATCGTGCAAGATACAGACATCGTTCCACTCCCCCACCCGGTCGAAGCCGAGTCCGCGACGCCCGGCCACCCGGCCCGCCCCGGTCCATTTCGCCTGGTCACATCCACGGCAAAATACCTGCTTCGCACCGACGTCCACACCTTCGCTTTCTCGGTGGCGGCCAACGCCATTCTTTCGTTTTTTCCGTTCGTGGTATTGCTGATGACGCTCATCCGGCGCGTGTTTCATTCGCGCCTCATGTACGACGTAATCGTGGAGTTGCTGCGCGATTATCTTCCCGCCGGCCAGGACTTCGTCATCCGCAACCTGAAAGCCGTGGTCGAGGCCCGTCAGCGCGTGCAGGTGGTCTCGCTGATAATCCTGCTGGTGACTTCCTCGGGCGTGTTCATGCCCCTGGAAGTCGCCCTGAACCGTATCTGGCGCTTCCCCAACAACCGGACGTACTTCGGCAATCAACTGGTGTCCCTGGGGCTGGCGTTGGGCTGCGGAGTGCTGGCGCTGCTCTCGGTCGCCCTGACGGCAAGCGATGCCGGGCTGCTGGAATTTCTGCTGCGCGGCCGTGGAACCGGCTTCGTGCGCATGGCGGGATTCCTGGTGATGAAGGTGTCCGCCGTAACTGCCAGCATCGCGATTTTCTTTCTCATCTACTGGTTGCTGCCCAACGGAAAAGTTCCGGCGCGGGCTGTGCTGCCTGCGGCTATCATCACGGGCTTGCTCTCCGAAGCGCTGAAATACGCTTACATCCTCGCCCTGCCCTGGCTCAATTTTCAGGAAGTGTACGGACCCTTCGCGCTCTCGGTAAGCATGATGTTCTGGGCGTTTCTTTCGGGGCTGTTGCTGCTGGCGGGGGCGAACCTCTCGGCGGAAGAGCATCTGCGCGGTCCGCTCTAAACGTTTGCTCAGTTCCCGGCTTGACCGGCGAGCGCGGCCATCTCCCGCCTCGCTTCCTGCGCTGGGATGAAATCCGCGTCGGCGTTCTTCCAGATATCGAGCACTTGTTGGTAGCTTCGGATGGCGGCAGCCTTGTCGAACTGCTCTTGCGCTCGCGCTGTTCCGAGGAGGCAGAGAGCATAATCGGGCGCTTGCGCGGAACCGATAGTTTCTTCGAACAATCCCGCGCCGCGATAACGCCGCCCTGGTTCAAGGTCGGCCACGGACTGCTGTGGGTGGTTGGTCTGGAGCGACGCCGGGCCGAGAAGCTGGGAAACCTTGGACACGAGCACATACGGCATGGCCGAGGCTAACAGGCCCGCGACCGCTTCCGGATGACGCTGGGCCAGCGCTGATGCGGCCTTCACCTGCGGCAGGAAAACCTCATTCACCAGCGTGTCGGTCGGCGCCTCAGCGGCCAGGCGCTCTGCTTCTTTCAACCCAGTCCCGCTTTCGCCGCACAGCGCCAGGGCGAGCGCGGCGTCAGGAACGGTCGCTACCGAATGGTCCAGGGCCAGCCCGCGGTGGGCGGCATCGCGAGCCCCGGAACAGTTCGAGGCCAGCGCGTCGTGCACCGCCTTCAGCGCATATATCCCGCCCGCGCTGTCGGTCAGACGCTGCTGCTCGGCGCGCTGGGCGGCTTGCTCCCAGCTATGGTCCGCGTCGCGCATTTTGCCCTGAAAGAAGTAGATCGTGCCGGCGGTCGCCTCCACGGTAAAACCATCCGGGCGGGTCGCCGCCGACTGCGCATGCTTCTCCCAATCGGGCTGGCCTGCGAGAAACTCGCCCACCATGGCCGTGCCGTGATAACCCTCGTCGCTGCCGCCACCCTCGGTGAACGATTGTTTCAGATAGCTTTCGCCTTCCTGCAACCGGTCCATCGCCATCAACGCGCCGGCGGCGTTGCTCGCGGCCACATTGTCCCACTTGGCGATCTCCCAGGTTTTCTCAAAATCCGTGGCTGCCTGCTCAAAATCGCCTGAATTCAAATACGCCGAGGCCATGTTGTTCCAGGCCGCGGCATCCCGCGGATAGGTCGCCACGAAAAGCTTGAACGATTCCAGCGCCTTGGGAAGATTGCCCTGCTGCAATGCGTATTGCGACTCGATATACATGCGTTCGCGCTCGGTGACGTGCTCGCGCAGGTCATAAGCCTTTTTCAGGTACTCCACAGCTTTGGTCAGCGACCCCACATTGTTATAGGCCACGCCCAAGCGCGCATAAGCCATGGCAAAACCAGGATCCAGCCGGATCGCTTCTTCGTAGAACGACGAAGCCTGGGGAAAGTCGTGCCCTACCCGGTGTTCGTCTTCGCCCAGCGAAAACGCGTGGAACGCTTGCAGCGAGGTCGTGGTCACATCGGTATAGGGAGTGGACAATTTCTGGATCGAAGCCATCGACTCGCCCAGCCGCGCCCGCATGGCGGTAGCTGCTTTGGAAACCGCCTGCAGGACTGCGGTCTTGTCGGGCGCCTCGACTTGTTCGCGTGCGAACACTTCGCCCGTGGCGCAATTCACCCCGTTGATCGAGATCACGTACGTCGACCCCAGAGTGGCAATGGTGCCGGCAAGGTAGGCTTTTACTCCCAGGCGCTGCCCCAGTTGTTGCGCCAGTTCCGGCGTGATCCTTTGCTCGCGCGCCTGCCCGAGATACTGAAGATTGCTGTGCAACTCCGCGTCGCTCACCAGTTGCAGCAACGGCGACTGCTCGAGCTGAATGGCCAGCGCCTCTTTCAGCGTCGAATCAAACACCGGGTCGCCGGTCTGATTGGTGAAGTCGGCGAGGATGAGCAGATCTTTGTCCGTCAACTGCGGCGCCTGGTGCCGGCGCCAGTAAACCCCGCCCGCAATCGCCGCCAGCACAAGCAGAGCGGCCGGAAGCAAGATTTTCCACACCGCCATTTTCGCCGGTGAAGCGGGCGCGGCCACGGCGGCAGCGCTGCCCGACGAAGCCGCTGAAGCGGCGCCAGCCGCCCCGCGCGAAGGTGCGTTAGACTCTCCACCGGACGACCCGCTCGCCTTCTCCGAAGCCGGGATCTGAGGTGGCAGTTGCGACGCCGCTTCGGCTCCGCCATGCGCCGCCCCGGAGGAAGCCGATCCCACCGCGGATGTCCGTCCCGATTCCACATCCCGTTTCAGCCGCAGCAGTTCGGACTTGATATCGACCGCGTGTTGGTAGCGCAGGTCGCGATCTTTTTCCAGAGCGCGGTTGATCACGTCTTCCAGTTTCGCCGGCAAATCCGGATTCAGGCGCACCGGAGCCACCGGAGAGCGGTTCATGATGGCATCGAAGATTACGCCTGAGGTCTCGCCGCGGAATGGCGCCTCCCCGGTTGCCATCTCATACAGGACGATGCCGAACGAAAACAGATCCGTTCGCGAATCCAGCTCTTTGCCGCGCACCTGCTCCGGCGACATGTAAGCGACCGTACCCAGCGCCGATCCGGGACTGGTTAAGTGCTGGTCACCGCTTCCCACCGTGGCCTTCGTCGCTTCCGCCGGGTCCAATACCCGGCTGCCATCGAGCGTCACTTTGGCCAGTCCAAAATCCAGAATCTTGGCGTGCGCGCGTGAGGTCACAAAAATGTTGGCGGGCTTGATGTCGCGATGCACGATGCCTTTGGCGTGCGCCGCATCCAGCGCGTCGGCAACATCGATGGAAACCGCAAGCAGTTTTTCCAGATCCAGCGGACGGTCGCCGATCAGATGCTTCAGCGTCTGGCCTTCCAAATACTCCATGACGATGAAGGCCAGGCCGTTTTCTTCCCCGATGTCGTAGATGGTGCAGATATTGGGATGATTCAGCGCCGAAGCCGCCTGCGCCTCGCGGCGGAATCGGCTAAGCGCTTGCGGGTCGCGGGTGACGTCTTCGGGAAGAAACTTGAGAGCGACAAAGCGGCGCAGCCGCGTGTCTTCCGCCTTGTAAACCACGCCCATCCCGCCACCGCCGAGTTTTTCAATCACTCTGTAGTGAGAGATGGTTTGCCCAATCATGGTCGGAGCCAGAGTCCGGAGACCGAAGTCTGGTGAGCCATCTTAGGTGCCGGTTGGAGAGAAAGTCAACGATTGCCGCAAACGCGCGAAACAAGGGTTCGCGACACCAAAACGGCAAGGCAGAATTGCGTAATCCACAGGCGATTGTGACATCCGTCACAGCAATTCACCGCGCCGCCCGCTAGCATCAGCCTCGGTTTCCCAGATTCCTTCCGAGCAGACCGCCGAACACCCAGGCAGTTTCCAGGGATCGGCAGGAGTGACTCCGTATGTGCGGAGAAAGTTGCCGGCGTCTGCTCGCCGCCTTGTCGCTGATTTTGGCTGTGCCGTTGTCGTTGCCGGGGCAATCTGGGCTGGGGCAAATTGGGCTAGGGCAGGTTGGGACTGGGCAAGCCGGCCCGGCTGCTCACCCGCCGCTCGCAGTGCGGGGACTGCCGCCTTCGCGTGTCGACGCAAGCAGCGGTGCGGCGCTGCCGCCCTCTGAGGAGTTGCCGCAGTTGCCGCCCTTCCGGCCGGCATTCCCTCCGCCGATACCAATACCCCCTCGCTTTCCGTATCCGAATCCCCCAGGCATTGTCTCTCTTCCGCAACTGGTTCGCGCCGCGGGAATAATTTTCTCAGGCCAGATCCTCGCGATAACGCGCGCCTCATCCTCCTCACCCTCTTCGCAACCGGCGCTGGGTACGGTCGCGATCACTTTCCGCGTGGAACACGCCATTCGTGGCGCGGCAGTGGGGAAAAATCTCACCATCCACGAATGGGCCGGTCTCTGGTCCGGCAGAGAAGGTTCCGGCAGAGAAGGGTCCGACAGAGCGGGGTCCAGTGGAGAGTGGTCCGGCAGGGAACGGTATCGCGTCGGCCAGCGCCTGCTGGTTTTTCTCTATCCCTCGAGCAAGCTGGGCCTGACCAGTCCGGTTGCCGGGATCCTCGGACGATTCAACATCGATGCCTCGGGCGAGATCGTTCTGAGTCCGCAGAATCTGGAAGCGTTCCGAGCGGATCCCCAACTGGGTGGACGAACCCGCATCGCCTACGCGACGTTCGCCCAGGCGGTGCGTCGTGCTGGTGGAGAGGAATGAACTCAAAGGTGACGACGACAGCGATGATGATGGCAGAGAGAATGGTCGCATTCACGCTTCGCTGGTTCCGGTTCCGGCTGGGCTCGGCTCGTGTGTCGCCGCGACTGGCCCTCCGCCGGTTGGCCGCGGCGCTGCTCGTGCTGTTGTTACTTGCGCCGCTCTCCCACGCCGGTGGACCCGAATATGTGGCAGGAACCAGCTATTTTGACTCGTCGATGGCAGGCCAGCCGCTCACCTGGGCGCAAGGACAGGTAAACTACTACACCGATCAAGGCGACCTCAGCCCCATCCTGCCGAACGCCTCCGCCAACGCGCTGGTCGCCAACGCTTTCAGCCAATGGACCGCCGTTCCCACTGCGGCGCTTTCGGTAGTGAGCGCCGGACAACTCGCCGAAGATGTAAACGGCAGCGACCTCGTATTAAACTCCAGCGGAATCATCACGGCTCCCTCTGACATCGCTCCATCGGCCATCGGCACTCCCGTGGGCATCGTCTACGACTACGACGGCACCGTCACGGATGACCTGCTGGGCACAGGCGCGGGCGACCCCTCGCAATGTTTCTGGAACGCAGCCTACGGCGGGGTCGATAATATCAGCCCGCAAGCCAACTTCCTGCATGCGCTGGTGGTGATCAACGGCCAGTGTGCGCTGCAGACCTCGGAGCTCACTGATGTCGAATACCGCCTGGTGCGCATACTGGGCAGCGTGCTCGGCCTGGGCTGGTCACAAGCGAATCTGAACGTGATCACGGGCAATCCGCCGGCCACGCCCGACGATTACGCCGGCTTCCCCGTAATGCATTACATGGATCCGATCAGCTGCGTGCCCATAACCGTGTGCTATGCCAATCCCTACCAACTGGCGCCCGATGACACTGCCGCGCTTTCTCGCCTGTATCCCGTGACCACGCAGAATCAGTCGAGTTTTCCCGGCAGCCAGATATTCTCGGCCGCCACTGCGAGCATTTACGGCTCGCTCTACTTCGTCGATTCCTCGGGCAATGCCGCGCAGCCCATGCAGGGTGTGAATGTCGTAGCGCGCTGGATTGATCCTTCCACCGGACTACCCTCGGGCCAGTATGTGGGCACTTCCGTCTCCGGATTTCTTTTCACCGGCAACGCGGGCAATCCCGTCACAGGCTTTGTCGATCCGCTGGGAAATCCTTTCAGCGAATTTGGATCGGTAGACCCGTCGCTGGAAGGTTTCTACGACCTCGCCGGACTTCAGATTCCGAATGGCGCAAGCAGCGCGCAATTTCAACTCACGGTGGAGTCTCTGGACCCAATTTGGTCCGAAGGAGTGTGCCCTTACGATCCCTATCAGGTTGTGCCTTCAGGCACTTTGCCGCCGATCATCGTCACCGTAAATCTCGGCGGTGAGATGGAGCAGGATATTCTCATGCCGGGCAGCGCGCAGCCCTTGCCGCCGTGGGCGGCGTCGGAAACCTGGAACTCTCCTGCGGCCATTCCTGTCGCCGGCGATTGGGTGGGCGCACTCAGCGGTTACGGCGATGTCGCCTACTTCTCTCTTCCCGCGCAGGCCAACCGAACACTTTCGATTGCGGTAACCGCTCTCGATGCTCAGGGCAATCCCAGCGAGAACAAAGTCTTGCCCGTCATTGGCTTGTGGTCGTTGGGTGATCCGCAGGGTACGCCGCCGCCGGCTTTCACCACGTCCCCATTCAACGCGGCACCTTTCGCGATGACGCAACTCGATGCGCAGATATACAGTGCGGCCAGCTTTCTCGTCGGCATCGCCGACTGGCGCGGCGACGGACGCCCCGACTACCAATATCACGCTCAGGTGCTCTATGGAGACTCAGTGAATCCACCGCGCGTGGGCGTAAATGGCGGAGCGGTTGTGCTGCAGGGAACCGGCTTTGCGACAGGACTGGACGTGAACGTGGGAACCGCGAGCATTCCCGTTTTAGCGGCAAGCGCCGGCCAGTTGCTGGTGGCTGTTCCGGCGCAAAGCGATGGCCCGCAGACCATTACCATCACTGACCCCGTCAGCACCGCATCTTCCAGCTTGATCGGTGCGCTCACCATCGGCGCGGCCGCAACCGACCAGATCATTCTGGTCCAAGGCTCGAACCCGCCAACGCCGGTGGGCACGCAAGCTACTTATCCTGTGATCGTGCAAGTTATGGCCGCGGATGGAGTTACCCCAGTAAGTGGCGCAACTATCGCATGGAGCGCCACCAACAACGCAACTCTTTCGGCATGCAGCGGAGCTTCCGCGTGCTCGGTAACTACCGACGAAAGCGGCCTGGCCTCGAGTTGGATGACGCCCGAGGCCGCCGGCGGCGCGACCATCACGGCAACGCTTGCGCCGGGAGCTTACAATCCAACGCAATCTGTGGCCACCACGCTGGTGGCAATCTCTCCCGCGTCGGGCATCGGCGTCACCACGCCGTACCTGTGGGTGGCGCAGGGAGCCAGCGTGAGCATTCCATTGACGGCACGCGTGGTGAGCAACGGAGCGCCGCAAAGCGGCGCGATCATAAACTTCGTGGTGAACCAAGGCACGGGATCGCTCAGCGCCGCTAGCGCCACCACCAACAGCAGCGGCTACGCCACCGTTACACTCACTCTTACCAACTTCACCGCCAACGTGCAGTTGAGCGCCTGCGTTGCGCCCGCAAACAGCCCTTGCCAAAGCATTTACGGCAATGCCGTCGCGGCGTCGATGCTGCAACTGCAACCGGTGGCGGGCGCAGACCAGGTCATCGTCGGGCAGGCGTTTCAACCGCTGACCGTGCGCGTCACGGATTTCGCTACGCCTCCGAATCCGGTGCTGGGCGCGGCGGTCGCGTTTCAATCGTTCATCCTGCGGCCGGCGTCGAACGATCCGATTGTGATCCCCGGAGAACCGATCGTCACGCAACCGGGGATGCCGGTGTTTCTCGGCGGCAGCCAGGGCAGCGTGCTCAGCGACAGCAACGGCTTGGCCAGCGTGCTGCCTTCGGCGGTGCCGTTTACGGGACTCCTCGAAGTAGAGATCACAGCTTCGACCGGGACCAGCGCAACGCTGCAGTTCGCGATGGAGAGCTTTCCCGCGAGCGGTACAGGAAGTTCGTCTCCAGAGAAACCTTCTCCACCGAGGCCGGAGCCGGTGCGGCGCGGAAAGGAGGTCAACAGCTTGTCCTCGATTTTTCAATGACTTAGAATGAGAGAGCGATTGGGGTCGGAGTCCGAACTCGTGGGCGCCCCGGCAACGGTGCGGCGCTTCGCGATCGGCTTTGGCTTCGCATTGCGCAGGTTGCTATCTCCTTTCAGAAGATGCGAATCGAGAACTCGTCTCGACACGGTTGGGCCCACGTCTGGGGTCCGACGTCCGACGTCGGTCTCACTTCTTCGTCCACTGATCCACCCAATCGTTCACGGTTTTATACCAAAGCTGAGAATTTTGCGGCTTCAGCACCCAGTGGCCTTCGTCGGGGAAATACAGCATCTTTGACGGCACGCCTTCCATCTGCAGCGTGGTAAAAAGCTGCAAGCCTTCGCTCACGTCGAGGCGATAATCTTTCTGGCCGTGGATGACCAGCGTCGGCGTCTTGAAATTCTTGGCGTACTGGTGCGGCGACCACTTCTCGTAGCCGGCGCGGTTGTCGTAGGGAGTGCCTTTGAATTCCCAGTCGTTGAACCAGAGTTCTTCGGTAGTGCCCCAGGCGGATTCGGCGTTGAACATGCCGTCGTGCGATACGATGCACTTGAAGCGGTCAGTGTGGCCGAGCACCCAGTTGGCCATGTACCCGCCGTAGCTGGCGCCCAGCGCGCACTCACGGTCTTTATCAATAAAACCATAATGTTCTTCTGCGTAGTCCAGGCCCTTCATCAGGTCTTCAAACGGAGCGCCGCCCCAGTCGCCGTTGATGGCGTCGATGAACTTCTGTCCGTAGCCGGTCGAGCCGTGGAAGTTGATCATGATGACCACGTAGCCGCTGCTCGTCGAAGAAGTTGGTGACGCGAAAAGATCGGGATTCCAGCGGTAGCTCCAGTCGTCTCCCCAGGCGCCCTGCGGCCCGCCGTGGATGAGGAACTTCACCGGATACTTCTTGCTCGCATCGAAGTTGGGAGGTTTGACCAGGAAGCCTTCGACCTTGTCGTTGTGAGCGCCTTTAAACCAGAAGGACTCGATCGGTGACATGAGGATGCTCGAGAGAACGACATCGTTGATGTGAGTCAGCCCATCGGGCGGATGAGCAAGCTGTTCGGCGATGCTTCTTCGGGAACCGGTTTCATAGAGCTCGGTCGGAAACGAGATCGACATGCGGGTGAAAACGATGGTTTTCCCGTCCGGCGTCACCGCAAGATCGTCGTTGTACCCATCGCAAACGACTGCATCAAAGTTGAACCGGGCAGTCTCCTTGGGATCACCATCTACCGTGATGCTGGGATCATAGGGACGATCAACCGAAAGCGATTCTACCGGCGCTTCGCCCTCCGACTCATGCGCGAAGTAGATGCGTTTGGAGTCCGGCGACCACACAAACGCGCCAACCCAAGAATCGAGCCTCTCCGTCAGATTTTTCTTCTCTCCCGTCTTGCGGTCGTACAGCATCAGGCGGAAGCGGTCGCTCTCGTATCCCGGACGCTGCTGGGCGCGGTAGGCGATGTAGCGGCCATCGGGCGAATAGAGCGGAGTCGAGTCGCTGGCGGGATTGTCGGCGGTAATGTCCTTGGCCGGAAGCGGATAAGCGCGATTGCCTGAAATGATTCCGGCATTGACTGGAACGATCCAAAGATCGTTGTTGGTGGAAGCGGCCGGATTCTTATCGTGATTCGAGGTGTAGCAAATCTCCTGCCCATCGGGCGAGAAGGCATAGTTGTCCTGCCCGCCGAGCGAGAACACTGGAGCATCGTAATCGCCAGGCGTGAGGTCGCGGGGAACGGTGAGAGCGGCGACCAGGATATATCCGGCACTGGTCGGGGGCACGTCAGTCAAGAAGAGGTGGGTCCGTTTGCCTTCCTTGTACGCGTTCCAGTGGCGATAAAGCAGGTGATCGAAAATCAACGCCTTTACCTTAGACTTCTCGGCTGCCTCGACTTTGTTCGCGTTACATGTAGCCGCTTCGCTTATCGTGCCGACGCACTCGGGGTAGACATCCGACGTAAAGAGAATATGCTCTCCATCAGGTGACCAGATCTCGCCGCTGGCCTCGGTCGGGATATATGTGATGGCAAAGAAGCCGGTCACAGCACCAGCGCTGCCATCGAAGTTGGCAACCCAGACCTGTGATTTACCTCCTTTCGTCGAGAGGAATGCAAACCGCTTGCCATCCGGCGCCCAACGCGGGCGGTCGGCATCCTGATCGGCGATGATCTCCCTCTCCTGACCTCCGGCCGTAGGCACAATCCACACATGCGGCGTCTTGGTGTTGGCTTCGAGATTCACATCGACCACGCTGAAGATCACCCACTTGCCGTCGGGCGAAACTTCCGGCTCTCCCACGCGCTTCAGCTTCATCATGTCTTCGAAAGTAAAGGGACGCTTGGCCTGAGCGACGGCGGTAAATGTGAAGGCGATGAGAGCCAGCAAAGCGAGACAGAAACGGCGCATGAGGGAATCTCCTCGGCAAACCGATGAGTGTAGCAGGAGGACGCTTCTGGCTTCTAGCTGCCGCCTGGTGATGACGTGGCCTATGGCCGATCTTGGAGCCAGGGATTCACCAGGCGCACGCCGCAGCCTTCGAAATCGGCTGTGTTGCGCGTGGCCAGAATAGCGCGGCGGGAGCGAGCGATGGCCGCGATCTGTGCGTCGAAATCCGCGATGGGACGACCTTGCGCGCGGCGGCTGGCGGCTATTTCTGCAAACGCGCGGGCGGCCGCTTCGTCGAATGGCAGGATACGCCCGGCAAAATCTTGGACGAACATAGCCTCAGACTCGACCAGCAGTTTGTCGCGGCGCTTTCCCCTAGGGAGAAGCTCGATTCCATAAAGGATCTCCGCCACGGTTACGGTGCTGGTGAAGAGTTCGGCGCTCTGCTGTTGCGACCACCACTCCAGCGCGCGGGGCGAGGGTAACGACTGCATTATCTCCGAGAGAACATTCGTGTCGAGAAGAAGCATTCGCCAAGCGCTCGAATTTTCAGTGGATTCCGGGATCGCGGATCGGACCCCGGGGAGGAATCTTCAAATCCGCCCCGCCCAAAGCAGCAAAACGGCGGTGGATGACCTCGCCGAGATTTTCGGACTGGGCCTCCGTTCGCGCCAAGGCCGCTTTGAGCAGCTCACGGGCCTCCTGCTCCATGGAGCGGCCGTTGCGGGCGGCGCGGATGCGGAGCCGGCGCTTGGTGTTCTCTGGCAGTTTGCGGATGGTAATGCTCGCCATGCCATCAATGATAGCATTGATGGCATTGATTGCACAGTAGCCTCTCTCTGACGAACCGTTCCCCGCGCGTGGCTGCGGAGATCAGGTTGACCCCTTCTTCGAATCCGGCTGGCGATCAAGTGGTGAACCGGCGGAGCCTCAAGCTCAGAAGCCTCATTTTTGTCGACGGCAACCCCTTTGCCGATATGGCATCCAAGTGAGCGGCAGAACTGCAGCGCCCTCGCCTCCGGTCTCGCTGAGCGGAGAGGGACCGGAGGGAGGGCTGCCGCGGTCGAACGCTCCGCGAGTCGTGTAGTTCGGCCGGCGAATTGCGTCCGCATATTCGTCCAACGATAACATCCGATAAGAACGCTAAATTCGATAAGATAGAAGCATGAAACCGGCGGGGTCACCCAGCGCTCTTCGCTTGAACGCATTCTTGCCGTGCGCGTTCGCGGTCTTGTTCTGCGCGCTTACCGCTCTCCCCAGCCCGGCGCAGGAAGGTCCGCTCGAAAATACTCCGCCTAAGGGCGTTGCCCCTAAGGAAATCATCCAGCACTTCGCGGCCAAGGAAAAGGAATTCAAAGAGGCGCGCGATCAGTACACCTACCGGCAAGACATCACGGTGAAAACCCTGGATGGCGAAACCGTCACCGGCGAGTACCACGAAGTTTTCGATGTGCTGTTCGACGACAAGGGCCGCCACATGGAAAACGTGGTGTTTGCGCCGCAGTCAAGTCTGGAACAAGGCGGGCTCTCGCTCGACGAGGGCGACATTCAGGACTTCCGCAACCGTCTGCCCTTTGTGCTCACCAGCGACGAGATTCAGGAGTACAACATCCTTTACATAGGCCAACAGCAGGAAGATGAATTGCGCTGCTATGTTTTCGACATCGCTCCCAAGCAGATCGTGGGCAAGAAGCGGTATTTCCAGGGACGGATCTGGGTGGACGACCACGATTTTCAAATCGTGAAAACCTACGGCCAGGCAGTGCCTGAGATTCGCGACACCAAGAAGAGAGGCAAAGAAGAACATCTCTACCCCAAGTTCACCACCTGGCGGCAGCAAGTGGACGGCAAATACTGGTTTCCCAGCTACACGCGGGCCGACGACACGCTGCACTTCAACCTGAACGACGTTCACATCCGCGAAATCGTGAAGTATGAAGACTATAAGCGGTTTGGATCGAGTGTGAAGATTCTGTATCAGGGGAAAGAGATTCCCAAGGGCGAGCAGAAGCCGGGGGAGAGTCCGCCGCCGCAACCGCCGCAGACTCCTCCGCAAAAATAGGTTCCAGAGTTGTAAAGTTGCGGGGCGGCAGTGGGGTGGTTCCGACTTTGAAACCTTGCAACCCTAATAGAACAAATACTTCCTCCACTTATCGTCCGACCGTCCCATGAGCCGCATGATGTGGCGGCTGGTGTGGAGGTTGAAGGCGCGGGGCTCGCGCATCAGCTTCATGCCGGCTTCGCCGGGGAACTGATTGCCCTTGCGGCGGTTGCAGGAGTGGCAGCAGGCAACCAGATTTTCCCAGGTGGACGAGCCTCCGCGCGAGCGCGGGATGACGTGGTCGAGCGTCAGTTCGCCGGAGGAAAGAACCGTGGCGCAATACTGACAAGTATTGCGGTCGCGCAACAGGATGTTCTTGCGCGAAAGCGCGCGGCTCTGGTGCGGGATGCGGCGGTATTCGAGCAAGCGGATCACGGAAGGCACGCGCATCGCGATGCGGGCAGCGTGCAGGAAGTGTCCGTTTTCTTCCTCGGTCATGGCGATGCCCTTGAGCACAAGCACCAGGGCGCGGCGTGCGGCGCAAACATTGATGGGTTCGTAAGAAGCGTTCAGCACCAGCACTGGAGCGTGCAAGGCATGGCCATTGCCGTCGCGGCGTGTGGCCGCCGGCCCGAACAGGCCGGCGGCGTGCCTGCCTGGTGGTCCTGCTTCGGGTTCGATCCTCGGTGACATGTAATGCCTTCACGAACCTTCGGCCTGCGCCGTTTCTAACCGCCGGCCGCTCTGGCCATGGGAACGTCGTGCGCTCCGATCTCTTCGTCCATCTGACCGTCGCTCGCATATGGCCCAATCTCTGCATGTTGCGCTGAGGCTTTCAGCGTGCGCGCTACCGTCGCAACCCAAACCCTGGTTGCACCGGCGCGGCGCAGAACCCGCGCGCACTCGGAAACCGTTGCGCCGGTGGTGTAAACGTCATCCACCACAAGCGCTTGCCGATCTTTGATGTCGTCCGGACGCGTAACCTTAAAGGCCCCGCGCAGGTTCTCCCGGCGCTGGTGGCCGGTAAGACCGGTCTGGGACGCGGTTGCGCGGGTGCGATCAAGAACCGGTCCCAGGCGCATGCGATCGCGCAGTGGACTGAACTTCATCGCGGCACGGACGATCAGTTCGGCCTGGTTAAATCCACGCTGGCGAAGCTTGCCGCGATGCAAAGGCACCGGGACCACGACGATTGGACCGGCGCCAAAGTCAGGCTCCAGGTCGCGGACCGCCTCGGCCAACATGCGGCCGAGAACATTCGCCGCTGGCCGCACCTCACCATACTTCAGCAGGTGAATCAGTTCACGCAAGCCGCTTTCGTAACTGCCGTAAGCGGAAGCGCGCGCGAAAGGCGGAGCGAGGCGGCGGCACAATCCGCACCGCGGTTCATCGGGGCCGGAGAGCGCGTAAGGCGAGAACAAGCGTTCGCCACAAACAGCGCAGACTCCGCCGGCGATGGGGCGCATGGCGGAAAGGCACTCGCCGCAAACCGGAAGACGGGAAATCTTCACCAAAGGCGCGCTGCAGATGCGGCAATCGGCGGGAAACAAAACGGCGAAGAGACTTTCAGCAATCTGACGCGGCCACATTGGCCGGAAGGCGGGAGCGGCTTGGCGGCCTGACTCTTGCTCGAAGCCGGCTGGACCAGTCAAACCGGTGCTGACCTGCGATTGTTCCGGCTGTTTAGCCCAAGGCTGATCCGCCCGCGAAGCAATGGAATGCCCTGCAACTTCAGCTTTGGCCTGGGCAGCCCGAATTCTGTCCTCACTACTGCTGAAGACGACCTCCCTGACGCCCGCAACCATCCCGGCCGGGCGATGCCAGTCCCGACTACGTAGCAAGTATAACGAGGTTCCGTGCCACTAGGCAACGTTACGATCCCGGTCGGCCGGCGCCGAAGTGGGAGCGTGGATCATGCCGCTTGCCTCGGACAGCCGCTGCCGCACCGGCGTGAAAATCAGCCGGTAATCGCGCCGAAAGCACTCCCCGCAGCGCACCGGCTGCAAGAGAAAAATTGGCAGCAGAATGCGCTCGGAGAAAGTCCGGCGGCGCGAATGGAAGCCGATTTCACCGCCGCAGTCGGGACAATGGAATTGGGTAAACTTCCGAAACCATAGAAGAATGGGGGATTCGTTTGTCACACTTCACCTCAGCTTCAACCAACGAACTGCGAAGGGGCGAGCGAAGCAGTAGGGATATTCTACGCCTCGCCACACAAAAAGCGTGAATGACTCTTCCTTGGTGGTGATCTCACGAGTTGTTAGATTAGTGCCTCTTTTCCCTGACTCATTTCGCGCATTTCGGGGAGCGCTCACCGCTGGCGACTGCGGCGTCACACCAGGCGTTGCTGGAGTAGTGGATTTCGGCCCTGGCCGGCTCGGCATCTGCACTTGTCATGCAGGCGCGCGGCGTGCTAAGGTGCGCCGTTCGTTTGTTTTGCGAGCAAACTTACAGAAACCCGAAAGATAATAGTCGCTTCCATTTCATCCCTTAAAGAGGATTCCATTTCATGAGCACAGCTTACCCCATCGATTCCTCCCCCGCCGAGCCTGGAGCCGGCCCTAAGAAACACGTTCCCTTTGTCCCCGAAAACATGGAGATGAAGGAGTTCACGCTCCGGGCAGTATTGCTGGGACTCTTGATGACGATCGTGCTGGGCGCGGCCAACGCTTACCTGGGCCTGCGAGCCGGGATCACCATTGCGGCGACGTATCCGGCCGCTGTGATTGCGATGGCGGCTATGCGGGCGTGGAAAGGATCGTTGCTCGAAGAAAACATCGCTCGCACCTCCGGTTCCATCGGCGAGGGCTTAGCCGCCGGAGCAATCTTCACGATTCCCGCTTTCGTGATCTCCCGGGCGTGGCCTTCTTTCGGTTGGCGCGTTGCCTACTGGAAATCCACGGCGTTAATGATGGTGGGCAGCATTCTTGGGGTGTTATTCATCTCTTTGGTGCGGCGCGTGATGGTGGAAGACCCGGAGTTGCCGTTCCCGGAATCGGTCGCGGCATCGGAGATTCACAAGGCCGGACAGCGTGGAGCCGAAGCCGCGAAATATCTCTTTTGGAACATCGGCGTGGGCGGCCTCGTCTACATGCTCGGCCGCTTTGGATTGTTTGCTGCCGATCAAGACTTTCACTTCAACGTGGGAAGCCTGGGACGCAGCCAGGTCCGTCTCGGCCCCACTGGGAATACTCACATAGTGGCAGCGGGCGGTGCCAGCATGTTCTCCGCGCCCAGCGTGAGCCCGGCGTATTTGGGAGTGGGTTATATCATCGGGCTTCGGTTGGCATCGATCCAGTTTGCGGGAGGCGTGCTGGCGTGGGGATTGATGGTCCCTCTGCTCATTTTTTTTCTAGGGCCGAGTCTCACGCACTACCTGCCGTCCGATACGCCCGATAACTGGGCGACCCTTGCGGTCGCTGTTTGGCGGTTTATTGTGCGCCCTATCGCCGTGGGCGGAATGCTGGTGGGCGCGGCTCACACATTGTTCAGAATGCGAAAGAGCCTCACCGCGGGTCTGGGCAAAGCCTTCAGCGATCTCGCTCAGACCTCCAGCGAACGGGCCAAGCTCTCCCGCACCGAGCAATACATGAGTTCGAAGGCGGTCTTCGCGTTGATCGGCGTCATGTTCGTGCTTATGTGCTTTTTGTACATCCATATTTCGGGGCTGGTTTGGCCCGCCATCCTGGCTGCCGTGGTGATGCTCATTGTTGGGTTCTTCTTTGCCACCGTGTCCGGCAGTCTGGTGGGTTTTATCGGTTCTTCCAACAACCCGGTTTCGGGTTTAACTCTGTCCACTCTGATCATCGCGGCGCTTCTGATGGTTGCGCTCGGAGTTTCGGGAACGTCCGGAGTGGCGGCCGTGCTGGGCGTCGCAGCGGTGGTTTGCGTTTCCGCATCCGTGGCGGGCGAGCTGTTGCAGGACTTCAAAGTGGGCTACATCCTTGGCGGGACGCCCCGCAAGATTCAGATGGCCGAACTGATTGCCGTGGTCGTGGCCAGTCTTGTGATGTACTGGCCGCTGATGCTGCTGCACGAGGCCAACATCAAAGCCGGCGGAATCGGGTTCGGCGACCGTCAGCTTTCCGCGCCGCAAGCCGGTTTGATGGCAACACTGGCCATCGGCATCGTGGGCGGAGACATGCCGTGGCCCCTGGTGGTAGTCGGTATTTTCTTCGGCATTGCTATGATCATGATGCAGGTGCGCAGTCCCATGCTGGTGGCAGTGGGAATGTATTTGCCCTTTGAGACTACTTCCGCCATTTTTCTCGGCGGAGTTTTCCGCTCCCTCGGAGACTGGGTGGCCAAGCGCCGTGGATACAATGCCGCGCAAATGGCACGCGTGGAGAATGCCGGAGTGCTCACCGCTTCAGGATTGATCGCCGGCGAAGCCGTGCTGGGACTGCTTTGGGCCGGGTTGCAGTTTGCTCCCGCGTGGGCCAGACCGCAGATTTTCAACAATCCGTCGTATCTCGCAGGAATTGGGGTAATGATTTTCCTGGCGGCTCTGATGATCCGCTTGCCGCTTACGAGCGCGGGCGATCCGAACGAACCGGCGCCGCCCACGGCGATGATGTAAAGCCGGAATCGGAATGCAGAAGTCAGAAGGCAAAATGCACAAGGTTGAACCCACATCGACATAGGATCGGGCGTTAGTTCTGCATTCTGACTTCATACTTATGCACTCCTGTCTGAGCCTTGCCATGTCGATCTCCGAAAACATGTTTGCTATACGTGAGCGTATGGCAGCGGCAGCGCTGCACGGCGGACGCCGGCCCGAAGAAATCGCGCTGATGGCCGTAAGCAAGACTCAGTCGCCAGCGCGCATCAAAGAAGCTTACGAAGCGGGGCTTAGATTATTCGGAGAAAATCGTGTTCAGGAATTCGCCGCCAAGGCTAATGCTCTTGGCGATTTGCACGATGCCGAATGGCACATGATCGGACATCTGCAAACCAATAAAGCTGCAAAAACGGCGGAGATATTTCACGCCGTGGATTCGATTGATTCGTTAAAGCTGGCGGAGAAATTGGAGGCAGCGGCGCGGGAGCTCGGCAAGAAGTTGAGTGTGCTGATTGAAGTCAACGTCGGTGGAGAAACCGCAAAGAGTGGCGTGGCGCCAGACTCGGACGAACTTGAGGAGCTTCTTCTAGCCGCGCCCCGGCTGGAAGCGCTGGTGTTCTGTGGATTGATGACTATGCCTCCGTTTACCGATGATCCCCAAGATGCGCGGCTCTATTTCCGCAGGCTGCGCGAGTTGCGCGACGCGATTGCCGCGCGCAAGCTGCCGGCCATCGCCATGGACGAGCTTTCCATGGGCATGTCGCACGACTTCGAAGTGGCGATTGAAGAGGGATCGACCTGCGTGCGCGTGGGCACGGCGATCTTCGGCGAAAGAGAAAAAGCTTAGCCAAAAAGGACACGGAGAAAGTCGGGCTATGAAATATTTGGACTACGCATGCGCTTATTTACTCTTCCTGATAGGTATTGTCGGGATACTTAGCACCGAACTTTGGCATCCTCAAGGTGCGGTACTTGATACGCCGATCTTGTGGATTCTTATCTCGATGTTCAACCTGCTACGCCTCCGCAATGGCTACTGTGTGGCCGGACTCAAAGTCTTCTGCATCGGAGCCAACTTGGCAGGCTTGGTTATGGAGGTTGTGCGCTTCAAAATGTTTGGGCCGTTTACGCTGATACAAGGAATGCCGATCCTGGGAGCCACCATTTTCTCGATGGCGCAAAAACGGGAGCCATGAATCTGTTGGACCGGCTTTGCGCGGGAACTCTTTTTGTCCTCGCGATCATGGACTGCTTGCTCGTGCCGAGAACTTATACCGGCAGGATCTGGCTCTTTGGCACGAGCCTGGCATTGCTGTTCACCGCCATGTTGAATGTGCTGCGAATGCGCAACAGCCCTGGGGTAAAAGGCCTGAAGCTGTTTTGCATTACTGCCAACATAGCAATGCTGGTGTTTGGAATCGTGCTGATCTCGAGCATCGGAAAATCGCGCACGCTCCAGCACCCGCAAGTACCACTGGTCGGAACCTTGCTGCTCGTCGAGACTGCTTTCTCTCTGGCGAAGAGGACACGGCCGCCCGCTGCCCGAAAGGAGAGTTGGCGATGAGGTACGTGGATAGGATTTGCGCGTGGTTGATCTTCCTCGCTGGCATTGCTCACATCGTCGCGACTGACATTCTGCACCTTCCGGGCAGTCTGGAGACGGCGCTATTGTGGATCTTCGTTGCGATGTCGAATCTTCTCCGGATCGTAAACGGCTATACAGTTCGGGGGCTGAAGGTCTTCTGCCTAGGGGGAAACATCGCCGTCCTGGTGCTCGAGGTCGTGCGCTGGAAAATGTACGCCGGACCTGAGTCCATAATGATGATCGTTCTATTCGCCCTGGAGACTCTGTTCGCGATATTCACGAAGGCCTGATGCATATCCTGGACCAGTCGGGCGGAGCCATGTTCAGCGTGCGTGTCCATCCCCGCGCCAGGAAAAACGCCATCACCGGCGAACTCGGCGACGCGCTCAAGGTTTCTCTCAGCGCGCCGCCGGTCGATGACCGCGCGAATGACGCTTGCATCGAATTTTTCGCGAAACTTTTGAAGGTTCCCCGTTCTTCCGTTACCATTGCCTCCGGCCAGACTAGCCGCAACAAAATCATCTGTGTCGTCGGACTTTCCGCAGAAGAAGTTAGCAGGCGCATTGGGGCGTAGATCCGGATGCAGGCCAGGCAGATGCAAACGAAGCGAGGAACGCGGGCGAGGGCGCCCGCGCCACACCGGTCGTCAGGGAGCCACACTTGAGCTTTTCGGAACGCTTGCAGGAAATTCGCACCGGCTTCGAGCGGCCCTTCTGGGTCGCCAACCTCAGCGAGATCTTCGAGCGGCTTTCCTACTACGGAGCCTTTGCTTCGCTCGCCCTGTATCTGCAAGAGAAGCTCAATTTTTCCACGGAGCAGACCGGGACTCTGACCGGCATCTTCGGCGGCATGGTATGGTTTCTTGCCATCTTCGGCGGAGCCGCCGCCGACCGACTGGGTTTTCGCCGCGCTCTTTCGATGGCATACCTAATCCTGGCGGCTGCGTACTTTCTAATTGGCTCCATCGGAGCGTCTTGGCTGGCGCCGTTGCGCAACGCCATGCCGCTCGAACTATTTGTCGGTTGCATCCTGATTCTCCCTGCCCTGGGCATTTCGTTGGTGAAACCTTGCGTGGTCGGCACCACGGCACGCGCTTCGAAGGAAAACGTCCGCTCGATTGGCTATTCGATTTACTACACCATGGTCAACATCGGCGGGGCGGCCGGGCCTTATTTCGCGTCGTGGGCGCATCGCCACCTGGGCGTCGAGAGTGTATACCGCGTTGCCGCGCTCAGCGTTTTCGCAATGTTCTTTGTGGTTCTGTTCTTCTTCCGCGAGCCGCGCAAGCCCGGAGATGCGCCCCCGCCTTCGATTGCCACAGTCGCGAGGAATTTCTGCGTGGTGGTAGGCAACTACAGGCTGGTGCTGCCTGTGCTGATGATCGCTTTGCTGCTTCGCATCGGCCTGTGGGTTTATCCCCAGTTGACGGTTCCCTGGTGGATCTGGGCCGGACTGCTCGCTGTGGTGCTCGCTGGGATCAGCCGGTTTATGTGGTTCCTAGTGCTGTTCACGGGGTACTGGGTCGTGTTCTGGCAGCAATACATTAGCTTGCCCGGCTACATTCACGGCTACGTCAACCCCAAGGCCGACGTCGAGATCATTCTGGTGACCGATGGAGTGACAGTGATCTGCCTCACGCTTCTGGTGAATTTCCTGATACGCAAGATACCTGCATTTCAAGCCGTCATCCTGGGCACTCTAATCACTTCGGTTTCCTGGTTGATTCTTGTTTTTCATCCGACGGTCTGGGGCGCGGTGATCTCACTATTTGTCCTGGCGCTGGGCGAGATCACGCAGCAGCCGCGCTACTACGAATACATCTCCAAGCTGGCTCCTGCAGGGCAGCAGGGCACGTATATGGGTTTCGCGTTTTTGCCGATCGGGATTGGATCGCTGATCGGCGGATGGTTCGGCGGCAGGCTGCTGCATCACTTCGGAGAAGTCACGCACCAACCCGGGCACATGTGGTGGGTTGTTACGGGCGTGGGCGTGGCAACGACACTGCTGCTGTGGATTTATGACAAGTACGTGCGGACGGCGGGCACAGTGGCCAGTAGCTAGTGGTCAGTGGGCAGTCAAGCAAGGTTACGATAACGGCGTTGTCCGGTTCTGATTATTCCTAAGAAACGAATGACTCAACGCAGGCCAACACAGGCTGAAGTTGCCGCACAAATTCGCCGCGCGCTAAAAGATGGCGGATCGGCCGAACATGCTGCCGGCGTGCAGTGGTTCTTCAAAGAAGAAGTCAAGTCGCTTGGATGGTATACGGCTGATCTGCGGCGAGCGGCGAAAAGCTTTCGTCGGGAAGTAAGGAAAGAACACGGTCTCGATTTTCTGGTCGAGGTTGCCGATCATCTTTTTTCTGGCTCGGTGCTGGAAGAAAAGATTGCCGCCGTATTCTTGCTGGAGAAACTCGAGGGCGAGTTTGGCGGCAGCCAGTTCAAGCTCTTCGAGTCCTGGCTTGATCGCATCAGCAGTTGGGCGGACCACGATGGGCTGGTGCACTACCTGATCGCTCCGATGGTCGCGGCCAAACCCGCTCGTGCAAAAACAGTTTTCCGCTGGGCAAGGTCGGCGAACTGCTGGCATCGGCGCGCCGCGTGCGTGGCGCTGATCCGCGGGGCGCGAGCTGAGATGTTCTTCCCCGAAATCACGAGGCTTTCGAACTCGCTTCTGGCCGACGAAGACGACATGGTGCAAAAAGGATTGGGCTGGCTGCTGCGCGAAACCGCTAAATACGACGCGAAGCGCACGGTGCCATATCTGATGAAGATTCGCGGGCGCGCTCCACGCCTGGTGCTGCGGACTGCATGCGAGACCTTGCCTGCAGCTGTAAAAGCAAAGATCCTAGGTCGCGGAGTTGCATAGCGCGCTCAGGATAGACATGCCCTCCGAATTCCCGATTCGCCCAAATCGATCCCGTTGTTTACAATAGACGTTTGCCCATGGACCTGGCTGCCATTCAAGCTGCGCTACGCGAACGCAACATCGACGGGTGGCTATTCTACGACCACCATCATCGCGATCCCATCGCCTATCGCGTACTCGGTCTGCCTGCGGGCCTGATGGTGACGCGACGATGGTTTTATCTGATACCGGCGCAGGGCGATCCGGTGAAACTCGTTCATAAGATCGAAGCTGGCCATCTCGATTCCCTGCCCGGCAGCAAGCACCAGTATTCAGGATGGCAGGAGCTGTTCGACCGCCTGAAGACGATTCTGGCTCCCTATCGCGACCTCGCCATGCAGTATTCGCCCAACAACATCGTCTTCACCATTTCTCTGGTCGATGCCGGGACGATCGAATTGCTGCGCGGCCTGGGAAAGAACATTGTTAGCTCGGCCGACCTGGTGGCGCAGTTTGAAGCCACGTGGAGCGAAGAACAGATCAAGTCGCACTTCGCTGCCCGGGACGTTGTCGACGTCATTGTGGCGGAGGCCTTCCGGGAAATTGGACGACGCACGCGCGACGGCGGAACCACCGAGCATGACATTCAGCAGTGGTTTATGGAAGCATTTCGCCGCGAGCATCTGGTGACCGACGACCCACCGATCGTCGCCGTGAATGCCAATAGCGGAAACCCCCACTACGAACCGGGCGCCGAGCATTCCGCTCCAATTCGCCCGGGCGATTTCGTTTTACTCGATGTCTGGGCGAAAAAGAACACGCCGGGCGCTGTTTACTATGACATCACATGGACCGGCTTCGTGGGCGCGACGCCATCAGGGCGCATGCGCGAGATTTTCGAAATCGTGCGCGATGCGCGCGATGCCGGGGTGAAAACGGTAATCGACAACATTGGCGCCGGGAGACGCGTCGCCGGATGGGAAGTGGATCGCGCGACGCGCGGGCACATCAAGCAGAAGGGTTACGGCGATTATTTCATTCACCGCACCGGACATTCCATCGGCACCGACGTCCATTCCAATGGCGCCAACATGGACGATCTGGAAATCCACGACGAGCGCCAGATTCTTGCCAACTCCTGCTTCTCGATCGAGCCCGGCATTTACCTGCCGGACTTCGGAGTACGCAGCGAGGTCAACATGCTGGTGAGGGCCAAGTCGGCGGAAGTAACGGGCAAAATTCAACGCGAGATCGTGATTATCTGAATGGCAAATTCTTCCGGCGGAAAAGCGAGACTTGCGGACGCCGCGCCGCCGGTTAGCATGATGTCGGTGGTGGCTCCCGCCGTAGGCTGGCTGATCCCCGGCGCCGGGCATCTCATTCAGAAGCGCTGGGTCCGCGGCCTGCTGCTGCTGGTTTCGATCGGGACGCTGTTTGTGCTCGGCCTGATGATGCAGGGCCACATCTACAAGCCCAACGGCGGCGACATCCTCGATATGCTTGGCTTTGTCGGCGATGTGGGCGCGGGTGGATTCTACATTGTCACGCTGGCCATGGATTGGGGCCAGGGCGCAATCGCTTTCGCCATTGCCGACTACGGAACAAAATTCATGATCGTCGCGGGATTGCTGAACTTCATCGCCGTCGCGGACGCTTACCACATCGCCATCGGAAAGAAACAATGAACCAGTTCTCGGCCATTAGCTGTTGGCTATCAGCGAGCGTGGGGCGCCAACTGGTGCAACCATGACTGTCCAGCTTACCCACTTCAGCGCCGCATTCGTGTTTGCCCTGTTTGCTTCCATCGTCTTCGGCATTACGCACCGGGAGAGCGCGCGCGACATGGTCCGCTACGGACTGTATTGTTTCGCGATGTTTCTAGGGGGCGTAATCGTGGCTGGTTGGGCCATGTGGCTGTTGCGGAGATAGCTTTTGGCTGCGGTCTTACCTGCGTTTCTCTTGACCTTGGAATGTCTTCACCGCTCGTTTGTCGCGCCGATGAAGTGCGGATTTCATTCTGAATGGCTAAGAGCCAAGAGCTAACAGCCAACAGCTTTTCTTTCATCCCTCCCACACGAACGCGTCGAACACTCGCTTCGATTCGAACTCCAGACGGCGATAAAGGGCAACCGCCCGCTCGTTCGCCTCGGTCACCGTCAGCGAGAGCATGGAAAATCCCCGCTTGCGAAGATTTCCCATGGTTGCCGCCAGCAGCGATTCTCCAATGCCATGACAGCGGAACTCGGGTAGAACGCACACTTGGGTAACATGGCCGACATCGCCGCGAACGCGCGAGCACAGAATCAAGCCGATGAGATTCTTCGCCTTGCGATCCAAGGCAACAAATGAGGACTCACTGTCAAACAAACCACATCCGGGGAAACGCACGATGTTATTGAGGAAACGCAGCGAGCCGGTGAGCGTGTGGTATTGATCATTGATCTGGGCATCGACGTGGCCGCGATATGCGGCCGTAATGACGGCGGCGGAGGGCTGGTAGTCGGCTTCTGTCCAACGGCGAATGTCGACGTCGGGATGAGTGGGAATCTTCCCAGCTTGCGCTTGATTCAGCGGCAACACCATGAACAGCCGCTGGTGGCGCTGGAAGCCCTGTTCCAGGAAAGGACGGGCCACGCTGCCCGCGTCATGGGCGAGCAACTGAGCCTCGACGCGGTGTATGCCCGGCGACTGCTGGAGAGTTTCGATGACGTGCGTCAGGAGTTTCAGTTCTACTTCGCGCGCGTTGGGCAAGCGGCCGCCATCGGCCACAAAAAGATCGCCGATGACGCCTTTGCTGCCTTCATAGACGAAAAACGAGTATCCGAAAATGCGCCCGCGTTCGATGGCTGCATAGCCGGGAAGGATCTTCGCGTCGACGTAGCGCAGGATCATCTCGGCCGACCCGCTGTAATCCCAGGTAAGCAGGCGCGACCAGACTTGCGTCTCGTCGTCGAGGAGAGGGCGCAGATCAACGGAAGAAAAATGCCTGAGATCGAGAATCTCCAATGGGCTCCAGCGAGGTCAGCCGCAAGAGGAACCGCGGCCGCAATCGCAGCGGCAAAAACCCGAGTTTAGTTTGTTCGCGCGCGCGAGGCAACCGAACTGAACACTGGGTAGCAACAGAAAATCGCGCTCGCCTCGTCGTTCTTGTTCTTCAGATCGCTGCATGGTCGCAGCTGGGTGCGATAGGTTATTTACTTTATGCGCGATGCGGCAGCCACCCAGAAGTAATCCACATGCTGCGCCGCGAAGTGGCCGAGATAGGAAACGCGCCGCCCGGGCATCAGCCTGGCGATCTCGGCTTGTGAGTTCTCCGGCGCTACCAGCAGATGTTCTTCCTCCGGAACGGTGCCCCAGTCGTAGTTTTGCGTTAACTGATTGCGATAAAAAGTGAGTCCGTACTCCAGTTCGCGGGGAACGTGGTAAACGGCCAGCGCAAGTTGATGCGTTTCCATGCTGGCGATTTCCTGCGCCAGCGGACGCGCGGTGAGCGTCTGGTCCAAAGTGCCGGCGCCGATTTTCAGCACCGCGGCAACGGTCAGCACCACCGGAATGAGCGTGACAAACCGCAACATGCGCAGGCCCAGCCTGCTGGCCAGCGTAAGCGCGATTCCAACGCAAAGCGCGAACGTCACGGCCAGGGCGACAAGCATCGGCTGTCCACCAGGCAACCGGTGCTGCGTCACCAGATAAGCAATCAGAAGCGCCGGAGCCATGGGAGCGGACGCCAGCAGCGAGTGCGCCGCCACCAGCCACCTGGAGACCGGCGTGCTTTCGCCCCGGGCAAAATGTTGCCGCAAATATTCCGCCAGCAGCAGCGCGCCCGCCGGAACAGCGGGAAGAATGTAGCCGGGCAGTTTCGACTGCGACAAAGTGAAGAACAGCACGGGCACAATCAGCCAGCAGCCGGCAAAAAGGCTCAAACCATATCCAGAGTCCACATCGAAAGCATTCGCACCTTGTGCGGACGACTTACGCTCGTTCCACCACAGGCGTACCGATTGCACCAGCGCCGCAGTCGCGAAAACCGTCCACGGGAGCAACGCCAGCGCCGTCACCGGCATGTAATACCAGAACGGCTCGGTGTGGTGGAAAAGATTCTTCGAGAAGCGGCCGAGGTTGTGAGCGAGAAAAAACTCGCGAAAGAAACCGGGATTCCGAATCTGAACCGCCACATACCAAGGCAGAGCAATCACAAGAAATAAGAGAATTCCCGGGACCCACAGCGTGCCAGCGACCAACCGCAGCTCGCGACATGCGAGGGCATAGACCAAGATGACCATGGCGGCGAGAAAAGGCGCGACCGGTCCCTTGGCCAAAGTGCCGAGCGCCATGAAGGCATAAAACAGCGCGAGATAGATTCGCAGCCCGCTTTCCCGCCAGGCCCACCACGCGAGCATTCCAAGGGTGAAGGTAGCAGCCAGAGGCATGTCGGTTGAGGCGGCGCGGGCATAGCCGGTGATGCCGGCGCAGGACGCGGCGATCAACGCGGCGTCCACCTCTACGCCACGGCGAAAGCGGCGAACGAAGAGATAGACCGCCAGCACCATCAAACTGCCATCGAGCGACGAAGGAACTCGCGCAGCCCAGTCGCTGACTCCAAACAGCGAATAGCTCAGCATCGCCTGCCAGTAGTAAAGCGGCGGCTTTTCCAGCCAGGGCTGGCCGCCGAGCGTGGGCGTAACCCAGTCATGGCGGTCGAGCATCTCGCGCGCAACCTGCGCGTAGCGCGGCTCATCGGCGCCGATCAGTCCAAATTGCCCCAGACCGTAGAAAAATAGAAATGCGCAGAACCCCGCGATCAACACGGCATCCGTGCGAGTGCGTGCGCCTGCGGCGGGTTGGCGGGAATCAGAAATGGGAGACGGCGCTTCTTGAAAACTCATTGTACGGAAGGCCCGCGGCGAAGCCGTTGCAGCACTTCGCGCACGGCGCTGGCGAGCGGGCCGTCCACCGGGCAGCCGCTGGCGCACTCGTGGCCACCCCCACCAAAGCGCTCGGCTACCCGCGCCACGTCAAGTTTTCCTTTGCTGCGCAGGCTCACGCGGAAGCGTCCGTCAGGAAGTTCGCGGAAAAACGCGGCCACTTCTACCTCGCCAATGGAAAGCACATAGTTCACCAGGCCTTCGCAGTCTTCATCCTTCGCCGCCCAGCGCTGCATGTGCTCGTGCGACACCCAGGTCCAGGCCAAATGGCCTTCCGTTTTGAGATTGCGCAGGGCTTCGCCCAGCAGCCGCAGCTTGGCCTCGGAGTGCGCAAAATAAATGCTGCGCGCACAGTGGGCGGGATCGGCCCCGGCCAGAACAAGTTCCTGCGCCAGAGCGAATGTGTGCTGGTTCACGCCCTGAAACATGAACGATCCAGTATCGGTCATCAGCGCGGTGTAGAGGCAGGTAGCAATCTCAGGGGAGAAGCGCGCTCCAGCTTCGCGAGCCAGCCGGAATACCATCTCTGCCGTCGCAACTGCATGTGGATCGATCCAGTTCACGTGCGCGAATGGCCGCCCACTGATGTGATGATCGATGCTGATCAGAAAGCGGTCTTCCAGGCCTTCGAGCCGCGTGCGATGAACGCTGTCGCATTCCAGAATAATCGCGGCCTCATATCCGCCCTTGATGCGGTCGGCCTGCACAACCTGATCGGCAAACGGAAGAGAGCGGTAGACGCGCGGCACGGCATCGTGCAGCACCACGTCCGCCTGCTTGCCCATCGCACGCAGAACCTGGCAGCACGCCAGGGCCGAGCCGATCGCGTCGCCATCCGGTCGCGCGTGCGAGGTGAGCAGAAAGCGGTCGCGCCGTTCGATTTGCCGAAGCACGTCCTGCAACATTCGTTATGCCTTTTCCCCACCCTGTTTCGCCCGGACCTTGGCTCTTTTCTTGGCCCGTTGCAGCAATTCTTCGACTCGCGCCTTTTCCCGCTCCGAGCGGTCCAGCCGGAAAAGCAATTCCGGCGCGCGCCGCAGGCGCAGGCGTTCCACCAGTTCATGGCGGATGTATTCCCGGGCGGCTTCCAAACCCTCCAGGCTGCGATCCGCTTCCTCGTCGTCGCCATCGGCGTCCACCAAAACCTGCGCGGAGCGGCCATCTTCCGCCAGGTGGACAGCGGTCACCCTCACCAGGCCAATGCGTGGATCAGCCAACTCACCTTCCACCAGCGTTTCGATCTCCTCGCGCAAGGCTTCGCCTAAACGTCCACGATGGTATTTGAGCCCGCGCTTCTCCAAGGTCACCTCGGGATAAAACGCATGAGAATATCAGAAAACCGGCCGCAGGTGTTGGCTCCGAAGTGCTATTGTCCCGCACAAACGAGCGATGGGGGTAAGTACAGAGGTAACAATGCGATACGTGTTGCACTTGCAAGCGGCGTTGCGCCCGGGTTGAAGGGATGGGTTGCCCGGTCACTGCGGCACAATCAGCGGAGGCCCAGTGACGGTCAATGAGCGCTGTCTGATAAACGTCAACAATCCCGTACATCGTATAGTGTGCGGGGTGCTGAAATGAAAATCATGGCTTTGAGGATTCAGCCAATTGCCAGAGCCGTGGCCGCAATTTATGCAATATTCGGAGCGTCATTCTGGATCACGTACTGCTTCAGCAAAGCTGAGTACCTCACTCTACCTGTCGGCATAGTCGCGCCCATGGTTCACTTCAATTTCCATTTCCACCGCACTACTGACGTGGTGTACAACGTGCTGCTCTTCTTGGGCTCCGTTGCCGGTTATGCGCTAACTGGATGGAGGTGGAAAGGCGGCATTGACGCCGACTTTATCTCTTTCCGTGAAAACCGACATCCCGAAACGGCTCTGGGCTACTAGAGCGAACGCCCGTTGGGCTAATTGGCGAAAAATCGCCATTGCACTCGTCGGCCGCCATTTGTGGAAGGACGCGGCCTTTATAGGTACTCGACAAACGAATCCGCAATCTCCGCCCCGTGGTTGTTGGCGATGCGCGTCGCCTGCCGTTCCACGTTTTTCATCAGTCCGTCGAGATAGTCGCGCGAGTCGGAAATGCTCACCACGCCGATCGTAGCCTGGTTCCACAGGCTGCTCGGTTCCAGTTCCGCCACCGACACATTGAAACTCGCCCGCATGCGGTCTTTCAGGCTGCGCACCACCTGCCGTTTGTCTTTGAGCGACTGCGCCGCTTCAATGCGCAGTTCGAGGGTGAGAAAGGCGATCATGCAGGTCGTTAGTCGCTGGTCGTTAGTCGTTGGCAAAATCTCTTCGGCTAACGACCAACGACTAACGACCAACGACGGTTCTTAGGCAATCACTTCCGCGGCAATCTTCTCTGTGACGAAGGCCTCGATCACGTCGCCGACCTTGATGTCTCCGTAGTTCGCGATCGAAATGCCGCACTCCATGCCGTTCGTAACCTCTTTGGCATCGTCTTTGAAGCGCCGCAGGGATGCGACCTTGCCCTTGAATACGACCACGCTGTCGCGCAGCAAGCGGACTTCGGAATCGCGCTTGATAAGCCCGTCGGCCACCCGGCAACCGGCCACAGTGCCCACCTTCGGGATGCGGAAGGTGTCGAGCACTTCAGCGCGGCCCTGGTAATTTTCTTTGAATGTGGGCTCGAGCAGGCCGCTCATGGCGCGTTTAATCTCGTCCTGCAGCTCGTAAATGATCGAGTGCAGGCGGATATCCACTTCCTCCTGCTGGGCCAGTTCCTGCGCCTTGCGCTCCGGCCGCACATTGAAGCCGATGATGATTGCGTTGGACGCCGAGGCCAGCAGCACGTCGGTTTCGGTAATAGCGCCCACACCCGAGCGCAGCAGTTTCAGCCGTACCTTCTCGTTCGAAAGTTTGGTCAGCAGGTCGGTAATCACTTCCACGGAACCCTGCACATCGCCCTTGAGGATGACGTTGAGCTCCTTGGTCCCCGCGGTCTTGATCTGCTCCGCCAATCCTTCCAGCGATACGCGGGAACTCTTGGCCAGCGCGGCCTCGCGCGCCTTCTGCTCGCGGTATTCGGAGATGCCGCGCGCCTTGTCGCGATCGGCCACCACCACGAATTGATCGCCTGCGTGCGGCAATCCTTCCATGCCCAGAATTTCCACCGGCGTCGAGGGCGGAGCCGACTGCAACGCTCCGCCGCGGTCATCGAACATGGCGCGCACTTTGCCGTAAACGTTGCCCACTACAAAATTGTCGCTGGCGCTCAGCGTGCCATTCTGCACCAGCACCGTGGCCACAGGGCCCCGCCCGCGGTCGAGCTTGGCTTCGAGCACCACGCCGGTGGCCGCGCGCTCCGGACTCGCTTTCAGTTCCGCCAGATCGGCGACCAGGCAAATCATTTCCATCAAAAGGTTGAGGTTGGTTTTCTTCTTTGCCGAAACATCCACAAATACCGTCTTGCCGCCCCAATCTTCCGGCATCAAGCCCCGGTCCGCGAGTTGCTTTTTCACGCGATCCGGCAAAGCTTCCGGCTTGTCGATTTTGTTGACCGCGACAATGATAGGAACTTCCGCCGCATGCGCGTGGTCAATGGCTTCGAGCGTCTGCGGCATGACGCCGTCGTCGGCAGCCACGACCAGCACAACAATATCCGTCGCCTTGGCGCCGCGGGCGCGCATGCGCGTGAACGCTTCGTGGCCCGGCGTATCCAGAAAAACGATCTCGCGCCCGTAGGCGGGAGATTCTTTATCTACAATGCGAACCTTGTAGGCGCCAATATGCTGGGTGATGCCGCCAGCCTCGCCCTCCGCCACATTCGTCAGGCGGATCGAATCGAGCAGCGTTGTTTTTCCGTGGTCAACGTGGCCCATGATGGTGACCACCGGCGGCCGGGGCACGGCTCCGGCGATGCTTTCTTCGCCGCTGCCAGCTGCTTCGTCAATGTCTTTGGCCGCCTGCTCTTCGAATGTAATCACATTCGTGTCCGCACCGAAAAAGCGCGCCATGTCGCTGGCCAACTCCGCATCCAGCGTCTGGTTGATCGTGGCGAAGACGCCGCGGCCCAGCAGGCGCGAGATCAGGTCTTTGGCGCGAATGTCCAGCTTCTCCGCCAAATCCTTCACGCTGATGCCTTCCGCGATAGTGATGTTGCGCGTGATGGGCATGGGCTCGTTCGAGACCACCACGCGGGGTGGCGGCGTGTAGCCCTTCATCGGGCCTTCCTTCACACCGCGCGGAACGTAGCGCTGGCCAGGCCGCCGGGCCGGAGCGCCAGGACGGCTGCCGGGGCGACTCGGACCAGGAGGCGGAAGCGAAGGTCCTACGCCAAGAGGACGCGCTCCCGCCGGCGATTGCCGCGTGGGGTGCATCGGCCGTCGTTCGCCGGGCCGCAGCATTGGACGTGGCGCACCGCCTGGAGTCTGCTGCGGCCGCGGCCGTTGGAAAATCGGCTGGCCGGGTATGGGACGCCCCGGCGCTGGACGCGCCGTGCCCGCCGCCGGAGATCCTGCCTGCGCCGTAGGTTGCACCGGCCTGGGCGGAGCCTTGTAAACCGGGCGAGGCCCGGTCTGTGGAATGATCATGCGCGGCGGAGGCGGCGGAGGCGCAGCTGGACGACTGGCGACAGGAGCCAATGGCGATGAACTTGCCGAAATTGGAGCAGCCGAAGACCCTGAATGCATCGACACCGATGTCGGCGGCGCTGCCGGGCGTATGGGCGACGTCACGACTGGCGGCGAGACCATGCGAGGCGGCGCTGCCGCGTGGGTCTCGATAGAAGTTGGAACGACCAGACGCGCGGGCGGCTGTGCCACGACTGGTGGTGCCGCAAGCGGTACGCCAGGTTTCATCGCCGGTGGCGCAACCACGGGCCTAGTGGCCGATGCCGCAACCGTGCTTTTCTCCGCCGCTGGCGGAGCCACGACCGGGCGCACCGCAGCCGGCGCCGCAGCTTCCTTCTGTTGAGTGATGGCTTTCAGCACGTCTCCTGGCCGGGAGATGTGCGACAGGTCGATCTTGGTCTTGATTCCCTCTTCGCCGTGGCCGGCACGGCTGGCGGCTTTCGCGCTGGCGGACTGGCCTTCAGCGGATGCGCGCACGTACACTCGCACCTTCTCCGCTTCGAAGTCTTCCAGAGAACTGGAGTGCGTTTTCTTCTCCGTTACTCCTACCAGCGGAAGTGTGTCGAGAATAGCTTTGCTCTTTACTTCCAGCTCTCGGGCTAGATCGTTGATTCGAACCTTACTCATCCGGCCTTTCGTTTTCTCCGCGTTATAGTTAGGTCTTCATTGCGACCTCACGGAGTCAGCTACTTCCATCTCCACGCCGTCGAACTGACGCCAGCGTGACATGATTATTCTTTCGTTTCGGAAGCCGAGCCTTCATCGGCTGCGGGGTGCTCTGCGGAACGCTCACCCGCTTCCACTACCTCACCGGAAGCAGAAATCTCTGTCTCGGCGGCAGGCTCTTCCGCAACCGCCGCTTCGGCGGTCGCTTCGTCAGGCATGGCTTCGGCCGCGTCTGGTTCCGCGCTCGCCTCCGCCGCAACCCCTGGTGGCACCTCGCCCTCGGCAGCGACTTCGCCTTCGGCTTCAACGGCCACGCCCTCAAGCGCGGCGAAATAATTATTCACCGCCAGGCTGATCTTTTCCACCGTTTTGGGGCCGATACCCTCGATGGCCTCCAGTTGCTCGGGCGTCATGTCGGCCAGCGCCTCGACCGTGGTCACGCCCGCGGCGCTCAGCTTCTCAACCAATCCTTCGCCCAGCCCCGGCACGCTTTCCAGAGGAGTCGCCGTCTGCGTAACCAGCGCCGACATCTGCTGTTCCACTTCCTGCCGCTTCTCTTCCTCGCTCTTGATGTCGATCTTCCAGCCCAGCAGCTTGGCCGCCAGCCGGACGTTCTGCCCCTTCTTGCCAATCGCCAGCGAAAGCTGGCTGTCGTCGACCACGACTTCCAAATGTTTATCCGCCGCTTCGACCACCGTCACCTTGCTGACTTTTGCGGGCTGCAACGCCTTTTCGGCAAAGGTCACCGCATCTTCGTGATATTCGATGATGTCAATCTTCTCCCCGCGCAGCTCACGAATGATCGACTGCACCCGCATGCCTTTCATGCCCACGCAGGCGCCCACCGCATCCACGTCCTTGTCCTTCGACATGACCGCAATCTTCGTGCGCTCGCCGGCTTCGCGCGCAATCGCCCGGATCACCACCGTGCCGTCATAAATCTCGGGCACTTCGGTCTGGAACAGATGCTGCACCAGGTCCGGCGCGGCTCGCGACACCACCACCCCCGGCCCTTTCGAAGCTTTTTCCACGCGTGCAATCACCACCCGCAAGCGCTCGCCGATGGCAAACGACTCCAGCCGCGACTGTTCCTTCCGCGGCATGCGCGCTTCCGCCTTGCCGATGTCAAAGATCACATCCGGACCTTCTACGCGCTTCACCGTCGCGTTGACGATCTCGCCCACGCGCCCGATGTACTCGTTATAAACCGTATCGCGCTCCGCCTCGCGCACCTTCTGAAAGATCACCTGCTTGGCCAGTTGCGCCGCGATGCGTCCCAAAATTCCCTCTGTGACCTTCGGGATCCGCAACTCGCCGCCGACCTCCAGACTGGGATCGACCTTGCGCGCATCCTCCACTGTGATCTGCAAGGCGGGATCTTCCACCTGCTCCGGGCTCTCCACCACCGTTTTCACCGCAAAAGCATTGATCTTGCCGGTCTCTTTGTCGAGTTCGGCCCGAAGATTCTCCTGCGTCTTGTAGTACTTGCGCGTAGCCATGACAATGGCATCTTCCACCGCGCTGACCACAATCCGCGGATCAATCCCTTTTTCCCGGCTCAGGGCGTCGATCGTGTTGTAGAGCTCACTTGCCATAGCAAATCCGACCTCGGACTTCGGACCTCAGGCGTCAGCCCTCAGAACCAGGTGTCGCCGCGGTCCAAAGGTCTGACGTCTGAAGTCCGCCTTTCAAATTTCCGGCACCAGGTTCGCCTTCTCCACGTTGGCGAAGTCGATCGCAATCTTCTCCCCGGAGGCCGCCGCTGCCATCTTCCTACGAGCCTTCTTGCTCGCCGCAGTCAAATCCAGCGTTAGATGGCCATCGCGAAAACTTTCCAACCGCCCCTCGAAGTGCCTCGTGTTGTTCACCGGCTGCCTCGTCGTCAGCTTCACCCGGCTGCCGGTGAAACGATTGAAATCCGCGGCTCGCGTCAGCTTCCGGTCCAGCCCCGGCGAAGAAACTTCCAGCGTGTAGGAACCGCCGGGCACCGCGTCCTCGATGTCAAGAATCGTGCCAAACTCACGGCTGAAGTTCGCGCAGTCCTCGTGCGTCACGCCCGCCGGCGGATCGCCGCCCGCCGCTGAGACCTTATCCAAAAACACGCGCAGCATGCGGGCTTTGCCGCCGCCGCGAAGCTCAATCTCGACCACTTCGAGACCGCTGGAGGCAGCTACCCGCTCCGCAATCTCGCGTACACGGTCAAGTTCAAGCGCCATGAATCCAATAACTTACAAGCCAGCACCCGGAGCGCATTCCACCCGAAACTAAAAAGTGGGCTTGCGCCCACTGGTGTGCTTCGCCGATTGCGGTACTACACAACAGTTCTCAGAGTTCTAATATACGCCCCGCCGCGTTAAAAAACAAACGCGCCAGACCCTTGAATTCGTTCTGGCTTCTCAGCTTTGGCTAGGCGTACAATTCTCGAACGTCGCTCGGAGTATGTATGTCCACTTTCCGCCTGCTCCTCCCCTTTTCCATCGTCGCCCTTGCTTCTTTGGCTTTGGCGCAAACTCACGGAGGCGGCGGGGGACACACCACCGGCAATACCACTCCGGCCCGGACGACCTCGTCCTCGGGAATGCCCAACTCGAGTATTCCCGATGCCGTTCCTCTGCACGTGGCCGATGACGAAGGCAAAATCGAGTTTCGCACCGAGACCATCCTCGTGCAGGTTCCGGTGGTCGTTACCGACAAGAGCGGCAGCCACGTTCACGGATTGACCAAAGCCGATTTCCACGTCTTCGAAAACGGCAAAGAACAAACCGTCTCGACGTTCGAGGAACTTATTTCCACCAACGCAAAACTTGTTTCGGTCGCAACGAAACCAGGAGAGTTCAGCAACCTCACCTTATCCGGCGATCAGCCCCGCACCATAACCGTGATCGCCCTCGACACCGTGAATACTCCATTCCTCGATCAAACTTACGGTCGCCGCGAACTGGTCAAGTATCTGGCCAACAGTCTGGACTCGGGACAAGTCCTGGCTCTCATGATCATCACCAGTCACGGCCTTAGGATCGTGCAGGGGCTGACCGGCGACCCCGCGCAACTGCTGCTGGTGCTGAAAAAAGTCGGCGGCGAAATGCCCGGCCTGCAGAGCGTTAGCATTGACGCGCAGGCGGACGCGGCCGCAGGTGACGTTCCCAATATTCCCACTGTCGGCCCCGGTTCCGATCCCGGCACCGCGATGGACGCCTTCGTCGAACACGGGGACGCGATCTACGCCCAGTTCCAGCAGCAGAACGCCATTGAGACCACCATGAACGCCTTCCTGGGAATTGCCTGGTCGCTTTCCGGCGTTCCAGGGCGTAAGTCGCTCATCTGGGCGACCGGCGGATTTCCTTTCAGCATATCCTCGCCGGCAGTGGTTCCCGGCGGTTATCTCGCCGCTCTTTACGAACGCACGATGCAGGCGCTGACCGAGGCCCAGATCTCAGTCTACCCGGTAGACGTGCGCGGCTTGGTGAATTCGTCCCCCATTGTCGATGCCACCCGTTCTCGCGCTCCCACTGCGCGGCAATTCAGCAACCGCGCCTGGCTGCAGATGTCCACCATCGACACTCTCAACCAATTCGCAGATATGACTGGGGGAAAGGCCTTCTACAACACGAACGACCTGGCTTCCTGCTTCAAACGCGCCGCCGACGATGCCTCGTCCTACTACATGGTCGGCTACTACCTCGACATGCATAACAACCATGCCGGCTGGCGGCAGCTCAAGGTCAAAGTAGACAAGAAAGATACGGAAGTCCGCGCCCGCAAAGGCTTCTTCGTCACCAACGCAACCATCCACGCCGAACTGACTCATAATTCTGATCTCAGCTACGCTTTAATGTCGCCTATCGAAGGAACCGGCATACCCCTCACCGTGAAATGGCTCGGAGTCTCCGGCGCAGGCGAAACGAAGAAGGCGGAGTTTCTGGTTCGTCTGCCGCCGAATAGCGTATCGCTCGAAGGCGGCGGCCAAAGCCACCTTAACTTCGACCTCGGAGTGGCCGCTTTCGCCGATAAGGCCAAGACCGGCAAACCCACAAGCATGATCAGTAAGACGTTCACCACGCCGGTATCCGAAGCGCAAATGGCAACTTTGCGCAGTAACGGCGTCGGCTTCACCCATGCTGTGGAGCTTGGCCCGGGACAGTACACCGTGCGAGTCGTGATCCGCGACAACGTCACCGGCAAAGTGGGCAGCGTAACCGCGCCGCTTACGGTGAACTAAGGCACAGTTTGGCCGATGATCCCGGATCGCTGCAATCCCGGGTTCCTGTGCTCCGCAAAGGCTCCGACGCTTACTTCATTTGCCTGAATCCCCGCGCCCTCTCTAGAATGAAGATTCACCCGCACGGCGGGGAGAAATTTCCGAGAAACTTATGATTCATTTTCCCGTTCCCGAAGCTCTCACCTTCGACGACGTTCTTCTCTTACCCGCGCGCTCCGATGTAATTCCCGCGACGGCCAGTACGCAGACCCACCTCACGCGCAACATCGGCTTGAATATTCCGATTGTCAGCGCCGCCATGGATACCGTCACCGAATCTCACATGGCGATTGCTTTGGCGCAACAGGGCGGACTCGGCATTGTTCACCGCAACCTCACCATCGAGCAGCAGGCCAACGAAGTCGACAAGGTAAAACGCTCGGAAAGCGGAATGATTGTCGATCCGGTCACCATGTCGCCCACTGACCGGGTCAGCGACGCGCTCGAGGTCATGCGGAAGTACAAGATCTCAGGCGTGCCCATCACGGAAAACGGCAAACTCGTCGGCATCCTCACCAACCGCGATCTGCGTTTTGAAACCCGCTTCGATATCCCCATCGATCGTGTGATGACCAAGAAAAATCTCATCACCGTGCCTGTGGGCACGACCCTCGAAGATGCGGAAACAATTCTCCACGAGCACCGCGTTGAAAAATTGCTTGTCGTCGACGACAAATACAACCTCAAGGGCCTGATCACGGTAAAAGACATTCAGAAGAAACTGAAATATCCCAACGCGGCGAAAGATCCGCAGGGACGGTTGCGCGTAGGCGCGGCCATCGGCGCCACAGGAGACTTCCTGGAGCGCGCCCAGGAACTCGCCGAAGCGAAAGTAGACGTGCTTGCCATCGACAGCGCGCACGGCCATTCCACAAAAGTTCTCGAAGCCGTGAAACTGGTGAAGGCGAAACTACCCCACGTGGAACTGCTGGCCGGCAATGTCGCTACATTCGATGGCGCTTGCGAATTGGCTCGCGCCGGGGCCGACGGCATTAAAGTCGGAATCGGGCCGGGTTCAATCTGTACCACGCGCGTGGTCACGGGTGCGGGTGTGCCGCAGATCACGGCCATCGCCGAGGCCTTCCGCGCGACAAAAGACGCTGGCGTTCCCATCATCGCGGACGGTGGAATCAAGTATTCGGGGGACATCACCAAGGCGCTGGCCGCAGGCGCGAGCGCGGTGATGATCGGCTCGCTCTTCGCCGGAACCGATGAAAGTCCGGGCGAGTTGATTTTGTATCAGGGCCGCACGTTTAAGTCGTATCGCGGCATGGGATCGCTTGGGGCCATGGCGGCGGGATCGAGCGAGCGTTATTTTCAGAACACCGAGGGCGAGTCATCTGCGGCGGTTGCGGCGGCCGACGTCGAATCCAATCGCCTGGCCAAGCTGGTTCCCGAGGGCATTGAGGGACGCGTGCCCTATCGCGGCTCGGTCGCCATGATTGTGCATCAGATGGTCGGAGGATTGAAGTCAGGCATGGGTTATTGCGGCTGCGCCACCATTTCTGAACTGCTGCAGAAGACGCGTTTCGTGCGCATCAGCGGCGCGGGACTCCGCGAGAGTCACGTCCACGATGTCATGATCACTCGCGAGGCTCCCAATTATGCGATTGAATAGCGGATTGAGTAATGGAAGCCTGCGCGTGCCGGCGAGGACGAGCGGCAATGGTTTGTTCTCTTGAGCTCCCCGCGGCGCGAGTTTCTGAAAGCCTGGATCGCCGCAATTTTGTGGCTGATCGTGATTGCCGTCGAATCGACCGCGTGGCTTTCCTCCCACAACACCAGCCGGATTCTCTACCCGGTGCTGCACTTTCTTTTCGGCCTGGATTGGCCTCGCTTCGAGGTTTGGCACTTCTACATTCGCAAGGGCGGACACGTCGTCGGCTATGGCATTCTGAGCTTCCTGGCGTTTCGGGCCTGGCGCGAGACCTTCCCGGCGCCGGGAAATCCGCTGTGGTCTATCCGTTGGGCGAGTATTGCCGTGCTGATGACCGCGTTTGTGGCCAGCCTTGACGAGTGGCATCAGAGCTTTATCCCATCGCGCACTGGAACGCCGCGGGATGTTCTTCTCGACACTTGCGCCGGAATCGCGGCGCAAGGGATTTTGTTCGCGTGCCTTCGTTGGATGAAGTCGCGAAATTAAAGGCGCAAATCACGCTAACCTGCGAAGCGAGCTACATTGGTTAGACAGTCGCGTTTCGGGCTGTGACTAACCGTGTAATGCAGATGTCTGGTTAGGCTTTTTGGCTTGTCTTTCCGGAGTACAGCTTGTCTTCTCCGAATAGCATTGGCGAAGCTCGGAAGCGCGAGCCGAGAACTCCGCTTCAATACATCGCATCGTACTTGGTGACCACCCACTGGCCGCCTTTGTTTTCGGTGGTGACGGTGAAGAGTTCCTGATCGGTTCCCGGCTGGCCGTTGCCGTTGCGGCGTTTGCCGCGGTAGTGAAGGATGGTCAGGGGCGGCGCGCTCTCCCAATCCGCCAGTTCCCAGGAAAGAAGCGGATGCTGCGCCTCCGAGCTGCAGATGAAGCGGGCGTACTTCTTGCGGTAGTCGTGCTCCCATCCGGAGAGAAGATCGTCGCAATGTCCGTCGCGCAACTCGCGGAGAAACTTGTTGGCGCTGTGTTCGATGGATCGGTCGCGCAGCGGATTCATCCGGATGCTAACGGGCAAGCCGGTGAGCGGGTCGTGATCTTCCGACCGCGCCAGCACCGGCCCCTGATCGCCCAGCCACCAGATATAACCGAGAAACACGAAGACCAGCAGCGCGCCGGCGCCGACGGCAATGCCGATCTGTGTGCGGGTAAAGGCCATTTCCTCAGAGCCACTTCTTCACAGTAAGTGTAGCGGCATGGCGCGAAACGGCAAGATTACCGCCGTCAGCCGCAAGGGGACATGTACGAATGGGGGAGCCTGCGGACACTCCCTACAGCAGATTCCTCCTCGGGCCTACGCCCAGATCGGAATGACATAGCAAGGGGACTTATCTACAAAGAAAAAGGGCACGGGAAGCCGTGCCCTGTTGCGACAGAATCAGATTACTTTTTCTTGTCTTCGCCTTCTTCTTTGATCGGCTCGATGCCGCCATCGTGCTGGGCTTGCGCTTCGGCGTCTTCCATAGCCTTGCGGGCCTCTGCGTTCTTCTTAGCGCGATTTTCGGCGCGCTTCTCGCGCTTTTCGTCGAGAACTTTCTCGCTGCCCAGCAGTTCGAGGAAAGCTTTGTCGGCGCCGTCGCCCTTATTCCAGCCGGTGCGGACGATGCGTGTGTAACCGCCTTCGCGGTCGCCGAAGCGGGGGCCGATCTTGTCGAACAGCTTCACCACCGCTTCATCGGTCATGAGATAAGCCGCGGCCAGACGGCGCGCGGCGAGATCGCCGCGCTTCCCGAGAGTGATCATCTTCTCAACCAACGGACGCGCGGCCTTGGCCTTGGGAACGGTGGTCTCGATGCGTTCGTCGACGATCACGGAAGTGACTAGGTTGCGCAGCAGCGATCGCCGGTGCGCTGTGTTCCGTCCGAGTTTATAGCCTGCTACTTTGTGGCGCATGGGAACCTCGGTGGTCAGTGGCCAGTGGCCAGTGATCAGTCTCTAAATGTTTGGAGTCAGCGGCTGGCAGCTCGTTTCTTGCTTTCTGTTTTTCTGACCACTGACCATTAGCCACTGAGTACTTGTTCTACATCTGATCGTCCGGGCCGTACATCGAAGCCGGAAGAATCTGGTTTGAAGTCGGTCCGGGCACGGCATTGCCGTGCTCGTCGATCTTCATGCCTAAGCTGAGACCCATCGAAGACAGGATTTCTTTGATCTCATTCAGCGATTTACGGCCGAAGTTCTTGGTCTTAAGCATTTCGGCTTCGGTCTTCTGGACGAGTTCGCCGATGGTTTGAATATTCGCATTCTTCAGGCAGTTGTAACTGCGCACCGAAAGTTCGAGTTCTTCCACGGAACGGTTCAGGTTCTCGTTGTGAATTTCGGGCTTGCGATCGTCGGACGACGACGTGCCAGTTTCGATTTCTTCCTCGAAGTTGATGAAGATGTTCATGTGATCTTTCAACAGCTTCGCGGCCAGGCCGATGGAATCGGCAGGCGTAATCGAGCCGTTGGTCCACACTTCGAGGGTGAGTTTGTCGTAGTCGGTGATCTGGCCGAGACGCGCGGCTTCCACCGTGTAGTTGCACTTGCGCACCGGCGAGTGTACGGAATCGATGGGAATGAAGCCGATGCCGAGGTCTTCGTCGAAATTCTTGTCGGCGGAAGTGTAGCCGCGGCCGCGCTTCAGGCGCATTTCCATGTCGAGCTTGCCACCTTCGCTGACGGTGGCGATGTAGACATCCTTATCGAGGACTTCGACGTCGCCGTCGGCTTCGACCATGCCGCTGGTGACTATGCCGGGCTGATCGGCGCGCAGGTAGATGGCCTTGGGCGCGTCGCCGCTGAGCTTGAACGGAATCTGTTTCAGGTTGAGGATGATGTCGGTCGCGTCTTCGACCACCCCGGGAATCGACTGGAACTCGTGCAGCACACCGTCGATTTTGACGGCGGTGACGGCTGCACCTTCAATGGAACTCAACAGCACACGCCGCAGAGCGTTGCCCACGGTCGTGCCGAAGCCGCGTTCAAAAGGCTGCGCCCAGAAGATGCCGTACTTGTCGGTGAGGGTGGAAGTATCGACTGCGAGACGTTTCGGCTTCTGAAAACCTTTCCAAAGCATTTGTTTCTCCTTCGGCCGTTTGGCTCAGTCCCCGCTCGCTGAGTGGTCCAACTCAGGTCAATACTGGGACAGGCTGATCTGGCTCGAAATGTGGACCGATAAATTGAGCGATTTGGTGATCGAGCGATTGACCCGATCACTCAATTGCTCAATGTCTTACTTACTGTACAACTCGACGATCAACTGCTCGTTCACTGGCAACTGAATGTCTTCGCGCTTGGGCAAACTCAGCACACGCGCCTTGTAAGCGTCACGGTCCACTTCGAGCCAGTTGGGCATGGTGCCGTGGCTGGCAAATTCCTTGGCCAGTTCGAGCACGAGAAGCTTGCGGCTGTTCTCGCGAATAGAAATCTCTTCTCCTGCACTCACCTCGTACGAGGGAATGTTGACCTTGCGGTTGTCGACGGCGACATGGCCGTGACGCACAAGCTGGCGCGCCTGACGGCGCGATTGCGCAAATCCCAAGCGGAACACGACATTGTCGAGACGGCGCTCAAGCTGCTGCAGCAGGAGCTCGCCGGTTACGCCTCTCGACCGCGCAGCCTTCTCGAAATAGTTGCGGAACTGGCCTTCCTGCGTAAAGTAGATGCGCTTGGCTTTCTGCTTTTCACGCAGTTGCAGACCGTAGCCGACGATTTTGGCTTTGCGGTCCTTGCCATGTTGTCCGGGAGCGAAGTTGCGCTTCTCGATGGGACACTTATCGCTGAAACATTTTGCGCCTTTGAGGAACAGCTTCATGCCCTCACGCCGGCAGAGACGGCAAACTGCATCGGTATAACGCGCCAAGTTGTTCTCCTTATCAGATGACCGGTTTACGGGTTTGGCTTCACCCTTCGTCCCGGAACAGTGGTCGGTGGCCAGTGATCAGTGATCAGCAACCGCCTTTGATTTTGCTGGCCACCGGTCACTGATCACTGGCCACTTGCTCTTACACTCTACGGCGTTTTGGCGGACGGCAGCCGTTGTGCGGAATCGGCGTGGCATCGCGAATGGAGCGCACTTCGATACCCGAAGTGGCCAACGCACGCACCGCCGACTCGCGCCCGGAACCCGGACCGCTGACCCGCACATCCACGGTGCGGACGCCATGATCGCGCGCCATGTTGGCGGCGTTCGAGGCGGCTTGCTGCGCCGCGAAGGGCGTGCCCTTGCGCGATCCGCGAAAACCGAGCGATCCCGAACTCTTCCACGACAGAACGTTGCCGTTCATGTCCGTAATAGTCACGATCGTGTTATTGAAGGACGCCTGCACGTAAACCAGCCCATGGGGCACGTGCTTGCGCTCCTTCTTCTTGAACGTCTTCTTCTTGCCTTTTTTTTCCGGTGCGGCGGTGCCGCCCGCTGCTGCTGGTTTCGCCATAGTTAGTGTCCAGTGGTCAGTGGCCAGCGGCCAGGAGCTTTGCTAGCCACTGACCACTGGACACCGGATACCGCTCTTATGTTTTTGCCGTGGCCTTCTTCTTCATCGCGACCGTGCCCTTGCGCGGTCCTTTGCGGGTGCGCGCATTGGTATGGGTGCGCTGTCCGCGGACCGGCAGGTTACGGCGGTGACGGAATCCGCGATAGGAGCCGATTTCGATGAGACGCTTAATATTCATCGAAACTTCCTTGCGCAAATCGCCTTCGACCAACCCCTCACCCTCAATCACCGTGCGAATGCGGTTGACTTCTTCTTCGCTGAGATCCTGGACCTTCTTCATCGCCTCGACTTTGGCCTCGTCAAGAATGCGGCCTGCCCGCGGATGACCGATGCCGTAGATGTAAGTCAGCGCGATATGAATGTGCTTCTGGCGCGGAAGATCGACGCCTGCAATGCGTGCCATAGTTCTGTATGCCTCCGACAGCTTTCCGGCTCTTTTGCTTCTAGCTGCTAGCTCCTAGCAAATCAGAATTTAGCTGAAGCTTAGGAGCTCCTACCCCTGGCGCTGTTTATGTTTCGTGTTGACGCAGATCACACGCACCACGCCTTTGCGGTGGATGACCTTGCACTTGTCGCAAATCTTTTTTACCGACGCTCGAACTTTCATAACAGTTCTCAGTTCCCGGTTCTCGTCGAAACGCCGAGCTTCGCTCGGCGGGCGAGTCGCCCATCCTCACACGTTTACTTATATCGGTACACGATGCGGCCGCGATTTAAGTCGTAGGGCGAAAGCTCCACGGCAACCTTGTCGCCGGGCAGGATGCGAATGAAATTCTTGCGCATCTTGCCGGAGACGTGCGCAAGCACCTTATGCTTGCTCTCCAGTTCCACGCGGAACATGGCGTTGGGCAGCGGTTCGAGAACCACGGCCATGACTTCAATCGCGTCTTCTTTGCTCATCGACTCCTTAAGATCAGTGCTCAGTGGCTAGCCAGCAAACCCTGCTTTCCAGCACGAATACCGTCGCGCCCTTTTCCTAATCCAACCCGGTGACGACTGGCCACTGATCACCGGTCACTGGTTCCTCACTGCGTCAAAATCACCGGCCCGTCTTTGGTGACGGCAACGCAGTGCTCGAAATGGGCGCTGAAACTGCCGTCGGCGGTGACTGCTGTCCATTTATCGCCGAGCACTCGCGTTTCCGGCTTGCCGCAGTTCACCATCGGCTCGATGGCGAGCACCATGCCTTCGCGCAACCTGGCGCCATGGCCGCGCGCGCCGAAATTCGGAACCTGGGGCTCTTCGTGCAGCCGGGTTCCAATGCCGTGTCCCACAAACTCGCGCACTACGCTGAAGCCGTTGGCTTCCACCAGCTCTTGCACAGCCGCGCCCACATCGCCCACCGTATTGCCGATGCGCGCCTGCTCGATGCCGCGGTAGAGCGATTGCTCGGTGACTTCCAGCAGCTTGCGGAACTCCGGCTTCACCGCTTCACCAACCGGGACCGTGATGGCGGCATCTCCGTAATACCCTTCCAATACGACGCCGCAATCGATGGAAACGATATCGCCGGCCTTCAGGCTCCGCGTTTCCGACGGAATGCCGTGCACAATCTCTTCGTTCACCGATGTGCAGAGCACGCAGGGATAATCGTAATAGCCCTTGAATGCGGGCTTGGCGCCGAGATCCTTAATCTTTTGCTCTGCCGTGCGCTCCAGGTCCATGGTAGTGACACCGGGCGCAACTAAACCCTTCACATGATCGAGAACCTGGCGGACAATGCGGCCGCTCTGCCGCATCTTTTCAATCTCCGCCGCCGATTTGCACACGATCGCCATTCTTACGCTTGATGGTCCTCGATGATCCGGAAAATCCGCCGGGTGACCTCATCCATAGGCAGGTCGCCATCCACCGACATCAGCCGGCCCGTGCGCTGGTAATAACCGGCCACGGGGCGGGTCTGTTCCTCGTAAGCGGACAGACGCGGCTGAAGTACTTCCAGGCGGTCGTCATTACGGATTACCAGCTTGCACCCCTCAACATCGCAAACTTCATCGGCCCGAGGCGGCTGGAAGTGGACGTTATAGATCCGCCCACAGGTGGGACAAGAACGGCGTCCAGTGATCCGGAGCAACAATTGATTATAGTCTACGTCCAGGCGGATCACAATTGGCCAGGCACGCGTAGGACGCGAATTGTCAAAGAGCTTGTCGTCGAGCAAAGCATCGAGCCACCCGGCCTGGGCTGCAGTCCGGGGAAAACCATCGAGAACATAGCCGCGCTTGCAGTCCGGCTGCTTCAACCGCTGGCGGACCATTTCGCAAACCAAAACGTCGGAGACCAGTTCTCCGCGCGCCATCACCGCCTTGGCCACCAAGCCGGCGTCCGTACCCTCGGCTATATGGCGCCGCAGAATATCTCCCGTGGAAACCTGCGGGATGCAGTAGTGCTCCATGATCCGCTTGGCCTGGCTGCCCTTCCCGGCTCCGGGCGGACCCAGCAGAACCACAGGACCTACATCCAGTGAGGTTTCCTGCGCCATCGAGTTGGCCAAAAACGTCCGATCTCAGCGTTCCGGAGCAATCCAGCGTATATGCTTCAAGAGCTCCCGAAGTGCAGCAACCCCAGTTTTCTTCTGCAGCCAAAGCTCAAAAAAACTTGTTCGCGACAAGGCGCGGATTACCAAGTTCGGCGTCCGCGAATGCGCCCGCTGCGCGGCGTGAACCCGTCATAGTGACGCATGATCAGTTGCGCTTCAATCTGCGTCACCGTATCCATGGCGACGCCCACTACGATGAGCAGCGAAGTTCCGCCAAAATAAAAATTCACGCCCAGGCCGTTCGTCATCCAGGTCGGCAGATTCTCAAAGAATCGTCCGATCGGCCCCCACAAATGGTTGAGGTGAATACCGGTGATCATCCATTCGGGAATAAACGAGATGATGATGAGGTACAGGGCGCCTACCAGCGTAATCCGGGTCAGGACTTCGTTGATGAAATCCGCGGTGCGCCGGCCTGGGCGAATCCCAGGGATGAACCCGCCGTATTTGCGCATGTTGTCGGCGACTTCGCTGGGATTGAACACGATCGAAACATAGAAATAAGCGAAGAAAATAATGCCGACGGCATAGAGCAGCGTATAAAGCGGTTCGCCCCACCGCAGGGCGTCGAACAGCGGCCCGAAGTGAGGATTGTTGTGCAGGCCGTAGCCGATGGTCTGGGGCAGGGTCAAAATGGACGAAGCAAAAATTACCGGCATCACACCGCCGGCGTTCACGCGCAAGGGCAGGTGCGTCGACTGTCCGCCCATAACCTTGCGCCCGACGACGCGTTTGGCGTATTGCACGGGAATGCGGCGCTCGCTGCGCTCGACCCACACGATAAACCCAACCACTGCAATCATGAACACAATCAGGCCGAACATGAGGACAGGCGTGATAGCCCCCCAGGTGCCGGTCTGAGCTTTCACAAAAAGATCTCGGACGCCGTTGGGCAGGCCGACCACAATGCCGGCGAAAATCAGCAGCGACATGCCGTTGCCGATACCCCGGTCGGTAATCTGTTCGCCCAGCCACATGATGAACGCGCTGCCCGTGGTCAGCGTGAGCATGGTCATCAGAATAAAGCTCGGTCCGGGATTGAGCACGAAGTCGCCGGCTTTTTCCAGGCCGATGGCGATTCCAAACGACTGCACCGCGCTGAGGATGACCGTGATGTAACGCGTCCACTGGGTAATTTTCTTGCGCCCGAGTTCGCCTTCTTTCTGCAGCTTGGCCAGCGGCTCATACACCACAGTGAGCAACTGCAGAATGATCGATGCCGTGATGTAGGGCATGATGCCCAAGGCGAAAATGGTGAGGCGGCGCAGATTGCCGCCGGAGAACAGATCGACGAAACCCAGAAACGAGCCTTTGTTCTGTTCGAAATACTGCTCCAGCTTCAGGAAATTCACGCCGGGCGTGGGAAGATGTCCGCCCAGGCGGTACACCGCCAACATGGCCAGCGTAAACAGAACCCGCCGGCGCAGGTCCGGAATACGGAAGATGTTAGCCAGCTTCTCAAACATTACTGCAAGACCTCAATCTTGCCGCCCGCCTTGACGATTTTTTCCTGCGCCGACTTTGAGAACTTATGCGCGCTGACGGTAAGCGCAATGGTAAGTTCACCATCGCCCAGAATCTTCAGCGGAAGTTTGGCCTTAGTCAAGCCGGCTTTGCGCAGTACATCGGGCGTAATCGTGCTCTCGCCCAGCGTGGCCAGCTTGTCCAGGCTCACGATGTTGTATTCCTTGCGGAAAATATTGGTGAAGCCGCGCTTGGGCATGCGGCGGTGCAACGGCATCTGGCCGCCTTCAAAGCCGCGGATCATACGCGAACCGGTCCGCGAGCGCTGGCCCTTGTGTCCGCGCGTGGAGGTTTTTCCCATCCCTGAACCCATACCGCGGCCCACGCGCTTGCGTTTTTCCGTCGCATTTTTCGGTGCTCGTAAGTTCGATAGATTCATAAATGATCTCAGTCATCAGCCGTCAGCCAAGAGCGGTTCGCGCAGAGGGCTGATAGCTGAAAGCCGATAGCTTCTACTCAATGATTTCCACCAGATGCGGCACCTTGGCCACCATGCCCCGGATCGCTGCCGTATCTGGACGCTCGACCACCTGGTTGAGCCGCGTAAACCCCAGGCCCTTGACTACCAGTTTCTGCTTCACGGGGGCGCAAATCGCGGAACGCACCCACTTCAGGTGAATCTTTCCGCCGCCCGAATTTGCTTTCTTTGCGTTCATTGCCAACCTCAGTGGCCAGAGGTCGGTGACCAGTGGCCGGTTCTTCCAATTTCTAAGAAGACCTTCTTCCGGGTACTCGGTACTCGTTATAACTCTTCGACCGCTTTGCCGCGCATGAGCGCGACCGACTCTCTGCTCTTGAGATGCTTCAGTGCGTCGAAGGTCGCCTTGATCACGTTGTGCGGGTTGGTGGTGCCGATCGACTTGGTGAGCACGTTCTGTATCCCTACCGAAGTCATGACAGCGCGCACTGCTCCGCCCGCAATCACTCCGGTGCCTTCCGGAGCCGGCTTCAGCAATACCCGGCCGGAACCATAGCGGCCCAGAATCAGGTGCGGAATGCTGGTCTGCGTAAGGTTGACTCTCACCAGATTCTTCTTCGCCGATTCGATGGCCTTACGAATCGCTTGCGGAACTTCTTTCGCTTTGCCGGAGCCATAACCAACCACGGCAGCCGAAGGGTCGCCCACCACAACCAGCGCGGCGAAAGAAAGGTTCTTGCCGCCCTTCACGACTTTGGTCACGCGGTTGATGGCCACGACCTGATCTTTCAGCTGGTACGAACCCGCATCGAGCTTCTTGATAACAGTTGGCATTCTTAAACTCTCGTTTCATTTGGCAATTCGGGAATTTGGCAATTGAAAATCCTTTAGCTTCGACGGTTTTCAATTTACTCAATTACCCGATTACACAATTCCTAGAACTGCAAACCAGCTTCCCGCGCAGCGTCGGCCAGCGCCTTGACGCGCCCGTGATAAATGTAGCCGCCGCGGTCGAAGACCACCTTACTCACACCCTTGGCCTTGGCTCGCTCCGCGACAGTTTTGCCCACAGTCTTGGCCGCGGCCACATTCCCGCCGGTGCGCCGGTCCTCTTTTTTGCCTTCAGCGGAACTGGCCGAAACCAGCGTCTTGCCGTTTAGGTCGTCGATGACCTGAACGTAAATGTGATTCAGCGAGCGGTACACGTTGAGCCGCGGACGTTCCGCCGTACCCTGCATCTTCTTGCGAATGCGGTCGTGAATGTGTCCGCGCTTCGCGTTCTTGGAGATCTTAGTGAGCATCTTCTTTAGTCCTTAACCTTACTTAGTCCTTAACCTTGGCTGCGGTTGTTACCGCTATTTCGCTCCGGTTTTTCCGACCTTCTTCTTCAGCCGTTCGCCGGCGTAGCGCACGCCCTTGTTCTTGTACGGGTCAGGCGGACGCAGCGAGCGCATTTCGGCTGCCACCTGTCCAACTTTCTGCCGGTCAATTCCCGTGAGCGAGATCCTGGTCTGCTTGGGATCGACGGTGGCATCGACGCCGCTGGGCAACGGGTATTCGATGGGATGCGAATAACCCAGGCTAAACACCACCGTGCCTTTGCCTTTCAATTCAGCACGATAGCCGATGCCGACGATTTCAAGGTCGCGCGTCCAGCCCTTGGTGACGCCTTCCATCGCGTTGTTCACCAGAGCGCGGGCCAGCCCATGCAAAGCCGCCTGCGAGTCGTTCTCGCGGATAGCGACCAGGTTGCCGTCCTTCTGCTCGACCGTAATGCCCTGCGGAACTGGCGTATCCAGCTTGCCTTTGGGCCCCTGCAGCGCAACCGTGTTGCCTTCGATTTTGACCGTCACCCCTTGGGGGATCGGGATCGGCTTTTTTCCAATTCGTGACATAAGATCAGCTCTTAGCTGCTAGCTTCTAGCTCCTAGCTAGATCGCCGTTTTCAAATCAAAATCTCCGATTCCCAATTCTCTTTAGCTAGAAGCTAGGAGCTAATAGCCAAAACTGTCTCTACCAGACTTCGCAAAGCAACTCGCCGCCCACGCCTTGTTTGCGCGCCTGGCGCCCGGTCATTACGCCGCGGGGCGTGGTAAGAATGTTGATGCCCATGCCCCCGAGCACGCGCGGGATCTCGCTGCGGCGCACGTAAACCCGGCAGCCCGGACTCGACACCCGATGCACGTTCGAGATGGCAGCCTCGTTGTTGGCGCCATACTTCAGGTAAATCCGGATGATCTTGTGACCTTCTTCCTCCGTCGCCTTGTAGTTGGAAATGTAGCCCTCCTCTTTGAGGATGCGGGCGATCTCCACCTTCAGCCGGGAAGCCGGGATATCCACCTTCTGGTGCCGCGCCTGCAGCGCGTTGCGCACCCTCGTCAGCATGTCTGCAACCGGATCGGTCAACCTCATCGTTTGTTTCTCCTCTAGCCACCCGTTCGCTCCGCGTCCTGCAGAGAACCTGCGGCAGCTTGCTTCTCCCGGAACCTTCATCCGGCTCCGTTCTCGCCGGGCCGTTTCGCTGTTGGCAAACCATCGGCAACGAACGGCCAACGACTCAATGCCTACCAGGACGACTTCGAAACCCCTGGAATCTCCCCGCGTAACGCCAACTGGCGGAAACACAGGCGGCAAATACCGAACTTGCGCAGAAAAGCGCGCGGCCGCCCGCACAATTTGCAGCGATTGTGCTTGCGCGTGGAGAACTTGGGTTTTCTCGCGTCCTTGACTCGTTTTGCTGTAGTGGCCAACTTAGCTCCTAGGAAACCTTGAAACTCCGCAATTCTAAAACCTTAGCTGTTAAGCCCGGAACGGCATGCCCAGATGCTTCAACAAAGTGCGCGCCTGGTTGTCGTTCGCGGCGGTGGTCACAATCGTAACGTTCATCCCCTTGAGCTTGTCGACTTTCTCGTAGGAGATCTCCGGAAAGATCAACTGATCGTGCAGACCGAGCGTGAAGTTGCCCCGGCCGTCGAACGACTTGGTGGAAACGCCGCGGAAGTCGCGCACGCGCGGCAGCACGATGTTCACCAGCCGGTCGAAAAACTCGTACATGCGGTCGCCGCGCAGCGTTACCATGGCTCCGATCGACTGGCCTTCACGCACCTTGAACGCCGCAATCGACTTCTTGGCCTTGGTGACCACCGGCTTCTGGCCGGTGATCTGGCCGAGTTCGTTCACCGCCGGGTCGAGAACCTTGGCATTCTGCGTGGCCTCACCCATCCCCATATTCACCACGATTTTGTGCAGGCGCGGGATCGCCATCGGATTCTTAAGTTCGAGTTCCTTCGCCAGAGCCGCGGCTACTTCTTTCTCGAACCGGGCGCGCAGCCGCGGACGCTCCTTGGCGCTGTGCCGCGCCTGCTCCGGAGCTTTCTGCTCCTGCGCCGATTCTTTCGATGCTTTCTTATCTTTTGCCATCGCGCCTCTTCAACTTCCCCTCACGAAAATTTAGTTGGGTAATTGCCCAATTATTTATCCAGCGTTGTTCCGCACTTCCTGCACACCCGCACCTTGCGCTCGCCGCGCACTTCGTGGCCGATGCGCACGGGGCCGCAGGTGGGGCAGACCAGTTGCACATTGGAGATGGCAATACGGCTCTCCTGCTCGGCAATCCCGCCCTTGATGTTGCGCTGCGGGTTGGGCCGCACGTGCTTTTTCACGAGCATTACGTGCTCGACCAAAAGCTTGCTATCGCCAGGAAACACGCGAAGCACGCGCCCTTCCTTGCCCTTGTCCCGCCCGGTGATTACCTTGACGGTATCGTTACGGCGGATATCGACTCGTTTGTGCTCGGTTTCTGCGGTTGCCATAAATTTAAAGTTTCAAAGGTTCCGACGTTTCACAGCTCTAAGTTTCACAGTTTGCGTCGCCGCGAAACCTTGAAATCTGAAACCTTGAACCTCTTTCCTATCTCCTACAACACTTCCGGTGCCAGCGAAACGATCTTCAAGAATCGCTTCTCGCGCAGTTCCCGGGCCACCGGACCGAAGACGCGCGTTCCCACCGGCTCTCCGACATCGTTGATCAGCACGGCGGCGTTCTGGTCGAAGCGGATGTAGGTTCCGTCGCGGCGGCGATGCTCCTTGCGCGTCCGCACAATCACGGCCTTCACCACTTTGCCCTTTTGCACCTGCCCGTCGGGAGCCGCCTCCTTCACGCTGGCGGTAATAATATCTCCCAGGCCGGCATTCAGGCCGGTCGAACCGCCGAGCGGCAGAATCATCTGCAGCTTGCGGGCGCCGGAGTTGTCGGCGACCTCGAGCATGCTTCTCATCATCACAGCCATGGCTTCTGTCTCCCCGTAGTCCCTCGCTGTTAGCGCTGTTGACCGGGGGCTTCGACCGCGGCCTCGGGCACCAGCGTGGTCTTGCGCACGATTTCTTTGAGCTTCCAGCGCTTCAGCTTGGAAAGCGGCCGCGTTTCTTCCAGGCGGACTACATCGCCCACATGCGCCTCGTTTTTTTCGTCGTGCGCGTAAAACTTCTTGTTGCGCGCGACCACGCGCCCGTAGAAGGGATGCGACTTCTTGCGCGTCACCTTTACGACGATCGTCTTGTGCATGCGGCTGGAGACGACTTCTCCTACGATTTCCTTACGGCGCCCCTGCACCCTGTCCGGACTGCCGGTAGTCGAATTGGCTGCGGTTTCCGCCATTTAGCGTTTCTCCGTGGCGGCGCGCGTGCGCTCGCCGATAATGGTTTTGACGCGCGCAATGTCTTTGCGCAGGCCGCGCAGCTTTTTCAGGCTCTCCGTCTGGCCCATATTGAGCTTAAACTTCAGCTTGAAAAGCTGGTCGGCGAGCTCACCCTCCTGATGGTTAAGCTCAGCGTCGGTTAAATTGCGAATCTTGTCCGATTTCATAAAGTCAGTTTCCGGTTGTCAGAGGCCAGTTGCCGGTAAGGCACCTCGCCGCTCGTTTCTTAAGTCTTTCAGTGTGCGCCGGCGCCTTCGCGTTTCACCATCGTCGTACGCAGCGGAAGCTTGTGCGACGCCAGGCGCATGGCTTCGGCGGCGTCGGCCGGGGTCACGCCCTCCATCTCGAACAGAATCTTTCCCGGACGCACCACCGCCACCCAATGGTCGGGCGCGCCCTTGCCCTTGCCCATACGGGTTTCGGCCGGCTTCTTGGTGACCGGCTTATCGGGAAACAGCCGGATCCAGATTTTTCCGCCGCGCTTGACGAAGCGGGTCATAGCCACGCGGCTGGCCTCGATCTGCCGGTCGGTGATCCAGCCCGGTTCGAGCACCTTCAGCCCGTAGTCGCCGAAAGCCAGCGTGCTTCCGCGCCAGGCCTTCCCGGTCATGCGGCCACGCTGCTGCTTGCGGTACTTCACCTTCTTTGGCATCAACATAAAGTCAGCTCTTAGCTTTTAACCCTTGCTTCTAGTCTTTGGCTCGTGGTCAAGACTTTTGGTCGTTTCGTCCCCGGCGCTTCAGAATCCGCCCCCAGCCGGCTGCGGCTCGCGTTTTTTCTGGGGCAGGATTTCGCCACGATAGATCCAGCACTTCACGCCGATTACGCCATAGGTGGTGCGCGCTTCGGTGAAGCCGAATTCGATGTCGGCGCGCAGCGTGTGCAGCGGCAGGCGGCCCTGCAGATACCACTCCGAGCGCGCGATTTCGTTGCCGTTCAGCCGTCCGCTGACCCGCACCTTGATTCCCTTGCAACCGAAGCGCAGCGCCGAATCCACCGCCTTGCGCATGGCGCGGCGGAAGCCCACACGCTTTTCCAGTTGCAGCGCGATCGATTCCGAGACCAGTTGCGCGTCCAGTTCGGGCTTGTGGACTTCCTGGATGTCGAGGAAAATATCGCGGCCGTTGGTGCGCTTTTGCAGTTCCGCTTTGAGCTTGTCGATCTCCGCGCCCTTGCGCCCGATGATAATGCCGGGGCGGGCCGTCTTGATAATCACGCGCAGCTTGTTGCCCGGCCGCTCAATCTCGATCGAACTGATGCCCGCCGATTTGAGTTTGTCCTTGAGCTCGGCCTTCAGCTTCACGTCTTCGAGAAGCTGCTTGTCATAGTCACGCTCGGCAAACCAGCGCGACTTCCACGGCTTGGTGTAGCCCAGCCTGAATCCGTATGGATGAACCTTCTGTCCCATCGTTGCTCCTAATCCTGACTTGCCAAATCTTTGACTGCCAATCCCCGAGCCCGGAACTACTTAGCGGCTCCAGTCCTCTTCTTGTTCTTGCTTTGGCTGCTCTTGCTCTGGTTCGCCGCTTTTTTCGCAACCGGCGCCCGCCGCATGGTTTTCGCCGGAACTGCCGCCGCTCCGCCAACCGCATGGCTCGCCGCCGCGCCACCGTTGCCGCGTTCGGCCAGCACCAGCTCAATGTGCGCGATGCGCCGCTGATAGCGGTAGGCGCGTCCTTGCGGCGCCGGACGGATACGCTTCATGCGCGGCCCGTCGTTCGCCACCGCGCTCTTTACGTACAGATTGTCGAGTTCGACTTCGATCCCTTTTTCGGTGCTAAGAAAGTTCGCGTTGTCGAGCGCCGACTGCAGCAGCTTGCCAACATGCGCCGCCACGCGCTTCTTGGTAAAGGCCAGCGTGTTGCGCGCTTCCTCGACCCGGCGGCCCTTGATCAACTCCAGCACCAGCCTGGCCTTTTGCGGCGAGACGCGCAGGTAACGCATTTCAGCTCGAAATTCCATGGTCTCTCCCTACGTCCGTCTCTTTCCTTTTCCTTACGCTTTCGGCGCCGCGGGCGCTGCCGGGGCCGACGGCGTTATGGCTCCGGGACCACCCGGGATTCCGGCCGGCTTGGCCGCCACTTCCGTCGCCGCTCTCATGGAGTGTCCCTTGAAGCTGCGCGTGAAGCTGAACTCGCCCAGCTTATGCCCCACCATGTTCTCGGTGATGTAGACCGGAATAAACTTCTTGCCATTGTGCACCGCGATGGTGTGACCCACCATCTCGGGCACCACGGTGGAACGCCGCGACCAGGTGCGCAGCACTTTCTTCTCGTTGCGCGAATTCATGGCCTCGACCCGGGTCAGCAGGTAGCCATCCACAAACGCGCCCTTCTTGGTTGAACGTGCCATAAAATTCAGCTCTCAGCTTTCAGCCGTCAGCTTTCGGCTAACAGCTCTTGTTATTCCGGCAACGCTACTTCGTCCGCCGGTTCACAATGAATGCGTCGGTGCGCTTGTTGTTGCGCGTCTTGTAGCCGCGCGTCGGCTGGCCCCACGGAGTCACCGGATGACGCCCGCCGGAGGTCTTGCCTTCGCCGCCGCCGTGCGGATGGTCGACCGGATTCATCGACACGCCGCGATTCACCGGACGCCGCCCCAGCCAGCGAGATCGTCCCGCCTTGCCGATGGTGATGTTCTCGTGGTCGATATTGCCGACCTGGCCGATGGTGGCCATGCAGTCCTGCGAAATCTTGCGGGTCTCGCCGGAAGGCAGCTTCACCAGCGCGTATTCTTCCTCTTTCGCCACCAGTTGCGCCGACCCTCCCGCCGACCGCACCATTTGTCCGCCCTTGCCGGGCTTGAGCTCGAGATTGTGGATGGTGGTGCCGGGCGGAATATTGCGCAGCGGAAGCGCGTTGCCTACGAGGATGTCGGCATCCGGCCCACTCAATATTTTCTGTCCGACCTTCAAGCCTTCCGGCTGCAGGATGTAGCGTTTCTCGCCGTCGGCATAAGCCAGCAGCGCAATGCGCGATGAGCGATTGGGATCGTACTCGATGGTCGTCACCGTCGCCGGAATCCCGGCCTTGTCGCGCTTGAAATCGATGATGCGCAGCTTACGCTTGTGCCCGCCGCCCCGATGCCAGATGGTGATGTCGCCCGAGTTGCGGCGTCCGCCGGTGCGCTGCTTAGGCTCGACCAGCGGCTTATGCGGATGCTTGGTCGTGATGTCGTCGTTGACGATCGTCGTGCGGTAGCGCAGCGTTTGCGTCGTCGGTCTGTAAGTCTTGATTGCCATATTCGCTCTCAGCTCTTAGCCATCAGCTCTGTCTTGCCAGTGCCGTCGCCCCTGCTGATAGCTGACGGCTAATAGCTGATAGCTGCGTCTTACAAATTCTGCGCGTACTCCGGCATCTTTTCGCCCGAACGCAGCCGCACATAAGCCTTCTTCCAGTCGGGACGGTAGCCGGCGAACTTGCCGCGCCGCCGCTCTTTTCCCGGGTAGGTGGCGGTGCGCACCGAATGCACCTTCACCTTAAAAATCGTCTGCACCGCTTCCTTGATTTCGGTCTTGGTCGCTTTCGGCGCCACCTGAAAGACCAGCGTGTTCTGGTTTTCCTTGATGGCCAAACCTTTTTCCGTAATCACGGGACGGCGAATGATCTGGTACGCGGATTTCATCAGGCTACCTCCGCCGCTTTTTCATGCCGCGTCCGCTTGCGCGGAGTTGCGGCTGCCTTTTTGACTTTTTCGCCTTCGCCCGCATCCTCGTGCGACCGGCGCTGCTTTTTCGAAACCGACTGCTTCAGCGAAACCTGCAGCCGCTCGATGGCCGGATGAGAAATGATCACCCGGTCATAGCGCAGCAGGTGATAAGGATGCACCTCGTTGCCACGCACCAGTTCGACTCCATGAATATTGCGCGCGCTCAACTCCAGGTTGCGGTTCTCGTGTTTCGCCGCTTCAATCAGCAAAACCGTCGAATCCACTTTCAAGGCGTCGAGAGCTTTGCGGAATTCCTTGGTCTTGGGTTCTTTCACATCGAATGCATTGACCACGATCAGCTTGCCGTCGGCAAACTTCGCCGCCAGCGCCGAGCGCAGCGCGCCCAGCAGCTTCTTGCGCGGGAAGGAATAATCATAAGAGCGCGGCTGCGGACCGTGCACCGTGCTGCCATGCCGCCACAGCGGCGAGCGGATCGACCCGATGCGGGCGCGCCCTGTGCCCTTCTGCTTCCACAACTTCTTGCCCGAACCGGAAACCTGCCAGCGAGCCTTGGTGGCATGCGTGCCGGCATGCTGCCCGGCGCGGTAATGCCGTACCGCTTCCCAGAGCAGGTCTTCATTGACCGCTCCGAAAACCTCGTCGGCCAAGTCGAACGTTCCCACTTTCGCGCCGCTCAAATCGTGAATGTCAATCGTTGCCATTGCGTTCTCGCTGTCTTGCTCGTCACTCAGTACAAGGTACCCGGTACTACGCCTTCTTCGCCGCCCTCTTGGCCGCCTTCAATGGATCCACCGTAGCCGCGCCGGCAAATCCGCGGCGCTCTCTGGGCGGTTTCTTGGCTTTGGTGATCACGATGTACCCGCCCTGCGGTCCGGGCACGCCGCCCTCCACCACCAGCAGATTCTCGTCTTTATCTACGCCCAGCACGCGCAGGTTGCGAACTGTGACGCGCGCATGGCCCATGTGGCCCGACATGCGCATTCCCTTGAACACGCGCGAAGGAAACGCCGAAGATCCGATCGAACCGGTGATTTGGAACATCGATCCATGCGACTTGGGACCGCCGGCGAAATGATGCCGCTTCACCACGCCCTGAAAGCCGCGCCCCTTGCTGACTCCAACGATGTCTACGAACTTTTCGCCGTCGAAAATCTCCACCAGCACGCGGTCGCCGACCTTCACCGTCACCTCGCTGTCGGCCGCGCCATCGGTTTCCAGCGGCACTTCGCGCATGAACTTCACCGGCGGCAGATTGTTCTTCGCCAGGTGCCCGCGCGCGGGCTTAGTGAGCCGCGACTCTTTCACAAATTCCACCAGGCCGATCTGGGCGACTTCGTAGCCGTCTTTGGTCGCCGACTTGTGCTGCGTAATCACGCAAGGACCCGCTTGCAGCACCGTGACCGGGCGCACGTCGCCTTTAGAGTCGAACAGTTGCGTCATGCCGACTTTTTTGCCCAGAATGCCTGTAACTCTGGTTGCCATGTATGTCTTCTCCCCTCAACCCAGCTTGGTCTTGGCCAGCGGCTGGGGCTGCTCAGCTGAAAGCTGAGAGCTGAAGGCTGACAGCTACTTATGTTCCTTCCCGAACGCCTTGATCTCCACGTCCACGCCCGCGGGCAGATCGAGCTTCATCAGCGCGTCCACCGTCTGCTGCGTCGGCTCGAGAATATCGAGCAGGCGCTTGTGGGTGCGGATCTCGAACTGCTCCCGCGACTTCTTATCCACGTGCGGCGACCGCAGCACGCAGTATTTGTTCCTTATCGTGGGCAGCGGAATGGGCCCCGCAATCTGCGCGCCGGTGCGCCGCGCCGTTTCCACGATCTCGCCCGTCGACTGATCCAGGATGCGGTAGTCGTAAGCCTTTAGCCGGATGCGAATTCTTTCTTTTCCAATCACGTTTCACTCTCTTTACCCCTCCCTCTTTGCGGGAGGAAAGAACTGGCGGCAGGATGCAAGCCGCTTCTTTAAGTTGTCATCCTGAGCGAGACGCTTTTCGTCTCGCGAAGGACCTATGCATTTCGCCTGCACCACGAACAGTGCATGCAGCCCGGCCACACCTACTGCACAATCTCCGAAATCGTTCCCGCGCCCACCGTGTGGCCGCCTTCGCGAATGGCAAAGCGCAAACCTTTTTCCATCGCCACCGGCGTGATCAGCTCGATCACCAGGCTCACGTTGTCGCCCGGCATCACCATCTCCGTCCCTGAGGGTAGTTCGGCCACTCCGGTCACATCCGTCGTGCGCAAATAAAACTGCGGACGATATCCCTTGAAGAACGGCGTATGCCTGCCGCCTTCTTCCTTGGTCAGGATGTACACTTCCGCCTTGAACTTCGTGTGCGGAGTAATCGACCCGCCCTTGGCCAGCACCATCCCGCGCTCGACATCTTCTTTCGCAATGCCGCGCAGCAACAGTCCCGCGTTGTCGCCCGCCAGCCCTTCGTCCAACTGCTTCTTGAACATTTCCACGCCCGTCACCACCGTCTTGCGCGTGTCGCGGAAGCCCACAATCTCCACTTCCTCGCCCACCTTCACCTTGCCGCGCTCGATACGCCCGGTGACCACCGTGCCTCGTCCTTGAATCGAAAAGATATCTTCAATCGGCATCAGAAACGGCTTGTCCAACTCGCGCTGCGGCTGCGGCACACTCTTGTCCACCGCTTCCATCAGCGCATCAATCTGCTTCTCCCACTTGGCTTCCCCGTTCAGCGCGCCCAGCGCCGAAAGCCGGATCACCGGCACATCGTCGCCCGGAAACTTGTAGGCCTTCAGCAGCTCGCGCACTTCCAGTTCCACCAGATCGAGCAACTCGGGATCGTCCACCGCATCGCACTTATTCAGCGCGACCACGATGTAAGGCACGCCTACCTGCCGCGCCAACAGCACGTGTTCGCGCGTCTGCGGCATCGGACCGTCGGTCGCCGCCACCACTAAGATCGCGCCATCCATCTGCGCCGCGCCCGTGATCATGTTCTTGATGTAGTCGGCGTGCCCCGGACAATCCACGTGCGCGTAGTGCCGGTTCGCCGTCTCATACTCCACGTGCGCCGTGGCAATGGTGATCCCGCGGGCCTTTTCTTCCGGCGCATTGTCAATGCTGTCGAACGACCGGAACACGATCTTCGGATTGTGCTTCTGCAACACCTTGGTGATCGCCGCCGTCAGCGTGGTCTTGCCGTGATCGATGTGCCCGATCGTCCCTACGTTGCAGTGCGGCTTATTCCGCTCAAATTTCTCTTTCGCCAT